>Ga0179593_1574294_pt1 | contig 16065 bp, 20 predicted proteins | sample CZODoug2_1_08_16_FD_185931 | JGI IMG/M metagenome (GOLD analysis project Ga0179593, IMG submission 185931) | Vadose zone soil fungal communities from Angelo Coast Range Reserve, California, USA - CZODoug2_1_08_16fungal (PacBio error correction) | ecosystem: Environmental > Terrestrial > Soil >...
ACAAACATCGCCAGTAGTAGAGTGGGAAGACAAAATTGCAAGAACGCAATGCCTCGAGGCGTGAGGCATGGCAGATGACGGGGGGGTGGAAGTTGTGCTGCCGGAGGTCTGGGGGGGGGGAAACCCAAAAAAAACCCCCACCCCCCCCCAAGGGCTGGTGTTGGGTCGTGACTACGTGGGTTGGTGTTTAGGAGGGAGGGGTGGGGGGAACCAAAGGACGCGTCGAGGGGGTGGGAAAAAAAAAAAGGCCGAAATGACTGTGTGAACGGGCCTCAGGGGGAAAGTGGGGGGTGATCAAAGGTCGGCGGGGGGAGGGGAGTGTAAACTGAATTGAGGGGGGGGGGGGACGGGGATATAGGCCCTAGCAAAAACGACTATGCCACGCCAAATAAAGGCGATTCCAGCGCGCGTAAGCCATAGAACCCATTTTTGCAAAAAAGGGAAAAAACCAGATGGGAGGACTCTTTACGAACGGAAAAGAATCTCTTCGAACCTGGGGAGGCATCAAGCAAGAATGAAACTCGGTGGTGGAATCTCAAGCCAGCGGACGCGGAATCAAGCCCGGGACGGGGGGGGGGGAAAAGGACCAAGGTGAACGGGTTCGCAAATGCATACGGAAAGAGGGAAAAATCGAGGAAAGAGCGCATTCGATCAAGGGTTCCAGGAGTAGCCTGCCGAATGGTTAGTATATCTCCCCCGAACTTCGCTGGGAGCCAAATCACTCAGGGCGTGGCAAAAAGGGTGGGGAACGACCTATTTGTGGGCGCACGTAGTCCACAAGAAAAGGGAACTGGTAAGGAAAGAACAACGCCTTGGAATGGGAACTCAGTGTCGCAATGTACAGGCGTTCCAAGGCCGTGCGTCAGGGAGGGGGAGGAGTGTCTCGCAGTCCGAAGGTTGGGGGGACCACGATGCGACGTGTAAAGACCACCGCAGAGTAAAGTCGCACCCCGGCTCATGGGGACTGTGGTTGAGGGTCGGCGAGCTAGGGGGGGGGAAAAACAAGGATGCTCGGGGAAAAGCGAAGACGGGAACTGCGACCCATCAAATCAATCGAAGGTACAGAGACCAGCCCTTTGGGGGTATTAACGGCGTGGGGGGGTAGGGAGAAGAAGACCACAACATTGAACTCACGTAACGACGAAGTCAGTATTTCTCCGTCGGCAAGCCGAAAAGGGAGTGGGAAGGGCGCAGAACTTGAAGAGCTGGTCTGAGCCGGAGATATACCTTAGCGCCGCCGGAATGATTGGACTGGGGAATCTGTTAGGCTGACAGGGGCGTGGCCGTTGCAGGTGCAGGCCCTTCGGCCCTGAAGGGAAAAGTCAATGACCAAGTGACAGGGACTTGGGCACTGTGCAGCCTTGCAGTAGGCAAAGACGGGAGGACACCAATGAGATCAACAAAAAACAACCTAGGGATTAAGAAGAGATGGTCGGCCCAAAGCGCAAGAAGGGAAAAAAGGTAAAGCTTACCGGGGAAACTGGCAGGGGCCGGGCAAGTGTAAAAAAGCCGAAAACTACCCGCACTGAAAGGGAACTGACCGACACCCCAATTTTCTGAGCGGTGTAATATAAACTTACGTGGCCTACCAGCGTGGGTGGGGAATTAGGGAAGAGACGTTTACCTCCACCGAGCAGCCGATTAAAGAAGAACTAAAGGATCAGCCATTAAAGTAAAAGTGGGCAGACGACCAACCCACCGGGCCAAAAAAGTGACGTGGGGACCAGCGGTGGATCTGGTGAAAAGAAAAAAAGTCGATATGTTTAAAACGAAAAAGGGGGCAATATCAGGAAGGCCTGAACGCAAGGGCCGCGCTTCTGGACCGACCTCAGAAGAAACGAAACCAACACCCAGTATGTCCCAGCAGCAGCAAAAAGGACGGGACTTCGTGGCAGTGCCTCCACTTTGAAAAAAAGAAACGCCAATTTGACGCCGGCAAGGGAAAGAGCCGACCTAACGCTTGAACAACGGGGAAAGGCAGGGATGGGACATTAGTAAAGTAGGGGCCACAGGAGGCGTTGGGGGGGGGGGGCGGGTCCGAGAGCCCTTAAATCAGGAATTCGGGGAGACGTATGCGGGGAAATCGGTCGTGAGTGCACAATCATGGTGACAATAGGGGGAATCTCTATAGAGTAGACGAGACGAGCCGGGCTAACTGGAAGGCCTGGAGGGGCCTGACGAGAGCATCGACCAAGAGTGTTCAACAAGGAGTGGAGCTAGGACGGGTAAAAGAACGTTCTACTCAGACAGGCTGAGAGGTATAAAGGAAAGGGAGACAGAGAGATGGACGACACAACCATTTGAGTGGACAAAAGGCTTCCCGGGACAGCCCATGGCTTTGACCGGCCGGGGAAAGAAGAGTATGGTCGGGGGACTTCCAAGCGGATAAAACTCGGTGCAAAAACGGTCGGCGCAAAACGGGGGGTCTAGATCGGGGGAAAGAAGTGAAATTCCCGAGTCACATGAAGCGGGTTTTCGGTGCAGTAGTCCCTCTTGGGTTTTGGGGAGAGAAGTACAAAAAGAGTCCTTAGCTCGACGAGGGGAAAAAACAGAAAGCCTCAAAAGCGTTATCAGAACTGTAAGACACGAAACCAGGTGGTCAAACAGGGGGGGATGGTCACCCGCGGTACGTGAGACCAAAACATGAACTAGAGAAGTGTAAAAACCCTCATTAGAAAAACCAAAAATCAGGCAACACGACAACCACCCATCCTGGGCCAGACCAGACCCAGAAACCAGCCCAAAGGAAAGAACCAAATTTCTCACTGATGAAAACGCAGATACAGGAAAAAATCGGAGTGGAACCGTAAAACGGGCCAATGTCACTACGAATTGGGAGTCAGGGAGGATGTCCTACATCTCGCTCACCACAAACAGAGGAGGGCCTTAAAGAGGTTGGCCAGCACACGCGTCAAAAGTAGATCCTCATTTTAACATTTCCTGAAAGTTGGAAGACAGTTTCCGCGGCGTTGTGTAAAGTCAGGACCCTCATTGGGTTGGGGGAGGTTGTGATGAGGGGGCGTGTGGACCGGCAGGTGGGGGTGGGGGGGATTAATGGCTGTTGGTTGTTTGTGGTCGGGTTGGCACACTTCGCTAGTAATTGGGGGGGGGGAGAGCCGACGTGTCATACTGGGAATTGGACACCAGGGGGGGTATCACATATGATGCCGCGGGCGGGGTCAGCCTGAAATGGTAAGGGAACTATATCGTGAAGATAGACGAGAAAAAACCAACTGATGGGGGCAGAGAAAAGGACAAGCGTACAAGACAACTGACGTCCACGATCCACCAACCTTTGGGAAAAGAAAGGTCCAAGCGGAGTTACAGCTGTCGGTCACTACAATCACTAAGGGACTACGTTCAATCCTGTATGTCAGTGGGGGGTGGGGGGAAATGTCCAAGAAGATGGGGGGAGCGTAGCAAAAAAAAAATAATCAGGGAACTCTGGGGAAGGGGCCGCGGGGGGGGAGACATGACACTAAAACCGGTAAACGTCGAAAAAAGAAGCCTGAAGGGCCATCCGATTGAAAAGGGCGCCGTCGGGGACTTCTATAAGGAAATCATAGCGCGGAATAGTTTCATGGAGAAACAACGAGTTCGTCGATCTGAATGTATTGGTACCAGTTCGGGGGGGAACGATAAGACCTATTGCGCATTAAGTAGTACAATAAGGAAAAAAAATTTCCTGTATAAATCCCTCCCAACAATCATTTTTCCAGAAGAGTTCACCCCACCTTGCCATTGTGTCTGGAAGATTAAAACAGATCTGTCATGCAGGCAAAATTGTGGGGGAAGGGTCCGGAGCAAAAGTGAAAAAGGAACAAGGGGGGACCTTGACGGCGAAGTCGGGAATCAGTGTCACTGACTGTCTGTGGCGTACGTGGGGGAAGGAAAGTGCACGAGCCGAGGTAGGTCCCCAGTTGAGAATTATTCTAAGAAGGGGCCTGAGGGGCCGGGGCCGGCTCCAAAAGAAGGAAAAAGCTGGAGGGGGGTGGCAGAGGCAAACTCGGTTCAGGAAGGGGGATGTCGCATTAGAGGGGGTGCGTATAATCTCCCAACCCACTCCGCCGAATGAGTCTCCGCTTCCAACTGATGGTGGGAACAGTTCAACCGGGGGGGAAAAGAACTGGGGAGTACCGAGGCTGTTCAAATCGGGGCAGGAAAATGAAAATTCCTGCCGCCGAAAGGGAGTCCCGAGGGGGTCTGAAGAGGCCGGCTGTGAGGGGAAGGACGGCCAAAAGAAAAGAATCCTCCGATTCGAAAAAAGGGTGTACGCTCAGCTATTGGGAGAAGGTGGCGACCGCGCTGTGAAGGGAGCTAGATAACAAAAACAAAGGAAGGGGGGAAGTAACCATTGTGAGGCACAACCCGGAGAACAAAAATCCAATGTTATTCCCCTAGGCAAAAGGAACGCTCCAATCGCCCGTTTCGGGGAAAAAAGGTTAAACCGGGGGACGCACGCTACTACCAATCGCGCCCTGCAGGCTCAAGCCTAACATTCGTCGAGGGGCTCCCAATGCCCATCTACGAGTAATCTACCGACGTCGCAATTTTCGCTACAAAGGAAGATCAAGGTATCACCTAACTTAAAAATGTGTACCACAATTCGCTAACTCGGGGGAAACGACCTGAGCGAAGGGGGAGCGGAATTGGACTTCTACGACCCACAAACGGCGGACATCAGACCAATGGGGACTTACCATGCTTTTTGGACACTTGCCGACATAAAAGTGAGTTCAGGAAAGGGGGGCTCTCACCATCAAAAATATAAGGGTCCTTCAGGCTTCAATGTCCAAAGGCGTTAAAGTGCAACATAAAAAGTGGACCAAGGAGAACTCAAAAAATAAAGCCCATCAGCAGGTAGCACCGTAATAGGAAGGGGGGGGCTTCAGGGGGGGTCCAACTTGTTACGAAGGCTGGAAACGCCAAAAAAAAGCGGAGCAGGGAAAAGCCAGACCAGCTGCCTACAAAAAAGGCAAGGTCAATTTTCTTATGCTTAGAAAGGGGGGCCCCAGCTGCTTGGGGCGGCTCGAAAGGCCATTTTCTCTTTCTTTCGTGTGCGCGTAATGCGCACAGGATATTTGGATGGAATCTTTGCACCGAACTTAAAGCCAAATAAATCTACGAACTAGTTTTCTTAGAAATCACACCTGAAGAATCCTCCCGGGAACACGTACAACATCTCAAGTCGATGTTCAACCATAGACAGATGCACTGACGGGTCGAACGTTTACTCCCCAGGGGGGATTAGGTCCAACGTACACGGTCAAATTAAAGGACGTCCTGCGGGGCGAAACAAGAGGGAGGCTGAACCTATAAAACCAGAGGGCAGAAAAATAAGACGGGTTGTTGGTCTTTACGGGACCAAAACTTAAAGCCGCCAAGGGAGAGGTTCACGGGGGAGGAGAAAAAAGTGGAGAGGATTATCTTTTTTAGCGATTTTATTGACCTTCAGCCGTGCACACCTCGGGAGGGTCAAGAGTCGGTGTATGAGAGGAAGACTAAGCGAGAGAGAAGACGTCGGTACTATCACTCCTCCAAAGGAAAAACCTACACGGGGAAAAGAAACCATGAAGGTAGGAAAGGAAAAGTCTCACAAAAAAACAAAAAACCTCGAAAAGAGAGAAAATCCAAAAATCAAGACCACCAAAAAACGCGCCGTCACCCAAAAAAACTTTCCATAAAAAAAAAAAGCGGCAGCCAAAATCAACCTACTTGAAAGGAGAAGAAAAGTGAAAAAGGGATGAAAAGAAGGAAAGCGGGACACAATTTCCTACTACTCACTGCGGGCATAGGACGGGAAAACAAATCCACCAAACGGGGGGAAAAAGATGGATTTGAAAGGCCAGGAAAGCGACATTAGTAGGCATGTGAGTCCGAAACTCTGTGTGACTACCTGGGGTCCCGCGGGGTTCGGGTGCAGAGGATACAAAGTGGGGGGGGTGGCCGTGTAAAATCAGGGGGGTGGGGATGGGAAACTGGCTTTTTGTTTTGTAGACTGCGCTTGGGTTGTGTGGGGTGGAGAGTAGTTTGGAGCAGAGGAGAATGTGTTTTTGTGCGCAGTGATGTTGAAAAGGGATACACGTACAAAGGGGGGTGCGAAACCTTGGAGGATGAGAACGGAGGTCGTCTGGGGTTCTAGCGTCTCGAGCTCGTGCATTATTCGCAGTAGCATAAAAACCGGGGGGAAGGACAACACGACAGCGACGAGAAGATGAAAAAGAAAAGAGAGGTTAAACAGTCATCCTCCTAGATGAGCCGAAGTGGCCCAAAAAACGGAGTGAGAGTGTTCCCTAAAGAATAAGCCTGCCAGGAAAATGGGGAAAAGGAAGAAAAAGTGGTCATGGGGGTCCAAGAAAGGTGGGATCAGCCACAAGGACGCGGGGGACGGAGTGAGATGGCCTAGGGGGGGGAGGGAAAGACGGTGATAACGTTCGCCAGAACCTGCAGAAATGAAGAAATCCGAAGGTTATAACTTAAAGTTCGCCGATCGAAAAAAGGCCTCGGGGTTGAAGAAGGGGAGGGGAGGAGTGCGGGAGGGGGCCGCCCAAAAACCGAGTGCTTCAAATACTTCAGGGGGGACTTACCAGGGAGGGGGAGGGGAACAGAGTTGTGCGCATGGAAGTATCACACGACTACAAAAGGAGGGGAGAGAAAAAAGCCACGACTTCCGGTGCAAACCTCGGTGAAAAAACATAAAGAGCCCATCGGCGGTCAAACACGGTCGGTCGGGGGGGGGGAATGTCGTTGGAAGGGGGTAAGAAAGTGGGACCCTGGCCCAAAGGGGACGTCACCGAGGGAAGTAAGGAAGGGAAGGTCCAAGGTAGGTCCCTTCAGGTGGGAGGTGAAGTCGGTGAAGCCGAGGAGGAAACGCAAAGAGGGGCGAGGGAGGAGGCCTCGAGGGAAGGAACAATGGTTTCTACACAAGGCCAGGGGACTCGAAGGTGAAGGGGGCCATCTTCACAATAGATGGTCATTCACCTTGCCCTGGGGTGGACAGGTAAGGGGGGTGTTCAAAAAACAAGGGACTCAAGGCAGCAGGAAGTAAGTATTTCATAAGAGTCGGACGCGGGGGAAAGGTCCAACGAGGCCCTGCTCCTGGAAGTAGCCGACTGGTAGAAAGGCCTTCAGTATACTTTCGAGGGTCCTCCCAAATTCGATGTGTCCGGAGGGACGGACTCGGTGCTGAGTACAAAGTATGCAGGCTACGGGGGGAGGACTGAGGCGTGGAAAAAAGAGGACATTTTTACTAAGGGATCTGGGCTCATTTCGACAGGTTCGGCCCGTTACGGCCGCAAAGCATCTACAAAAACACTTGAGTGAGGGCAGAAAAAGGAGTGGGGCAAGGGGGAAGCGAACGCAGGAGCCGAAAACAGCCCCCCCCGGGCAGCGGGGGACCGCGGAACACGGGTCTAATCAGGTCGGCACGAAACGAAGGGAGAAATCCGTGAAAAACCTGCTGGGGGTCCAGGTACATCGAAGGTCCCATACCTTGTCAGCGTGGGAAGACCGCTCTGAAAATTCAAGGATTGAATAACGTTGAACTTTCAAATCCTTCTGACCGGTATAGGCCTGATCCGGCTACGTGTTTTAGCGTATACCCCAAAGAGGACTTAGCCACATGGTCCCTTGTGTTGCCGCTGGCCCACCTCCCGGCGAGGGCGCTGGGGGTGGTCCTGCCTCTGAAGGAAAAAGATTCTGCGGGCCGACCTGCAAGGTCCGAAGGTGGGCGGACACGAACTCCCTGGACTTCACCGACGTCAACCAGGACCTGCCAAAGCATGGGACTAACGGCCAAGACGTGGGGGTCACCGGTGGAAGCGGGGAGGGGGGAAACGGGGCTCCAGAATGGAAAACGGCCAATTAACCCGAAGAAACACCTCTCAAGACAAAAGCCAACGTCTGACAACCAAAGGGGGCAGGGAAAATTCTATTCGAAAAGAAGGCACAAGAAGGGGGATTTTTACGGCTCTACACTCCATGCCGATGGACATGTCAGCGAGGGGAGCACGCGTCCCCCGTGCAAAAGAGTGAAAAGGCCATTTTAAAACTCCTCACTCAGTGGGAGAGAAGCTTGCAAAAGGCAAAGCCGACGAACTCCGGATAAGAAGAAGGAGGATCTTTAAAAGAATTCGAAATTCGGAGGGGCCTTCTGGACTTACGGGATGATTCTAAAAGTAGAGGAGCCCCCAAAAAGGAAAATTTCACTACTTACCCGCCTCATACGTACACAAGGGGGGGTTGCTTGGTGGACCAGGGGGCAGCCGGGAGTTGACCCCCAAGAAGGATTTATTTGTCGCGAACGTGAACCTAAAGGGGGAACTGTCGGCTCAACAATGTTGGCGAGAAATGTGGGACCGGCGTTTAGAAGAGGTAAGACTGCGCCGGTCGGTGAGTTCGTAGGGTGTTTGCGGAAAGTATAGACACGAGCTCGACCGCCGCGGCGACACCCCGCCCAGAGAGAAAATACGACCACTTTGAGGACCCGAAAGTTCATGGTCGAAAGGGTTACAAATGATGTCACGGTGACCCCCAAAAACCTTCGACGAAACAGCCTTTGGACCACCCAAGCATAACCACCCAAAAGCCTACGACAACCAAAAAACCACCAGACCAAAAAAAAGCGCCTCCCTCCCACGACCACACCTCTTATCTTCCACTGAGGCCTAAAAAAAAGAGCAGGGAAAATCGCCGGACGCGGGGTCACCTGGGGCCAACGGAGAGCGAAAGCAGCTTTTAGACATCCAAACATCTATAAAGAGGGGAAAATAAGAAATGGAATTTCGAAAGGAAACCAAAGGAGAAAAGAAAGTGCCCATGGGCCAGGAAGAGGAGGCGGTTTGAACGTGCGGCTCAGTGTCAGAGGGGGAAAAGGTTGGGTGGGGGGTCTTGGTCACGGCCGCGGAAGGGGTTGGAGACTTCGGCGGCGTGGGGGGGGGTTGTTCGGAAACACAGCTGGGGGGGGGGGGGGGGTGGCTGTCGGGGGGGGAGGTTCCCAAGATTCGTGTTGGGGGTCACCTTAAGAGGGGGAAACCTTGAGAAACGGTTTGAACCTGGGGGAGCCCGTGGGAGGGGAAGGGAATGGGGGCGACCGGAGCTTGAGTCGGGCTCTGTCGACTCGTAAAAATATGGAAAAAAAAAAAACGGGCTACTCACTAAGCGCGAAGAGGCAGTCAACAGCAGGAAAAGATCAAAGAAGCACCCCAAGGTTTGGTCACAGTGCAAAAATGATTTTACAGGGGGGAAAAAGGTCACCATAAAAGGATCTTCGGCCGTCCCAGAGGGTAGGACGGGGACATCCTTGGTTCAGTTTACTTCTCAGAAACCTAAAGGCGTGGTCAAAAGTGAAGTGAAGGGGTCTCAGCACAGAATAAAAAGAGAGAACAGGAAGGAAAAGCTGCCATCTTTAATGCTTCTTCGCAAGGGGATGCTACATGAATTGTAAAAGCTAAGTAGAAAACAAGACGTGGGACGCTATCTCCACGACCCGACGTCGAGATAATCAGGGTCTTGCAGGGGACATGTTGCGACGGGGGTGCGCAAAAACGTAGTCAAAATCAAAAAAGAAATAAGAAAGACCAACCCTTAAACCTGTGCCTCTCGGTGCGCAATGACAGAAGGGGGAAAGTTCCGTGGCGAAAGGCAAGCGGGTGGTCATGCAAGGGGGGAGGAATTTGGGGTTTCCATAGGGAGACCAAAGTTACGCACTTCAGCATAAGTGTGGCAAAGCAGGGGAGGGGAAAACTGATTCGAAGGAAGTCAGGGACTAGCCGATGGGAAAAAACCCAGCTTGCGGGCCCTGAAGTCGGACCGCCGAAAACGAATTGCGGCGGAACAACTCCGACCTCAAAAAGGGAAGGGGGGCCATCTAAACAAAAACTGGTCAGGCAAGGGAAATTGTCAGAAGGGTGACTAGGGTGGTTAGCCGAACACACCCGTGAACGTCGCTAAGGGGAGTCTCAGCAGTTGCACGCGGCAAAAAATAGGGGGGGCCAAGGACACCGGTAAAACTTATCCCAGAGATGGGAAAAAAAATTGGGGCCGGCGTAATTTGTTCGGGCCGCCGACCTTATTCACATGGGTCCGTTGGTCTCTGGCTGTGCGGTGAGTCCGCGGAAAAAAAGTGCACTTTCGCAAGCGGCTATGAAAAAGGAAAGGGAGACTGGGGTATCTGGATTTTACGATCGAGAAGCGGTGGGGCCACTCGATAAAACTTATATAGGTACAATCTCGACTGAAGGCTACCAGGTCGAGGGGGGACAAAGTTAAACCAGATAAAAGGACCAACCTTTAGGGGAAGCCGCTTCTAACTGCGACTTCCTCAAGAAAGCGCCTCCCAAAAAAACCGCGAAATCCACCAAAGCGAAAAAAGGTCTTCGGAATCTGGACGATCTACATCCGTCCAGCTTGCCGACAATCTCGGAAACGAGGGATGGGCAAACTTTTGACTACACAACGCAAACAGGCCGGGCTCCGGGGGAAGCCCTGATCTGAAGTCACGTACATTGTTGGGGCTTCTACGACCAAAAGAGAAGGAATACCAATGCAAGGTAAATGACAAAAGTGTTGCGATTGGGGACGAACTCCCCCGATGTCGAATTGTGGCGCCTGAAAAGGGGGATCTGGGCGGCCGGGAAGTGAAAGAAAAAAATGTGCGTGCCTACCTCGGAGAGAAAAAGCCGGATCAAACCAGTACCTGGCCGGCAAACCCAAGGCCTCACAAGAAAAGTGTGAATGCCGGAATTGAAAAAAAAAGGTTTGATCCTCGTATGGGAAAAACCAAGGAAAGACAGTACCCCCAACCTTGCCCAGCTGAAATAAAGAAAAAAAACAGGGGTTTTGACTTCACAACAACAGGATGGTGGTTCGGGCTCACGACAAAGAAAGTTAAATGTGTCTGTGACTAAAGTCAATTAAAAAAGAGGGACGAAAAAAAGACCCGCCCTGGTCAAGCCTGTAAGGGAAAGACTGACAATCTTTTGCTTGATCTGGCCACGATCGGCAACTAAAAAGTGAATCAAATGTATATACAAGGAAGAAAACAGTCCGATGTTCAACCGGAAAAGGCGGGGCTTACTGGTCTGCGGTTCTCTCAAGAGCAACCGGTCAGTTTCACCACCCAAAACTCAAAGGAAGCGCCATGGCTGATAAGGGGACCAACCGAGGGGGACCGGCGGGCCCCAGATGAAAGAAAAGCCCCAGGCTTGGGGAATTCCGCAAAGACTTAAGGGGGGTCGTATACCAAGACGGTAACTCAAGGGAAACTGGCAGAACAGTGTAGGAGGATCGGGGTGGACGAAGGCGGGTTAGGTAAAGATCAGGTCGCGGTCGGGCGGCCAGTCGGGGTGGCGGCTCTCTATAATCTACACGAGAAAGCACCCGGAGAAAAACCCGCTGAACCCCATCCGAAAGGAGGCCCTCCCTTGCTTGACAAAGTGAGCAACCAGGTCCACCGTGGAGAAAATTCCGACGACCCCCGTCGTTCACTGGAGGGAACCCCAAAAAAAGAGCCGGAGTCATCCGAAAACGTTTGCACGAAAAGGAGCAGCCGGCTTCACCAAAAAGACACCCGCGACACAGACTACAAAAAAAAAACCCCCAGCCTGCCTGTCCTACCACCAAAGATAAGTCGCTCCTAAAGAAAAAAAAAGGTCTGGCTAGTTCCACGGAGCCGAGCTCGAAGTTAACGAAACTACTCCTTCACTCTGGGGCACTCACTAATTGAGAAGATGCAGCTCCTAAAAAACTCGATAGGGAATAGACCCAAACAACAAAGGGGAGTGAGAGAGATGGGCGTAGGAAACAAGGGAAAAAAACGCATGCAAAAGTATTATTGCAGGGATGACAGAGGCGCGCTGTTTCTCGCGGGGGACAAAGGAGGTAGGGGCCAGTTCAGACAGTGGTCGTGGAGCGTCGGCGGAATGGGTGGTCGAAAAAAGTGTGTTTTCATGGAGAGTTGGGGGGGGGTCTTCCTGCAGTTCTGTCCACCGTCGGAGGGTGGGGCCCGTGAAACTTTGCATGAAGACCACGGTTTTTGGAACCTGGGGCGGTCAAACTGGGGGGGATGCAGGGAGATAAGTAGGGTCGCCTAGTTCGGCTTCAAGGTACTATGGAAAATAGCAGAACACCGGGAAGGCCTACGGAAAAGGGGCCGCGACGCTACCATCAACGCGTAAGAAACAACCGACTAGACCCCTGGAGAAAGGGAAAAGGAGGGACAGAAATTACTTCACATAAGAAAGGCTGGCGGTCAAAAACCTGATGGGATTCATCAGGGGGGAATAAGTCCACGATCGTTGGTGGCGTCTCAGAAACAGCAGAAAGGGAAGCTGAATTTCCTGGAGAACTGGCTAACACGGTGGGGGTACCGTAAACCAAACAGAAGCCGGCATAAGGCCATCCAGACTCGAAAGCGTGGTAGAGGGAGGCCTTCTCTACGGAACGGGGCTCGTAGTCGGCCGTCATCGGCCATAAAACCTCAGGGGCGAGATGAAGGGGGAAACGGGCGGTGGGAAAGGGACAAAAGGGTGTAAATGACGTCGGCACACGAAATGGTGCGCGGCCGGGTAAGCCCGCCCAAAATAAGGGGTCCCGAAAAAAGGGAGCAGTCCAGCATCACCTTTCCCGGGGGAAAGGGGGGGAGGGGTTCATCTAACCGGTGGATCGGGGTCATGCCGGGTTCCATGGGCCTGTTAAAGCGACAAAATGGACCGGGAAAAAAGGGCAAATTTGCTAATGTCGGTGCTCCTTGAGTCAGTCGCTGGGCCAGGAAAAGGGGGTAGTGTGACTTAAAGTTTCAGACAGACGGGAGAGATTGTAATTAGGCGCCGACAGATCGTGCCGGTGGAACGAAAAACACAACCATCTAGAAAGAATGGGAGTTTGCCCTGCACAGGCGGGGAAAAGTGCACTGGGGCAACTTGGAAGCAGTCCGATGGGGTGGTAAAGGATAATAAAAAGAAGTCCAATCATAGTTCAGAATCAACGCCGAAGATTGGGGAAACACAAATGGTCACTTCTCCTTGGGTATGGTCCGGCCCTGGCCGGCAGGTGATTAAGGGGGGACAAACTCCGGGAAAGGGAGCAAAAAAAAAGGTTCTGCGGTCGCGGAGTCGGGGGTAACTTCAAATCGTCCTGAAGGTCGCAGGAGCGATGGGTGGGGGGAAAAACCATAGGGGTACGCGGTCAGATGAAAGAAAACTCTGTGAAAGCGCAAAACCTCTAAAAAAAAACACCTTCTGATGTCCAATCTGTAGGGGCCTACCGCGGAGTAAAAAAATAGAACCCAGGAAACCGGTAAAGCTGTCCTCCGCAGTCGGGAGAGTGAAAAAGAAAGTCCGCAAGAAGGGCTACTCCACATGACGACCGCGACCGCAACCACATAAAAAGATTCGCTCAATTACAATGGGACATCGAGCAAAAGCGGGGAAAGAACAGCTTCGCTACTTCAATGGCAGGAAAAAGAAAAAGGGGGGACCTTTCCACCCATCCAACTGCTGGGACTTCCTGTCGGGAAGTGCATGGTGTGGAAGGGAGAAAAAACAAATTGTACCTTCATACTCAGCAACTTAAAAGGGAACTGGCAGACCTGGGGGGAAAGTTTCAAAAAGAAAAAAAAGGCAGAATTCCGGAGGGAAGTACGAAAGGGGCCGCAAGCATGGGTGACCGACCTCTCTGTCAAAGTAACTCGAGTGAACCAGAAACAGGGACCAAGGCCTGCACGGACTTCGTCCGAGGTAGGCCGGGGTTCATTTGTCCGCCAGGAACGTTCTAAATGGACCACCGACCGACAAGTGGCACCAAGAAATTAAGGTCACTTTTCTGCTTGGGGAGGAGGCACCGGGGGGGGCACCATAGGCTTCGACAAGGGACCGCTCATGTCGTGGGAAATACGGAAAGGGTTCGTTGAAAAAAGGCAACGCCATGAAAAACTGAAAGAACGACTCCAGCGGCGGATCGGAGCAAAACGAATGGGCCGACTACGCCGCCGTGACTCCGAGAAAAAACGGGCTGAACACTACCTTCGGTTGGCAATGGTATGCCCGGGACCGGTCGGCAAACGTGTTAACACAGGGTGCAATGTGTTAAAACAACTTCAAGGGCAAGACAAAGGGGAAAAGACTGAGGAACAGCCCGGAATTCTTAAAGACTGCCAATGATGGAAGACACAGCCGGGGGAAGCAAGCTAGCTGAGTCGTGACTTGAGCGTAACTCCGCTCTGCAAGGGGAAGAACCAAGGGTGGAAGGGATCTTTTGTTAGGAGGGGGGTGCCTCGTCAAAGCCTTAGAGAAAAAAAACGGGCGGCCCTCGTCTTTTGGTAGGATCCGCTGATCTGGGGGGACGACTCAGAAGGACCGCAAAACCCCAAAGGTTACTAGTGCCGACTGTGAGCACCCAGGTGAATGGAGGGAAAACGTCCGCCGGGGTCGGTCAAGGCGACCAAACCACCGCCGCATAAAAAAAAGAAGAACTACCACCAAAAAGCCATACTCCAAAAACCACAAGCCGGTACACGCCGCCGCCCACGACCACAAGAGGCTAAAGAAAAAAAAAATAGAAAAAAAAAAGGGAAAGGAAACCGGGTCGTAGCGAAGGAAGAAGGAAAGTTGGCAACTACAGTTGTAACGGGTGCATGGCCGACACCCGATCTCAAAAAAAAAAACGGAGGATGGTTAAAGTCGGCCAAGGAAACCGCAGAAAAAGTAGAGGTTACCCGGGAACCACGGGGCGGCGGCGTTTCCGACCGGGTCTGGCGAGAAAAAACAACAGGTTGGGGTTTGGGCAAGAGGCTAGCTGGGTGTAGGGACCAAAGAGGGGGTTTTTTGTCTTTCTGGCGCGGTTTTGGTGGGGTGGTATGGGGGAAGGAAAAAACCGGCTGTAAAAGAGGGGGGGTGGGGTCGCCAGACCGAGGGAAAGAGAAACCACTGTTACCCCGTGACCTCAAAACCGCAGGGAGGACCGCGATTCGAAGGAAAAAACGAAACCTCGGCAAATGCTCCTGCATAACAATGTGAAGGAAGCAAAAAAACCGCGACGGCTGACTAGGAAGAAAAAAGACACCGAGAAGCATATCAACCCCAGGGGGGAACAGACCGACTGAGTTAAAGCTTGGTCGTGGGCACGAAAAAAGATAGGCAAAGAAATCCCTTGTTAGGGAAGGTTCCAAGCGTGGGTACGTTCAGCCACCGGATCTTAAAGTCAGGGGAGTGGGGTCTCCCGTACTCAACAACAAACGTTAGCGTCACCGTCCTCACTCCGCTAAAAGTGAACCTACGTGAGTGGACGATCGCAGGAAAAAAAAGATGGAGGTTTAAGCGGCGTAGTCGGCACGCAAAAAGTGATCTATAATAAGAAAGAGGGGTGAATGACAGGGAAAAAGATTGACCAGGGGGGTGTGCAAAAGGTAAAAAAAAAAAGCCACTTAGTCAAAACTAAGAGAGGGAAAAGTTCCATAGAGCCAAGGACGCATTCCAAAAGATCTGGGGGGCAACATGGCCGCAACCCCTTGCCGGTGGCGAGGAGGGGGCAGGTCAGGGGGTTCAACCATTGGAAAAGTGGCGTTTTGGAAAGAGGAAAATTTTCCCAAAAAGTAAACAGACAGGGGGGCGGGCAGAAAGTTATTCCCTTATGAGGGAATACTGGTGATCGGTGGACGAGCGAGGGTTAGTGAAAGAAGAAAAGCGGAAGAAGTAGGACTCCTAAAGGAGGGGACCAGACTTTACGGAGACACCTTCTGAACCTCCTGGTGATAAAAAAAAAAACCAAGAGTTCAGGCACTTGCCCTCCAGATGGAGATGGGCTCTAGAAAAAATGACACGTCGCCGTAAAAGGCTCAGGGAAACAATCCGGGGGCCCTGCATGGTTCAGTCCACCTGTGAGGCCCTTCCAGGGGGGGAAAAGGGTAACCAGCTTTTTAAGGAATTGTCGAGGACAATCCTACCATGAGCCGGTTACGGTGGGGGAGGCTGGGGAGAAAATCGGTCTGTCTTCAAGGAGGCAAGCTTATCTAAAAGGCAGGGGCACAAACTTACCGGGTTATGTTATCTGCTCTTGCCGTGCACGTTA
>Ga0179593_1367498_pt1 | contig 16064 bp, 21 predicted proteins | sample CZODoug2_1_08_16_FD_185931 | JGI IMG/M metagenome (GOLD analysis project Ga0179593, IMG submission 185931) | Vadose zone soil fungal communities from Angelo Coast Range Reserve, California, USA - CZODoug2_1_08_16fungal (PacBio error correction) | ecosystem: Environmental > Terrestrial > Soil >...
AATCAAAGGCCAATGAAAAAGGAGGGCTAAACAAAGAAAGCGGAGAGCTCGATAAATATGTGTGAAGGGGGAAAGGGTGGTGCGTATGGGGCGTGCAAGCGTCGACCGAATTGGAGTCAGCCCCTTGTGCAAATGCCGGACAAAACTGGTATGGTCTTACGTGATGAGTTCACAAAAAAAGAAGGGAGGGCTTGGTCATTCAGGCCTCGGAAAAGTTCCTCAGTCTCCTACCTCCATCACAAAACAATTATTCTGTTAATATATGAAAGGGGGAAGGCTATAGAAGGGGCCGGGGTGTCCAAACGTCCCAAATGAAGAGAATCGTCTTCAGGGAAAACATACCATCACGGGTTTGGACAGGACTCCTTTATGATCCGGCGCCGTGGGGAGACTCCAGGGTTTCTTCAAAATGCATCTAAGAGGGAAAGGAAAAGAAAGGGTGATGAGAGATGATTGATGAAGGAATTCAATCATATTCTAGCTAAACAACGACTGTCTGGAAGGGAAAAGGAAGTATGAATCCACACATCTATCCAAAGGGACCAGACAAAACACAAAAAAAAAGAACAAGACCCTCAGGGTTCCACGAAAAAACGCCAGAAACAGGGGAAATCTTTCATATACAAGGCAAAGCAAGGAAAACAGCCCAAGAACATGAACCGAGTTGACTCAGGAAGTTAAAGGGAGGCGGAGGCAAAGCCAACTTCCCTCGGAAAATTACTGCACGACAAAGGTGCGGGCCTATTAAATACTGGAAATAGGGGGAAGGTCCCGGGAGAAAAGGAAAGGCGGGGTAAACGGAGCCAGAGGCTTCCACCAACTCAAAGCCTTTTCGGGGGAGACAAAAGAGCATAAACTACTAAAAATCACTAGAGGGAACTGAGGGAGGGAGCCCTACAAGAGACGTCAGCGTCAGAGTCTTATTGGGAATGAGGGAAGGGTTAGATCCTGCGCGAATGTCGTCATTCCGAAAGTAGAAAAAAGCGCGGAAAGAAAAAGAATAGGCTTAAGAAAAGAAAGATCACAAACAATTGGGAACTGCCACCATCTGTTTCAGGAACCGCCATAATGAAAAATAAACGAGAAAGGAAAAACGTTAAAAACCCCGTGGGGTCAGATAATATCACATATCCTCTCTGGGAACCCGGGAGGGGGACTGAGTGATAGACCCGCAACAGGGGGGGGGTATATAACCCTGGTGTGGGAGAAGACCTCTGTAAAGTCCTAAAGCCGTTCCAATATCACACAAAAGGGGAAAAAAGGATTGTTAGATTGGAGGACACAGAAACGACAGGGGCTCCCCGGGGGAGGGACTCATCCACGCAAGACCCGAAAGAGTCGAAAACTCGGAAAAGGGAAAGCATGAATGAATGAAAAGAAGCAGGAGACAACTGAAAGCAAAAAAGTAATCCACATTTGTCAGTAACCGGGAAAAGGGGGGAGGAAGCGCGAATGAGGGGGAGATAACGCCGTTACGCGAATTGTTACTATCTGTATTAAAAAAGGAGAAGGTAGCTTCCACCCGATACAGTTCATTCTTAACAAAGATCACATTACTTGAAAAAGGGAGTTGGGGGGGGGGAGAATTAAAAGAAGGAGAATTATGGATCGCCAATTAATAGGTCTGGAAAATCAGAGTGGAAAACAGGTATGGGCGGTCTCAAGATTATCTAGGAAAGAGATGGGAAGGATAAGAAGGGAGAGACATTTTGTTTTAATATGAACCGAAAAAAAATGCCGAGAGAAGAGGCAACCATAGGAGTGCGCTGCAAAATCCGCCCAAGAAGGATCAGGCTGGAAACCGAATGAAGGTGCGCCTCACAGCTTCTCGGGTCGTTGTGGCGAGCTGGGAAGGAAAAAAAAAGAAAAAGCACCGAAAGAGGGAACACTCATCTACTGTCTGTGTGGGAAGGGAAAGTCCAAATGAGCCTCCTAAGCCTAGAACTTTACGATACAGAAAAAACGGGGAGAAAAAGACGCCATTGGGGGGGAGACAAGTGTGAAGAGCGTGGGGGGTGGTGTTTGGGGTGTGGTGGGGGGGGTGGGTTGGGGGGGGGGGGGGTTGTGTGTGGGGTGGTTTGTTTTTTTTTTGTGGGGTGGGGGGGGGGGGGGTTGGGTTTTGGGGGGGGGGGTGGTTGGGGGGGTGGTGGGGGGGGGGGGTTTTGTTTGTGTTTTTTGGGGGGGGGGGGGGGTTTTTGTTGGGGGGTTTTCACAAAAAAACCAAAACGGGGAAAAAAAACCAAACTTTTTTTTGTTTGGGTTGTTTGGTTTGTGGGGGTTGTTTTTTTTTTTTTTTTTTTTTTGTTTTTTGGGGTGGGGGTTTTGTTTTTTTGGGGGTGTTGGGTTTTTTGTTTTCAGTGTTGGTGTTTTTTTTTGGTTTTTGGGTGTGGGGGTGTTTTTAGGGGGTTGGGGTGGTGGGGGGGGTGGGTTTTTTTTGTGGTTGGGGGGGTGGTGTTTTTTTTTTTATTTCGTGTTTTTGTTTTGGTTTTTTTTTGGTTACGAAAAGACCAAAAGACGTGCAGGGGTTTGGTTTTTCAATGAGGTGGGGGTTTTTTTTTGTCTGTTTTTTTTTGTTTTTATTCTTTTGTTTAAGTTGGTTTTCCACACACCCCCCCCCCCCCCAAGCCCGCCCACCCAAATCCCCCCCCCCCCTCCACCCCCACCCCCAGGCGCCCCCAGACCCCCCCCCCTAGCCTCCCCCCCTCCAGGGCACGACCACCCCACGAAGGAAGGCCCCGCACACCACCCCACACCCCACCCCACACCCCCCCACAAAAAAAGGGCCCCCCCCAAAGACACTTTTTAGGGTTTTGGCGGGTGGGACCCCAAAAATGACCACACCCCCTCCCCCGCCGAACCTTGGGTGGTTTTTTTTTTGTGTTTTTTTGATTTTGGTGGTTTGTTTTTTTTGGTGGTGGGGGGGGGTTTGGTTGTGAAGGAGTTTAAGCCCAGAAATACACCCCAACGAGACCCGAACCCCCACCCCTAACACCCCCTCCCCCGAGATAACCCCCCACCCCCCCACGTGTTTTGTTGTTGGGTTTTGGGTGGTGGGGGTTGTTTGTTGTTTTGGGGTTTTTTTTATTTTTTTTTTTTTTTGGTTTTTTTTTTTGTTTGTGATTGTGGTTTGGTACCTGTTTGGTATATTTTTTTTTTTTGGATTTTTGTTTGTATAGGTTTACATTGTTGGTTATAATTGTATTGTTTTCCGGTTTTTGATGGGGAGGTTTTTGTTTGAAGTTTTATGTAAGGTTTTTTGCATGGAGTAGAGATATTACCCAACCACCAAACCGTCAGATTTGGGGACAGGGCGGGTGCATAGGAATGAGTACGGGGTTGGGCAGGAAAAACCCGGGCACGGTTGCCAATACTTGGAGGGCCAAGCAGGCAGAGTAAGGGATTGGGGGCCAACAAAGGGGTCAGAAACACACAAATCGAAAAGGGGCAAACACGCGAACGACATTAACAAGGGGAGCAAAGGGCGGCAAACACGGTAACTCCCTCATAGCGATGCGAAGAGACGGAAACCTGACCGAAGCTACCCCCAAGACTTTTGGGGCGGCGGGAAGGGAAAAAAGTATGTAAGTTGAAAAAAAAACCTGGATCGAAACGTGAATTTTTGTTCTGACCGAGGAAAAAAAGAAACGAGCGCCCTCAAAACGACTTTAAGGGGAGAGAACGAGGAGTGGGGCCAATGGGAACCAAGAAAGAATCGGAAGAACCCATGGAGCTTTTTATAAGGGGGGCGAAATCAGAATGAATAAAACAGGGAAGAGACCGGGGAAAGCTCCCCGCTCACAAACTAGAAGAGGGGGAAAGAAAACTCCAAACTCCCGAGGAGGACAGAAAAGGTCTGGCCACGACATGAATGCTTTCGGAAAACCAGGGGGACGGCTGAAGGGGACAGCTACGGCGAGCAGATGGGTGAAGAAGGAAGGGAAAGAAAGAAAAAACGGGGGGCTCGGCGATAAACCACATTTGTCGCGTAGCGGTGAGACAGGCGGGGTAAGAGAGAATCGTACGACACCGGTTGGGAAACGGGCGAGCAGATGGAGGAATTAACTCTAGTACTGAAAGCAAAGAGGGGAGGGGGAAAAGGTCTGGAAGGCGCCACTATAAATTCGAAACATCGAAAGAAGCTCAACAAACGGAGAAAAAGAGGGAAGCGGGTTGTTTTCTGATATTGTCGAAAAGCAAGGAGAAGGGGCTTCAAAGAAAGAGAGGAGCGCGGCAAGAGGCCAAAATCGGCGTAGGGAGGGGAGGGGTTAAAACATAATCAGAAGTCGATGGCGAAAAAAATGGTGCCAATTGAAGAGGAAGGGCAGTTGATTAACTACACGGCAATCAATGAGGGCGGGGAACCAGCTCTCTCCCTGGTCGGATCAAAGAAAGTTGGCGAGCATTCTAGAATGTAAAAAGCCTGGGTCTCTTCATGAGTGGGGGGAAAAAGGAAGAGGTTAAGTAGGGCGGGGGCGGGGGGAGGATAGAGTGGGACATTTAATAGGGTCAAAGGGGGGGTGTCCTGATCGCGGTGGGATAAAAAAGAAAAGTTACGGAACAAGTTTGGTCGGATACCGGATGAGGGGTCTGAGCCTCATGGAACGTAGTTGTCTCTGCGCACGGGGAGGGAACTGTAAAAGAAAACCAAGCATCACAGCAGGGTTCGATCTCATGTTGCAAAAGAAGAGGACTGGAGGAGCCCGCCAATAGTTTTTTTCGGGCTCCGGTCGGTGGCGTAGAGGGGAGCGTCGTCGCGAATGAGGGGGGGCGGGGCAAAGGGTGGCACTTGTCACTCTGAGGGCGGTCGAGTAAAAAAAAGTTTCGACGTGGGGGGGGTGTGGCACTAGAAGGGTGGTGGCATCGGCGAAAGGAGCTGGGAGAAGAAACTGCAAAACTTGCTTATTTGCAAAAAGAAAAAGGGAAGAATGAATTAGGTTACTCCCAGAAGTGAGAAAAGTCGAGGAAAAAAGGGAAAAAGGCCCGGACGATGGGGAGAAGGGAAGATCGTCGTTTGTCGGAAAAGGGGGGTGGAGGGATATTAATAATGGGAGAAGAGATTTTCATGGGACAGTCCCCTAAAGAACGCCGAAAACGCTGAGGGGAGGCCCGTATGCTGCAAGGTAAATTTGTGTAAGACAAAACCCTCCATAAACGCCCCGCTCAGACCGGGTCGGTGAGGTAGCAAAGGATTGGGAGGGGATTAAGGGGGGGGGAAAAGGTGCCTCACCGGTCTTTTGAATTGGAAGAGTCAAACCCTCAAGTTTATTCGGGGTTCAGTAAGGAAAACAAACGAGGGGGGCAAGAATCCACTGAAAGAGGTTCAAATCTTCATGGCGCGAACAAAAACCTGTTCACGGCAGGGAAAATTCAACTTGTATCAGAGAAGAGGAAAGAGGGGATCGCCGAGTGGGGAGGTAGGGGTGAATAACGTCGTAATCAAATCAACTTAGTAGGGGGAAATTTCGGTATCGGTTGCAGCAGTCTCCTGGGGTATGGGGGGGGAGCATCGGAAAGCAAATGAAAAAAACTGCGTTCGGTAACCTTCAGCAGAGCCCGGAAATTAATCCCTGCGCTGAAAATGCATAGAAAGGGGGTGTGTGATGGACTGTATGGAAGACCTTAAAAAAAAATGCGGGGGACATGAAAGGAAGCGACAAAAGTGGTTTCAGGGTTGCTATCGCGAAGGGACCTCGGAGAGGAAAGAAACCTGCGCGTGGGGGCGGAAGGATCGCGGGAATCTTTTCCGGAGCTATAATAATGGGAAAAAAAGAAAGAGGAAAAAAAAACACGAACCCGGCGGTCGGAGGTCGTGTGCGATAAGAGGGCAAGATTCGGGGGGGGCGATGGCTTCAGATACTCGACGGGGTTGGGTGAAAGTTCTATCACAACGTGGATGAGGCTGGGGGGCGGTGACGAAAAAACTCTTGGTTCCTTTGGCGTACTGTTGGGGGAGAGTCTTTGAAGTATACAAGGGTTCATGGGAAAAAAACACTCAGCTCCTCCTTTTAAGGATAGAGAGGCCGCTGAGAAGGAGGAAAAAGAAGGATCCGGGCTTCTCGGGATGTAGAAGAGAGAGGTGACAAAATTCTCGCATGACATATTGGGGTTCACTTATAAGGGAGTCAAAGGAGTTTTGAGGAACCTGTAACTGTTACGAAAGGGAAAAGGGGATCAAACAATTACTCCCTTTCTCTTGATTAAGGAAATCGTAAAGGCTGTTCGACATATCAAAATGACACAAGTTGCGGTGAAGTGGGAACAATCATCTCTGAACTTTGACGAAACATGAAAAGAGCTGGATTCGGGGTTTCCTGAAACTTGCAGTGTCGGTATGGAGGGGGGAAGGGAGATTGAAAAGGGGCATGGCTTAGCTGGAGGCTGGAGGCGGGAAAGATGGGGTGGCTCCGCGTAGTGATCGGTTGGTGGCGTTGTTTTGAGTGTATGGGTAAAGGTACTAGGGAGTCCTACTCCTCCTTACCGCAAGGTAGTGGGAGGGACAGAAAAAAACTTGCTTATGATACATCCCCTTACGGAAAAGGACAAGACCTAAATAAGCGCAGCCCAGTTGACTTAGAAAGGAACACCGGATACTCAACCTAAAGGGTAAAGGGAGGGAAGGGGCGAAAACCAGGGGCTTATCGCACGTCGTTGGGGGCGCGACTACATGATCAGTAGCGATAATGGGTGGCAGGACAACGCCAGAGAGACAAAAGTATCTTTACCCTGAATTGGGGGGGAGGCTGGCGTGATCGATTGAGGCTCGAAACGCATGCTGACCCAAGGCTATAAGGGTTCAGCAAGCCAGAAAATGGAAGGGAGTGAAAAAATCCTTAACGGTACAAGAGGGGGGGGGAGCGAGTGGGGCAACCCCCACACCACAGCCGTAACAACAACAACAAACCCACCCCACACAGGGTCACATTAACGAACTCAACCACAGCAGAAGGGTTCAACATCTTCCTGGTGGGTGTATGCCGAAAAGCTGGGATTGCGGCCAAGCCTGTCATTGATAGTTGATTTTTCGGAGAAAACAACCCAGAGAAGGGGGGAAAGGGGGAAAAAAGAAGAGGACAAATATCAAATAAGGGAAGGTTTCTCCACGACGAAAGGCCAAGCGTGGAGCAAAACAAGAGAGGGGTTGAAACAATGCACAATTTGGTCGTGGGACAAAGGAGGAAAAAGCCTCCGTCATCTGAGGCAGGGGGTCAACGTCAGCTGGAGGAACTCTTTAAAGAATTCAAACGGCAAAACCGGCCTTGCAAGGAAGGGTGAGAGACGGTGCGAGGGGGGGCGAGCCATTAAACCCAAAAGTAAGGGCGGGGTACAAGATGGTTCGCAGAGGGCAATCAAAACGTGATCCAAGGTGGGAAAAAAAGCCAATAAAACTATAAGGAAAGGAGTAGCGCCCAAAAGAATGCCGATACAGAAAAACGAGCAGCAAGGGTGAAGGTTATTAAACGATGCCGGTCTTCTCGAAGCTTAAGAAAAGAAAATCGGGCGTGAAACAGTAAGTTCTGGGATCTGCGAGGGAGGGGAAAGTGGGTGGCTCCAAGAGGAGAGAAAAAGGGGAAAGTCGGGGTTTCGTCACAGCGGTCCGGGAAATCCACCGCTGTCAGAACAGGGCACGCTCCAACACAAAAAACACTACGCGAAGGAAAACACTGCCACCCTGCATGCTTAGAGAGACAAAGGCCCAAACGGGGCAAAACCGCCAGAAAGCATTAGTGGAACCGCACCTAAAAAAAGGGGGGAAGAGGAGAACCGAAGGCACAGCTATGAAAACTTCACGCACGAAATGGAAGTTCACGGTCGGGGGGGGAAGGTAAAGAAGGCTCAAACGCGTGAAATCTAGCGAGAAATTGATCTCAAAAGCATAGTAAAGTCCACCACAACGAGTTGACAGCAAAAAAAGCGGGAAGCAAAATATAAAAACATATGTCCTAGGGTCAGGCACCTGGGTCAGAAAAAGGGAGACAGAGCGTAGAGGCGGGGGGATGTATTTAATGTGGAGGCAGGTTTCCCAGAGGATGCTTACGGGAATCAAATGAAACTGACGGACAAACATGATCTCTAACAATCCACACAAGAAAGGGAACGGAAAACGTTGGCTTCAAGGCCGCATAAGAAAAGAAATCAGAAGAGGGGGACGCATACCCCTAGGTAAAGAAGAAAAAAGATCACGGCCCCACGAATCGCCTCGACTCGTGACGGATAAAGATGAAAAGCCTGGGGTTTTCTGGGGGCAGCGTAACAGCTTTGATAAGGTGAAAAAGCAATCTTAAGAAGTCCGAACAGGGGGCCGCTAATAGCACAAAACTCGAAGGGAGGACGACAGGGTGTCGCCTGATCAAAAAACCCTAGAACAAAAAGGCCGGCTCAAATAAAGGATTAAACATCCAAAAAAAAAATCATGACACGGAAGAAGAAACATCCAAAGCAATTACCCCTCTCTCAAATGGCGTAAAGGGTGAAAAGGGGGCTCGGCTTCTAACTTCTGCAGAAGGAGGAAACGATTTGGACCAATATCCTACACCTTATCGGTGCCCCCGATAAAACCGATCAAACAAAATATCATACCTTGAGGGATGACGAAGTGCTCAATAAAAAGGAGGATGAAAGATATTTCGAGATCAGAAAGATTTTCCCTGAGTGAACAGGTAACGTGGGGGCAGCACAAAGTGATAAAAAGGAAACAAACTGGAGGAGTCGTTAACTGAGAGCATTGTGTTTCGTATTAAAAAAGAAAAGGAAAGGGAAGAGGGACGCAGGAGATCACATAACAAAGCGTGAGGCCAGCACGAAAATGATTCTCCAAGTTCGAGGTAAAGAGAAGGGGTGCTCAATAACCTCTGGTCTGAGTATTGGGGCGTTTGGCAGGGATTCGTGACCTCAGCAACAGGGGGGGAAAAGAGAACGGGCAGAAAAAAGCATCGTAGTGGATTTTATCTTGAAAAAGGAGGGGGTCTCCAAGAATGAAATCCCTAAAACTATCCAAAGTAATAATACTCAAAAAACCGATAAAATGGGGAGAATGAAAAGACTCATAGGGATTGAGTCATCTACTTTCCCCTTACAGATTCGAAAAAAATTAAGGTAAACGGGGTTGTCTTAAATATCATGGGTCTCAGGGGGGGGGACCTAAGTGAAGGGAAAGAGGGCTTGACCCATACTTCCTTAAGGGCCAAAAAAGAAAAATGACTTACAACCCTTCAAGAAAAGGGGCATACGAAAACAGAAGGATGTGATCAATGATCAACACGTGGAAACCAATTCCGGGCGATGGAATTCGAGCGACTCGGAGAGAATGATCCAAAAGTGTCAGATGAAAAAAGGGAATTGTGGAAAGTGGCCTTAACCATAAAATTTCTTTTTTTTCAAAACAAGGGGAAGACTGATTTCTGGGTTTATTAAAGTCGATGACACGGATAAGTCTCCAAGGGAAACCTAGGTACAGGTCGGACATAAGCCGCTAGGTCTGGTAAGAGAACCCGGGCCAGTCAAGAAGAAAATAGGGGCTGATAACCCGCTTGTATGCTGGTGAGCCCGCTAAAACAGGAAAAGGAATTCAGTAAGAGCACATAACATCAAGCCTGCCTACAAGGGGTAACACGAAAAGTACTCCGCGCAAGGGGGATAATAGGGGGAAGGAAGAAATACAATAAGCCAGGCTGTTCTGGGCAGACCAGTCTCCGATGCGGCTTGGTGGGAGGGGGAGTACTCTCTTGAACTGCTCATTCCAAGAGGGACGGGGGGAAAAAGAGGAAGTAATTACGTAAGGGGACGTTATGCCCAACATGAACAACGGCGTCAAAAGCAGGGCAGCGGCGATGAAATGGTTCAGTAGAAAAGAGAAGAAGGAACGACAGGCTTGTGGCCCGCAAAATGCTGCGAGGAAGCTAATAAGGCGACACGAAAACACGAACTACGATTTCTGGGAAAAATATACCTTACGAAAAAAGAAAGATAGCCAAGAAACAAAAAAAGGAGGGGCATTAAAGAGAAGGATCTTATGGTGGACGTCAAGGGGAGTGCGAAGAAAGCCGGGCGAGAGTCTCGACTGCTCAGGGGAGAGTGATAGCCCATCGGCAGGGAGGGATGGAAGGATCGGGGATTAAAGCCAGGGACGTAGCTCGATAGCGCCAAAGGTGGGGAAGGATGGAAAGAAATATCGTCATAACGAGAAAAGTCGCCAAGTCGCGTCACCACTAAGGAAGGAGGAGAAAAGAGAAGCCGGTCACCACGGTCACATATTCGGAACTGTCGCCAGAAACGCCGGGGGGTCAGACTTCGGGTGGAGGATGACCTGCGAGGCAGGGCGGGAGGACGTATGAAGGGAAAAACTTTAAGAGGGGGGGGTGGTACGGGGGAGGGGAGGGGGGCAGAGGAGAACGCATAACTGAGTTCCGATTAGTTCACAAGGGTGAGGGAAAGGCGCAAAAAATAGTCTTCTTATCCGAAGGGGAAAGTAGTGACGAGAAGATACGGGTCATCGTAAATACAAAAAAGAAGCACTCGATCCGGGTTTGGGGAAACACCACAAAAAGTCGGGAAGCAACCCGAACAACAGGATTGGCGTTCCTGAAGAGGGACTAGGTGGGTCCGCGGGGGCCGGCATCGCAAAATGGCGGTTTTGCAAAGGGAAGCAAAAAAGGCGGAAGTTTGGAATGGGAAAGGTCGCGGTTTCGACGTTGGGGGTGTGAATTTGTAAGGAAGGAACAGGATATGGAAAGGGGTCCCTGCTTTCAGGAAAAGGAAAGGCGAGTGAAAAAAAAACGCGTTACAGCATAAAGGTAAAATGAAAAGGGGAAAGGGTCCGAAATTAAAGCCGAGCATGCGTGTCCAGCCCCAATAGGGCGTCTTGTCGTTGTTGAGGGAAAGGGTAAAAGTGATGGATACGGGATTTTTCATGCGGGAAGACGCGGGAACTCTATTACGAAAGTAGGCTGACTGGGGACTCCTTTTCGAGGGAAGGGTGGAGGGGTTGTTTGGGGCACCCTCCCAAGGACCAAACCTATCTGGGAGGGGGGGAAAAAAAAGGTTCTTAAACCAACGGGGGAAGATTCATGGGACGGACCCACGCTCTGATGTTCGCGAGGTGGAAATACGGGAGGCACGGCCTTTTTGTGCCATTAAAGAAACAAAACTGCGCAGGCCCTGGGGGAAGAAGAAAGAAGGGGTTAAGAAGAGATAATGGTAACCGGAAACTTACCTTTCACGCGAAATCCTGCGGATCCAGGAATCGGAACTGTCGATCTTCTACAAATGGCGGGGTATTTGGCACTTCTGCGGTAGGGGGATGAGGGGGGGAAAAGGCGTTATCAGGGGGAGCTAGTAGGCGCCAGGGGGTATCGACTTCTCCAATTAGGCGACAGGGGATTAGAAACACCTTCGCGGTAAAAAACACCCACAAAAAAAAGCCCGTTGTCGAATGGCGACATTCCCCTGCGCCTGAAAATTCAAGGGGGATGGTGATGGAAAAGTGTAGCACTGGAGGGTACATTCTGTCAAATTCTGAGGTTCAGTAAGAGAGACAAAAGTCTCTTTCATCGGGGGTTAGAAAAAAGAGGGGGGGCATTACCCGAAACAACGCGGGTGGGGGGCGGGGCGGCATCTTCACGGATCATCGTAAAGCGGGGCGGAGACTGAGAAAGGGAGAAATTGGACTGTCAAAAAAGGCGAACTTCCCTAAAAACTGGAGGGGGAGCGTATGGGTTGGAGAGAAGGGGAGTTCCGGTGAAAGATCGCGATGATTCGAGACAGGGTTAACAGTTCTCTTGAGGGGGAAATGGGGAGCTGCAAAAAGGCGGAAGAACAAGGGGGAGGCAGGGGCTTGTTTGGGATTACCGTTGAAGCATAGGAAAGGGGTGATTCGGCAGAACTTAGAGATAGAGAAGAAGAAGCATTGTAAAAAGGAAAGACAAAGAACGAAAAAATCGGAAGAGTAAGCATGGCCTTGCTCATTAGATGTTTTAATCGAGGCCTAGGGGGGGGCCTGTTCCTCCGGGGGGCCGACCATCTGGGGGGGAGCCTCGGGAAAGGAGGGACAGAGAGAGAAGAGGGTGATAAAAAGGAACGGAAAAAGTCTTTACTTCTAAGAATCCATTAACGAGGAAGAAAAAGTAATAACGGAGCGGGGCAATCTCTCAAAGGAGACAGGGGATACGTGGACGAAAAAGAAGAGCGTGGTCGGCTGGGCGGGGACGATTTTCTTGAAGGGGGGAAGGCGGATCTGAATGATGGATGGAAGGAGGAGAGGAGGGACTTCGGTGTGGGCGTGTTGAGCTTGGGGACTGGGGGGGGGGTTGGGGGGGGGGGGGGGGGGGGGGGGGGGGGGGGGGGGGTACGGGGGGGGGGGGGGGGGGGGGGGGTACCCGGAAGAGCGGGGGGAATAAGAAGGGAAAGGGTGACACGCTCAGGCGGGGTTTACGAGCTCTCTGAGTGAAGAAAAGAAACGAGAATAAGGCAAAAGACTGAGTTCACGCCCGTGGGCGGGGCGAAAGAAAAAACCTTTAAGGCGTGGAAGAAAGAAGGCGAATGCACCGGTGCATGAAGGACGAACGGCGGGGGGGGGGCGCGCAACGACGAATGGAGGAGTATCAGGGGGTGGCGACAAACGACACGGAAATCACAGAAAAAGGGGAAAAGCTAAAAAGAAGGAAAGGGGGTGGGTATGGCTGGCGGGGCGGAGGAGTGATATATTGGTCCGGCACGAAGAAGGGCATGGCAACGACGGGGAATAAAGAAAAGAAAGAAAATGGATCTGGCCATTCCTGAACGGCAGGAAGAAAAAGAGGGTGGGGAAGGGAGTTGCACGCAAGAGCAACAGAAGGGCATTTAACGAGTGCTCGCGGGTTGGCATGCATTTCGGGGAGCAATTCAATGGTAGGGTATTTAGGATGAAAAAAACAAAAGGTATGCTGGTTATAAAATGAGAGAGGTGCCCAAAAGAAGACAACAGGAAGGCTCCAGAAGCAAATGCAAGAGTAAAAACCAAATAGACTCTTAAAAAATGCAACCGGAGAGGTTCGATCTGTCGGGAAGAGACAAACGAAGGTTATGGGGTCCCGGGGGAAACTTTGTCACGGAAGTCACATCTTGAGTGGCGCGGATGAATTCACATCACGAAAGGTTTCTCCAAGACTATTCCTGTGGCCGAAAGGTTGAACCAATATTCAAGCGGACGCCCGACCGAAACATCAAAAACCCTTTTCTTTTCACAAAAAGAGGGCATGGGGGGTAGGGAAAGGAGGTGGGGTCAAAACACAAATGAGAATATCACTTCTTCGTCACCCACCGCAGTAACCCGGGGACCGGAGGAAAGTTATTAAGAGGGGAGAAACGGAAGGCCCGTTTTCTTGGGGGAAAAGAACTCAACATCTAAGGGGGAAAACACGCTAGGAGAGATCTTTGCTTTAGTAAGAGTAGAAAAAGAAATACTCAAAATAAGATAAGAAGGTGGACCACCTGCCGGAACACAGCTATCTCCCGGGGGGGGGCCATACCAAGAATCAAAAAAAACCACGAACTGCGAAAGAAAACAGCAGAGGAACATCAGCAACTCCTACAAAGGTCAGATAGAAAAAGAAGCGGGAACCAGCAAAAACCTCGAAGACCCAGCCAGAACTCGAAGGGGTTCCAGGGGGGGAACGCATCAGTTCGAGGTAAACCAAGGAAAAAGTTGACACTTCACGAAAAAAGGGGAATGAGGCATGCGCATTATAAAGGGGGAAGAGTTCCGGATCAACGTAAACGCTATGGTCCCTCGGAAAAAAGCGAGAGAGCGGCACCCTTTTACCCCAGATTTGAATTAAATAAACAAAATGGCAGTAGGGGCGATCTACGAGACGTTAACCAGAGAGACGCTGAGGGTGGAGGGGGGGACGGTAAGGGGGGTCCATAATCTTCCGGGAGGGAGCGTGAAATTGAAAAGTAATGTCCTGCAGAGAGATCAACATCAATGAAAAAGGCTCTCATACCAGAAGTCAAATTCATCATCGGGTCAAAAGCAAGCAAGAAACTATCATCGGGGGGGGAACGAAGGGGAAAAATCCGAAGCCATACAGAAAAGACTCTAACCAAAGGAAAAGAGGGAAAAAGAAAGAAAGGGGGGCCCAATCATCCTAATCTCACGCCGGGGTTGACCGCTTTTAAAAGCAAATACAATCGAGAAGGCAAGACCTCAAATGACAGGGACAGGGCTCAACGCAGCTTAAATGCTGCCAGTTAGCAGGATCGGCAAAGAGGAAAAACACGCGAGAATCGAGAAGAAGCAAGAAGGATAAGAATGAAAAGCCAAAAAAAATCCAGACCATGGAAGTCCAGGTGAGTTGCGTAAACAGGAAGGGGGGAACGGATGTAGAAACGGGGAAGGGGAATAGGGGAGGAAGGACGAGGATCCCAGACATGCGACCGTTAATGGTCCAGAATACTAGAACTGAAAAAAGGAAAATGAGTGGCTTTCAGTGAAAAAAAATAACCCGAAGTAAATGGGACGCACGGATGAAGATGCAGCCTGTACTGCGTTAACAGGGTTGTTTGGGGGGGGAAGGAGAACATATGAAAGAGAAAGCGGGTCAGGGATGGAAGAAGGTAAGGCATTTTGTTGGTAAGGAAGGAACAAATAAAAGCCGATCGGCAGTAGGACAAGGCCGGGAAAAGGAGAAAGACTTCGACCATGAGATCCACAGGCTGGTCAAGTCCTAATCAGTGGCGCCAAAAAAAAGAGGAGGGGAGGGGCAGGGGGGTGGGGATAGCGGTTGAATTAAACACCGAACAAAGAAGGGAAGCAGGGCAGCACAGTCCGAAGGTCGGCGGGACTGAATTGGGAGGGAAAGTTCCATTAACAACGTACGCCGAGAAAAGGGGAACGGTCATCAAAACCACGGGCGCCACCGACTAGCAAAGGGGGGGCTACGGAAAAAAAGGTCCAGCTAGGGAAATGGGGGGGGGTACATCCTCCCGGGCCCCTTACTGGTTCGGTCATCATATGGAAAGGGGGGGGTGAATGGAAGAGGGAAGGGAACCGGCAAGACTTTCCTTGCCAGAAGGGGCTCTTTCCCAAAAAACCGGGGGAGAAATGTTTCCTGCGTGTCAGGGGCCAACAACGTCAGAAGGGGAGAAAACTCGGAAGGCAAAGAAGAGGAGGCTGGGGGGACCAATGGCGGCGAACATCAGGAGGTCGAAAGACGGAAGAGACACGGAACCGTAAGGAACGATAAAAAGCCCAAATGAAGTTGGGGGCTTGCTAAGAAGAATCGGCGGTTTGTGTCAAAAAACCTGTAGGAAACAGAAGGACGGAGAGTTGGGAAGAACGAGGGGAACCCGGAAAACGTCCGCGAAACAAAAGGCATGACGGGAATCATAATCGTCTAAGTGGCACTTACGAAGGAAGAAAGCCTGGGGGGAAATCAGGAAAAGACCATAAAGTGGGAGAGGGTTTCATCACTCTAAGACCGCGAAACTCAGGAGTCCTCCCCTCCAGAACCTGAAACCGGACCAAGGTAAACTTACAAAGACAAGACGGGGGGTCGGACCGCATCGGACTTAAGTCCCACCCCAGGAGACAAAAAAAAGGGGAGGTGGATGGACGGAAGATCTCAGGTCGGGCACACCGGGGGGGGGGGAACGGCTGGAAGAAGAAAGAACGCAAGCATTAAGGGGAGAGAAGGGGGAAAAATCTAATGTGCAGGAAAAAAGTTGGCGCTGAAAGGGCTATACGCAAATTCCAAATCCTGCCATTTAGACTGGAGTTACTGATTAAGGGACTTCTTGGAGAACGATAACCTTAACCGGAGGGGTCCGAGGGGGAGGAATCTAGCCTGAAGCGTCAAGACCACATAGCGACTTCTTGGGAAACAATTATAAGGACGAAACCAGAAGATCTCTAAGAAAACAACACAACTTGAGATAAAGGAGAAGAGATTGAGTGTTTTTTTGGATTGGCAAAAGCCTCGTAAGAGGGAAAAAGGGGGGTCTACGAGAGGAGGGGGGTAAATCGACAGAAAGAGCAACGGACAGGCAGGTCCGGAGTTCTTTCTAGGAAAGCAGTAATGCGACAATTTTGG
>Ga0179593_1399303_pt1 | contig 16064 bp, 26 predicted proteins | sample CZODoug2_1_08_16_FD_185931 | JGI IMG/M metagenome (GOLD analysis project Ga0179593, IMG submission 185931) | Vadose zone soil fungal communities from Angelo Coast Range Reserve, California, USA - CZODoug2_1_08_16fungal (PacBio error correction) | ecosystem: Environmental > Terrestrial > Soil >...
CTGAAACCAAAAATGAACGGGAGGGGACGGAATGAATACCGGAAATACAAAAAAAAAAAAGAAACCCCTTTTTGGGTGTGGTTAAGAGTGGCAAAGAAAGTTGTCAAGCCAAGTCAAGCACGGGGGAAACACAGGGGTAGAATTCGGCCGTTAGTGAACAAGAACGAGGGCGAACAATAACAACGGGTTGGTAAAAAAAAAAAATGCAAACAGTCGAAAGGCCAAACGGATAAGGAAAAGGGAAGGGAGGGAAGAGGGGGGACCCCTATCGGTGGTTTCGGGCCGCGGCAGTGGGCGCAAAAAAAAAAAATGTGTGCATGGCAAAATGGTCAAAAAAGGAAAGGAAGATAGGGGGGGCATAGGCGGAGGGCTGAAACAGAATGCTCAAACACGAAAATGACGAATAGTTTGGGAAAAAAACAAACGAGAAGAAAAAAAAAAAGGGAAACCCTTAGGGAAGCGCAGGGGGAAGGCGAAGGAGGTTCAAAAAAAAGGGGGGCCAGGAGCAAAAAAAAGAAAGGGTCGACAGAAAAAAACAAGACCAAAAGGAGATGTGCAAACACCGGAACAAAAAGCGGGTGGGGAAAACAAGCGGGGAAGAAGGGGGAAAAAAGATAAATAACGTGAAAACGAATCCAGGGCGTTCCGAAGCAAGGAAACAAACAATCAGAAGAAAAGAGGTGTGGTATGAAATCTGTTGTGTGAAGATCAAAATTTCGTAAGAATAAGGGTACAAAAGCAGCCAGACAGGAGAGTTCGGGGGAAGCAAAGGGGAAGAATCTAAAAGAGTAGGGTTCGTGGTGAAAGAATGGGGGGGGGGTAAGAACAAAAAACCAGGGAGAAGATCCAAAGAAAAGGGGGGCGTGGTCAGTGACTTGGTCATCGACAAAGGGTTTTTGAGTACTCAGGAACTGAAAAACAAGGAAAAAGGAGGGCAAACCGAAGGATCGATTGACCGGATTAACTTTCCACCGAGTGGCTGCCGGGGAAGGGGAGAGGACCAGAAAAGGAGGGAGAGAAGGGGGCGAAGGAAGTCAGGGGGTTTTTCTTAAATCGAGAAAAAAAGTCGTCGGAGGGACAACAGAAGAGGAGGAATTAAAAAAGGGGAAAGGGCGAAGGAATCAAAAGGATTTTCTTAACGGAGGGATGGTATGCCCAAGGGAGGCCAAGTGGCACGATGTGAATACAAGGAAGGTGTAGGAAAAGAAGGACTGTCTCAAAAAGGGGGGGGGGGGGGTGGACAGGAAGGACTCAGCAGGCAAAAAAAATCGCGCCTGCAAACTGAGTGGAAAATTCGGGAAAAGGGGGGGAGGCAACAAGGGGAGATATGAAAGGTCCCCCCATCAGCGGGTTTCGAAAATTGTTTGCTCAAGAGCAAATAAGGGGGATGTCACGAAGAGGATAAAGAAAAAAAAAAAAAGGTGTGCAGGGAAAAGGTAAAAAAAAGGTCTCCGGTGATTCACGATATCATGGGCCAACAGAGAACTGACGGAGAGTGAAAAAAGCGGAAAGAGTTCTGGAAAAAGAAAAACGAGGGGGGGGAAAAAAGGGGTGGGGGAAAAACAGAAGAAGGCATCCACTGCACTAAAGAATATTCATGGTCGGACGAGCGGAAAGAGTAACACTGTTCAACGGGACCCTTCACGAGAAGAAGAATGGGGAAAAGAGGGGGGAAAACTCGCCAAAGAGAGCAGCGTGAAAGATTCATCAGTACAAAACAATGATAACTGATCAGACAAGAAAAGAAAAAAGTGGACGTGGTGAGCTACGTTAAAAGTAAAAAAGGAAAAGCAAGCTGAAGCGGGGGCCGGCACCCCCTGCGACGGGTAAATCAGGGAAACGGCCCATACTCGAACCGATGATTCAAAGTCTGCAAACGAAGTAGGTCAAGGAGAGAGATGAAAGTAAATGCTTTGAAAAAGAGCAAGTACGAGGGAGAGGAAAAAAGAGGGGGAAAAAAGGGAGGAACACTCTCGGCTCGATGAATAAGGGTGGGTCAGGGTGCGGGGGGAAGAGAGGGGGTGGAACCACCACCCCCCGTGATGGGAACGATTGAAGAAGGAAGGACCACCTTTCCTACTGGCACACACCAAAAACAGGGGGGGAAAGGGGGGGGGTTGGTTCAAGGGGGTGGGGGAAAGAATTTTTAGGAAAAGATCAAAGAGCGAATTGGAAATGAGAAGGGATGGCCGAGTGACATTCCACCTTCCTTAAAGGCGAAAGACGGAACCGGCAGAGAAGAAAGGAGACTAAGGGACTGGGGGAGAAAACTAGTCAAAGGATCGAGGCCGGCGGCGGGGGGAGGTGAAGACCGAGACAGCAGGATAGCTTGCTGTTTTTTTAACCCCTGTCGCGGGACAGAAAAGTTTGAGGAGGGGTAAAGTGGAAAGAGAGAGGGAAAAAGTAAAGGGGTCGTACTAAAAGAAAAAAAGACAAAGGGGAGATCAAAAAGGCCCGGGGAAGTTACGTACCCGGCTTTGTCACAATCACAATATGGCGAAAAGGGGGTGGCCAAAACAAAAGGGCCCGTGGGACTTGCCAAGGAAGTGGCTTTTCCGACGAATTAATTCACATAAAAGGGCCCCCTAGGAGAGAGGGAATGTAAAAAAGAAATCAAACGGATGGGAAAACAAATCAGAAGGGAAGAAAGGTGTGAGGTACTATAACGAGAAATATCGAATGAAACTATTAATGTTCATTGTCTTAGCATGAGGAGAGGGGGGCTAATGATCGACAGGGGGGACGAAGGGGGCGAAAAGGAATTTCTAAAAAAAAAGAACACAGAGCCGGAAATTTGGTGTTGGTGATGACTTCGGAGACAGAAAAAGGAAAAGGGAGGGGACGTCAAAAAAAGGGTATAAGGGAGTCACTAAACAAGTGAAAAAAAATCTCAGGAAGAAAAGGAATAAGAAAGAGGGCAGGGACGACAAGGGCAGAGGGTGGAAAAAAAAAAACGCAACTGGGGGAACGTCAACATCAGACGATCGGGAGGGGGAGAAAAAAAGGAAGGGTGGGTTGAAGAAGGGAGACCGGACGGGCCTATAATAAAAGCCACAGGTTCATCCCCCGACTACGGTTTTTTGAGCCGGCGAGAGAAACGGGGGAAAACCAGCGATTCATTCATGGAAGAAAAGGGAAGGAAAAAAAAAAATTAATCGGCAACGGGGAAGGAAAAAACTTTTTTAAGAGAACAACAACCACGACAACGGAGGAAAGAGAGAAAAGATAAAAGCCGCCCACAATGGTAAAGCGATAAAAAAAAAACTGTTGGGAGGAGAGACTCGGAGAAGAATGGGGAAAGATCGTGGAGCACAGTCTGGGGTTGGTTCTTGGGCCGTAACACGCTCCAGAGGCTGAAAAAAACGGCCAGGTTGGCGACACCCGGGACGGGTGTATTATATAAAAAGAAACCAAAGAATCGCCAAGCGAGGGACAAACAAAAATTAAGGTACTCCTCAAGCCCGACGATCGTCTTACTGTTTGACGGGCGGGCAAACCGTTGGGAGGGTTCGGTGGAAAAACCACACTTAAAACTACACGCTCTGGATCAGACCTGCTAATCTTAGAAGCGTCGCGGTAATTGGGGGCGTATGAAAAAATGTAAGTAAAAAAAAAGGTGGGGGAAGACCAATCAAGAGGGAGAAAAAATACCGGGAGCAAGAAGACAGCAGGTTGAGCATAAAAATTGGTACAGCCACAAAGGGTGCAGGGGGTCTGTTTTTGGACAGAAAGTAACTTAGAAGCAAAAAAAGAAGCAGCCACCAAACCGCCAGATCCAGGGGGGAGGAAAAAGAACAGAGAGGGAAAAAAAGGCTGGTCGCCAAGCAAGAAAATAAGAGCGTATAGAGAGGGCGCTGGGTGAAAAAGGGATGACCCAAAAATACACAAAGCAAAGGGTGAAAGCAGCGATTGTCGCAAAGGAAGCGGCGAGTATGTTTGTTTCGTCCAAGAAACGATCAAAGAGGAAAGTCATGAAGTGGAGACGGGTAAAAATGCAAAAACAAAAAAGGCAGATCAAGGGCCCGGGGGGGGGCCAAGTCCGGCGCAGATGGGGGAAAAAGGGGAAGCACTAGAATTCACCGAAGGAGATCAATGGGAGTGGGGTCCCTTTTGGTAGTCGCCGACTGTCCGAAACTCTTACTTCAAACCCGGAGACGTCAAAGGGAAAAAAAAAAATGAGCAGAGCCATGGGTTTACAAAAAGCTACGTGCAAGCAGGTCCGGCGGGAGAGGGTCAAAAGTAAAAAGAAGAAAAAAAACCAAGGCAATTTCCGCTACGTAGTTAGCCGACTTACAAGGGCGATAGCGAAAAGGCAAAAAAAAAAGAAAAAAGGGTCACAAGTCTTGAGTTGGGACGGCCATAAGGAAGGTGTGTCAAAACTACTGAAAAACGAAGCCCCTTTCACCAGGATGGGAAGGGGGCAATTTCCGATCTGCCTCCATGTTCCCGAAAATCCAGGGGAGAAAAAAAGAAAAGACGCAATAACCAAAAACTGACAAAAAGGAGAAAGTGGTTGGGTTGGTGAGAGGACAGGAAAAAAGGGAAACTCCATAGTTCAAAGAGGCCCACGCCACCGGATAAATCGACAAGCCAATGGGAACAAAGGAGAAATCAGGCTCCCAGACGAATGGGGGGAGGGAAGTCAATCCAAGGTCTGCATCTCAGAGAAAGGGAGTAAGTAGTGACATTGTAAACGCCTGTGGTCATTGTCTCAACACGATACGACCTAAGCGTGGAGAAAAAAGGCAGGAGGAAAAAGAGGGGAGAAGACAGGGGAAGACTGCTACGAGAACCCCGCCTGGAAGAAAGCGATTCTTCGATGATGCATTCAGAAACTAGACCATCACAAACGAGAATTAGTGGGGTGGGGAAACTTAAGAAGTGTGAAATTGAAGAATTGAATCGACAAGAATCCTCAAAGCGCCGGAACTTCCAAAAAAGACGTCACGAAAAAAGGGGGGAAATGAGAAAAAAAAGGCCGCACCCGTTTAAAAATTAGGAAGAGGCAAAAGAGAAAGACACTGCCTCTCAAGGAAAGAGACAGATGGAATTTGAGGGGGGGGGGATGTTAAAGTGAACAATCTGAGGTGGTGGGGGACAAAAACAAAAATTGGCATAAAAAAGTACAGGGCCAAAGATTTCCGCGGTCTTCGTCCGTTGACAGTCAACAGGGATAGCAAGGGAATAAGAAACTTCAGCAAAATTACTACAAAGGGTCCTCAATGGCCAGCCGATTATGGCAACACAAGAGCCAAGGGAAGGGAGAGCAAACATAGAAAAAAGTGGGAAAAAACCCGAAAGCGGTGTGGACAATTCAAGACAAAAGAACGGGTTGCAAAGAAAACAATACACAAAAGTACCAAAGAACTCCAATCATCAACCAGCAGATCACATCGATCGCGAAGGGTCAAAAATGCAACCTCTGGGCCACCCCAAATAAGGTTGGAACCGCACAAGCAATTGAAAGAAAGGTTTTTGCCTTGCACAACAAGGCAGTGGAGCCCTCATGGAGGCATCAAAGGCCCTCACTTACGTCTGAGCCCAAGCGGGGAAGGTAAAGGGGGGGGGGAAGGCAATCGGTTGGTAACCAAATAAAAAGATACGCGACAAAGCAAGTTTGCAAACAAAAAATGAAATCATTAGAACAAAACCACTCACGGGAAAGGGGGGGAGCGGTCTGAAAGCACCTAGGGGAAAAAAAATACGGTGAAAGGGGAACGGGGGCCATCAGCCAAATCGATTTTCACCGGAAGCCAGGTTTCCACATCAGGGAACAAAATGCGGAAAAAAAAAAAAAAGTAAAAAAAGGGGGAAGGAGAAAAAGATGGTTCACCAATGACATTGCTCTGGAGCTCGATATTTCCACCGAAAGTTTTTGGGTAGGAAGAAAAAAAAATCCCACCAAAGGGGAAAGACTCTTTGAGTAAGTACATCAAAGGGTCCCCCGTGCGTACCGAAACGCTAAGAGCTTGATTTGGGGGGGTAAGATCCTTAGTAGATCATAACCATGACAAGCTGGAAGAAAAAAAGAAAAAACGGGTTGATTCTGAAGAGTGGGAGAGACGAAAGAGGCGCCTGGATAGGAGGACAGGGGATTATCGGAAAACAAGTGATAAGCGCGCCAGATTTTTGGGGGGAGGTCACCTACGGGGGGGGGTACCGTGTGGGACGGAAAAGTATCACATTCGTGGGAGGATACGAGGGGGGAGGGGACAAAAAACTGCCAAAGCCTTGTCGCCGGAAAGCTAATTGCGCGGATGCAAGTAAAGGGTGACTGTCCGAGGAAGGGGGGGGGCGGAAGTCGTCAGTTGGGACTAGAAGAGCAGGGGGACCGACGGAACTCCAGGGAGGTTGAAAGACTTGTGAAAAGAAAAAAACAGCAAAAGACACAGAAAAAAAAGGGGTGGGAAGGGGGCCAAACAACGAAAAGCAGGTCCCGGGGGGGGGGGAACATAGAAAAACGCGAGACAAAGGCTCCAAACATTAGAGAATGAACCGTGGGCATGATACGGTTGCCGTTTGGTCACTTGGCAAGAACGTTGTGTCCCGCGCCAAGCTTTGGTTTGCCCGGGGAAAAACAACCAGGCAAAAAAAAAACCGAATGCGAAATCTAACCAACCAGGAAAAGATCACACCGAAGCGGGTCCGTGAAAACAATCTGAGGGGAAAAAAAAAAAATGGAAACCACAAAGCGGGGGGGGGAGGATTCAATTTGTGTGGTATTTTCCAGGGAATCCCCTGGGACGAACGAATAAATGACATGAGGAAAGGGGGTAAAGATGTGTGTGGGGGGGAACGGAAAGGGAGGGGGCTTGGCTGCCACCGGAGGGTGGTTTAAAAGTAATTACTGAAAGGGGACAACAACACGAACGAAAAGTGTTAAAGGGGAAAAAAAAATCGGTTCCTGCCACATCGTAGAGAAGCGGAGGGGAGGGACGAGAAGCTTAAAGGGTAGGTTAAAGAAGGGGTGAAAAAAATGCAACGGCAAAAGAACGGCTTTGCCAAAAAAAAACGAAGGTCAAGACAGGGAAAAAAGTAAAGGATTTTCTGTCTTTCAAAGATTCAAACGGAGCGCAACCCTTTGCGGGAGTAGGAAAGGGAGATGAGGGGGGGGACAGGAACAAGCAATTCGTAGGCCGCCTACGCCAATATACCGATGACGTTTCGGTCATCGCAGAAGGGGGGGGAGCTTGGGGGGGGGAAGGGGGAGAAAAGAAGGAAGATTATGTGGGATGATACTGGTTGGAATGGGCGCTGCTTGAATGCCGAGCAAACCAAAAAAAAAAACGCGTCGGTGTGTACCAAAATAGAATGAAAAAGTGGCCCGTCGCGAAATACGAAAAAGGGGAATGGGGGGGGAAAAAACAAAAGAGCCTCTTGGGGGGGACACACCGGAAGAACCGGCGCTCCCCTTTTTTTGGGGGGCCAAAAAAAACCGGGGTGGGGGGGGCGGTCCAACCAGAAAAAAGGAGAAATGAAACGGGGAAGAAGGTCCGTGTCGCTGCGAACGGGGGAAAGCACAATGACAGCGCCAAAACAAAAAAACGAGGAGAGAGAGATAAGGGGGACTTTGCCAAGGGAAAAAACAAGTCCAATGGACGAACAAAAGGAAAAGGTTTTGAGACCAAAGGAAAACGGCCAAAAAAAAGTTGGACGAGCAAACCACCAAAAGGGAAGCGACGCAAAGGCAGGTTGGCCCAAAGAGGGAGAAGGTGGTCAATCAAAAAGGGGAAGTTGGGGCCGATTCAAAAGGACACGACGGCAACCGTTCCCCAACGAGCTGTGTGACGACGCGAGGGGGGGAAGGGGTGGAGAAAAAAAGTCCCGGCGAAAGGGGAAAGGCGCGCCGAAGTTTTCATCCAAATCGAACCGGTTGTGCTCCCAATCAAGAGGGAAGATCAGCGAAAAAAAAAAAAAAAGCCAAGCGTAACTTCGGATAAGCGGAAGGAAGTCAGGAGAAAAAAAAGGGAAAAGGGGGACCGAAGGAATGAGAAAGGGGGGGACACGGATCAACCGAAAGAATCTTTGAAACTCCCTTGTCAGTCCTTTTGACCGGAGAAAAAATCCAAGAAAAAAAAGAAAGTCTAAAGGGGTGGGGAAAAATTCAGACCAGAGAAAAGAATCGCAACGAAGAGGACAACAGAGGACGGTTCGCTTAAGTGAGGTGCGGGGGGAAAAAACTGAAAATTAAAACCAGACAAGAAAAAGCAAGCACAAGAATGAACCAAACAGGAGAATGAGGAGGAGACTGGTCGGCAAGGGGGGGAAAATACCAATGCAACCGCTTTTGTGGTGGGGGTAGGGGTTGAAGGAGAAAATACCAGAATGCGGCGACTGAACGGTGGTGCACCTTGGTCCCTAGATTTCAGTGGAATTTGAAGCAAGAGTGGGAGGCGGGGAAAAAAAGTGGTGGGGGGTCAAAAAAGGGGGGAAAAAACTCATAGCACATGAAAACCATATCTGAATGAAAGCCTCATTAAAAATCACCCCCCCTGGGGGGTTTTTTTTCTGTTAAAACTTGTCCGCGACCAAGTTTGGTGTTGGGGGGGAGGAAAAAAACACCAAGTGGAAGGGGACAGGGAAACCATTTTCTGAAAAACTTATGTGTAGGCCGCTTTCTATCTAAGTCGGGAACAAAAAAACGGAGAACGGGGGCTGAATGGCGAAAGGCGCCAAAGAGCAGAAAAAGTGCACACCACGGAGGTGAATCGCCGGGGTAAATTAGTTTGGGACAAAAAAATTTCCGGACACAAGCATGAAAGGGGGGAAGGAAAAAACACAAGGGGGAAAAAAGAAAAAACGGGGATAGTTGTGCCGGAACGGACAAAAAGAGGGTGTATCCAAGTGGGCGAGCAATTGGGGGAGGAAAGAAAAGAAAATCAAGAAACGAAAATTACCAGAGGGGGGAGGGGGGGAAGACAAATACCGAGAGAACAACAGAACGGTGTTCTGAAGTTTGGTTCAGATCTTAGGGATGAATCGACGAGGAACACCAATAGCAAACAAGCCATAAAAAGGGGGGGGGTTAGGGAGTGAAGAAGGGAAAGGGGATTTAAAATCGGAGCGGTCGTGGGCGCTTTTTGGTAAGACAAAAAAGATACCAGGTTTGGAAAAAGGTACGAGCATAAGGACGTGCATGTAAAACAAGAGGGAGATGAAGACAATAAGTTTTTTGCACAGGGAGGAGCTGCCGGCTGAAACCTGGCGCCCGAGGAAAAAAAAAAGGGGCCAGGAAACTTGAAATAATGGGAGGGTTGGGCAGGGAAAAGGGTACACACCACCGAGTGGCTACCGAGGGCAGCCTGAAAGAAACGTTTTTCGAGGGTTTTTTCTCGAAAAAAAATGATGAAGTGTTGGGGGTTGGGGTAAAAAAAGGATCTAAGGGAAGTCGGCGGGTAAACCCGAGGGGACAAAGGCCTTATCAACAGGGGAGGAGGGGGAAAAGGGGGAAATGGGTGGGGGGCGTAGCGATCTTGTTGAGGCCAAAGGCAGGAGGGAGTCAATTGTGGGAAAAAAGCTGATGGGTTGCAAGGCAAAAAAATGGCCAAGGGAGGGCAGAAAGACACTTCGGGGCCACACTATTTGGGGGGGTGGAACCACGAAAGAGACTCAATGGGCAAACCGAGAGAAGGGTTCCTGGGGCCAAAACGTGAAAAAATGAAACCCGGAAAGGGTGGGGAAAAAAGGAGGTTGTAAGGCTTGAAGGGCAACCGGGGAAGAGGATTGAATTGTTCTAACACCCCCAAAAAAGTTCATAAGGGAGGTGTTTCTAAACGAAAGGTTTTGATAGGCTGGCAACAGAATCGAAAGAAGAGAAAACATTGTGGAGGGAACTGGTCGCCCTGTCGAAGTAAAGTCATCAACAGAGAGGAAAGGACCGGCGAACCCACGAGCGGAAACGATTGAAAGCGGAAAAGCTGCACTGGAACTGAAAGGGGCAGCGGGGTGTGGGTGCACCATCCAGAGATTGGGAGAAACTTAACTCCCAAGGGGGAAGAGGACATTGAGCTGAAGAGAGCGAAAGATTAAACGGGTGCGGGGCTCAAGAGCGAAATTCAATTGAGGAAACGTGGTGGAATTCAGAGAAGGGATGAGAAAAAGAGGTCACTCGATTCATAATTCATCAAAATTCCGTAAAGCAAATCAGAAGAAGAAAAAAAAAAGAAAAAGGGGAAAAAGGTGGGGAAAAATCCGTTGAACTGAAAAGAAATGAAAAAGGTCATCGAAGAAGAGTTGGCCATTTCCTGCACGACGGGAAAAGAGGATCGAGGAAAAATATCCTAGAGAAAAAACACACGAAGAGGCAAAACGTATGCCAAGAGTAGTCATCGAAAGAATGAGAAAAAAAAAAAGGGAAAACTTCCACATCAAAAACAGACTTTGTCGAGGCGAGCAGAAACGGAAGAAAGCTCCACATTCGATCCGGCTAGAAAGGGAGGTTTGTTGCATGTCACGTTTGTCATGCCAAAGGGAGGGGGGGACTTGGACAAAAGGAAAGAAGAGCAAACTTTTTCGGACCTACTTTACCCAACCGAACTTCCGGTAGTGTTTTGTGTTTTGCGGGAGAGGGAGACCCGAGGGGGGACGGGGAACATGGCGAGATGAATTGAAGAAAAAGGGGGGAAGCAATATAACAATAAGACCTGTGTCCTTATGGCGAACTTAACAAGTAAAGACTATCTCAAACAGACTCGGGTTCCACGAAACGGAAAGTAAAGCACCTGGGGGACTTGATGTCAAAGTAAGCCGAAAAAGACCGGCACGAAAAGAAAGATGGAAGGGAAAAATTGCCTCTACATAAGGGTGGGAAGGAAAAGGGCAGAGCGGGGAGCTAGCGGAAGTTTGAGGCTAGACAAATACCACGACCAAAAATGGGAGACGAAAAAGGGAAGGGTTTATAAGTAAGCCACGTGGGCGTTCCTCCCAATCTGCCCCGAAGTGGCACACCACGGGCCTGGTTGTAATTAGGACCCGGGAAGTGGGAAAAAATTGGGGGGGGAGAAGTCATTCAGACGGAAAAAAAAAGAAAAAAAGGATCCAAACGAGGAGTAAAAAACAGACTCGCGACGGACCCTACAATCGCGGGGAAGGATTTGGAGGGAATGAAGAACAAAGAGCACTAAAAGGGGAAGAAAGCTTAGTAAGGATGGAGGGCGACAAAGAGCGGGGTTGTCCGGATCCTCGGTTGGGTGGGATGGTGGCGAAGTCAAATGAGACTAAAAAAAAAGAAAGAAAAAACCGCCGAAATGCCCAAGTGTATGCTAATGGAAAGAGAGGGGAATAATAAAAAAGAGGTGGAAACCCGAGGCATCAAACTGGGGTAGAAACGTCAAAACTAAACAAAAACAATTAAAAGCTAAAACGAAGGAGAAAGAAAAATGATTAGGACAAACGAAGACAGAGACAGGAAGGGAGCCATTGGCGTCAACAAAAAACGAAATAGGGAGGGGAAGCTAAGGGGTGAAAGAAAAATGGGAGGGGAATGAGCGGGGACTAGAAGAAGAAACCAGGGGAAGAAACAAAAAAAAAAAACGGTTTTGATCGAATGGCGAGAGGGGATGCAAATAATTGGGTGCAGAGAGAATGAAGAAAGATGGAAGAAAGAATAACCTCTTGTTAGGAACATTTTATTGGACAGGAAGGGGGAGGAGAGAGAAACAAAAAAAAAAGAGGAGGAGAAAAGAGAAAAAAGGAATAAGCCCCCGCAAATGGAAGGCAGAGAAGAGGGAGGAAACGAGGTTCTAACGAATAGATGAATGAATTGGGAGAAAAAAAAAGGGAGGGTGACCCAAACGAAGAAAAAGGACAGAAAAACTAAATCACAACACGTAGCCAGGGTTTGGGCGAACTGGAGAGGAGGGGAAAAAAAGAGAAAGAGCAAAAAAAGATGAAAACAAATAAAAAAGACTAAAAACAGACGGAAAGGGGGAAAATGGGGGTTGGAAAGAAAGAGGGTCTTTTTGCTTCAAACTGAAACCTGACGGGACAAAACTTTCTCGCCCAAAAAGGACAAGCACCGAAACGATCGTTGGGATCGAGAGGCCACTCGGTCTCGATTTAAGGGGCTATGGGAGAACGAGGGGAAATACCCAACGGGGGTGCTGGTCAGAGTCAGGAACAGGGTCAAAAAAAAAAAAGAGATCAAAAAAAAGAAATACATAGAATACAATTGACCCGCCGCGGGGGGCGGGAAAACTGGATTGGTTTCTAAGAAGAATATCCCAGCCCATACACCAAGGGCCCAAAACCTCCTCAGATCTCGTTGAAACAAAGAAACGACCGGTCACAAAAATAGCATTTAAGAGCCAAATTCAAAAAAAGAGGGGGGGGCTCGGCTGGAGGAAAAGCAAAAGCACTCTGACCCAGCGAAGGGTGAGTCACCTAGGAAGGGGGGTTTTGGCAGGACAAAAGACAGGACGAGCAAAGGGGAAAAAGGACAGCATGTAAAGGTCTCTGTCGGGAAACAAGCACAACGAAGGGGGAAGGATGAACAAGCCGTGGTGTGGAAAAAGTCGTCGCCGATTGGAGGGAAAAAAGACCGGGGGGGAGAACCAAAGATACGGACACCGGCAAAGGAAGAAAGAATGTCGTTTGTCTTTGGCCGCAAGGAGTAAAGATAGCAGAAACCCACACCACGGAAGGAAAAAAAAGCCGAAAAAACGAAAAGAAGGAAGCAAAGGGGTTGAAAGGAAAACCTGGTGTGCAACCGGGGGGGGAAAAACCAGTGAGGGAAAATCGTCAAGGAACTTGACCGAAACACAGGGCCTCCGCCTGACAATCGTGGGTCACCGCACCTGGGAAAAAACGGTTGAGGGGATAAGACAAGAGGCCTGGAAAAGGGGGAGGGGAACAGAAAGGAAAGAAAAATTGAGGAGTCACTCTGAACTCCTTTCATTGCAACAGTTTGAAGAAAGCATTTCGATCATCAAAGAAAAAGGTCCCGAAAACAAACGCACTATCAAAGCAAAAAAACCAAAAAAAGAAAAAAACCTGGAATAAAGTTTGGGGGGGAAGAAGGGGACGAAAAAGTGAAGCTATTCAAAAAGGACAAGAGAAAAAGGCCCCCCAAATCCGGAACAGGGAAAAAAACGTCACAATGTGAAACAAAATCTGAAGCAGGCGGGAAGGAGGCAGACATTTGTTCCAGGTGAGGGCCACGAAGGGTCACTTCCTCACAAAGAAAAAACGGGAAAAGAGGGGAGGGACGTTGGTTTAACCTGTTTCAGTTTGATCGCTATAAGGGGGAAAAAATCAGACAGAGGGGGGGGAAAGAAATTAAAAGGGTCATATCAGGGTTGGTCAACTAGTTAGATGGAAGAAAAAAAGAAGAAGATTTAACCCCGTCCAGGAAAGGCCACAAAAAGATCTTCGATTAAGGACAACACACCACAAAAAAAAAAAAAGTAAGGGGTCACTAGCGAACGAAGGGTGAACCAAAAAGGTGGGGGGAAACGGTAGCTGTGAAGAAATTGATTAATAGGTACGCTGAGATGAAAACTCGACGAAGACAGGAAAAAAAAGCATCAGAAAAAAAATCTTCGGGAAAGCACAAGCCGTTTAAAATCTCAGCTGGTCGGAGCAATCTGGGAAAAAGGCTGAGTAAGGGGAAGGTTCAGTGGAGTTGCAAGAGCGTGGAAAAAACCAAATGAAAAATAACAATCGCGGGCAAGAAAAGGGGGTTGTGGTCGGGGGGATTGAAAGAGACCGCTCAGTGGGGTTTCGAAAAAGGTGAAAAAAGTCCCCAAGAAAAGGGAAGGACGACCAAGGCAGGTGCAACCCATGTCAGGACGGAGGAGGAACAGGCCTACCAAGGCAGCGGGAGAAAAAAAGAAAAACAGCTGGGGTAGAACAATTCAGATCGGCCGGGACCTGGAAAGTGCACGTAAATCAAAAGGGAACGAGTTAAACTCAGGGAAAACATGCAACTCACGGGGGGGAAGAAAAATTCGAACGAGGTGGGGGAAGAGATCTCCCGATGGTTTCAACCCCAAAGGGGGGAAACAAAAGCCATTAAGAAGAACTGAATTTGGCCTTTGACACACATCAGGTGAAGAGGAAGAAATCACCCAAATCGAAGTCCGCTCCAAAAAACCTGGTCTAAGAGAAAAAAGAAGATAAGGTAATGGGTTGGGGTACGTAAAGAGGGGGTTGGGGGGGGGAAACCCAAACAAGGAAAGCTGCATGCACAAAAAGGGGTTGCAACTTGCATTTAGAACATTAAAGACGCGAGTTCTTCAAGACCCCACGAGGGGGGGGTAAAAGCCACAAACTTGGAAGGAACCATGCAGCGCATCGTTCCTCGGGGAAGGACCAGGGGGGTTGAAATCCAGGCAGGAGAAACCCGGCAAAAAAAAAAAGTATCGATTGAAACCCCACCCTAATTCAAGGAAAAAAAAAAAAATTGGCAGGCTGACACGAGAGGTACGTCCAAAAGGGAAGAGGGTGGGGAAATTGAAACAAAAAAAAATCCCACAAAAACGACGAGTTTAAGAGTTAATAACATCGAAAAAAAGCAAAAAAACTCAAGTTCCCAGGGCGGCAGGATGGTACGATCCTTCTATGTCAAAATCAAAGGATCACCTGAAAAAAAAGAGGGGGAAAAAAAAAACGAGAACTTGTTGAGTCGGGAGGGGGGGGATGAAAGAAGGGAATGAGAGAGGGTCGGTCTAACCGCCGGTATGATAATCAAACACGTGCTAGACCAAACTCTTTTGGAATACAGAGGTGGTGGTACCGTGTTTACGGCACACAGAGAACGTGTTGGTCTTTTGGAAGGGGGAGGGGTTTCGCCAAGAAAGAGGGCAACGGAAAACGGAAAAAAAAAAACTATTCGAACCCCAACGCGCATCCGGCGATTACCAAAGAAGAAAGAGAATGGTCCGGGCTTGGACGGGGAATCTTCCTGTCAGCGAGATCGCCTTGTTGAAAACAATTAGAATAGAACATAAGGGGGGAAGCCTTTTGTTTCACAGCACAGGAATCGGGGGGGGGTTTGCGCCAAACAAATGAGCGGCCAAAAAAAGAAAAACGCGAGGCAAGGAGGGGATGTCCGCATGATGTGCAGGAGAAATTCTTGGGCAGGCGACGGACGTGGGGGGGGGGGGGTCACTGAGAAAAAAGGAGGTCGTAGGCCGAGCGCCCAGGGAAGGGCACGGGAAAAAAAGACACGGAAAAAGAATGCTCAAAAAAAGAAAAAAAATTGGAAGCAGTTGCAACAGGGAAAGGGGGGAAAAGGGAGGTAGGCAAGTATTTAACCAACAAAAGACGGGGGGGGGCGTCACGTGGGGGAAGGGTAACAGGGGAGCAAGGGGGGGGACCGAAACGAAACAGAATACGACTGTAAGGAGGGGGGGCGCATTTCGGTTTGGACGGGGAAAGCCAGGTCAGGGGGGGGGTGGCAGACGCATTGGGTGTCACGGCAAAAAGAGGTGGGGAAGGAAAAAAAAATCTGCCTGCGGGGAAGGGAAGATTGACGTGGGAAAATCCAGGGGGATATCATTGGTAGGTCAAGGGGGACAAAATAGCGCGGGCCGTTTCACGCTGTAGAAAAAAAAACTAATTAACCGTCAGACGGACACCGAGAAAAAAAGGAAACGAAAGAGTGGATTTGTCAGATTAAAAAAGGGAAAAACGGGCGGCAAACCCATTTCGAAAAAGTGGAGAAAAAAGTTCGAAATTCGAGCTACTCACCGGGAAGAAGAAGAGACACCGAACTGGATTCCCCGACACTGGCAGCACCGCTTTGATGGAAGAAAGCGAGGGGGGGGAAGTTCGGGACTTGGGGCAAGGGACAAGGGAAATCGAAACTAGCCGGCAACAAACCAAGAGCGGTCCGGGACAAAAAGCGATGGACCGTGCCGCGGCAATGGACTCATTAATGCGGGGGGGAAAGACACCAAAGGTCTGGGGGCCAAAAACCCGGCAAAGTGAGCGTCTTCCCCCGGGGGCGTGTGGTTATGATGCAAACTTGGGGGGGGCGTTCAGGGTACCTTTGTCCGGTTTCGCAAACAAGAAAATTGCGGTCAAGGCGACGGGGGGCGCATGAAGACACTACGATGGCCACG
>Ga0179593_1408393_pt1 | contig 16064 bp, 22 predicted proteins | sample CZODoug2_1_08_16_FD_185931 | JGI IMG/M metagenome (GOLD analysis project Ga0179593, IMG submission 185931) | Vadose zone soil fungal communities from Angelo Coast Range Reserve, California, USA - CZODoug2_1_08_16fungal (PacBio error correction) | ecosystem: Environmental > Terrestrial > Soil >...
AAAAAAAATGGCGAGAAAAAGACGACTCGGGGGGGAAAAGAGAACAAGAGAGTCTCGGCACAAAGAACGAGTAAGGAAAGATAGATAATCTCGGTCTATCCTGGCTAGTCTGGATTGTCGGTAGACCGGCAAGAGAAAAGATGCGGGACCTCAGGTTCGGATGGGGATGCTAGGAAAGCGGACGCCCGAGGAAAGAGAACTTCCATTAGCAACTTGTTTTTTCTACAGAGGTGGACTACAGGGAATTAAATGAAACACTTCTCGAGAAAAATTGAAAAATCCGCAATGTCAAGCGCTTTTCTTTTCAACTAAATTGGGGGGGGGCAGAGACGTGTGGGAAGGGGGGGGGGAAAACTATAGAAAGGAGAATGAAGCCAGCGTGGTGGACGGCCCAGTCTGCCTTTTCGAGACGCACAGGAAAGTTCCCGAAAGTAGTGGACCGGCTTGGAAACGGGAGAGGGCACTCGCGTTTGGACCGGCATCGGTGGAGAGGAGTAAGGGAACAACAGAACAATTCACCTGAGGGTCGTCTTGAGTGCAAGTAAACCAGGGCCATCATAACCAATAAATAAGAGAGACGGCGTAGGAGGGAGCGCCCTGGAGCTGTAAAAGCAAACCATAAAGGGGGCGGTCTAGAAAGCCCTCTCAGGAGGAAAAAAAAGGGGAGGAGGGACCGACGAGGTGGTTCATGAAAAAAAAGAAAGAAGTGGCAGTATTTTCGTAAATTCCTTGACTGCTTAAACCCCAGAGGGACCCCCCGTTCTCCCAAGCCAAAAGAAAAGAATGGGAAAAAGACGGGGAAGGGGGGAAAGAGAGGCAAGGTAGGGGGGGAAGGAGGGAACGAACCTTTAGTCCCAGAAAAGAGGGGAAGGACGGATACTTACTCCGATCTTGAATGCGCCTTTCTTAGAGGGGAAGAAGGGAGAGAATAAGGAACCAGGGGGGAAAAAAGAACGCACCTCGCGGAAAGGATGACGGGTCCAAGCAACAGGAGAGAAGAAAGGCCGAGCAGAGGTCGAACTTGCACGCCTGAATGAAGAGTTCTCTCAAATGTAAAAAAAAAAGTCGACTCGGCGAATAATAAGGGGGATAAGGGAAAGGGGTAAAAGAGGGCTGGCAGAAGCCGCTTCGGCGAGACGGTGATTACGTGGGAAAGATTTCGAGAGGACCGAAAGCGGAAAGAAAAGGGAAATTGGGCCTCGGGAGGGGAGTCTTCGGTAAGGTGATGGTGATTCAAGCGGGTGCGAGCGTAGAGTTGACCTGAATGAAACCTCCCCTAAATTTTGAAAAGTTCATTTTTAGGGGGAGGGGGGGGACGTGCCACTGGGGGTAGTGATGCCTTGACGGAAAAATACCGAAACAAATTGACTCTAAAACGTGAGACAGGAAGGCCACCAGTCAGATGGCCGTTTCTAATCTTAGAAAAAAGGAAAGGGGTGTGTGGGTCAAGGGGAGTGGCTGAAGAAGGGAGACTGGGGTAAACATGACGCATGGCATCCAGCGGAGAGCCTAGCGTGGCTCAAGGTTGAATACATCTGGAGTGAAATCGAGACCCTAGAAGAGGAAAACATGAAGGACTAAAAGAGGCCAACGATGGGGAAGATCGGCGTGTTAGCGGAGAAAGAATGAAGATGCAAGAAAGTGAGGCTGACCGCAATATTTAACCTCCAACACCGGTAAATTCGTGTTAAAAAAAAGGGAAAACTGGGAAGAAAAAGAGGGGGAAAAACCCAAAGAGAAGGGCGCGGGGGGGGGTCAGGGATCGACAAGGAATAAACGTAAGCAGAGAGAAGATCGGAACGAAGCAGAAATATGTAGCTCTTAGAAGGTTTCAGAGTCTACTATCCTGGGAATACTGAGAAAGAACGGACTTAGCACGGAAGTTGAATAAAGAGGCCGGTGTTCGAGAGATCGAAAAACGACGAAAAAAAGGACAACGGGAACAGTTGCGGTTCACCAAGGAGCCAGGAAGGGATCGATTTCGACCCACGACCTGTGAATCCCCGTTCCTTTTCTGAGGGCAAAAAGAGGGGTAGAGCAGAACGTGGGAAATAAAAAACGTCGACCGGGCCCAAACCAGACTCCCCAAAAAAAGAAAACTACATCGAAAGGGGAGGCGCCGAACATTTGTGTAAGACCTCGAAAAAGACAGAGGGACAGGGAAGATCAGCAAAAAAACAAAACGGATGAGGGAGAAAGATAAGAGGAAAGAGAAAAAAGGGAGGGGGTAGTTCACAAAAATGGAGCTCCCGCCAATTTCCAAGATCTTGGGGCAGCTGGGCGTATGCTTTTTTGGAAGGACATCCGTTTGCGTTACACGAAGTGTCTGGATCGAGAGGGGGGGAGGAGGCAACCGGGGGGGATTCACAGAAGTGGAGGTCCGAACCTCGAAGACAGGACTTGAGATGGGAGAACAATGCACGTGGAAAGACCGAGCCGGACTACGTGACGCAGGGGAGAGAGACACCGTCAGACGGGAAGGAGAAGACGCAGGTTCGACGAGAAGGAGGACGAATAGGGAGACGCTGCTGGCCGCAAAGAGCTCCAGGTCAGGAGATCCCGAGGCGGGGAATATATTCCACGATGGACAGACAAACTTAAAAAAACTCAGGCCCTCTCTTAACCATGGGAAAAGCGGCTGGCGATGAAAAGGGGGACGTTTCAATTGAATTTCAAGCTCTTTCGCCGCACACAATTCCAAAAAAAAAGCTGGCTAATCCAGGAATGACCAAAAGACGAAAGACTCCTCTACCAGTCTAAAACACGAAACGATCATCTCGTTTGGGGGGGCAGAAAGGGGAGGGCGTAGAACCGCATGACGCAAGGGTCGAGGAGTCAAAAACAAATTTGCTGTCTCGGTTCAAAAAACTGATCAAATACTGGCGCTCTTAAAAAAGAAAAGTGAAAAAATAAAAGTCGGGAGGGGGGTTAGAAGGAATCGCCTTCATTCCTGACCGAACGAAACCAGGGGGTTCAAAAAGAATCGAGGGGAAAAACAAAAGCGGTCTGCAACGTAATCTAACAGCATAGTCTTAAAGGGGTGTCGGTTGTATGGGGAGGAAAGGGGGCATTCACTCATCAGGGAAAACCTTGACCAAAGATTCATGCAATAGAGGTGCGTGTGCCGGCGGGTCAGCGAGAAGACTAAGACTAAAAACAGCCTTACCTCTTCCCACTAAAAAAGCAGGGAAAAAAAAAGCAAAATAGTCACAAGGAAAAAAAAGAAAAATTGAAGGAGCGCGGAAGCGCGCAAATCGTTTCCACCTCAAAGGAAAAATAAACCATACGGGAAGAAGTCCTCGAAGGGGGAAGCCGATATGGGGGACCCTGCAGGTGATCCCCCTACATTCCAGAGTCGATTTCAAGGTCAAGGAGCTACGTTGGCAAAAATCTCCTAAAATGCTCTTATTTCTCAAAAGGCTAATAAAGGGGAAGCACGGAGAAATGAGGGAAGAGGAAGGCTATGCAGTGAGAGTTGCTTCCAAATCATTAGGCTTCAACGCGGAGACCAATGCCATGAGGCGCAACAATCGGCGGGGTTCCTAGTCCAGAAAAGAGAGAGGTAAGAGGGGAAAGAACGGGGGGTCAGCCTCTTGAACTGCACTAGCGGACTATTCAACTCTAAGTTATTTCAAAAAAAAAACGGGGCACGGCCTGTGCAAACAAAGGAAAAAAGGACGAGAAAAAGAAGATCAGGTATTAAAACGATTCGTCCAGAGAAAAAGCTGGCAAACCTCCCTTTGTGATAAACGAATACTCCGGATTCACTAGGAGGACCGAAAGGAAAAGATGGGAGGAGGTTTAAGAGGAAGGCTCGACGGAAGAAAGAGTGAGCATATGGCAACGAAGCGCGACTCACCCCGCAACCTTCGTGAAGATAAAGCACAGCGCGCCGGTGGAGCTCTCCATAAAAGGATAGCGAGAAAAAGCTGGCCTGGGGAAGACGTTCACAAAAACCCAGAACCCGGTAATGGCTTCTCGATGGCGGCTGCACCACAATAAAACGGGGAAAAGACATCGGAAGACGGGAGGGGAATCCTAAGGATACTTTTCAACCAAAACAGCGCACACGTCTCTGCCACCAATCCGGTCTCAAACGAGAGAAGCCGAAGAAGATCCTGGGGAAAGGGACTCATCGAGAATGAAAAGTGGCTTGCCTATAAGGGGAGACGATTCGCCGGAGAAAAATCGGAAAAAAACACTCAGGGAAAGAGTTGTAGGATCGGGCGGAGGGAAAAACAAGTTCCGCATCAAAACCCTTCTCCATTACAAGAAAGAAAGATGAAATGGAGGGAAACTATCAAGAAGAGGAAATTGAGGGAAGGGGGCGATCGAGCACCAACAAAGGGAAAGAAGAGAAAAGCGGATAGGGGAGAGAGCTCGGGATTCTGGAACAGAAAAAAAAAGTTGAAGATAAGAGGGGAAAAAATTTCTCAGTTCTTCTCACTGAGGGCACGCCGCCCTAGTAAGCGAGCAAAGGACGGGTGAAAGGGGGTGGTAAAAGCGGCCGAGGTTTGGGGAATCAGGAATAATACTAGCATTTGGAAGTCAAAAAAAACCGACCCTTCTCGAGGGGAAAAGGGGAAGACGGAAAAAGAGAGCGGCAGGGTGAACCGGATTGGTGGCAGAGACTAGAAAAAAGAAAGGAAGGGTCAACACGCGGGGAAAAACAAACCAGTATGTGGAAAAAAAAGGTGTTTTTCGTCAAGAGGGGGGGGGGGGGAAAAAAAAAGGTTTGAAAGAGGGGGGGAGACGTTGCAAGAATTGTCTAATCAACTCGGAAACTCCGAGGCATCGGGAATGAGAGGAAGACACGCGCGCCATCAAGCGTCAAAAGAGCGCGTTCGGGGAAATCAGTCCCCTCACTTCTCGGAATCCAATAGTAGGGGAGCAAATTAAAGGGGACAAAAGAAGAAGGACATCTCCAAAAAGGGAAACCGGCCATAGGCGTCATGAGTGCCAGCGATTCAAGCGGCGTGCCAGTTCAATTTACATAGGACTAAGATCCTAAAGGATAGACTCTCTTATTTAAAAAAGGAACGCACGGGGACTGGGCTTATGGGGGGGGGGGAGAGGCTCTTCGCAAACACGCGCACAGCTGAGGACGCGAAGAAGTGACTCCCGGATTGCCGTCACTCTCTCAACTAGGGGTCGAGAAAGGGAAGGAATGGCTCTTGTTGGCGCCTTCGTACGAAAGACATGAGCGGCCTCAGGATGAAGGCACCGAGGTAAATCCTCGTTATAGCCTCCGATCAACGGGTCAAAAAAAATGAGGGGGGGGGGCAGAGCCATCCGCATCGTCGTCGCTGAGATTAGACGGAGGCCAGAAGTCAATGAGACTGGAGAATAATGAGAGAAAAGGTCCTTTCACCTTCAGGATAAGAGGGCAGGGGGGGAAAAAGGGGCCGAAATAAGTGAGGAGTTAACGATTGCGGAGAGGGAGAGGACAGCGCGAGAAGATTGCCCATCGCAAAACCCCCAAAACCCAAAAGTGGGGGAAAGATGTGCAAGGTAGTTGTCGATTTCAGCATGGAGGGACGGAGTCGTCATCGCAGGAGTACGATAAACGACACCGCAAAAAATTGAAGACGTTAGGGGTGAAGGGGGGGATGTGGGGACTGGGGAAGGGGTGATTTCAGTTATCAGAGGAACCACAGAAAAGAAACTCTTGGTTGGTTAAGAGGAAGCGAAACGACAAACGCAATAAGTTCACTCTCTTGAGGAAGGAACTCTTTCGGGTTGTGGAACGGAGTCTGAGACTTGAGGATATCGGGGTTAAGGAAAAAACGCGAGCATTTCGCGCCGCCAGTAGGGGAAGAGGAAAAAGGACAAATGGCGTTGAAATAAAAAAACCTTCCTAATCAGGAAAACATGCCTTAACTTGGGAAAACTTCTCGCAACAAAAGGGGAATGGGGGAAAGAGTTCGCGGGTTCGCGGGGCGCTGGGTAATGGCATCGGAATTCAAGAAAGCGGGACGTTGCGACTGGACAAAAGATCTGTATGGGGGCCAACCCGTTCAAAGCTACGGGTTAAAAAAAAAAAGGGAAAAAGGGGCGGGGACTCCAAAGAGGAAAAAAAAAAGGTTCCTCAAAATCAAGGGGAGGGGGAAGGCGACACGCTGGGGAGCCTCGTGACGAACACGGTCAGGAATCCAGCGCCAGAGGGTCCGAGGGGCTACAAGCATGGGGGAGTGGGGACCAGTCAACTATATAAGTACGGGGGAGAGGAAAGAAGGAGGCAGGGACCGAGTGCTCGACAAGATGAAGGGGTAAGGGAGGAGCGAGACTTAAGAACAGCACAAAACGTTTTGTCGGGGCCCATCGCGCCATCGAGTCTGAGGCAGAAAAGGGGAGCTCCTCCTGTAAAAAGGGTCAAAGGGTCCGCATGAAAGGAGGCAGAAAAAGGTGTGACGGCCCAAACGAGGAAGTAACAAGAAAAATACCACAAGGAAAAAAGCGCACACGACAACGCAACTTGAAATTGCGGGCGCAGTTCGAGTGAAGAAGCCAAAAACAGCGAAAAACCGAGTAGGCGAAAAAGGAGCAAAGCGTATTTGAGACGAAAAAAGAGGCGCCCGGGAAGGTTCAAGGGAAGGGTGGGGCGAACGTGCGAGTCGGTTGGAAGGGGGGGGGAATCGACGATCGACAAGATGCCACACTTTTTGAGGGCAGTCAAACCCACCGGTGAAAGAGAAATTCCGCTGTCAAAAGGTTCAAATCAAGGCCATCGCCGGGCGAGAGGGGCTGAAAGAAAACGAGTAGTCGCGACTTGAACGATCAGCTCACAGCATCGTAAGGTAGCAACCGAAGCGTCTCCAAAAAAGGCTTCAAAAGATAGGAAAAAAGGGAAAAGGGGAAGAAGCGAGACCAGGGAAATGAAAAGGAAACTGGAGAGCGGCTTCACGGACCGTATTCCGAGAAATGTTCCAAGTGACGCTGGCCAAAGAAAGGTTCAGGGAACCCATGGGGGTCAACGCGGATTTCGGAAAGGGAACAGGGGGATTTTAAAAGGGGGAAACAGGGGGAGAAAATTCCCATCTGTGGGCCGGACAAAGCCTGTGCAATAATCAGGAGGGAAACAGAGAAACCAAAAGAACCAAAGCCAAAGCAAAAATATAACGGGGGGGGGGGGTCGAGAAAGTGCGGCTTCAGATCGTTCATTGGGGTTGATGACTTGATGAAAGTGTTCCGCTCTAGGGGGTCACCGAAACGAGGGGGGGAGGGAGTCGAAATCAGAGCCACATCTGGCGCGGCGAAAGTTACTCTAGCCAGACCGTCTGTGACGAAGGACAGAAGGTCAGCCAGTCATTCTACGAAAAGCCTAAAACCAAAAGTCCTGCGTCGGAGGGGAGAAAAAATTTGAGAAAAGCATACGGCAAGGTCTGATCAGTGAAATACCAAGAAAGTCGAATGGGGTGGATTGTTTCAAGCCTATTTCAGGAAAAGTCAAAAGAAAGGGGATACGTAACGAAGGGAAAAGAGTTAATGAAGAGGGGTTCGTGGAGAGTCGGACCTGAAGATGATACAGGAGACTCGGAAAACGCAAGACGAAACTCTTCAAAAATACTACTGCAAGAGGAATCGAAGGAGGGGCCAAATACTAGAGAAGCGAGTTCACGAAGACCAAAGGAAAGAGAACATAAGCCGGCCCCGCCGACGCAGGGAGAGATACAGAGTAGGAATCTATGTTGAACTGGAGGGAAAAACAAGGAGAATGACTCAGCCGGCGAAAGAGCATCAATTGGGACAAATGATAAGGATCGACGTATGAAGTCAGGAAGGGGAGTCATCTTATTGAAGAAGAGATCGCGCTTCTTCCTCATATCTGGAAAGGAACCAAAGAGCGTCTACCCAGGTAAGGGGGGGAGCGAAGTCGCGGACGAAGCGGTCATCCAGATAGACGAGGCCGAGAAGCGGGAGGACGGTTAACGTTGCAAAAGCAAAATAAACCAGCAAGGGAAAAGGGAAAAGGGGGGGGAAAAAATCATCTATATAGGGGAAGGGGAGTGTCCCGAGAAAATCAAGGGTCACGCCGCACCGTTGGAAGAGCTGATCGATGCACAAAAGAAAAGAGGAAAGGGGGAAAGGGAAGGAAAGGGGAACTGACGAACGAGAGGGAGAACGCGAAGAGCGAATGATCGGGTTCGCGAAGTACCCGCACATGAATGGAAACAAAAAAGGAGGCAAAATGACGAAAAGAGAAAGAACGATTAGACAGGAAAAAAATTCTCATCTTCCAAGAACCGGCCAACGACGCCTTCGTAATGGGGACTAATCGAAAAAAGAAGAAGGAGACGCAATAATCGGAAATAAAAGCTGGAAAGAACATCATTCTGGTTGGAAACACACAGCGCACACGTCTCAAAAAAAAAAGAAAGGAACCCCTCATCGAGAGGACTCGACGAGGAAAAGGATCAATCGAGGGGTCATTGAGCACGGCTCACGAGCCAACCGTTAAAACAGGAGACCACCAAGGGGAAAAATCCCTCTGTAAGAATTGAGAAGAATCTGACGTACAACATTTCCGCAAGCAAGAACCCCTGGGGGCAGACTGATATGGCGGTAACGAAATGAAACGGAACTCGACTCCTAATAGGTGGAAGCTAGGATAGAAAAAAAAAAACTGGAAGAAAGAGATGCGCGGCGCTTCGAGATTTTCGTTACGAAATCGAGCCACCAAAATTGGAGGCAGGATCTTTTCAAGAAGGGAAAAGGTCCCAGGAGGATAAAGGATCAAAAGAGGAAAACATATGGGGGAAGGGCAACGGTTAGCAATCGAATAGGAGGAAGCCTGACCCTGGAGATTTGCCGTCTGATGATCACGCTTGCGAGTGGCGGGGACATCGTGAGAGACTGTTTTTAAATGGGGAAACCAGATTCTGGGAAGCCACGCTATATGAAAAAAAAAATAGTTTTGAAGCTTATTGGGGATCCATCGGAAGTTCACAGAAAAAAAGTGGAAGGCTGGAAACGAAGGGTAGACGCAACAGAGGACAAGGGTTCGATCACAGGAAGGGGAGGCCGTAAGGTAATAAAAAAGGCGCAACATTTCACCGAATTTAGGCGGAGCGTCCAGAGAGCAATACAGCGATTCAGGCCGATAATGAGATATTGAAAAACCGGGGAAGGTACTCTGTAAAACGCAAGGAAAGAGTGCGGGCGGGGGGGAAATAAGGCCTCGGATCGACTCAACGGCGTGGCATTCAGATTTAACGGGTAGAATACCCGGAACCATATGATGGAGCTGACCTATTTCCTTGGCGTGGGGACGTCAGGCTCGTGAAAAAGGAACGCCCATACCTAAAATGAGAGGTGGAGACAAGGAAGAAATGTTATGACGCAAAACTTGCGTCCCGCGCGCGAGAACTGTTGCATGGGGACGCAGAAATTCCTAGGATGGGACTCCGCGCGATATAAAAATATTACGAAATACTAGACCTCAGAGGGGACGGCAGATGACGTAGAACACGGGGGAAAGGAAAGGCATCTCCAAAGAAGAGGAAAGGGCGCCGCCGGATAGAAGGCTCTCGACCAGTGACAAAAGACGCGAAATAGACGGTTGCACCGAAGGTAAACTTAAATCGGAAGAATTAGGCTTCGTCAAGGGGAGTAGGGGACCGGGAAGGGTGATTCTGAGAACCTAAAGAGCCGCGGGAGAAATTTTGCCGTCTGGTGTTAATGCGGTGACAAATGGACAGCAGTGGAGGGGAGGTTGTAGAATCGGCAGAAAAGGAAAGGGAAAGTCAAGGGAAACACCATGGGAAAGGTTGTTTTCAATGGTCCTTGATGGCAGGGCCCTGAGACCCATACAAACGCAGAGACTCTAGTGTGGCCTGAGACAACAAGCAAAAACGCTGTCTGTAAATGGTTCATAACTCTCTGTTGTCAAGGACCTTCGTTTTTGCCGTTCAGTGCTGAAGAAAATGTAAGGCGCTCCGAGGACAATTCTAACAGAAAGCGAGAGAAAGGAGTAACGGGGACGCAGCGAAGAGGGAGGCTCGGTGACCAAGAGGTGCTGAAGCGACCCCTGGAAAAGCAGAAAAAAAGGCAGGGGGGAAAAAAGGGGATCGAAGGCAAGTGAAAACAAATGGGAGATGGGCGCTGGCATCATTGGTACGCGGCGCTGCATGGAGGAAGGGGGGGGGAAGTAAAGAAAATATATGAGAACGGCCGACTTGGGGGAGACACCGGGCAAGCCTGGGTGACAAAAGCGAAAAACATTTTCGAGGAAAAAACAAGGGGTCCGATCTCCGGGACAGGAGGTCAAGGGTGAAAGAGGGGGGGGGGAACGATACACGGTCCGTGAGAAACGCTCGAAAAGAGAACGAGTTGCTCAAGGACCTGGGAGCGGGGGACGGCCAGCGTTACTGCTAAAAAGGAAGAAATCCCGGGCGGCCCTTCGCACGGGACAAACCCGACGGGTCGAGGGAAGGGACAAGTGGAGGATACCCAAAAAGTGGGAGCCCATCTCTCCTAAGGCTGAGGAATTTTCGAAAAAAGCGCCACCGAAAGGGAAAACGAAAAGGGAGGGACTCAAATGTAAGCCAGAACTGGTAAAAGGAAAGAGCGTCAAGTCACGACCAAAGAACACAACAACAGTCGCCTACGAAAAATCTAGGATTAAATTTTGGTGGCGGGAAGGGGAAGACTCCGGAAGCGAGAGAGAACTCAACAAAACGAGGGGAGAAAGAGAGAGATCAGGGAAAGTTTGGAAGAAAAATGGGCGCCCGCCAAGGTCAATCGATGGTTCTAGGGAGGAGGGGGGCATTGGGGGAATTGTTGGGTGCAGACTAATCCTGTGGGGGGAAGTTAAAAAAGTTCTCTACACGGGACGGAGGGGTTGGAAATGCAAAGAAAAGAAGGGGGGGATTCCAGTCGAGAAAAGCCTGAGGGAAAGAATCGCCTGGAGGGGCTGAAAGCAAAGGAGGTCATCGTCGCCGACCTGCCGCTAATCATCTCTAACCGAGGGTATTCTGATCACTCGCAAGCGAAGACGCGAATAACCCTTGGGAGGGGAAAAGGGTATCATAGGGGGGGGAAGCGGCAGAAAAGATAAAAAAAGCCTTGAAAAGGATAAAAAAAAGGCGATAGGGATCACGGGACCGTATTTCAAAAGAAGGGGAAAGAAAAAAAAGGCACCGCCGTTGGATAAAAGGCTTGGGTTTCAAAACAAACCGAGGTCTGGCTCGTAACATGGGAAGGTTAAAAAAATGGGACAGTGTGGAAATTTTGAAAGATTGGCTTAGCTGCACTTCATCCACGGAGTGAATACGAATTACCACGGCGAAAAAAAGCACCGAGAAAAGAGAAAAGAGGTTGGGGGGGGAGATTAAAGGGGGGGATTCAGCATGGGTTGAACGCATAGGAGTTCGCGAGGGAAAAGAAAAATGGGCTTTCTCAGAATAAAAACGAAAGAGGAGCAAAGTTACTCTAGGTCGCGTCATTAAAGGACAAGCCGGAATCTCCTCAGCGTACTCCAACAAAAAGTTCGAAAGAGCGTTTACAGCTCAAAAAAGCGCGTTCATTAGGAAGGGGCCAGAAAAGAAGAAAGGAAGTGAAGGGCTTTGGGGGGGGATGTTTCGCACAGGAAGGGGGGAAAGCAAGGGAAAAGCCTGACAAAGGAAATTCATTAAGGAGTGGGCGTGTCTCAAGAGAGCCGATTCTAACGCAGCCTTCCTTAATCAGGGGGAAAAAACCGCAGAAAGGAAAAGATAGCGGCCAGGATTTTTCGAAGCGCAGTGTAAATCGCGCGATCTGGGACCCGAAGGAACCGGGGAAAAAAGGCAAAAAAATCAGCCGCCGGCGCCATGAATGTTAATGCATAAGAGATTCTTCTCGCCGAGTAAAAATGGGTGGCCGAAGGGAAAGAGGAAGAAGGATAAATTATCGCTCGACGGGAGAAGAAAGGAGGGGAAAGAGAAAAGGGACGCAAAAGAGGAAATAGGGATCTATACAGAAGGAAGGGCGCAATCATGAGGCACTCTCGAAGAGATCTCACAGATCGAAGGATGCAGGTATTCTCTTCTAGAGATCTCTGACAAAAAAAGATAGAACTGACTCAAAAAACGCGTCACATTTTGTGCGGGGAAACAGTGTGCAGAAAAAGGTTAAAGGGAAAAATAAACGGGGGGATGCCAGGGCCCTATGAGAAAATTACTCAAATAGAACGGGGAGGCAAGAACCGGGTGATAAAAAAGGACGATGGAAGGTATTACTAGGAGACAGAGTAAGATGAGCTGGCTTTCTCGAACGAATCAGAACGGCAGGGAAAGCATTATTCGGGGAGATAGGGCTCACAAAATAAGGGAAGAGAGAGACTCAATGTATAAAAAAGGATAACCGAGGCGCTCGGAAAGTATGGCAGCAGTTGACATTCCACGCCAAAATTCAAAGGAGGAGAGATAAGAAAACAAAGAGACGAAAGAAGGTCGGGGAAGGCAGGGGGCAAAGAGGAGCAGGAAACTCGGGAAGGTTTCACACTCGCAGCCAGACAAGACACCAAAAAAACTAATCCAAGGTGAGGGGAAGAAGCTACTAATTAAAAATGGGAGAGAGGAAAAGGGGCATTTGAAAAAGGGGAAAAGAGAGGGCTCCTGGCCCACCAGGTAAAGCCCTATGAGAGTGTCTAAATCAGGAGGAAAAAACGGGGCTTGAAAAAGAAAAAGAAGAACCACCTCTCAAGTGGGGAAAAGACTCTAGAAAAATACACCGGGCGAGAGAGAACGCCTAGAAAGAGGTCTCAAAAACAACAACGGAAGGGAGGTCCAAAAAAGAAGGAATCGCGCGAGAGGGAGAAAGTCGAGTTTGTTCCGCCAATCACTAGCTTCGGGCCCACGGGCGCAGTTTTCTTCTCCTCGTGGGGTAGGAAAGAAACGTGGGGGGAAGAAAGGGGGACTCCTGGGCGAGAAAAGAATTCCAGATGTGATGGGAAGGGGAAGCCAGGAGAGGAAAATCGGAGCAAGGCCATAAACCAACCCTTAGCGGGAATTTAAGCGTCGAGTCCGCTGCAGAATCAGAGAGTTGGGAGGGGGGGGTTCATAGAATATTGGGACTAAGACTGTGGGCTCTTTATGAAAACGAGAAAGGAAGCCGCGTAAAGTCAAGGACAAGAAGGCCCGCATTTTAAGTGTTTAATACAGCATGAAGCAACGCAATGCGGCGGGGGGGCCGTTGAAACTATTTGAACGCGCAACTCGAAACCGGTGACGAGCGATCGGGGGGGAAAAGAGCGTCTTCAGGGGGAAAAACTGGGAGGAAAAAGAAGTCACCGGAAAGGGTGGCGAGCGAGCCAAGGGATGCGAGTAGCAGTCGAGATGAAGCCAGCCGCCCTGTACCGAGGCCGTCCATCGTCGAGGGCGAATCGAGAACCCATGCCGGAAGAGTTTCGTTCATCAAACTAAAAAAAGGATGGAAAGAGATTTTAGAGCGGAGACTTGGCTTTGAAGACTTGCACAAATAAAAAAATAACGCGCACAGCGACGAAGCTAATAAGATGATCTGACGAAGGGGTGACTTGCGTCACAAAGGAGCAAAGCGGGGGAAGGGGGATAGAAGACTTAAGAAGGCACTAGCGGTGAAAGGGAGTGCGGGAACCGCTCGATACGAACTAAGGATGGCGACGAGGTATCGAGGCAGACGACAAGGTAGAGCATCGATAGAGGGAAACGAGGGGGGCGCCTTCCTCGAACCTGCTAAAAAAGAGACTCAAGACATGGACGAAACAAAAAAGGAAAAAAAGATAAAAATAACTAAATAAACCCGGCGCGGGCCGGCTGAGATTGCAGACGTGCTTCGTTAACGAGGAGCGAGAGGACAAGCACTCAGGGATGAGAAATATTGGGTCCAGGGGAGGAAATGGGACTGGGAGTAGGAAAAAACTTTTAAAAGGAAGGCGATGGTGCAAAAGGCTACGAGAACCCGACAGCACTGGGAATTGAAGTTTTGTAAGGAAGGGAAAGAACACTTGATGGCAGATGAAGAAAAAGAAAACTAAAAAGGAAGTCTGCTTTTATAAACGAAGCAGAAGTCTGTTTTTTTTTTCCCCCCCCGGGGGGAGAAAAAAGTGGCTAACGACTCTTGACCTGGGACGGGGGCCTGTTTCAGGGGTAAAAAAACGGAAAAGGGAGAGCGGCGGAAAAACAAAGGCACTATTAAAAGAATCGTGGGAAAGGAAAGGAGAAGAAAAAGTCGTTTGGAGGGCGCAGGACACAGAAGGATCGAAGCCAGGCACGGGAAGACGAACAACCGCGATGGACGGGAAAGCGGTGCGAGGCACTGGGGGACATCGGGGGAAATCAGCTTCTAGTGCGCACGACGCAAAGAAGGAAGTTGGAAATCAGGAAATGCTCCTTGGTGTAACAAACGAAACTTTTCATATAAAGCAAAGGAACCCCATGGTACTAGAGGGCGGAGAACGCGTCAAACGGAGGTCAAAGGGGAAATGACACACACGGGGGACGTATTCCAAAGATCGGCCCGAGACAGAAAAAGGAGAGCAGGGGCTGCCAAAAGAAATATAGAAGGTAGAGGGATCGCCCGCAGCCCTTCAGGCATGCTCGCAAAAAAAGGGGGCTAGCTGATCAAAGGTCCAGGGAAAGGGGAAAGGCAAACCCGAAAACTCCAGCCCAGCGCGCAATTTAGAAAAGCCCGAGTCCTCGACTGGGAAGCACCGGTCGGGCCTGCCATGCAAAAACAGGGAAAGGGGGTAAAAGGCCAAACGAATCGTCGGGGCAAAAACACACAGGTGAAAAAAAAAAAAGACGCCCACTAAGCCCGAAACTCAGCTTGAAGGCGTTCTCCAAGTAACAAAGAAGGATGATAGAGCTCAAAAAACCAGGAGATGAAAGATCAGCGGGTCAAGAAAAGGTAAGAACGCCGCCACTTTCAGAGAGATTGGGGGAAGGGAGTCAAAGTGGGTGGAAAGGGTGGGAAAACTTGAAACAAGGTTTCAATGCTCCGACCTGGGAATGCTTTGGAATGCAGAAACTACAAAGACTTGGCGAAAAGCGCGGGGAGAAAAACAAATGACGTCCGGGTCAAAGGACGAGAGGGAAGCGATCACTGAAACTAAATAAAAACAAAAAACATCAATCAAGCTACGGGCGATCAGAAGGAATAGTTCGCTGAACGCGGGCAAAAAATTGGGAATCCTCGGAAAAAAGGACGGGACTTTCACGACCGTGTCGGTCAAGAGTCGAAACCTTGCCCATCTGAAGAGCCATATCTTGGGGGGAAGGGGGGAAAGGTTAAGACAGCTGAGTTTTCCGTAAAAGGAGATTGGGGACCGGTGGTGGAGAAATTTCCTAGAAGCCGCCAAGTTCTGAGACCGTCCCATTCGAAAAAAAAAAGGAACAAGAGACCAGAAGGGTTGGGAAATCACTGCTGGGAAATTGGGCGGCCGTTCAAAAAGGTTCGTTCTGAGGTCAGAGGTCAAAACCGTGGGGTTCTTACTAATCCTGAGAACCGAGAGGACGCGCTCTAGTTACGAAATACATAGAAGTCTGGGAAGAAGGACCACCACCTTGAGAAAAACGGAAACAGGGGAACTTCGAAAGAGAAATTCGCATAAATAGAAACGCGCTCTACTTAGATCAGGCTAACTAGCAAAAGTAAATGAAGGTCGTTTGTTGTTTGACAAAAAGAGGTGGCAAGAAAAGAGGATACCACCAAAGGACAAAAGGAAACACTGTCATTACAGAGGAGGGGGAGGGAAATGCCTAGGGAGCCGAAGGAGAAAGAGAAATCAAAAGAAGAAAGAAAGAAAACGAAGCAGGACGAAACACAAAAACGCGACGACGGGAAGAATCGCAAGCTTATCGGACGATCCGCAATCCCTCCCGAAGCAACACAGGTCAACTCGAGGAGAGAAGACCTGCCTCTACCACCGGAGGATGAGGCCTGACAGGGAGGGAAAGATTCATCTCACCTGGTAGACAAAAGAAATTCAGGCAAAGGCAGATTCCGTAGGTAGCTCGAGAAAAACCGGGGGTGCCAAAAGAAACGAGGGAAAGAGAGGGCGTCGGTGGCTTGAATCAATGAGGTCCAAAAGAATCTACTCACGTGCG
>Ga0179593_1492640_pt1 | contig 16064 bp, 16 predicted proteins | sample CZODoug2_1_08_16_FD_185931 | JGI IMG/M metagenome (GOLD analysis project Ga0179593, IMG submission 185931) | Vadose zone soil fungal communities from Angelo Coast Range Reserve, California, USA - CZODoug2_1_08_16fungal (PacBio error correction) | ecosystem: Environmental > Terrestrial > Soil >...
CGAGGCCGCTCGGAAAAGCAAGAACTTCGTTTGAAAGCGATAGGGGGAAGAGAGTCGCGAACATAAAAAACAACGAGGAGGAAAGAGAGAAGGGCGATCGGAACGAGGAGAAATTTAGATGAAAAAAAGAAAGGAGGAGGTTTGGAGCGGCTTGCGTGGGGGAACCCCATACGGGAAGGAGAAGGGGGCAGAGGTCGAAAGAATTTGATCGAACAGGGGAGGTCCATCGAATCTCGGAAAAAATTGCAAGATCAACAGGATTCGGGGCCGACAATCTACGGACAACCGGCATGCGCCGGGAAACCTCATAACATCGCAGGTAAAAAAAAGAAAAACTCCAAAGAAAGTCGTGTTAGCGAGTGAGTAGAGTCAAACATACAGGCGGGGGGAGGCAATGTGGGAAAGGAAGAGGTAAGACCATTCGCGATTTCATCAACGTCTGGAGGATTCGAGAGGGGGGAGAAAAAAAAAAAAAAAGTAGGTCAGGGAACAGCGAGATGGAGCTACAGACGAGGGAACATTGTCATCGGCAGGGATCAACGCGGGGGGGGGGGCGAGGGAAAACCAAACAAGGCTTAGAGTGGGTGGGTTGGTGTTTTTGCCAAACAGTTAGATTTCTTTGGGAGCTAACGGTCTAAAAAACGAAGTTGTGACCAATAAAATGATCCTAGAAAAAAAATACGAGCAGAAGCGCAAAAATCAGGGGGGAATCGAAAGCTCCACACTCCCTAAGAACATAGGACTGTTCGAAAAGGATGGGGGGGTAGAGCTGAAAGGATTACTGAAACAAAATCTAAGGGGCGTACAAAATTGCACAGGACCGAACATTTTTGGCCAGGGGAAAAAAGGGGTAATACCATACTGGTTTTCAGGTATTTGGAGGGACACAAGTTCCATGATCATTCGATAAGCTCTTTGTGGCCAGGCACCGGCTTTAGGGAGGAGGGAGAAGTTCCTCGCTATGGTAAAGGGGAAGAAAAAATAAAAAAGGGCCTTAGGAATGCAGATAGGTGAAAAAAAGGGGGAAGATCATTGGGGGTCTTCAGTCTTCCTTTTAGACGGTAATGAGTGGAAGGGATGGTGGGAATAAACACCGTGCCGCAACGAATAAAAAAAAAAGGGCTAAAACGAGGAAAATTAAAACCCGCATGTCTACCGGCGAAGCACGCGGACTTGAGGTAAGGTCAATCGGGCAAAGAAAAAAAAAGAAGCAGCTTAGAGGAAGGGGAAGAAAAAAAAAGTAACGTATATTAGCAAAAAAAGCTCCTCAAAGCCGAGCTGGAGTGGGATGGGGATGTAAGGGGGAAGCCGGAGGCTCACAGCCGAGAGCATACCTATATTGTATTCACACGGAAATGGTTCGCCCTAAGAAAGGTTCAAAGACGCTGCCGATCCGCGACAGACAAAAACTTCTCACGGAATCACCAATCACGTTGCGGGTGTTCCCGCCGGGTTCCATTTGGTAGAAAACCATATGTTGGGAAAACGCCGCAAGCCCGAAAGACACCGGGGGAGAGAAAGACAAGGCACGGTCGGAATCCAGTGTTGCATTTCCGTCAAGACCTCCAGAAAGGCCCCAAAAAGAAAAGAAGTGCCAACAGCATCGGACGGGAGAACCAAAGGCAAGCTTTGCCTAAAACCTAGTGGGAAAAAAAAGGAAAAGGGGAGGAAAGGCGCCCCCGAATCCGAGAAGAGGAGAGACGCAGAGAGAAAGACGGAGAGGGGGTAAGGCCCGGCGGGGAGGGTCAGGCGAAGTTGATTGCCCTAAGCTCCAATGGCTTCCACGGAAAAAAAAGTCGTGAAAATCAATGGCAAGCGACCCAAGAGATAGGAAGGGGAAAAAGGAAAGCAGAACAGAAAGCTCCGTTAAATAACGCGGGGGACGGTACAAGGGGAAGAGGGGAAAAATCGGGACAGTGAGTCACCGAAAACGGGGTCGGAAAGTCGATTGAGGGGGGGGGAATCTCTCTAACGGAGGAACAGAGAAATAAGGGGACAAAGTCAACCCTGTCGGTGCCAAGCGCGAATCAAACCTGGGGGGAAAAGTGGAAAGTAAAAAGTAAAGGAGAGGGGGACTAGAGGGGCGTCTTGGCAGTGTCGAAGGGAAAAGCAGGGGAGGAATACCGAACAGGGAATAGAAATTTATTTCGAAGAAGGGCTACCGAAGAAGAGGGACAACGAACCCTACCAGAGGTCAGGAGGAGTAGGGCGAGGAGAAGGGGAAGACGGCTCTGGGGCTTCCTCCCCAGTGAGGGCTACTGAAATTTCAAACAAATGCGTGGTTGGAACTACTCACTTCGTCATTTTTCAGAGGAAAAAGAAGGTTTGTCGAATGGAAATGGGGTTGGGTGAGGTTTGACGGGGGAAAGGGAAGCGAGGGGTGGAACGGGGGAGTAAGGGCAAAAGAAACTGATAAACTTACAATGGTAGCCAGGAAATTTCTAAGAGGCTCTTTAAAAGAATGTGGATAGCTGCTCAAGGATACAAGGCAGATAGTCAAAAAAACGGCGGAACAAGGTGAAACTTTGAGGGTAGAGTAAGGAATTTGGCGAGGGAAGGAAATTAGTGCACCATGGGGAAAAAAGGCTCAACGTCTGGAAAAAGAAAAGAGAGGGGAAAAAAGGAATAACGATGGAGCCTTCAGAGGGGAAGTCAGCCCATAAACACAAATTGGCGTGTTTGGATCTGCTTTATAGAATGGGTCGGCAGGCTAAAGGAAGTCGGTCTTTGGATTAAGAGGGAGCGGGGGGGCTTTTTGAAAAAGATTGAACAAAAAATGGGTTAATGAAGAGGGGGGCACGTCCGCCTTGGACAGACGTCGTTGAGGTGAGCCCTTGGGAGCCTCAGGAGAGAGGTGAAATTCTCCGCTACAGCGGGACAAAGTAAACGATTCCCGACGACGTTCGTTGTTAAGGGGAAAACCAGATTGGCAATGCGCCACGAAGCGCTTTGAAAAGAGTCAAACCAAAAGAGGACCTGCTAAGAAAAGAGACAGCCAATCGGTGCGTGAAAAAACACGGAGGGACCCCTTCTCGCAGACGGCAAAAGCTATCTGGGGGAAAGGGAAAAGGGGAGGAAAGCCAGAAACCAGGGGTCTTATTAGAAATGGTTGGTCCCGAAGTGCTGAACGGTAAACCGCATCAAGCCCGGAAAAAAAGCTGGTGAACGTCCCAGCATAAGAGTGGAACTAACCACCCCAGTCCTTTTTCGAACAAGTTAATCCTCGTAAGGGGGCTAGTGCTCTCGCCTGAACGCAAAGGAGGGAAGGCCGGACCTTCCAGTGTTGTGGCACGGGGGGAGGGGGGGAAACAAATCCGATCCGCGTGGGGCGAAGGGAGAAGGAGGACCAATCGACATCGGAAACTGGTCAAGTCAAAAGCAAAGATTTTGGCCTGAGAAGGGGAAAAACGTATGGTCGTGGCTAAGTGCTTCTCGGGTTACCTAGTTCGGTAAGAGCAATCATCGCGGGGGGAAACCCTAGCCAGAGGACACAGCTCTGGATAAGAGGGGGGGTTCCGGCCCACACGAATGATAGAGAGGCGTCCCAGGAAGGGGGGGAGGGGATATCTCGACCAGATCTTGTTCCCATGTCACGGCACCCATGTATGCGCGAAACTCCAAACCAAAACTAGGTGGGGTTGGAAGAAGCAGAGGAGGGGGTTGGACAACGGAGCATACGTGGGAAGGGGGGACAGTTGGAAAGCGGAGAGTGCCTCATCGATTTTGATCGTCTGTCAAGGAGTCATCTTTGAACTTGGGTCTGATCAGAAAGGGGGAACGGGACGCGAAACTGAACAGTGTATTTACGAACACGAAACCGATCGCCAGAGGTTTTTCAAGTAGGGGGGGGGAAAATTTACTTCGATCTCATAGACTCAACAACAACACTTAGGGTGAGAACTCAATATCTCCGAACTTCATCGGGGGGAAACTCCGAGTGGTTCCTAAGTCGTGAGTGGTGAGGGGGCCCCAAAGAAATTGAAGGACTCGAGGGTACCTTTGATATCCGAAGGAAGGAAGATATATGAGGACAACTAGGGAAGATCAAATCAAAACTCGAAGATACTAATAGGCAACAAGAAAGTGCGCCTTCGCCACAAAGCATACCGGCCTTCCAATTCGCCAATCGGGGGGAAAATGGGTGGGGCGTTTCGGACACGTAAAAACTACATGACTGGGGATTGTGAGTGCATGGGGGAACGATTGTCGAACCGGGGAGACATCCACATCAAAGAATAGAACAGGGGAGAGAGAATTATGGGGAACCAGCTGTCGAACAGCTAGATTGGAGACGACATATTGGGGAAAAAAAAACCCCCAACAGGTCTCCAAAGGAATGGATATGGTTGACCAAAACAAAAGGGGGTCTACCTGGGTCCAAGGCGAAAAAGGATAGGTAAAGTTGCGTCTGGGGGCCAGACCGGGGCATATGGCTGATTGTCGCGATGAACAAGGGAAAAGTTGTAAATAACACCCTTGTAACCAACCATAGAATAAAAAAGACTCCGCAAGTCCAAAAAAGAAGGCAGATCCACGAAGGGAAACAAAAACGAAGAAGATTGAAAGGGCAACAAGTAGAAACAATCTTGGAACGCAAACAAGGGAAAGTTCCGGTCCAGGCGCGGGTGAATGGGACCGAACCGTTTTGGCTAAGCGGAGTCGAACATTTTTTTTCAAAGGGAGACCAATCTCAATAGGGTGCAGGCGTGGGGGTCCGACAGATGGCGGACGGGGGAGAAAGGAGTAAAGTAAGGCCGCACTTCTGGGAGAAATAAGGCCCGAAAGGAGAGGGATCCTTATCTTTTAAAATGGGGGCGCTGGCCAAAAAAAACGGAGGCGCGAACGGGAAAAGGGCGAGGGAACGGACTGCCGAATGTCGGGTCCGATAATGGAAAAACAACCGAACCGGCGCAAAAAAAAAGAAACACTCAACGGAAACAGCATTTCCGGAGAAAGCATCGGCAAATCACGACATAACCACTGTCCCTAACCCTGCAGGCAGACTTCCAACACAAACAAACCTTCACGGAAAGAAGAAAGCAAAGAAACATCAAATTGATTCTTTGTTAGGAGGAAGAAAAAGGCAGATACGAGCCCCTCAAAACAAGCCTGTGACAATATTGAGCACGGAAGCCATGCTCCAGGGCCACGGGTTAACAACTTAGCCCGGATATGGGGAAAAAGACCACTTGGTTGCAAAAACGCTCCGAGAAACCAAGGCTCACAAAGAAACAACACGAAAAAAATTCATCCCAGTCAGTTGTTGGGTTCACACAAAAAAACATCCCTTTGGTATTGAACGCAGATATCGGAGGCAGAACTCAAATGCCTCCGAGCGGGCCAAAAGGCCTGTTCCGGAGCAGTGGTGTCGACTTTTCCGGGCAAGAAAGAAATTGGAACGGGGGTACAAAGACGAGTCAGCGCGACAAAGAGCGGCGGCACGGGTTAGGGGGAGACATACCAACGGAAAAAAGATTTCGGCTACAGGTTGAAAAACAGGGGAAGATATAAACAGTACTAAAAGAGGACCAGCTACTATCTAGAGAAGAAGACTAGCTCTAAAACGGTTTTGGTTGAGACGGGGGAGTGCCCGGGAAGATCCAAAGGAGACTTCCAAAAAAAGTGCCCCGGGTCGGAATCACGCGCCCAAAAGAAGCAGGAAAACTGAACTCCAAGCCCGGTAATTAGCACGAAGGAAGGGAAACTTTGCAAACTGAACCGAGTCACCGCAACGTTTTAGTCACAGGAGAGGGGATGGGAAAAGAAGGAAAAAGCGGGTGTAGAGAGTCGAAACAAAAAAAACGTAGGGGGAAAGAGATATATACCAAAGATCTTTTCCAGCAGAGGAGGGGAAGGACCGGTGTAACCTGAGGAGTAGAAAGCTTGAATGGAAAGCGTGAAATTACGCGCTGGTTAATGGGCAAGTTTGGCAGTGGGGACAAAGAGGTAGAATGAGGGGGGGAGCGGAATGGCACCGAAAAGGTCCGAATGTAATTGCTCTGCGTACATTGCAAGAAAACGAAGCCGCATACAAGGATTAAGTAGGGAAGGGCGGGGAGGACGACGGGGCGCCGAGGCTTCAGGGGCTCCTCCCAGGGGTCGACGAATCGGAAAAAAAAATGTCATACATTGTCAAGACAAGCCTGGCGTCGGGGGGCGTGGCAGCTCAGGAAAGGGGGGTCGGCCTTTTTCGGTTGGGGACTAGGTTGGGAAAAAAGCCTTGCGAAAGGCGGGACGGGAAGGGATCTGCATACCTTCTCACAAGAAACCTGGTCGACGAGCCCAGGAGGGACAAAGGGTGGTTTCGCCTACAGATCGTATGAGGGGGAAAAACAGCTTGTTGGAGGAGGGGAGAAGGATCACCCTTTTCCTCACTGCTTTCACAATGATTCTTTCGATTTTGGCGCTGCTGCGTAGGCCAGCGTGGAGCTTGACAAAAGAGGGGGGCGAAGTGGATCCTTCCTGTGAAAAAGCTGCCGGGGTCTCTGAATCTCCACCATTCACAAACCCCCTAGGGGCTTTTGCGTACGTGAAGGTATCGGGGGGTAGGCGCAAAAGAAAGATGAAATGTTGTTTCTTCAGGAGAATGCTTCTTGTTGAAGAGAGAAAACCGATGTTTGAAAGCAACGGGCACGAGAAGAGGACTGGAAGGGGCACGGCCTGGAAGGGTGTATGCTTGTTGTGGGGGAGAGCGGCATCGGGGGGTATTGGGGACCTACTCGCCTGGAATTCAGCGCCGCAGGTTCGGGGGGAAAACTGGAACGGAGGGGCCACCATTTGTAAGGGAAAATCGCGATCTGGGGAGGGATAGTATCCGATAGCCCGTAAAGAGCGGTTTGCGTAAAAAAACCTTGAAACCGGCAGATCATGAAAGGAAAAGAATCGGGGTGGATGATCAAAGGAGGAAAAACCAGAAAAAAAAAAGGGGATAGGTCACTTTGGTTCGAAAACAGGGCGGGTCCATAAAAAAAGGTACCCGGACGGGGGCGTCACATCGGATCCCCCCACGTTAAGTGGAAAAAAATTTCAAGCTGGGGAGGGGAGGGGCTGGTGAAAAAGTGCCAGGTCAACTGCGACGGCCACTTGATTGTGTGGGGGGAAGGGGAAGGATCAAGGGCTGGTAAAAAAGGCGACCGTGAGCATCGACAGAAAGATGCAAAGTGCTTTCAAAAACCCGAAGGTTGCCCCTCGAGCACGGTTTACTTTGGGCCGGGCGCAACCAATACCGCGGAAAAGGGGAGCCTGGGGTTTTCATCTCGGAAGAGCAAGAGTGTTTACCACTCGAGAGGGGGGGGAGATCAGATTCACTGCCGCGTTGCCAGAGGGGGGGTAGGTATGCGTATTCTGAGCGGCCATTTGGAATCCCGCCAGGTGCGTGTCCTACGTGCCACGAAATTGCTTGGGCGTTCATTGGTTAAAGAGAAGGGATTATACGCCCACACGTTGACCGGTTCCAGATGAAGTTAGTAGGATAGCCAGAACGATTTTTGATCGAGAAAAGAGGGGCCATCAGGAAATTGTAGAGATCACAGCCCGTCGTTATGTGTGACCACGAAAGCAAGCCCACAAATCGTAGGACTTGGTTTGAAAAAAAAATAAGGGGGGAATAAATCAAATCACCTCGGATCTCTCAAAAAAAACAATTAGGATTAAAAAAAGATCGGAGATCGTGATCGTAAAAGAAAAAGTGGTCCGCGGCTTGAGGTTACCACTAACGGGGAAGTGCCGGGGAAAGGGCCTCGTTTCCCTCATTGGGATCCGAAAAAAGTGAAGGGCCTCGGAGAGAAAAAAATTCATTACGAGAAAACTGGCGTGTACTTCTGCCTAAAAGAAGACATAAAGAGCTCATTAAATGGACCTCAGAGGATTAACAAGAACCGCTCTCCAGGGAGTTTTCTTGTCTGAAACTACATTCTTTCGTTTCGACTGGGGGAAACAAAGATGTCTAAGCAATCAGACTTCGGTGGGGGAAAGAGTCTCTCAATGAAGGCCGGCGGACGTCGTTGTAAACTCTTTCCCCACGGATTGAGCGAAATACGAGGAAACAGTTTCTAAGAACGTCGGGGCGTGTTTGGCAAAAAAAGTGGCATTGGAGCCAGAAAAAGGGCAAGGTTCTGTTCCGAAATTGGGGGTGGCAGGGCCAGAGAGCGGGAGGAAAAAGAAATTTGGGAAATCCCACTTGAACAAATAAAAGAGGAGCACGCTCCAATACAAAAAAAGCCAGGGAATCACTCGATAAAACAAGCTCACGAAGAACAGAGGGGGAAAAATTGTTCGAAAAGATGGGGGGGGGGGGCAAAAGCTGATGTGCGATCGGGGAGGAAAAAACTGTTTTCAAAACTGGGAAACCGTTTTTGGTAGGATTAAAAAGGATTCATACCTTGTGGGACTGGGACTCCAAGGGGGTCATAAAAAGATCGAATGGGGCATAATGGGGGCTGGGTGTGAATATTGTTGCCTCTCTTACAATCCTGTCAGCGATTGGACCAGTCAAACGGAAAATTACAAACGGGGGGGGGGGGGACCGACAGCGTTTTCCAAAGGAAAAGAGGCCGCGACGATAGGGGAATTAGATGTCGGGAAGGAGTCCTGTAATCCCCAGGAAAAAACCGAACGAACCCCCAGGTCTGAAGATCCTGAAAGCGGGCAGGGGACTCTCAATAACCCCCTTCGGGGATTATCAATCTTGATACGAAAAGGGGCCCCAAGGGGGCACCACATCACTTTGGCTTTTACCGACAAGGAAGGGAGAGTCTAAAAAAAAAAGCCAAGCGCTTTAGGTGATATGTGGGAAGAAGCCCGGACAGGGGACAGAAACCCTATCCGGATTTCCTGAACTTTCTGTTTTCGCACCAGACCAAGACGGGGGAAGATCACTCTTCCGAGCCCGAGGAACACCCCAATGAAGCCACTAAGAAAAGTGGGAACGCGGGGGTTTTGGAAAAAAAATATGATCTCCGCCAACAAAGATATCAGGATTGACTCCAGACGGGGATAAACTGATGAAAAAAGAAAAGAGACGCAGGTACGACAATCCGTGGGGAACCTAGCCCAAGACATCCGGATTCAGGAAAAGCCGTCCCCACCGAAATGCCGCAAGGGAAGACGCGCGACCAGGCAAAAGGGAAACGGGGGTTAAGGTTAGAGGCATGAAAAAAAGGAGAGGAACGGGAAGGTTTGACCAAAGGAGACTACTAAACGCGCAACTCTAATCCAGCCTATCCCCCAGAGGAACTCGGGGAAGGGAGGAAAGCGGGTTAGGCGAGTTGAGGGGAAACCGCTCAGAGGCTCCAGCGAGGAGGAAAAAGTTCATATAGAAAAGAGAACAGGCTCAAAGGCAAAAAGGACCAAGCCGGTTTCTAAAATTTGAAGCGGCAAGGTGCAGAAGGGAGAGCCAGGTAATGTTCAAGCCAAACGTTCGGCAAAAAGAAAGTGGAGAATAGATCTGTGGAGCTACAACAAAGGGGAATAGGCACCGCTATAAAAGCCCGAAAAAGTTGCCTCGGCGAATCAAGCTGGCAAATTACCGTTACGCGTGCGCATTACCGGCGCTGGTAGGAAGGAGGGGCGTCTTTGTTCTGTTCAAAGGTAAAAGCGGGGGACGGAATTGGTTACGCAGGGCAAACAGTCGCACATTTGCACGGTCGCCGAAGAAACGGACTGCCTGACCATATTTCAGGAAGGGAGGAAAGAGGGAAGTCAGAAGGGGTAGACGAAAAGGGGGAAAGGCTCAGACAGAGGGGGAGGAGCAGACGGTTGATGGAAAACGGGAGTCCGAATATGGTGCTCATCATCACGAAAAGTGCAACAAAGAGGGGGGGTCGCAGGGGAGCGAGACTGGTCGGGCAGTACGGTGGGGGGGTGAAGTGTTTGGAAGAAAGTCTGTCTGTTAGTATAAAGCCCACGGATCACGACTTGCTATGGGGAGACGAGCCAACGGGGGAAAGGCAGGTGGGAAGGACACATCAGACTGCGGACAAATAAAAGGTAAGACAGGGATTGCTGCTCGGCCAGGGATGAAGATAAACAACTGTGAAACGATTTTCTAATGTGAAGAGTGGTGGAGCGGGTCGCGGATCGGCAGAGGGGGGGAAAAGCTTCCATGGTCACGGACTCTTGAAGATATCGATTCATCGGGCGAAATCAGGGTCTCCCTTACATCGAAAAGAGGAAATCCTCAAACGCTGAGGCTTGTGCAAGTCGGTGCTACAAAAAATATGTGGCTTTTTTCGGCGGAGGTCCAACGACGGCGGTGTGAGTGGGGAGGGAGGACCCCGCACAGGGGTGAATAGAGGAGGGAAAGGACAGGACGAGAAAGCGGGCGGGTTCAGGAGTCGCGTTGGGTGGGTTTTTAAGGGACCAAGGGTGGGGTGAGCAGCTGGGATCTCAAGATCGGCAGTCGAAGAGCGGATCCGCGTAAGCGAGAGCGGAGGAAATTTGGGGACGTTGCAAATCAGGATCTATTTAATACGGAGAGGTAGCAAGACAATAAACGGAAAGAGCCGCCTGAACTAAGGTGCTAAAAAACCCCCCACTTCGGAACAAAAACCGATAATTCCGGCAATGCTGCGATTTGTTGAAGGAGGAAAAAAGGACCAGAAAAAACCAGATGGGATCCTTTTTCCAGGGCAAAACCAAACTGGGCGGTCCCAGTCTTGACCAAACTGGAAGACCCCGCTGTGCCTGTTCCCCGACAGCAGTGGGACTACCCCACAAGGAAGGGTTTCGAACAAGGTCAAGCTGTTGAGTGCGTGAAGGTTATAGAAGTGGGAAAAGGTTGGTCGTATTGATGAAGTGGCCAGGGAAAAGATTGGGGTGGAAAAGGGAAATGAAGATGGGAGAAACATCCCGAGGCTTGAAAGGAGAAGCAAAAATGCTCCAAAAGGAGGCAATCATGTACCAAGTTATGTTACCCGAGAAAACGCCGTTGGTGGGGGGTCAGTTGCCAACCAAAGAAGCCGAAGGAGGAAGAAAAAAGGCCTAAGAGCAATCTCGATGGGGGGGCGAGGTTTAAAAAAAGCTATTCGTGATTCCTTCAGCGGGTCCAAAAGAATTGAGAGGGAATGCTCAAAAGTAAAGATCGGCGTGGGGTAAACGCCACAGCAGAAATAGTGTGCCGTACGAAACGCCGACAGAACACAAAATCTCCTTGAAGGAGCCTTGGGAGACGTCTGAGAATGTTTTGGTAAAAGAAGCATTGGAATTAGTTAGCGGAGCGGGAACTCCTGTTGAGCGTGATGCCTCGGTGGCGAGAAGAGGGATAAAGGTTTCAAAAAAGCACGAGATAAAGTGGGCAGTTTGTGGGGGGGGAACGAACACGCAGCGCTTACGGACCCACAAAATCTGAGCGTGGGGTTAAGGCCCAGTGGGGACACAGGTCGAGAGGTCTCAACCAAAAGGGGGAGAAAACGAGAAAGTTTAGTAGGCTACAGGTGTTCAGGGGTTGGGAAAAAAAAAAGCTCATTGGTTTTTGGGGCCGACGGCGTGCGGGGGTAGGGTGGCCCCAATAAGGCGGAAAAACGCTTAGGGGGACAGGGGGTGGGGGGGGGGAAAGAAAGAACAGTCAAAAAAAACGTCTCGGCCCACTTTGCAGACAAAAATCATTAGAACGCACTATCAGCTAACTAATCGGGGGCAAGTGACAAGACAGGCAAACTAAAATGACCCAGCTGGCACTCAGAAAAAAGCAGACTTGTTCTGATGGCGGGCGGGGGGCGTGGGTAGGGGCACCCGACAAGGGATGTCTCGGGATAAACAGGGGAACAAAGAGCGGGGCTCAATACATTCTTGTGAATAAATCTCCCGGGAACGCGGACTAGCGGGAGGCTAGTGCGGAAGCGTTGGGGGTAAAAAAAAACACTCGGGCTAGTCCCTCACAAACATTGGGAAAGCCTTGACCCCCGGCTTTACCCACCGGGATCTAGGCGATGTGGTGTGCGCAGAAAACAAAAAGAGCGGGGCTCGCAGGGGAAACAAGTGCAATAAAGTGGGTCCAGGGCTTGAAAAAGGTTTCCAGATTTGTCGCGGCTCGTCGCAATTGTTTAAAAGCCCACCTGAGAACATAAAATCCACAAATCGGAAAAAACGACATTCGCCGGAAGAAAAAATCAAGGGGACATCCTCATAGGAACTCAAATTTTTCTGAGAAGGTCTGTGAACAACTCTTGTTTGGATGGGACCGGCAACAAGCGCCGGTTCCTTTGGACAGGGCGGCGGGGAAAGGGGAATGGGGACCGGGCAAAGTGTTGCGCAGAGGAAAAAGGGATCACAGACGTGAGCCAGGGGGAGAAATTGGGCCCGTGAGTGCATCCGGCGTGGATCAGGGGGGGGGGGGACTGAATTTTAAGCAGTCCGCGCTCTGGAAAGTCACAGGATACGAGAACGGGACAAAGTAGTAGGGGAACTGGAATCGAAAAGGAACTGGTGTGTATTTTTCAAGAGGAGTGCAAATCGGAGACTTCGCGGAAGGTCGTTCGGATGGAAAGTCCGAACACACGCGCAGAAAAAATACAAACTCACACAGGCAGCCTGAGAGACGAGGGAAGGTCCTAAGAACAAATGGGGGAGGGGGATATTCTTCAAGAGGGTTAGAAAAAGCAACCGAGGAGAAGACGGACCTCACGCCAGAAACATCACGGCAGGGGGCCTTTGAGCTAAGAGAAAAGGTCGACGCAGCCTGGGAGAGTTTGTCTAATTAGGGCCGCCGAGGAGGAACAGACCGATGCCTCCCGAATTATTTAACAGAAGGGGGAGCCCCAATTGTGGAAAGCCCTACCAAGAAAGGGGGGAAGAGAATCCGAGGAAAAAAGCGTAACAACTGAATCGGGGGGGGGGTCTTGTTTTTGCAGGGACCGCCGGGGGGGGTGTTACGATCTGCCATTTGTGGTCGCGCAGACACCAAAAGATTTTTTAAACGCCGATTGAGCGAAACAAAGGGTCTGCGCGGGGCAAAGGCCCAGTGTCAGGGGGAATTTCTGATAGGGGGTGTCGACGGGTCACGCCCGTGCACAAAAGAGGGAACGGGGAGAAAAAAGATGAAAACCGAAAAGGACGACCTAAAGAGCAAACCAGAGACGAGCGAATGTTGATAAAAAATAAAGATTCGCTTCAGGGGGGGACCTCATCCACTAGGTCACCCGACTAAAGCGGATAGCCAAAAAAAACTCGACCGCGTCATAGATCATCGAGGCGTACGGGCTGTAAGATCCAGTAAGAAAAGGAGGAACCGATTGGAACAAGTATCGGGAAAACTGTAGGAGATAACAAATTCACTCGCCCCCACTGGAAAAAGGAAGAGACCGATCGGAAGCCTCGGAAAGGGGAAGGTGCCAGAAGGCCATTACTTTCCAAGAGATGTCTGGAAGAATCAAGCGCGGGGGGGGAGAGTCAAAACACAAGGAGGGAACAGAGATACCAACGATATAAATTGGCCAGCAGAGAAGGGAAACTTGGGCGGTACCCTGAAAAAAATCAAGTGTCAAAGGAAACTGCTCAATGGGAGTCGTCCTAACTTTGGGCATTTTGAGGACGCTGGGGGCGAAGGTGTTTATCACTCTGAAAAGTGGTATCAGCCCGCTGGTCCTCAACCTAAAAGGGATGACCGGGACACAAAACGGGTACACAAAAGCTCCGTAACAGAGTTACCGGAGTACTTATTCGGCGCTCTAACCCTGGCGGTAGTGGAAAGACTTCTTTTATCGGAAACCTGAAGAACGAGAGTCTGTGTATGAAAGAAAGGAAAACCAACAGGTGGCGAGGAATGTAAGAAGCGAGAGGCACTTTTCGGGGGGGTCCATTTTAAAGGGAGCCGTTCGGGTCGGGGGTGGGTGGAAAGGGCACGTATGTAACAGAACAAAAGATCTCTAGGAGCCATGCCAGTGGGTCGCCTCAGAAGCAGCCGGTCGTTCAAGAAAGGTAAACGTTGGGGGGGTCAAAAAGACGGGAAAAAATGGCAATAGCAACAAAAATTACGGTAACGCGGGTGGAAGGGAGAAGTTTTTCCGCATGTCGCACGGAAATCGTTTTATCGGGCAACCAGTCTGGGGGAATGGAGAAAAGGTCCCAGCCGTGAAAATAGATCGTTAGGCATGGGGAGGAATGCGCGTCCAAGGCGTCACCATAATCTATCAACAATAGCTTGGCGTTGTGGAGACCTTAGGTGGAAGTGGAAGGCGCTAAAGAAAGCGGGACGTTTTAAGCGGCTTAGGTCATTTCTTCTGTTTAGGGGAAAATAGGAGAAAAAACAGGGGGGGGGTAATGGAAAACGGGCCGCTGTCAAGGAGAAGACGAGTCGGGGTGGCGCGGTGGGGGAGACAAGGAGGGTTTGGGGGGGAGAGTCATCGGTGCATGTAATTACCGACCAAAAGCGGAAGAAAATCCGAAGCACTGAACGCAAAAACAAAAAACCCCACCCGAAGCTTTAGTACAAAAGTTATCCTGGGGGGATTCTCTCCTCCTATTGGATCAGGGTACCGTTATCAAGCGAGGGTAAAATGCTTCATAATCTGGAAAAGAAGCAAATCGGGTGGCGGCAACAAAAACCTGAAAAGGACTTGCATTAAAAAAAGCTTGGATGAGACGAAAAGGTTAGATGTATCCTTTGGGGGGTTAAGCGGTCAGCCAAACGGGAAAGTCCAAGGAGGGAACGAGACCGGGGACCCAGGAAAGAGAAAAGTTTGGGCCTGGAAAAAAAACCGTGATCCAAAAATACGTTTCAAAGGAAATTAAAGGGGAGATTGACGTGAGGCGGGCACCGATTGTGGGACGAAGTCGTAATGAACAGGGCCGGACCGATTGTGGGATTTGAGCAAGGTGGGAGGGAAAAATTAAACTGAGCGATTCGACAGATTAACAAAAGGGGGAGGGGGGGAAACACGTACCGGGACAAAAAAAGGCTAATCTTTGCTTTTGCTCACCTGGCCAACAACAGGCGTCACTCGGGATGCCTTCAAACGTCGGTAACTCAATCGAGATTTCTTCCTAAACGAGGGTTTTGACAAAAGCGAATCAGGATATGAAAGATTCCAGACTGGGAACGCATTAAATGGCTGCCTAATTCATACGGACACCAAGAGAGGTGGTTCCCATACTGAAAAAACCCCCCCTCACGGGCCGGTAGGTGTTGCCAACTCATCAACGCAAAAGAACAAACGGGGGACTTGGCCATGGATGGGGGAAGCCGAGGGGGGTCAGTGAATTCTGGTTAGCTTTCCCAAGGAGTAGCGGAGTCGGAACTCCGCATGTTTTTATCATACAAGCACGGGGAAGAGAAACCCAAAAAAAAAACAAACCGCGATGGAAAAATTGGGGGGGAAGTCTAATTGAGCCGAGGAGGCCATCCACCACGCTTTTTGGGGTCCACGCAAAAGCAAGGCGAACTGCCCACAAAGAGGCAGGTTTTACAACGAATAAAATGGGGATACTGACAAAGATCAGGAGCCGAAAACCAACAGGGAAAATGGATCTACACCGATACACTTGTCGTGAAAAAAAGAGACCTGGAAATCTGCCTGAGGGGTGGCGTGACACCAAGAGTAAGGAAGACGCGAGCCACTAAGGTTAGAAAGTGTCGTCACGGGGGGAATCCATGTCAGATCATGTCTGGGGAGGGATCAGGGAATAAATAATCTGGGCAACAGGCACGAGTAAAACCACAAAGAAGGACTCGCCGGTCAAAGCACGATGGGTGGGGTTATGTTCGGCTTTTCTCGCACAAACCACATGCATTGCGGATATGCATGGACCAAAGAAGCTGGTGTCGAAAGGACGAAAGAACATTAAGGGGGACTCAGAATGGGAGTAGCAATTCGGCGGAACTATGAGAGGGGGTGGTGGTAAAACATACGGGCGATGTACCTAGGGAGATTAAGGACGAGGAAAAGGCTCCTCCCGTCGGAACGAGGGTGTGCGCACGAAAAAAAGTCAGTTGGTCAAAAAAAGGACAAACAGAACAGGCTAAGGGGGGGTAATTCGGGCTAAGAAAAATCAGAGGGGAGGTCTATACCGAGGGGGGAGGGTGGAACAGTCCACCTTGAATCATAAAGCAAAACAGAGGAAGCACGATC
>Ga0179593_1526585_pt1 | contig 16064 bp, 19 predicted proteins | sample CZODoug2_1_08_16_FD_185931 | JGI IMG/M metagenome (GOLD analysis project Ga0179593, IMG submission 185931) | Vadose zone soil fungal communities from Angelo Coast Range Reserve, California, USA - CZODoug2_1_08_16fungal (PacBio error correction) | ecosystem: Environmental > Terrestrial > Soil >...
TACCGAGTCTGCTAGAAATTTGGAAAAGGGAGAGCCACGCAAGAGCCGCGAAGTACGTGGCACAAAAAGGTTCGTTGTAGGTCTCTTCGGGGTCAGGAGAGGTATCCTAAAAGAAGGATCAGTCCGGGGAAAATTATCTGGCCAGAACCCTGGATGAGTAAGCGAAGAAGAAGACCCTCCCCGGGCAAAGGAGTCGGAAAGGAAAAAATTAACGAACTAGACGCTCTTGCCAGAGCAGGAGGAAACTGTATTCGTTTAAATTAAGGGTGTTTCAAAGAAGCCGGCGCCTAGGGCCGAGGGATTTGGAGGGGGAGGCGCTCCCAGCGCGTCGGCTGGCTGCGGGGGAGTTAAAACCCAAGACACGGCGAGAGAGAGTAGAGGCGTCTTGTCGGGGAAAGCAAGGTATAGCCGGCGAGGGGGGGGGGTGTAGTGAAGATCGCGACCCGCCGGCGTCGAGGACCAGTGCTCCGATGTTTGCAAAAGGCGTTCCGGAGGGGCCGGAGAGTGGAGGGATCTTTAGCGAAAATAAAGCCCACACAGGGGGAAAAACTAGAGAGTGGATGGCTAGCGTATGTGAGGGGAAGGCCAAGGATCAAGGTGCCCTAACCGCCCAAAACTAGATCACTTCATCTTAGAAGAAGAGAAATTGAAAAAGTGCACCCTTCTGGAGGCAGTGTAGAAGGAGAACGTCGGCGGCCTCGAAGAGTTTATTATCACAAGGTGTTCTGGGGTTAAAAGGAAGGGAAGAAACGGGTTCCTTTCCTTTGGCAGGGGGAAAGTCTGACTCAGTCAGAAAGAGGGAGTCCTCAAAAGCAGAAGGCTCCCGTGAAGGGGAAGGAAAAACTATATAAGACGATCGGCACGCATAAGGAGACGGTCAAGAAAACTCTAAATTTTTTTCTCGTGTCAACCTACGCGCGCCCCCCCACAGGGCGAAGACCGACGACATCAGCGTCCTTGTCATCAAGGTAAGGGGCCGTAGGGTAACTGAGAGTATTGGTCGCCGTTCCAGGCGATCGCAAAGCCGAATTGGGCACAGCAAGTCTCTCTTATTCAGCAGGGCTTGTCGGAGCCAAAAAGAAAGGAAGGAAGTCTCTCTTGTCTCTACATGAGGAGAATAAAACTGGGAAAGGATTCTCTGCAAATAATGATTATCAAAATACTACAGACCGGCACCAGCTCCATGTAAGAGGGGGACTAGAAATTGGAACCCGGAACTCATGCTAAGGCGCCTTGTAATAAGCCGGGCGAGGAGAGGCTCCTCTTCTATAAGTCTCTCGGGTTTCTATGAGCCAACACGAAAGTAAAGCCGGGGGTATGCGAGGAGAAGAGATTGGGGGAAGGGCGGTGACCCCGCGGTGGCTAGAAGGTGAAAAGGAACTCGAGGAACTCAAAGAATTGGCGTCTCTTCTACCGGTCGGCTGAAAAAGAAGAGGACGGGGCGCCCCGGCAGCAAAGAAGCGGATGGCGACTAACGCCTTCACGTACTCCTATCAAAGGGAAAGGAAGGGGGGAAAGGAAATGGAAAGCATCAGAGGGTACGCTATCAAAAAAACTCATCCTTTCGACGCAGCCTGGTAACTCAGGGACTCTGCTAATGACGAGGAGGAGAGGTCTTGTCTTTAAACTGACTATATATTGGGGAAAAGGGATGGCGCGAAGGTAAGTCCGAGGCGGTGCGAAAGGGAATGCTCAACCGGCCCTCGCAACATAGATCATTTAGCCTGGGCATAGAAGGGAGAAAAGGGTAAAAGGGCGCAAGCTTCTATCCTTTAAAGACGCTACAGAAGAGAAAGTGTATGATACAGGCGAGCTTATCGCAGAACAAAGCTTCTATCGGGGGGGGTCAGTAGAGGATAGTGGCCTCTGCCCCGAATCAGGGGAACGGAAAGCGACATCGATGAGGAATTTGCTGCGCTAAAAAAACACTTGGAAACTGGAACACATTAGTAAAAATAGAAGAGGAGGAATTGCTGTCAAACACCGGGGGCCTCAACTCCTAATTCCCGGAGGAAAAGGAACAAGGGCGGGGTTCTCTTCATCTCAAATCCGAATTCTCTGCACAGAGATGTTTTCACGTAGGAAACTTTGAGAAAGACAACAATACCTATGTCCTGCCCTACCTAGAGCTCTGGAGAAAGGAAATCAAAGGGATCGTTCTCTAAAAAGAGTTAAAAGAAATCGTTCCAAGTCGCACCCTCATCGCGCTTCGGAGCGAAGAGGTGCCGAGTACCCGTCCGAAAACCTCGTTAGAAAGAGAGAAGAGGAAACGCCTCTGGAATCTTTTTCGGAAAAGAACTGGTTAGCTCGCAGTTCCGAAGCCCTTCTCGCGACATCGCCCAAGTGCTGCGTGGAAAAGGGTCCTGAGAGGAGGGGGGCGAAGGCTGCATTTCTTGAAGGCGTAGGGAGAACACGATCGACAAGAATCTCCTGGCCTTCGAGAGAAAGCATGCCGGGAGGGGCGCTGCCTCAATTATTACCATCCTCCATTCGGCTCGGGGGGATGACATGTCAACGGCGAGAAACCGAGAGCGCACTGGATCTGCCGCATCATCTCTGAAAAAAACCAAAGAGGGAAGGTATCCTACCCCTGATGAGGAGAAGACTCCTGCGCATTCTTTCGCGGCTGGAGAGGGAAAGGTCCCGAGCCTGGAAAAGATACTGCTCCTTTCATGGAGAAAAGGGAACATTTGGTCTGTCTGAAAAACTCTAAAATGTGGGAAAGGCGGCATGAAGGTGGTCGGAGCAAATCTGGGAGAGATACTGGAAGGAGGGGGGGGGGGAGGAGTAAGATATTGCACTCTATCAGGTTTTCAAGGATGCTTTCCTGGAGAAAAAGCAAGGAGCCTCGACCCTTTCTAGGGAGAAAAAGGCGATGGCTCTGGAGTTCCTAATTAGCACCGCGATTTCCTGCGGGGGGTGACGAAGAAAGACGGCACGCTACTAGTGGTCGGAAGGCACAGGATATTCGTGGAATAATATTGGGGGAAAGGGTCCGCCTCGGGACCAGTGCAAAGCGGAAAGTGGGAAAGCTCCTAGCGGGTAATCTTAAGAAGGTCTTCCGGTGTTTCAAGCCAGGAAAACTAGGTCAAATCCTTTAAGGGAGAGTTCGTCTCTAACTTTCGTCCGGAGTAGCCGCGAAGGTAGTGGTGGACACAACTCAATAAGCCTAAAATAGGCTTACTAAGGGTTCCACCATCCAAAGCCGGGGAAATTGGAAACGCGAACGGGATTTGACGGTGGGGAGGGGCCAGGGGAAAGGCGGGCCCGGTGCTTGCAAAAATCTCTTCTCAGGGAGAATCAATGGAGCTATAAAGCTTTTTGAGAAAAACCGAGGGGAGATGAACGTGTGCCCTGACAGAACAAGGGAAAGAAAAATAATCTCTCTCTGACACTAGGGCTTTACTGGTGCTGGGGGGAGAAAGACCGAGAATCTGTCGGACTAAAAACAAGGAAGAAGACAGCATGGGGGGAGAACCCTCTCTGCCAAGGGGAGAGGCTGGCGCGAGCTCAGAAGGGAAGGATCATCCACGACAATTACAAAACGATACTGAAGAGCTTAAGGGGGGGATTTCTCTACAACAAAACGAAAATAGTAGCGATCCGCGCGTCGCAGCGCGTCTTTTAAAGTCACCGGGGGGGGGGGCGGTATGATGGTCCGCCCTCTCAGGATTGAGACCCCGCTCAGACCCTCACCTCGGGAAATGGAGACCGGGCCTCCATGGTCAATTTCCACCAAGCCTGGGGAGGGAGACTTACCGGGTCGGGGGCAAGAGTTTTTTGGCGGCACTGATCTCGGAAAGGGAATGGAAGAATAGGTATATTCTTGCTCCTGGAATCCCCGGTTCGAGAGGGCATTTTCATCGTACTGTCCATCCGGCGGCGGCGAGACAAAAGAACCTACCACCTAACCCGGAGATGGGCCTCCGAAGGTATTCGTGAATGCTTTTCTCTAGAAAGAGGGCGAGAAGAGATCAGACTCGCACTACCAGGATAACTCAACAACAAACAACGGAATTATGACAAGTTATATATTGGGTTCAAAAAGGCAGGACTAGTTCTATGCGTCTTCTCTCGGGTAAAAGTTGTAGGGGAGCAAGAATAGGCCGCGAAAAATAAGAAATTCGGAAGGGTGTAGTCGCTTTTCGGGACGAGATTTACAGGGCTGAAAGGGGGATAAGCAACTTCCAAAAAGACAAAAAAAACTTGGGGGGATCTGCAAATCTAACGAAACGACCGGACCCAAATCGCGAGCGGCCCGGCACCCCATGCGCCGCGACGCGAAAAGCAGGCAATGCTATCGAAAGGGAGTATTCGGGAAAGGACAGGGGGGGGGAAATCTTCTTCCTAAATTAGAGTCGGGATGGGGGGCCGAGGGATCCATCAAGCGGGGCCTGAGGCTCCTCAAAACCGTTGTCAGGAACCACTCCGCCGACGGGAGAAGGGATGGAGAGGCCATTGCGGATTGTTAATATCACTAAAAAGGAGAATAAAAGAGGGTTTTTTCCGGGACGATTATTAGAGAGAAAGCACAGTCTCGCCTTCCGAGTAGCGCCCGCCAGTACAAATTGAAGGTTGGGCGACAAATGGAGAAGCCGGGGAAAGGAAAAAAACCGTTTATGCCTACTATCGGCAGCGGGGCCGAAAAACCCAGCACGCCGGGAAAACCGAGGGAATGCTTCGGAAAAGTTCCCACTTCATAGAAGTAGAGGAAAAACAAAACCTCTCTCCCCATAGAGCAAGCTCATAGGAAAAGGCACGCATAAAGAGTGGGGACAAAATTCACCCTTAAGTATTCTGGAAAAGCAAGAGGGAGGGCCCCCCCCCCACCTAAAAAAAGGGTCCCTTGTTAACAGCCCCAGTGTGAGTGATAGGGAGGGTTTGGGCAAATCAGTCCACTCCGCTTCCAAGAAACAGGAAGGGAGAGACTGTTTACAAATAAAAGCATCTTTCTTGAACTACTCAAGCGAGCCCTCTGACCAAGCTCATGTGGTGAAGGATTGCACCAGTCCCCGAAAGAACTAAGGAAAATCAAGGGTATCGTCCAGAAAACGGCGTGCGTCAATGTTGGCGTGGAGGGGCAGGCGCGGGCCTGTTACGAGCGGGGCAGGGCAAGGCATTCAAAGGTCTGATCTGTTCTGGAAGAAATTTCGGAAGAAGGACAAGCGTCTCAAGCTAATTTTAATGGGAGGACGGGGTGATGTCGCGGCATAGCTCCAACACCAGAAGAGTCATGCGAAGTGATGCGGGGCGAAATACCCATTTCGCGCATAAGGCTGGGAAAAAAAAAAAAAAGCAACACTGACCTAATTGCTGGAGTTCTCGAAGAAAGGAGACTGACGACCAGTGAGAAGGGAGGACTGCCTGTCCTATTGGGTGGGGGGGGGGGGGGGGGGGGATGTGTTTGGTTTAGGGGGGGGGGTGGGGGGTGTTGGGGCGGTTGGGGGGGGGGGGGGGGGTGTGGGCCCTGGGTGGGGGGTTGCGGGGTAACCGGTACTTTGCGGTGTTTGGGTTGTTTTTTTTGGGTTTGTGAAAAAAAAAGGGGGGGGACCGTTTCCAAGGGTTGGGGGGATTCCCGGGGGGGTGATGGCCGGTGTACTTTGGTTCTTGCTAGCAGCCTGGAAAACAGACTCAGCTAGCAGGAAGGTGCGGACCGAAAAAATGTGGAGGGACCAAAGAGACCTCAGGCTTCTCGGAAAATTTAATCTGGAAACCAAAACAGCGCAATGCGGCGCGGCGAATGAACGCGAGGGGGGGAACGACAGAAACGATGATGTAAGCACACTGGTTTTGCGGCGAAAAAAGCTATTTGAAAAAAGGTCTGATGTATGTCCGGAGAGGGTTTTCGATTCAGGGGGAACCTGCCGGCGGGCGAATGTGCGGAAGCGTTCGATGGCCGAGAATACAGGGAAAGGGAGACAAAACCTACGAAAAAAGGCAAGTCTTCGTCGAAATATGCGAGAGGAGGACGAACTGCACGACGCTGTCAAGATCGCCGGTGATCAGCGAGTTAAGAAAGTTACAAAAAAAGGAAGAATGATCAGTTTCGTCAGGGAAGCCCTGGGCTCTTGGAGGCAAAAGCGACGTTCCCGCTCCCGCACGAACAGGTAAAATAAATCGTTGCGGTCTTTTTTCAGGCCAGAGTAGGAAGAGGGGGAGTGAGGTATATTTCGTCAGAGGAAGAATTGGGGGGGTTGGGGGGAGATATTTGTGTTAAAAAAAAAAAGTGAAGGTGGGGGGGGGTATTGTTTGGGGGGGGGGAAGGGAAAAAAAACCAAAAACGTTAAGTCAGTGGGTGTTGCAGAGAGAATGCGTTGGCGAAACCGAGGAGAGGGGCTTTACGCCTGGTAAAAAAGTAGATCCTCGCAGTTCTTCTAGGTCGCGGGCTCAAAAAAGAATTTTTCTTTTGGGGGGGGGGGTAAGTAGCTATGTCGGAGAGGGACGGCGGGCTTCGCCTGAGGAGGTGTCGTTATCTGAGGGGGGGCTCGAAAAAGAACGCTCAAAAGCGGGTCCGGCGCGGAAAGGGGGACTTCTGGACGTTGTCTGCTGCGGAACTAGAGAAAAAAAAAGAAGTCTAAAAAAAAAACTTTAGGAGAGATGATTCGTCGGAAAAAAGGGGAACGCAGGGCAGGAGGGGCAGGGCCGCTTCGACGAGGCCGCAGCTTTTGGAGGGGAAGACAGTTCTCAGATCGCCGGCGATAAAAGGGGGGATTCAAAAAGCGACTAAAAAAGAGATGGGTAAATAGGGGTGGAAGAAGAGAGGAATTAAAATCCTTCAACATACAGGGATCCGTTGTCTCTTCAAGAAAAAGCGTGAAGAGAAGGCCTGCAGAGCGAACATCGGCGCTCTTCTGACTCGTAAAGTGGGGTAAAAAGGGTCCGTAACAAAGAAGTCCTCTCTCGATCAAAAGATTACCTAGTACCTATCAAGGCTCACCCAAAACCTCAGTCAAGAAAGGCGAACTAACCACAGGTAAATTTGACGAAGGTGGAAAAAAGGCTGGCCGGACTCTTTAAATCTATTGGTTCCGGGCGGGGATTCGCGCTAAAGAATCTGGGGGAACCTCCCACTCTTCGTTGTAAAGTGAGAGTATGTCGAGGCGTTCTATCGGCGGCAGGAAAGCAGTCGGCGAAGCATCTGGGGGGGGTCATCATTCTAAACGCCAGAGCAAAGCGCCCGTCAGGCAAGGAGTTTGTCGTGGAAAAGAGGTGGCGCAAAGAAGACGCGAGGCCGCGCATGAGAGCGGGAAAAAAAGAGTGACATGGCAGAAGGATCGTCCAAAGTGAAAATCTCACGACGTATCGAGTAAATACGGATCTCAGGGAGGAAGAAAAACCACACATGGGGGGGCTAGAAACGACTCCGCTCATCTCTGCCCGAGCGGGAAGGTATCTTGGGGCTTTAGGAAGTATAAAGGCGTCCGGCCTAAAGCGCGGTGCATGAAGAAGCTCTACAATTGACTGGGGAAGGGAGTGGAGACGGCTTCTACATTTACTGTGTGCTTGGAAAGGCCAGGCGGTCATCAAACGGTCCACTTCGGCGGAAGGGCAAGTAGCGGCGTCGGCCAAGACCGATACCTTCCTCTAACAATCCGCGGGGAAGGTAAAGTCGAATGGCGAAAGACCTAAAGGTCTCAGAATCTAATCTTTTCCGTGAGAAGGAACCCTTTCGTAGGGAAGGGGAGGTTGGGGGGTATATCGGTTTTCTCGAAGGGGAGGGACCTACCGGCAAAAGACAGAATCGAGATATGTCGGAAGTCGATCAGCGGGGGGGCTTAACTCTCGCTTCTTCTTGGGGGTGCTTTAAAAAAGAAAAATATGGAAAGGTCTCGGGCCATAGAATGAGACTATTGTAATGCAAGGTAGTTTTGGCGGCGCTCGATGCGTGGAAAAAAAAATGGATAGGCGTCGAGGGAAAAGACTCAAAAACAAAGGTGCAGGAACGGCATGTTGCGAGGGGGAGGTCTTAGTCGGAACTGTTTCGGTCTTGGGGTCTCTCCAACAAAAAAAAATTAAAAAAATTGGTCTTAGGATGTACTAAACGGGAAGTGTGCCATCACCCGGGAGCCTCAACAGGAAATGATTGAAGGGTTGCGCGCACTGCGGGGAAGGAACTTCAAACCTGTGTTTGAGAAGGGTGAACGCGGTGGCAAGCGGCGAGAAGGGCTGGCGCGGAGTTGAAGATCAAGAACATTTCTCGGATGGGACCCCCCAAGGAATCGGAGGAAAGGAATCCTCTCGCGGTCGAGGGCGAAGGCGTTGCGGGGGGGGTGGGGTTGGGGTTCTGAACTATGTGCCGATCCGGATCGTACGGTCGACTCGGGGCCGGAGAACTTTTTGAACAACCCGCGGAAAAAGGCGGGGGTGGCTTAGAACTATTCCGGAAAGGGCCTAGCGTTCGCGATCATAATGGGGCGCAAACCAAGGGGAACTTCCTGAACATCGCATAAGTGTTTCGGGAAAAAAATAGGGGGGAATAGCGGAATACGTGCAGATCCTCGCCGCGAGCTGGGGGAGAGCAAAAGAGGGAAAGGACCTTTCCTCCCGGGGTCCTCTCTGGGATTTCACACGGACTCCTTGAACGAAATAGGGCGGGTCTCCGAGGAACTTTACACGAAAAGAAGAGAAGGGGAAGTTTCCCTAATGAAAAGGCATATGGGGGTGGTGAAGAGCCTTACCTACATGTCGTGTGCAGCGAAGGGGAGACTAAAGGGGAAAGCCGGAAGAGCGAAACGTTGGCCAGCAAAGGGGGGATTCATGAAAAAAAGGGGGTTAAAAGGGTTCTGAGACGTCGGAGTCGCGGTAGCTGGAAGACATACGGCCAGCAGAATCTTAAGAAAAGCGACCTCTACTCGAAGGGAAAAACAGGCGCGGGGGGGGAAATGAACGGAGGAAAGAGCTCTGTGGGCCTATGCGTGTCTCAAGACTTTCACAGGAATCTGTTGCAAAGGTACGCCAAATGGGTGGCTAGACCTCCTAGCTCCTCTGCAAAAAACTAACAACAAGGATTTTGGCCTTGGCGGCGAGGCAGAGCAGAGGTCGGATTCGGAGGCGAGCCATTGCGCATAGTCCTGAGGTTAAAAGGACAAACGAAAAAAGCGCCGATTTTAGTTGCTCTGGAAACTGGGTAAAGATTGGAAGAGACCGGCTGGATCAGACTCGACAGTTTGTAAGTTAATCCTTGGGGGAAAGGGAACGTCATGCTAGCGAAAAGACTGGAGGGAAACGAAGGAAAAACGGGGGGACGAAACAAGTGCGCAGACAAATGCGCTGGCTGTCACCCTCCGGACAGCAGAAGCAGGCTGTTGGGATAAAGTACCACTCTGCCGGAGCATCAGGCGCGAGGGGGACCGTAGATGAGGCTACGGAAAGCAGGGGAAGGGGGACTTCCTTGCGGAAAGAGAAAAAATTGTCCTCAAGAGGAGGTCTGGGAAATTCTCGATCGCACGGAAAATGCGCAGTAACTAAAAAGTTGCTTCTATTCTTAATCATGGGGAAGTTGGGAGGTGTCTGATGATGAGCAGGGTAAACGACGCGAGCAGTAGGGGGGGACGCGATTCTGCAAAGGGGGACGAAGGTGGCAGAAAAAATGGTCTATCTCTTTTGGGGGAAAAGCGAGGAAGAGACTACTATTATCAGGAATCTTTCTCGAAATTCCCGAACTCGGGGCACGGACTTCGTCGCGCGAGAGGACCTTCGGGGGCGAAAGAACGTTCAGCGAAAGTCGCTGGGGCAACTGACAGCTAGAAAGCAAAAAGGTTCTTCCAGAGGACTGCCTGGAGAGAAAAGGGAGAAGAACACCTGGAGCGGGAAAAAGAGGACAAGAGAAGGTGCGCAACGAAATCCAGTCGAAAAGGGGTCGTTTGCGGATGGGGGGGCTTAAATGCAAGGAGTAAGCATGTCAAGAGTGCCTTGAGGCTGTGGACAGAAGAAAGCAAAGGAAATCGAAAGGCATGCTGGAACTCGACACGATCGAACGAAAGAAAAGGTGGGGCGTATTGCACAAGATCCAAGATATAAGACACTTCAGGGGCAAGATACCGCTATCGTCAAAAAACAACCACTGCGGGTAATTTTGTCAGGCAGGAATAGACGTGGGGGCCTATATATTAGGGGGGCCGCGGAGCCAGCGATAGGCGTTACTGGTAATCAGGGGGGGGGGGGGGGTGACCCAAAAAAGCATGGGCTTTTGGGAGAGACTGGACCTAGGAAAAAAAAAAAGGAAAGAGAGTAAATTGAGGCTTTTTCCTGGGCAGCCAAATTAAAGAGATCGGCAGTTAATTGGTCGGCTTCTTGCGAGAAAAAGCTTAACAGAGGATGCTTGGTAGTCACGGCAATCACTAACTCCAAGAGGGGTCGTCTCATAAGGAAAGGAAATGGGAGAGTGCTTCTCTATCATACTGACCAGTAGGGCGTCTGTCATTAACTAAGGAAAAACTAGAAGTGGTCCTTTGACAAACCACGAAATACATCCTCTCATGATATGGAAAAAAAAGTGGGAGCTTGTTCCTATTTAAAGGGGGCTCAGAGGGCAAGGAGGATAGGGGCATACGGGTCAACATCGCCCCCCCAGGGCAGGCTCCTTGGACGTCTGGAGGAAAAAAGATGTCTTCGAGAGTTTGGGTTCTAAGCACCAGGAAGTTGGAGGAGGGATGATCGATTTGTATAATCATTGCTTGCGATGATCTTCCGGTGGATGCGAATGGTTGGCGGAAAGCGGAGAGAGAGTGCCAGAATCGGTTGAAAATTGCTGGGCGCGGGTGTTTGACGAGTGTTTTGTTGATGGGAATGGTAGTTAACGCAAGCCGGCTCAACTGCGAAAAAAAGCGAGGGAGGCATCGGGCGTTATACCGAAAACCATGGTAAATAAAAAATGAATACATCTTGGGACAGAATGTAGGCGTCTGCTGTTTTTGGGTTCGGCAAAAGTCAAGTGGAGCGGACACGCGCGGCAAGGAAGGGGAAAAAAATAAAAAAACGTTCACGCGCTCCTAACGTGTACTAAAACCAAAAATTCACCGCGCTGTGCAAAAAAACCACCACGCCCACTCGGCGTGGGTCTAGCGAGATCGTGGGCATGGCGAGGGAGGGGGACGGCGTATGGTTAAAAGGCCAGGATGGAGAGAAGAGAAAGAAAGGGCGTGTGGGGAACGTGGGAGTGGTAAAAAACTAGTAGCTTTTAGCGCCGGGACGAGCCCGCGATGTCGGCGGTAGCAAAAAAAAAAAAAAAAAAAAAAAAATGGGGTGGCGAGGGTTCGAGCGTAGCGCGACAGAAGGGGAGGGGGGAATTTGGGGGGGGACGGAGGTGCAGCGAGTGTTCTAATAGAGGAAACAACCGGTTGGGCGGAGGAGGGAAGAGGGGCGGGGCGCTGTCCGGCGCATCCTCCGGGGGGAAAACCTTCAAAGGGGAGGGAGGGAGAACTAAGTCTTTACGACGACTCTCAAAGCAACTAACACACGGGAGGGGGAGAAGTCAAAGGCTGCGACCGTCAAGACTAATGGCCAGCTTCGAGGAAGGCTCAAATATCTGGTGGGGAGGGTCTGACGAGGACGATAAGGCGATCGATCACAAAAAAACTACCAGCAGAAGCGAGAAGAAGAACATCGAGGGGTCATCTCACTCAAGACCGATCATGAACGGCAAAAAAAAAAAAGCGCAGTAACATCATCTGCTAATGCGAACTCCGTCTCGAGGGCAGGCGAAGGGGGTAGGGGCAGGGTAAAGCAGAAGGAGCGTCGCCTAAAAGCGGGCTTCTGAGGACGAACCTAGCCGAAAACCCTCTTTTCTCACAAACGATAATATTCGCATCGACCACGAGGTGGCAGCTGGTAGAAGAACCGTTTACCGAGGGGCAAAGAAAAGAATCCGCTAGCTGGGAATGGATCGCGTCTCCCAACTGGAAAAAAGGGAAATAATTCCTCGATAGGAGAGTTTAGAGAGAACGGTCAGGAGGCTGGTCTTCTAAGCATCGGGGTTAAAGGCACATGGTGAGAAGAAAAAAAACAGGCGTAAGCCGTGGCTGGCTTGTGCTGAAAAAGAAAAAGAATCGACGGCGGGATTCATTCGGAGCAGAGACAAGGAGGGAACATTTCACTTTCTCGGTCCAGTTCTCTAGAAACAGGAGAAGGGAAGGATCGTGACTCATCGATATGATGGTTGTTCACATAAAAACAACCCCGAAGTTAGGGAGGTTTCTCAATACAAGAAAAAGGATGCCCTTTCGTGATAGGTCGTGTCGGAAGGCTCTTCTGGCGGGAAGTCCACGTCGCCGATCTCAAGAAGAAGAGTCTCAAGTGAATGAGACTTTCAGAACCATATTTCTTCAGTCATTCAAAGAGGGAAGGAGGTTGCACGGCAGTCGAAGGCATGGGGGAGTCTGGAGCGTGAAGAAAGTGCATCTCTCTACTCCTTAGTCTGGCTCAAAGGATTCGGACCTTGCGCGCAATCATGTAAAAGCTGGCGTTTATGGTCCGGGAAGATCCGAAGATAGGCCTTAAAGAGAAAAAATGTACAGAAAACGCTGAGCTAATACCAGGCGGAAGGAGGGGGAGTTTGCGAAGAGAAAGAAGGGTCATCTGTCAACGGCGTACAGAACTGCGCGGATAAATAGCAAGCGTCATCTCAGGAAAAAAGAGAATTGATGGGGGGTCTCGTCCGGGCCAAGGAAGCCAGGGGAGAGTTGCCAAGCCAGAAAAATGGACGCCGGGGTGGGACAGAGGGGCGGAAGAAAATATCTGGGGCGGAAAAACTAAAGGGGTTCAATCCAAGGGGACAACACTGTCCAGCCGGGGTGGGGAGGAAGGAGATAGGCGTCATTCTCATTGTCGGGTTCGTCAGCGTTGGTTGTGTGCCTTGTGGTCCCGGGGTGTAAAAAAAGGCCGAAGCCGGTGAACTTCTTTTACTCCGTGAACTCCATACCGTACCGATGTGAATCCTCAACGCGTACAGGATTAGGGGGGGGGCCGGCCGAAGCCCTTTCAAACTAGACGGTGGACCTTGTCTGCAGACGTCAAGGCGAAGGGCTAAAGATACTTTTCTAGGGTACGATCGGGAGGGGGGAGGAAATGGCGAAAAAAACGTAACGGACAAAGTCTAAGGTTGTACGGAGTCTAAAAAAAAAGAGAATTCAATTTCTGACTTGTTCTGGATTAGAAAGATGGGGAGACCATTAAAGAAAGGAAGGGGTCTCCTACCGGGGGAGGGAAGGTGTAGCCAACGACGGATCGCTAAGCTGGGCGGAGGGACGAATCTAACGTAACGGAGGAGGGGACTCTATCAACAAATCATTACGAGACCCACCAACTATTAGAAACGGGGTCATGGCTAGGGAAAAATTAATCATATAGGAGAAGGCATGGCTGCGGGACGCGGAAGGGGTCCGAAATTCTGTCTATTCCTTTTAAGACCGGAATTGATACATCGACTGGTTAACCATTCAACGCGCAAGGTCAAAGTCTCGAGAAAAGGTCCTTTCCCGCATAGCGAAACGGTTTCTATCGGCCTGCACCACTGGAGGGGGTCGCGTGCGCAATTGGGGTTAGGGAGCGAAAAAAACGTGGTTTGCGCTCAAGGGGTGTCGGGTTCGATTGGAAGGCGCGCGTGTGAAAAGTTGAGGGCTCCTATGTCGCGGTCCAGGGGCCTGCTCGTCGGCGTGAATCATAGGGGACTGCGCTAAGAGACGCTACAAATCTGAACCTGAAAGGCGGTCAAGAGTCGTATTTCGACCGGGTTCAGACCGACTAACCGACCTGCAGGTCGAGGACGATGCAAATGAAAACAGTCTCTCTAGTTAAGAGGGGTGAAGTTGGACCTATTTTCGTATGACAGTTCGGGAAAAGAGGAAGACGTCTGCGAGCTCAGTAGGACTTGGAGATTACTAATGGAGTTCAGGCGGCTGGTGTAGGTCGGTCTTTCTGTCGAGTGTGACTGTAGGGGATGAAAAAGTACGGCAGACGGAAAAAGTACGAAGGAGCAAGGCGTCCGCATATAGTGAACCCGCCTCGGGCTAGTTCTGAAAAAGTACTGCAGAAAGAAAGGGAGGCCGCGAGCGCGACTTCACTCGATCGGGCAGGATGAGATTTGTAAGTTACGGGGTGTCAAAAAAAAAACAGTCTGGTTAGTGCGTCGAGGAGACTCGCGTGAGAGAGGGTCTGCTGTGAAGGGGACGGAATGATGGGGGAAAAAGGTCAACCTGAAACTAGATCTTTCGAAGAGGAGCTATCTGGTGTAGGAGTGGCTATCGCCTACTCGCTCGGAGGATGCTTCCCTGTGCTATGGTTTGGGTTAATATAGTATTATTTCCTGCGAAAAAATTACTAGATAGGGCTCTTTCGTCTGAAGGAAAGGCCTCGAAAACCTCATTTGTTAGGTGCGTTTTTCGTAAAGATAAGGCAGGCGCAAGGAAAAGGGGGAAACTAGTTCTTTGTCAAGATGCGCCACATCAAAGTACCTTTAACTAAGTGGAAAGGAAAGGAGTCAGTCTATTTCATGCAGGAAAAAGTAGAGACTTAGGTCCGGTGTCCGAACCGAGGATGCAAACCTCTCCGTCAGGTGAAATTCAATCGTCTCCGCAAAAAAGGGGATGGGGCAACCGTTAAACGAAGGCTGGTACGGATAACCCACAATGAAGCAAAATAGAGGGGGGGCTGGGGTTGAGGGAAGTACATCGGCAAGCTATAAGGCTGGACGTCAAAGCAGGTGCGGGATCGCAAGACAATTGGCTTTGGAGCAAATGAAAGGCGGCAGCAGTAAGACGAAAGCTACCTGAAATCGGGAAGGCGCTCAGCGCGGGGCGCCGGTGGTTGAAGTGCAAAAACAAGTCGCCGATGGGGAAGAAAGAATAGAAGAGAATCGGCGAAAAGAAAATCGGCTGCAGATGTGGTGCGTAGACTGGAAAAAAGTGCCGGGCCAATATAGTCTATTAGAGGAAGAGGAGACAGGAGCTGGTTGCGCCTCAGACTAGCAAAAAGAGGTAAGGACGACCGGCAAAAAGGTCATTAAATTTTCGGGCAGGGAACGGGGGAATCTGGGGGGGGCATAAGATAGCGCCTGGGTCGCCTGGCAAAAGGCACAAAGGGTTCGCGCGACAGGTGGTTGAGGAAGAAAAAGGGAATTCTACTGTCGTGAGGCATAGCTTAGCAAGAGGGGGAATCACCCGTCTCTTTACGCTAAGGGGCTGCCGCCGAGGAGAAGACTTCAAAAAAGGGCAAGCCTGGGGAGGGGGGAAAAAAGCTAAAAAGGGGGGGATAAGGGGTCGACGCGTGAGAATAGTGGGGTTCCCGAGAAAAAACCTCTATTTTCTCGAAACATTGCGTCGGCGTTGAAAGGGGGTTTTAAACTGCCTCAAATCGAGATGAAAAGGTCGGCTTCGGATCTGGGATATCAAGGGGGGATCAGAGGACATTGTCACGATGAGGAACGGTTGTCTTGGAAAGAGGAGAGGAATGAGAGTCGTATAACTACTTTCTCTTAAAAAACTGGAAAGAAGGGAGAGTCATGCACCGCGAGAAAAAGGGAGGTCGGAGGATGAGGGGAAGGGGACGACATAACTGCTGTCCGTCTGGGTGCGCTCACGTCCGGAAAGGAAAACGAAAATGCTGCTCAGGAGGTAAAATAAAAATGAAGAAGAGAGGAGAAAAGGTTCGCATCTCAGTAAGAATGGACCTCGCAGAAAGGAGGGAAGAAAGCGAGCCGTGGAAACGTCGGCACCATCCAATGACAGACTGGGGCGATTGACAAAGCTTCTATAAGTCTGAGGGCGGAATTAGGGAGCTGGGGGGGAATCGAGGTTTGTTGATGAACAAAGTCTTCGAGTCGTGCCCTTCATGCAAGGGGCGCGCGGGCGGTTTCTGACCGGCGTCGTCACGGTCATGCGGGAAAGGTTAGAAGAGGGGAGGGAGGGGATGAGAGGGGGCCGCTTCTTTGTTAGAAGGTAAAGTACAGATAAAAAAAGGCATTCGTATAATGGGCTCGCGATAACTACGCTGAGTACGAGGGGGGCGGTGGATTATGAGGGAGTGGTCATCTGCCGCCCACGTTCTGGGTCATGGGGCGACTGCGTGAA
>Ga0179593_1719957_pt1 | contig 16064 bp, 21 predicted proteins | sample CZODoug2_1_08_16_FD_185931 | JGI IMG/M metagenome (GOLD analysis project Ga0179593, IMG submission 185931) | Vadose zone soil fungal communities from Angelo Coast Range Reserve, California, USA - CZODoug2_1_08_16fungal (PacBio error correction) | ecosystem: Environmental > Terrestrial > Soil >...
CTCCCTTGAAAAACTCCTTTAGAGAGAGGGGAAATGATAAAAAGGAGAAACGGGGATCGGTTGACGAGGGTCTTATCAAAAGAATCCGCCTTCATGAGGCATATCGACATGAGGAAAAGGAAAGGAGAGGGGGAGTGAAAATTGAGAGGGGAAGTGTGGAAGGGGGAGTCAACAGGAGAAACCAGTCACGCCATTCCCCCGCAATAAACCTTGGATCTTGGGAGCCCGAGATATCGCAAAAATACCCTCGACACGACAAAAAAAAGGGGTGAACAATAGATAGCCCGAAAGGACGCCGGGGAAGAACACAGGGCTAACGGAGTAAAAGCTCCGCGACGCCTAGGGAAAAGAGTTCTCTAGGTAAAGTAGGGGGGGACGGGAAGAACTAAGGAGAAGGAGAAAGAGGGATCTCTGGGCGCGGAAGGGGTAAATGTGGAGCTCTGGCCGGAACACTAACGCTTCGGGAAACAATTTGTCTCTCAGGAGGGAACGAAAAAGAAAAAACGGGGAGAGGCATGGGGGCCAAGTCAGGGGACATGTCGTCCGGAAAGGTTCTTTAGAGGAGGGGGGGTGAAGGAGAAATAGGGGGAGCGGCAGGCGCTTGCGCCGCGCCGGTGGGGGATAGCCTCCGGCAGAAAAAGGAATCAGGAGGGCGAAGAAAGAGCCTCGACATTCGACCGAGCTTCGCGAGAACGCCAATATGTCAGAGTTTCTAACGGGGAAAGTGGCGGAGAATGATCGAAAGTCCATGGCAGCAACTGCTCGTAAAAATCCCTGGGTGGTGCATAATCTAGAGAGGTTACGTGGCCGGAAGGGGGACCTGAGGGACACGAAAAAAGCGGATAGAGGAAGAAAATCAGCAGGAATTGCATGCATCAAAGGAAAAGGGGCGCGTGATTCGGAAAAAGGGGAATTCTTCGGAAAGGAGGGAAAAGAAAGAATCTGAATCGGGGAGGGAGAGTTGCAAGAGGTTCTTGTGCCGGGCGGGCTACAAATTTTGGGGGAGGAGGCTGACGAAAAGGACTAGCAAAACCGGGTTATCGGACCTGAAAAAAGGGGGAACCGGGGGAAATATAGTGGCTCCTGAGGTTGGAGAAAGGCATCACTCTCGAACTCACAGCGAATCTTCTCGCCAAAGAAAGAAAGAAAAGTCGGGAAAGTCGAAAGGCTGGGGAGAAGATCGCCTCGCCGATGGCTACTCAAAGGATTGTGCTGAGCTCGTAGTGAGTCGGTGAGTCCGGGGAAAAAAAGGGGGGGGGACAGCAAGGTTAAAGACAACACACGGGGGGAGAGAGATGAAAGAGGGGAATTCGACTTCCTTCTAAAGGGGGCCAGACGCGCTGGAGGAAACACCACGGACACAATCTAGGCGGGGAGAATCGGCGAGGCGAGAGCGCAACAAGGAAATGGATGAATCCGATGAATACCTTCTTCAGAGCGGCCATTTCGTCTCAGCGTCGCAGCTCTGGAGCCGGACAGGCACGGGCGGGCCAAGAAAAGAAGGGGAGGGCGCTGGTGTTCTAGGGGGACGAGCCAAAAGGGATTAAAGGCGGGGGAACGGGGGGGGGCGTCAGAACCGGTCCGAAAAAAAAAAAACTTTTTCGCCCGAGGCACCCTCGGGGAGTGCAATTCTCAAAAGAAAGCTTCGGGGCGAACCTAGCGTACGCCTGAATTCGAGAAGGCGGTCTTTCGGGCGAGGCAAATCGGCAAAAGAAGGGTCGGCCGGATCCGGGGGAGCCTGAGGAAAAGGAGAAAAGGAAGCTTCCACGTCAAAGTTATCGAGATCAACGAGGATTTTCCAGACAAGCTTGCCTGAGGGGAAAGAGAAAGTCGAGACCACAGTTAGAAAGGGAAAACCTATTTTGCGTGAACGGGGACGAGGAGAGGTCTCCTCTTTATGACGTCGCTGCGTCGGGGAGGGACGGAAGAATTCGCTAAGGAGAACACCAACCAGTCTCAACTTCGGCTCGAAGCCGGGGAGTGGAGAACTGAAAACCAGACACCAGGGGCAGCTCAATAAAATGCTGAAGACATGTGAATGGGGACCTTGGCCAAACATGGAAGGGGGGAAGAAACCGGGGGGAACGGGAAAAGGGGGAAGCGCTGCCAGCAGAAAGACCCATGACTGAGTTCTCGTTTAGCAACGGGAAGCTGGGCCTCAGACAAAAAATCAAAGAGAATCCCAAACGGCGACTTAAACGGTCCCTCTGAAGGGCCGTCAAGGTCACTTAAAAGAATCTGCGCCCTTCAGATCCCAAGTCTTCTGCGCGGGGGGAAGTCTCCTCGGGGGGGGAGCGCTTCCTGAACTTGTAGGTCGAACGGGAGTTCTGAGGTTTCCTCTCCTACCTAGAAGGTTTTAAGGGGAGGGTATGAAGGGCGCTATCTCGGATAAGCCAGGAAGGTCTTGCACGGGGGTGGGCGTGGTAAAAGCGAAGGCAGGAGTCATTTCACAAAACCTCCGAAAGACGTTCAAAGAAGAAAAGTTTCAAGCCCTTCAAAAAGGGAGATCTGCAATGCATGACGGGGAGAGGGTATAAGTCAATCTACGGGGACGTCCCGAAAGGGGGGGAAGAGGGAAGATCGTCCATCGCCGGGAAGATTCTTCCCGCTCAATTTAAGTACCGGGCGCGTAAGGGAAGGAAACCGCGGGAAGAAGGGTAAATGACGCGCGAGGAATATCGCCGGAGACGCCAAGAAGTACTCAGAAAACCCGCCTTTGGGATATTGCCCCTAGAACAAACTCAAGAAAATCGGAAAAAGGCATCTAGAAAGTGACCAGGTCGGCTCCTGGCTAGGGCCAGGAAACCTTCGCGAGAAAGACGAAACCTGAGGAAGGGAAGGACGGTCTCTGCCTGAGGGACGGTCAGAAGCAGCGAACGGGTGTCGGAGAGGCGAAAAGATTGTTTTGTCCTTCGGAACGATTGGAGTAAAAAACGTGCGGGAAATGCAGGGGGTCAAGCGCAAGCGCTTGGCAGAAAAGGAAAGACCATGATCCAGAGAAGCAGCCCATTATCTTCGGGGAAAGACATTCGGTGCGGGCACACGCTATATCACACTCTCCGCGAGAAACCGAGGGTCGATCCACCGAGCACGAGAACTTTGAGTGTCGCCTCAATTATTCTTGTCGGCAGCAAAAAAAAAACTTCATTCTCTTAAAAGATTCCGCCCGCTCAAAGGAAAAAAAACCACGGTGAGGATAATTCTCGTGGGACGCATTCCTCTGGGATGCAGCCCTTAATGAATAGCTGCGCTTTCTCGGAAAGAAGAAGACTTCATGATAAAAGGAAGAAGGAGGAAGGTTTCTGCCAAGGGGAGTCGCGGACCTGGGCAGGGGGGGTTCTCAATCAGGCAGGCCGGGAAGAGAGGGCCATGCCCAACAGGAGAAAGGCCGCTCTCCGCCGACACCCAGGACGCCTTCTGCTTAATCTCAAGCCTCAGTCTCGAAAGAAAAGGCCGGGGAATTCGAATGAGCACCCTCGAACCGAGGGCCGAAATAGAGGGGGAAGGGCGGCCTCTCCTTTATCAAACAGCGGGGGAGGGGGAGACCTTGAAGGTTTTTTGATGAGGAATGAATTGGCTCCTTCCGGCGAAGAAAAGGTCAAGAGCGTGACTTGAACATCGTAACGGCCGAAAAAAAAGGGTAGAAAAAAATGCAGGTCACCACTCGATCCATAAAAAAAGGAGGGGCAGGGGCGCACCGTAACGGGAGGCTATCAAGGACGAAGTAAAGGCGAGCTTGACGAGTTATCCGCGACCTCCTCCTTATGGAGAAAGCGAAAGGCACAAAAGTGACAGGATTCTGCGTCTGGCATGAATAAAAAAAGGCCTGTAAGGCCACGAAAAAAGGGGAAAATACCTGATCCTCTATAGAGGACTACCCGCGACACAGAAAAACTGTTTTCGCTAGGAAGGGATCGGAGGCCCTACAGAGGGGAGAAGGGGGTAACAGGGGAGAGAAGCATCGCCATCGATTAAGTGGAAGATTCGGGGTCTCTTGTGGCATCTCCCGAAAAGATGGGGACTCGCCTTAATCTCGGAGATCGGGACTCCGGGGATGAGCCGGAAACTCAAAGGGCTAACGAGCTCATGTTTCTGGCTCCTGGGCTAGGGGTCCTAAAGCTTGAAGAACTTTAGTCGGCAGGCCACGTTCATGGGTCAGTGACATTTTCTTGGGGCTGGGGTGGCGGGGGTGGTATCACGGCGGGAAAAAGCTCCGGGCCGGTGGATAGCCCCCGAGCAATGACTGGCCTAAGGGGAGAGCGTCTCCTCGCAGGAAAGGGGGGGGGGGAGCTGACGATGCAGGTCCGGGAAAAAAGCTTCGAGAAAAAAAATTGCGCTTCCATGGCGGATGCTCGCGAAAGGATCGGGGAAGAAAAATTTATGGACGAGAAGTTTTGGGCAAAAGCGGATCATGACGAACAAGGGGCAGCAGCACGAAGAAAGAAAAGGCGAAGGGGTCGAGACCAGCACGGGGAATAATGTCCTCGCGTCACCGGTGAACAGTCGACAAATTTTGTGAGAGGAGGAAAAGTCGGAAAGGGAAGAAGACTCGCCGAAAAATCTCCCCCAGTAATCATGATTGGGGCTCAGAGGGGATAATAAATTCATAACATGAGGGGGAAGAAGAAAAACGTAGGCTACTCGGTCGAGGAAGGGAAATGGCCTCGTCCCTAGAAGAAGAGAATAATGACCTCCGAAAAAAAAGACGACTCTCCTCCAGATTGTGCTGGGTCGTTGGCGTTATTAGGGGTTGACATCAGAAGGAAAGGACTGAGACAGCAATAGGAAGGATCAAAACAAAAAACTTTGAAGAGATATGAAAAGGACTTCATTTGTGCCCACTCTCTATCTTTGACATCATCCCGCCAACGACGAGCTAAGCAAATCTTTATCAGCACGAGCGCTCGGCTTCACAAGAAAAGGGGGAAGAAGGATGAAGAAAGGGGGTCCATTCAGGAAAGAGACCCTAATCTGGTAATGGGTTGGGACGGCTTCATTTCGTATCCAACCATCGGCGGAAATATTGGTTCGGGAGGGGAGATACGAGAGTCGGAAGGACGTGCAAAAAAAGGACCCGTATCTACAACACAAAATTTGGGAAATCGACGGCACAAAACTTGCGGTTCAAGATGCTAAGACAGACTAAAAGAAAGGAGTGCTGGCCCGAGGAATCCGGCGAAAAAGGGCTGCGTGCTGCTCAATCTCGGGCGTCAGGCCTGAGCCGATTGTGGGGAGAGGCAAGGTCAAAGGCGCGCAAAAAAGCAATCAGAAAAACCCCGGGAGGGGGGATAGCAGCTTGCAGGCAGGGTAATCGCAATCTGAGTTGGAAGCCACGCCTTTCGGAAAAAGGGGGACGAATAACCTTCAAAAATTCGGAAGAAGGGAGAGAGGTCGCCGATCGCGGCGCACTCGCCATTAGAGGGGGAAGATCGCTGCTATTTCAAAAATTCAGGGCGGCTCCTTCTCTAAGCAGGTGGCGACGTGCACCAAACCCTGGAAGGCAAGTACAATGAGGCCTACATGACAGCTTACCTTTAAACCAACCTTGAGGAAACCGGTTCGCCGTTAAGAGGAAAGGGGAGCACATGAGAAGCTAAGGGGGGGAAGTCCGAAGGGAAGGGTCCTCAAGCAACGAGCAGAAAACCGATCGTATACCGATGACCTGGGGGGGAAGGGCGCCGTCAAGAGAGAAGAGGGAAGGGACCAAAAAACCGGGAGGGACCCCCTATGGACTCAGGAGAGTAAGTTAAGAATTCGAAAAATGTTTCTTCTGCGGACTGGCTCCTGTAGGGGATTTTAGATCAGGCCGCTAAAAATTTTTTGGAACAGTATGTCTGCATTCTGATCAGAAAGAGCCGGGGGTTTTTATCTCCTTTTGGGAGGGTTCGCTGCCGCAGGGCTGCCGTTCACAGGAGGGCCCAAAAGAGCCTAAAAGAAAGAAAAAATACGTATCCGTGACAGGCCTCCTGGTCGAGCAAGGCATTAATCGGGGGTCGCAGGAAAATCGTAAAAATAAAAAAAAGGCTTCGACGAAATGGTCGCCGTCGTCGTGCTGCAAGTCTTTCAGAAAAGGGAGAAGGGAAATCCCGAATCGGGGGAGGGGGGGGGGGAAGAAAGCAGGCGAGGGGGTCAATATGAAGGACCTCTGTGGCTTGAGCGCTCGAGGAAATGGGGCGAATTGCAAACATTAAGACAACCTTTTTGTCTCTATTTCAAGGGCGCTACAAGAGCACTCGCACAACTGCAGAAAAAAGGAGTCAGGCATCAAGGGAAATCTAGGAGAAGAAGGAGGACCCTGTCGAGGATCGAAACCGGGCTGTTGTGCACGATGCAGCGGGGAGGGGGTAGGAGCACGGGGAGTGGGCCGGAGAAGGGGGGGCATATGCCGTCAAAAACGCTGTGGGAGGCGCGGGCCGGGAGTGCGGCACAAAACCTGGAAAAAATAACGGGGGAAACATGTGAAGAAAAGACAACGTTTTCGATAAACGAATGAGCGGAGACTGACCCTGCAGGGGGAAAGGCAAAAAAGCGAAAGGGAAAAGAAAAAAAAGCTCCGGGGAGAAACTTCACATGAGGGGAAAAAAGAACGAGACCAGGAGCCTACCGCAGGACGCCGGAAAAAAGAAGGGAATCGAGCAAAAAAACTGATGGAAGGAGGAAAGAGAAAGAATGCCGCCCGCATCACGGCGTAGGAAAACGCCCTTGTAATCCGGATGCTCCAGTCGAATTCAGCGGAGGAAAAAAAGAGGACCGTGAGAGTTGGTGCCCGTTGCAGAAGCCAGCGCCTGAAGGAAGCAGCAAATGGTCGTCCGGGGACCACGTCGTGGGGACCCATGAGGTTTGGGTGCCAAGAAAAAGGGGCAGGCCGCGCGAGAACCAAGAGGGCGTTGCCGGAAAAAGGTGCCTTCTTTCGAACACCCGGGGGAAACTGGGGAAGCCTACAGGGCGACGACTCTTGCCGGCCCGGCATCGTGAAAGAAGCGGTTTATAAAAGAAAGGGTCACGCTACCAGGGGCCGGAACCTAGTCGGGTCAGAAAAATTTATCTATAACCTAGAACGCGCTCGCCCTGAAGGATGAACGGGGGGGTGTCTGCGTAAGGAAAAGGGGGGGGCGAAAAAAAATTTACAAAGGAAGGAAATTTACATCGTCAAACGCGGTCTTCATCGAGCACTCGATCAAAGAGAACGGAGTGCGCAGGTCCTGCGTGGCGAGGACGATTGGCGATCTTCGGCTCGTGGTAGAATTGACTATGTTCGGAGGAAAAAAAAAAGAGAAGGCAGGAAAGGAGAGGAATGATGCCGGCTGAAAAAGGAGTGCAAGTGATTTCGGAGCGTGGGCACTGCCAGGGGAGAACCGGAATTCCCGGGGGCAGGGGGAAAGCCAATAAATCAGAAAGCTTTTGATATCAGATAAAACAGAATACCCGCGACGGCAAAACCGTGTTACGGGGCGGAAAGCCGTCGAGACGGCCGCGAAGGAAAAAAAAGTCGACAAAGGAGCGGCCTCTTGGTCGAGGTCTGCGGAAGATGTCTGGTAGTTGTTAGAAACGGAGATGGATAAATCGTCAGCTCGTGACGCTGCGAGGGGGAGGAATGCGAAAAAGGCCGGGCTAACGAAACCTTCGGGCTAGCACTGGAGGGAAACGTCTGAAAAGGGCAAAGGGTCACGTTGGGGATCACTTCGGGGGGCGTGGGGGGGGACATGAGGTGCAGGTGGTAGGGGGGGGGGGAGGTCTTGGGGAGGGAAGTTTCTGGGGGGGGGGAGCTCCACTAATAGAGTGGGGGCGCCTTGGGCGGAAGGGAGCCGCGCTGTTCGCAAAAGGGAGGGGTAGGAAGCATGCGAAGAGGGAGATCTTCGCCTAACTCTAGCATAGTTCGAAGGTGCAGCGCCCAGTTGGGGAAAGGGGGCTAACGGGGGGAGGAGTATGAAAGTGGTTACGGGGTAGGGATTACATTGCGACGTCTCAGGGGGGAGGCGGTTCTGGGCTCGTGGGGTCGAGGGGGGGGGAGTGGTCCGGATCGAGGGGGGGGAGGGGGAAAAAAAATGGGCGCTAAGCAGGGGGGCTCGGGGGAGAAGGTGACAAGTCTAAAAATCCGCGGAGGGGTGTTCATCTCAGAGCCTGTAGTCGGATTAAAAAAAAGGTGAAATCCGCGAAGGGTGGGGGGGTGGTGGTGGGGGTCTCTGAAAAAGGAACCATCTGCCCGCTCAGGGGGACGTTTAAGGTGGGTGAGTAAACAAATTTTGTTTTGGAAAGGTAGAGGCTTGACAGGAAGGACACGGAAATTTCCAGATAATCTGCGTCTGGGGACTAGAAGGGGGGGGGGGGTGGGGCGGGGGGAAGAAGTAGGTGTAATTTCTCGGGGGGTAAGAGATTCAGAGGGTTAATAACCAGGAAAGCACTCTTCTCCCGGGGAAAAAAATTTCCTCGGTATCCCTAGGGGGTCGGTGCATCTTATTGTGAGCGAGCAGCCCCTCGTCGATGGAAAAAGGACCGAAGATGTCTGGTGGGGTCGTGTGAGGGAAGGAGGGGAGCCATTCCTAGACGCGTCCTGGAAAAGGCAGAAGTAGCGTCGTGTAAGGGGGGTGGGAAGAATTCATAGATTAAAAAAAAGGGGGAAAATAGAGGAGAGGGACGTCCTTCGGAGGGGGGAAGGGAAAGGACGCTATGGGGGGGTCCCTGCAAGAACAAACCGAAATCTCTAAAGCAAAACGAGGAGAAAGAGAAAGCGGCGGCTTCTGAAAAAAAACCATTCTCCTCCTCTTCCTCCAAAAAGGGATCGAGGCCCTTCGTCTCAAGTGAACGACAATCTTCGGGAATGGGTACGTGCTGCCTTTCGTCTCCAACCTCAAATCAGGAGGTCGTCAGGGGAGTACGAAAAAGTCTGACAGGGCAAGGCCGTGCTCGTCCGGGGTGAGGTCAGCCAAGGGTCGCCTCGAAGCCTTGCGGGGGGGGGGAAAAATAAACGCATCTTCGTGCTGGTCCGAAAGAGAGACGAGGACAGTCCGCGAAAACGGCTTCGGGTAGGAGGGGGGGGGGGGGTCTTTCAGGCCTGATCCGAGGGTGGCGGTTGCCTGACAGGGGCAAAAGGCCTCGCCTCCACTGAAAAGAGGGCACCCGAGATTGGGGAAGAGAGCCAGGGGAAGCGAAAGGGAAAAAGGGGAATCCACTCCGTGTAACTGACCATAATATTTTGGCCTGGCGGGAAAACATCGGGGGGCGAATGAAATCTTACGGACTCACGCGACAGGCTTCATTGCTGCGCGCTATGGCACCAAACAGTCGGGCTTCGAAGGAAGGAGAAAGCCTATTGAACCCCGGGGAAAAGAAATCAATAAATTTCTGGCCCGACGCACTGACCTTGGGGAAAAACAGACGAAGTTATTAAACAGACAAGAGGGACACTGCAGCACAGGAAAAGGACTGAGAATTTTCGAGGGAGGGCTTTCAAGAAGAAAAAAGGTTCCGATCTAAAACCCGCGATCCGAAGTATATGCCGTTCGTCCAAATCTTCCGGGCGAAGAGAACCAAGGAGACCTCGAGAAATCGACACCGAGGTCGTCGCGGGAAGGGAGTCGCCTCGGGCGGCAGGCAAAGAGAAAGTGTAAAGAGAGGGGGGTGGCCATTCTTGTCGAGTCCTGTTGCTCTATCGAGCTAGAACCAAAAAGGGACTTGGAACTTGGGGAGGGAGGGGAGGGCGGCCGGAGGGCAAAAAAAGTGCACAAAAAAAAGGAAGAAATCCTGGTTAAAAAGGGAGGTGCATCCGGCATCCCTTATGAAAGTCATGAGTCTCGTAATGAACCAAAGTCAAGCTCTATAAAGAGGAAAAAAGGGGGGATCCAATCCGATCATGAATTTCTGCCCGAAGGGAACCGCTCCCGGCTTAGGGAGGGGGAGGGGAAAAAAACGACCTGGAGGGGTTAGGGAATATTAAATTAGGAAAGTCTCCACGGTGGGAGTACGACAAGAAAACCCAAAGAAAAAAAGATATTGCTTCAAACCAGAGGGAACCTCAGAAAAGCGCTGGTAGCCGGGGAAGACATCGCGAACTGGACCCAGAGGAAAAGAAAGAAACGAGTGGGTCAGGGAAAAAATCGCTGCAGGCGGAAAAGGGAAAAAAAAGGCCGTGCGGCGAGATCGCTGCCTGGGCGCACGGGGCAGAACAATGAGGGAGGCGGCGTACTACCTTGAGAGGGGGTTTTTTCTAGAAACAGAGCACCTCTTGTTGGAGCAACGGCCTTGCTTGCGAAAAAAGAAATTGGGGAAAGAACGAGGGGTCATAAACGGGGAAAATAATTACGCAACGTACGCCTACCATTAGAGGGGGCGCTTTATGGGAAAAAACACTCGAGCCGTCTAGAAAGAGTCCTGGAGAAGAGAAAGGTCGAGGAAAAAAAAGAGGGGGGAAGACCAGGGCTTTTTCCTCCTCCTCCTCAGGGTTGTCAGGCTAAAAACGGAGTATTAGAGGAGAACCCATACACTTCGAAAAGCACGGGGGTAACGACTGCCTGCTCGTTCAAAGGGGACAATTCATAAAAAGGAAGACAGAGCATACGTCGGGAGAGGGGCGAGTGAAGGGAAAGCTAAGAATCCTCCGCGCAAGATTGAGGCTGAATGAACGGGTTGTCCTTCAGGCGTGTCTGCCAACCATGGAAGCGGAAAAGGGTTGTGAAAAAAGCCCGGCAAAAGGCGCCTCCCCAGCTTTTGCCGAAAAAAGGGGGCCGGCGTCGAAGAAAAACGGGTTGAGAAGGAGGGCTTGCCCAGTCGCCTACCCCTCAGTCCGCTACAACTTGCAAGGAAAGTGAAATGTAAGCCCGGGGGAGCGAAGGGGGTTTCGGGAGAAAAGGGATAATGTTCCAGTTGAGAGGGGGACTTACTCCTTTGATCGCTACATCGATGCGTGAGGCGAGCAATATCGATAAAAGGGGTTTTAAGGATTCCACGGCGAAAGGAAGGGGAGTCGCTACTGGGAAAAAGTTGGTCCCACGGTCCGTGTTAACGGAGCGATCCAAAAAAGACCACTGGGAGAGAAATCCTTGCGTTAAGGGGAAACTAGGACGATCAATTCTCGCTTACGAGAGAAAGGGGACGAGGTTAGGATCCAGAAAGACCGTACATGCCTGATGCAGGGGAGGGGAAGGGGGTAGTGAACAGGAGTTGAGGAGGGGGGGGGGTGGCATTTTTCTTCCGTGTGAACCGGGGCCAAACACCCACATGCCCAAGGAAAAGGGGGTCTTGGGGGGGGAAAGCAAAAGAAGAAAACGACGGGGAAAAAGGGGGACTCTGACTTCTCTAAGATGGAGTCAAAAGGCCGGCCGCGCCTAACAAAAGGGGAAGACAGAATCGCCAGAGAAAAGGAGCGAGGGAGGGGGAGGGTAGTTGATATTGACGACCCGGATTGCCTGACGCATAAGTCGCAAAAAAAGAGGGTAGGTATCTTTCACACTTTCAGTGAGTCTGAAAAAAAACGCTAAAAGGGCTCCTGGGTAAGGAGGGGAGTCTTCCCTTCAGAAATGAGAAGTCATTGTTGGGTCCAGAGGGGCAAACATGGAGGCCCATTCAGCTGATGGAAAAAGATCGCCACGAAGGAAAAAAAAAAATTTGCGAAGGGGACAGAAAGAAAAAAAGCAATTAAGCGGGGGCCGGGAGGAGCCGCCGCTATCGGAATCTCCAGCGTTCGCAAAAGAGGGGAGAGCACGGCACAGGAATGTCTGGGCGAACGGGGGGAGGAATCACCGGGGGAAGAAGGACTTGCGCTGGAAGGTGTCTTCATCAGAGCGAACCGGCAAGATCGAGAAAGAAATTTGAAAGGGGGGGGACATCAAGGGGGGGGGAAAACAAGGCTGGCGAGAAAAGAATTTCAGCATCACTAAAAGATTGAGGGAGGCTGCTAGGGGGAGGCTTTCTGTAAGCATCTCTTCGCGCATCTAAAGAAAAGGTGCTCGTAGGGAGAAATTGTGTTTTGTCTGCGAGAACAAAGAAAAAAGGGAAAAATTGCAAAGGAAGAAAGAAGGATTCTGCCGAACGAAAACGCGCAAAAGGGAAAAGTGTCCTTCCTGGATAATAAAAAGAAAAAACATAACCGGAGAAAAAAAGGCGCGCCTTGATACGGGAGGGGGTTTCATCCGGGGTCGAAAGGTCGGTGAAGCCGGGGGGAGCTCGCCGAGTGTCGACGCGAAAGGACTTGGTCTTTATCTCGTCTTGGGCGAGGGAAAAGGAGGCGTCCTGGCCACCCATGGCGAGAAGAAAGGAGACGCCTCAACACAAAAAAAAAGAGATGAATAGTGCCGGGAGGAAGCATTGTTGCAGGACGCAGGGCGGGTACATCCCGCCCCGCCAACGGAAAGACACAAAGCTCTGGCGTGCGCGAAAACCCCAGGAGGGAAAGGGATCTCTATAAGGAAAAAGGGGGAAGAGGGGGAGGCCATGCGGGAAGGACGGTTAGGGGGGAGGAGGGACTGCTTCCTTTCGTATAAAAAGAGGAGAACCAAATCATTCATTTCGGCGCGGGGTAGAGGTCGTGACTAGAAAACCCGAGGGGAGAGTGCCGTGCGCGGAACAGGGTCAGCACTAACAACACAAAAGGGGGGGAATACTTCACCCGACACATGGGGGGGGAGGGTACAGATGCGCGACTCTATGGCCCGACGTGGTGCGAGAAAAGACGGAATCAGGCGAATCCGAAAAGAAAGGCCAAAGAGCGGCAGGGCAAAGATGTTTGCCTTGAAAGGGAGAATTTCATAAGCTCATTCCACGTCAAAATGACTCGGAAAAAGAATTGACGCGAAAAAAGGGGAACCATGGAAGCGGCGAAAAAAACGCCACGCCGTTCGGAAAAAACTGACCAGACAAGGGGACTTGCCGTTCAGACGAATACTGACAGAGGCGACTATCGCGAAACGGAAAGGGAGGGGGGGAGAGGAGGTCACCACCGGGAAGACTCAACGGCGCAGCGAAAGCCTATGTCGTGGATCAACACAACAACAAGAAAAGGAGAAAGCACTGTACGCGTGGCAAAACCATGCGAAGTGAAAAAGGTCGCGGGAGAGGTCCGAAAATGCAAGAGAAAAGGAAAGAATGTTCGCAAAAAACGCTCTTGAGGGCAAGAGGACAAGAGAAAAAGAGATACCCGCAAAAGAACAGTATGCGGCCTGCCATCTTCCAAGGAGAAAAGACAGCCCATTAAAGCGCGCGACCCCCGGGAAAGGAGGGAGAAGGTAAAAGGGGAGAGCGGGGACGAAGGGAGGGGGACTCCGGACGTGGCGTCGGAGCATGTCTATTACAAAAGGGTTGGGGGGGGGTCGCGGGTAATGTCCTTTTGGAAAGGGTCAGGATCAATGAGGGAAAGGACTTATGTGGCGTTAAGGCTGTCCGGCCTTAGGTAACTACGGTGCAAGCCACTCCGAAATAGGAAAAGATCCTGGAATGGTAGAGGGGGAAAGTCTTCTGTTTCGCGGGGGGATACGAACCCGGCAAAGAAGGAGATACCCCCCAGTATGGAACGTACGAATTACGAAGGGGGACGAAGCCTTAAAGAAAGAGGGATTCTTCTGGTGCCCCTCTCAATGACGCATCCACGGTCTTAATAGAGTGGTACCAAATGCATGAAGGTTCTCGGGAGTGTCAAAAGGGTTCAATTCCAAATGACCGAATGCGCCACTTTTGGAAGAATAAAAAAGTCTTCAAGGGAGGAGAAATCAAAAGAACCACGCTGTGAGAGGGGGGGTAAGCGGGGAAAAAGTGACACTCTATTAAGGAAAGGAAGTTGGGAGGGAAAAGGGGAAAAAGTCTCTGCCTAGCGGAAAAAAAAGGGGGGGGATTCCTTTAAAGATGCCGTCTGCGGCAATCGGCGGAAGGAGGCAGCGCAGAAAAGTGTCGGGAAAGGGAAATCTTCTCAGGTGTTGGGGCGGCAAAAGCTGGGATGCGGACAAGGCCCGTGCTTGCGGAAATTCAAGGGCAAGACAAGGGGGAAAACAAGGGGAAAATAGGACCAACGTTTCGAATCCTAAGAGCGTCGGGATTACCATGCGGGAAAGCGCTAGAAAGAGAGTCGAAGGGACTAAAGGAAAATGCCTGGTCGAGGGGAGAGGGGGTCAGAGCTGCTAACCAAGGGTCTCCTTGACAGCGGGGCGCTCTTCTCACAAGGAAAGGAAGGAAAAGAGAAGAGAAGAAAAACGGCGGAAGGAGAAAAAAAAAGGAGCTCTCCTGCTCGTCTCGACCTTCATTGCGACAGTCTTGTGGCATTCCACGCGGAAATCGACGAAAGGTGATCGCGTTTAAAAAAAGAAAGGCTGGGTGTGTTGTTTTGTGTCGTGTGTTCTCTCATGAAGTACCGGGTAAAGGTAGGGTGTCTTTAGCGGCGAATCGGGGGGTTGGGTCCGTCTGGTCCCAGTTGGTTTCGGGGACGGAGGCAAGGTTTCATGCAAACAGGGCGGCAACGCGAACATGCAGGGTGGGTAAACATTAAATTGGGTGACTGAAACACGATTTTTGCTGGCGCCGGCTTAGACTTAAATTTTTGCAAGGGAAGGGACCAAGGACGTGCACGTGTGCCTGGGGTGTAGGGAAGGTATGGTGCGTGTTCGTGGGACATGTAAAACGTGGTGGGGGGGGGGTGGGAAAGGGGCTGCGGACTGGCGGGTTTTGTAAAAGACATTCAGGTGGAGTAACGTGCCGGTGCAGAGGGATGGAAGCTCTTGCAGTCGGAAGTCAGGGTCAAGAAAAATCGTTCGGTTGGTGAAGCTGCAAAAAGGGCCTTTTTTCTAACACGGGAGCGTCTCAGAGAAAAAGGAGGAAAATGTGGAGTGTGGGGGCTTTGGGAGTTTCCGGTGTTGTTTGTGTCGAGTACCGTAACGGGATGCGTCGAGGGTCCTTGGCGAATTTCCTGAAGAGGGCCGACGATCTCTTTAAGCGGAGATTTCAAAATGAAGGGATCCTGTGGGGGATGGGCAATAGATCCAGACCGCGGTTGATGATTATTTTTTTTTGCGGGGGGGGGGGTCCTCGTGTCCCCCTGCGTCGGGTGAAAAGTGCCGTAACAGACACATGCAGCATGCGCAGGACGGCACGGGAAGAAAAAAAGGAGGGGAGTAGGGTAGTGGAGGATTTTTGGGGGGGGGTGGCTGCAACCGGCCACGAACCACCGCCCAAAAAGGGTGGACAAGTTGTGGCAGATCGAACCAGGCCAGGACACTCTCAACATTCTCACCGAAGGAAAGGGATTTCGGGCGGGGGCGGGACTGCGTCGGACGGAAGGCCAAAATAGAAGCACAAACGTAGGGGAAAAAACCTTGAATAAAATTCGCCCCAAAAGGGGACAGGGTTATAGCCAGTTGATACGGGGTGAGAGCAAGGCATGACCAGACCCTTTCGGCGTCACCTGCGAAAAGGGCAAAGCCAGTGTTTGTACGAGAGGGAGCGACAAATAGAGTTTATGTGTGGGTCCCGACAAAAACGACCGAACACAGAGGGGAGAAAGCTCCGCATCGCCGCGAAAGAGGGGGTCGAGGTCGCGAGTAAGGAGAGGGGGGTGGAGACCGAGATGGCCGGAAGAGAAGGGGGGGGATCTCGGGGACTGGAAAAGGAGGATTCTAGAGAGGCCTGGCTAAAGGGCAGTCTAGGTCAAAAATAGAATTGAGAATGGAAAGGCGTAACGGGGGAAATCTGCATGGGTTTGGGGCCAAGTCAGTGCGGGAGGCCAAAATTTGGAGCTGCTTTTGGGGGGGAAAAAATAGGCTTGAGAGAATTGCGCTCTCCAGTGGTGAAGGGCAGGCGCGCGTCCGCAATGAACGTGACGCCTCCGCGACTCAGAAGCGGCGAGCCGAGAAAAAGCACGAAAAAAGGGTCATGGAGAGGCTTCTAAAAGCCGCTCGATTTGAAAAGAACAGGGGCGACAAGCTGAGTACGATGCGGGGGGGCACATATCGAGAAATTTAATGCCGAGCGCTCCCTTGGAAAGAAGCACTCAAAGAGGGAAAGAAGAAAAGGACCTTTAGGACCCCGCGCGATTCTAAGGGGTCGGGCAAATCGCAAAAAAAGCTTTCGAAATAGGGGCCGTGGCGTGT
>Ga0179593_1347049_pt1 | contig 16063 bp, 16 predicted proteins | sample CZODoug2_1_08_16_FD_185931 | JGI IMG/M metagenome (GOLD analysis project Ga0179593, IMG submission 185931) | Vadose zone soil fungal communities from Angelo Coast Range Reserve, California, USA - CZODoug2_1_08_16fungal (PacBio error correction) | ecosystem: Environmental > Terrestrial > Soil >...
AAGGAAAAGGGGGGTCCAGTCGTGCACGAATAGATCCAGGTTGGGATCGGGAAGAGGGTGTGAAATTAGCCTGGTACTCCGCCGGGCGTCTCTAAAAAAAAGAGGGAAAGTTCACGGGAAGGCCCAAAAGGGAAGGGGGGGGGGGGAAGGAGGATTAGTCGCGAAAGAAGCAAATGATAGAAAGGTCTTCCCTTCCCGCAGGGGCCCATGAAAAAAATAGAGAACAATAAAAGGCAAGGACCAAAGGGTGAAAAGAAAAAAGATCGATATTCCGCTGAAATACAGAGCTCAACGAGGTTGGGAGCGAGGGGAGAGGGGAAGGTCCCACGCCAATGGAAAGAACACACTCGAAGAAAAAGTGTTTGGGGGCGGCCATACTCCGCGCTGGGAACCATACACGTGGGAGGAGGGATGAAGGGGTTTGTGGGTTTGTTGGGTGGTTGGGTGTGGGTGGTTGGGTTTGTTGGGGTGGGTGACGGTGGGGGCAAGAGTTCGAAGGGGAAGGGGGAAGAGGACCACAAAAAATGGAAAACTTGCAAATAAAGGCACCCAGAAGAGGGGACAAGTATGGAAAAGCCAGGAGCACAGGAAGAAAAAAAAAGATGGGGGGACGAAATCGCTACGCAAAACAACCGCCCGGAGTTTGCAATTTTGTGGCGGAACAATTCCGTGACGGCAATCCCCCGATCTCGCACATGTGAAGAGAAGTCGACAACAGAAATGAAACGCCGGTGAGGAGAATTGTTCAAAGAGGGCAAGAGGACGCCAGAAGACCCGTCCCAATCAAGACCCTCGCAAGGCAAGGGAAAGATGGAGATACGGAAGGGGCGAATCAAAAGCGCAGTGGCGTACAATAAGGGATGAAAAAAAATTAAGGTCTTAAACTAGTATCCAGCCGGAGAAAATAAAGGAAACTGGGGGGGGGGGAAAATAGCTACTGAAAAGGTTGACGCTTACACTACTCCTGTGGACCTTCCAGGAACCAAGATGAACGCATTGCAGTAGGGGACGGGCTCTAAGCTCGGAAGATTAACTGGTAGGGGTCGTGCCAGCCTGGTTTCAGGACCCTAGGAAAACAAAAAATTTCCCGCTATCCGGAACAATGCGGGAACCAAAACAAAACGAGTACGGTAGCGGTTGTGCAACCACGAGCCCGGGAAAAGTGACTAAAACAACTTCAAGGGGGACACGGGAAGACTACAAAAACGAGAGAAAAGGGAGCGCGAATTGCGTGGGGTACAGCAGGACCGCGCCGACAAACAAATGGCAACAGGTCAAAGAAATTTAGAAAAAAAACACCAAAAAGGAAGGAAAATCAGCCAAAAAATAGCGTTGCACCCGAAATAAACACGTTGAACATGTTGTAGAGAAGATAGGAAAAGCATAAAAAAAAGACAAGGAAACCAAGCGGAATAGCGCAAAGCGATCCCGACCCCACCCAACAGAAGATCGAGCGATGTTGAAGTTCCCCTAGACTGGAAAGGAGGGGGGGGTGGGGAAAGAATACTCGAAAAAGAAAAGTAATCCCAAACCCACCCACACGAGAAATCACAGCGTTAGTGTGGGACAAAACTGGGGGGAAAAATAAGAGAACGGAAAGGTGGCAAAAAAAGTCTGTAAGGACCTTGATGGGTGGGGGGGAGCTCAGCACAGAACGAGAGCAGTGAGAACTCAAAAACGGGGGGTGGGATATTAAGCTTAGGTCCCGAGTAAAGCAAACAAAACAATAAAAGAAGGGCCTCAGGGGAAAAGGGGGAGGCAGTAAAGAGTTCTCATGCTTATGGATTGTGGGCCAGGTTCAGCGTTACTAGTAAGCGCATCTTGATGGACAAAAAACTCGAGGTATGCTGTACTTCATCTTCAATGTTTGTCTTCGAGTTTGAAAAAAATTTTTGCGAGCGGCATCAGTGGGGGGGGTATGGGAGACGAAAGGGATGCCGGGAACAAGGTGAACAGTGGTGGGGGGTTGAGGAAGAGGTGCTCACGGGGGGGGAGGGACTGCAAGGCCCGAGGCGAAAGCGACACTTCATACGAATTCTTTGCAGTCCTGGCAGTGGGGCGGTGAAACGAAGAAAGGGGTATGACCCATGGAAAAGGGGAGAGGGTGACAACCCTACACCGGACAACTCGTGACGTAATTGGGCCCAGGAAGCGAAAGTCGGCGGTCGACGGGTCATAAGTACAAAGAAATAGGAACGAAAGAACAAGCGGAAGAAAGAAAAGCATACTGATACCCAAATGGCAAGCGAAAGGCTGGTTGGGACCTGTAAAAGTTGAGATGGCGGCCGTGGACTCAGCGCGGGAAAACAAACGTACAAAATTTCAAAAAAAAAGTGAAAATGATCATCAAAAATCACGTGGGGGGGGGGGGAAAAAGGGAAAGGACGCCCCTGCTTTCAACGAAGTAACGAGACCTTGATATGCCGGGGCTACTCCATCGTAGGAAGAGGCATGCAGAGGGAGGGGAGGGGGGGGTCGTGAAGGGCCTGATCAGTGCTATAAAAATTCGAATCTTAAAACACGGACCGGGAAGCGAAGGAGTGGAAGCAGAGGAATTAACTCGACATCATCAGTGGGATCGTAGGGCAGGGATAATGGGGGTTTTTGTGTAAAAAGGCAAAAGGTTCAGCACCCGTGACGCTGCCAAGAGACAAGGGACTTTGAAACCGCATGGTTAGCGGATCCTGGGGATTGGAAACAGAAAAAAACGACTAAAGCGATCAGGGATATGGTTAGAGGGGCCCAGGGGTGCGTCCTAAAACGATACACCGTCGAACTAGTGTGGTGGGGGACAAAAGCGGAATCAGCGCAGGGGGGGGGGGGAGAATGGGAACCAATGGCAGATGGTGGGAAAAAAAAAGAACGTGCTTCCTTAAAGAAGGGGTTCTGTAAACACGGATGTGGGGCATCGAGGACAAGAGACAAATCAGGAAAGGTCGGGCTTTGGGTTGTCCACGCGAAAAATCAACGAAATCGGGGTTTGAAAAATAGAGGCTGTGGGGTTAAGCTCTGGTTTTATGGGTTCTATGGGTTCAAAGGGTGCCAAGTCAGAGGAAGGGAAAAACGGAGTTGCTATGGCATACACTAAGGACGAGCGGGTAAAACGCGGGGGGCCCTGGGACTACCCGGGAATAAAGAGTGGCAGAAAAGCACGCCCGGAGGGACAAGGAGAAACACCTCGTTAACGCAAAAGGCCCAACAGAATGGAGAAACTCGGAAGCGGTACTCATGGATATACCAACCTAAGATCTACCCCCCCCCAATGCCGATTATGTGAAGTCAGTTGTGGTGTCGCCTTCATTTCCCTCCTATAGATCGCCTGATTTTTTAGGAAAAAAACGTGTCGGATGGGGACTTAAAGGTACTACCAAAGGGAGAGCGACAATCGCTTCCAGTTCTTACGTGGGCCCAGGCACCCAAAAGTGTGACTCGGTCTTAGTAAGCTCAAGACAAAGGTATAATCAGGTATTACCTTAAGACTGGAAAATTCAGGGAAGGGGACACCAGAGGGGAAGAAGTAAGGAGAAAACACCAATATTTCTTTTCAAACCGGATCTCGTACGTCATGGGAAAAATCCCGCACCCGAAAAAGGATAGGGAAAAAGAGGGAGGGGTGGAAGCTGAAAACATCAGGGGACCGCGAAAAGAAAAAAGCGGATTGTTGTTGGGGGTGCATCAAAGAAAAGGCCTGTGTGGTCCCATCTCCCAAAAATTTTGGAGGGGAGACAGTCATCAACCTTGTGTTAACGATGGAGAAGGGGCTCGTGTCCTCGTCTCAAACACCTTTGGTCCCCCTGGTTGAAATCTACCCCAAACTAAATGCCGGGCGGTAGCAAAGCATCATTCTAGATGTTTCACGGGTCCCGCCTGAACCTTCAAAAAAAATCGGGGGAACCAAACACTTCTAACGGAAAACGAGGGCCAAGCAGGAAAAGTATGCCCGTTGGCGGAACTTCATGAAGACGAGGAACGCACCAACAGATAAACGATTCCTTATTTCGGAGGTCCGTGCAAAAAAACTCACTGCTCTCAGTGCAGTTTTAGGAGGATGTTATGGCATTAAGGACTCCTTCCGGAACGGCCACTAGAGACGTCATGAAGTTATGTTGGGAAGCCGAGAGTCAAAGTAGCAGGAGTATCTGTCGGAACTTCTTGGTGCAAAACGTATTCTAAGACGATACAATTTCAAATTGGTTTAGTTAGACTCGTGCGTGTTCTTATGGAGCCTAGACAACTTCACCCGAAATGACGCCGCGTCAAAGGGCTTTCAAACCTACCCAAACGGTCTGGTCTAACCGTGGGCCAACTTTTAATGTTTAGGGGGGCAGTCCGGAGAGGCCATTTGCTCCTAGGTTTGTTTCACCGCGCTGGGTTCTATACTGGAATTGCCGGATTGGTAAAATTCGAGGGAATCCTGCTTGCGCAGGCATTAAAGAGTTCTTAAGACGAAGATCACAGGGAGCCTGGTCTGTCAAACCCCGCAAGTCTTGATTTGTCACGGTTGGTAAAAAAAACACGTGCATTGCCCTCCAACTTCACGTCCTTGCACCGCCCTTCAGCCGGCCGGCCTGGCGAAATCATCAAGGTGTCAAGCGAAACAGTGGGGGGGGTTCATCCAGAAAAAAAAAACCGTCTGTCCGAAGACTAAAACAAAGGAAAAAAAGGGTCCAGAAGAGGGGTCGGTCCAACAGGGACCCCAGAAAACGCCAATAGCGTTTCAATACAGAACACTGACCCTGGGTTTGAAAGGGCAGCAAAGAGCAAGGACAAAAAGAGAGTGAAAATACAAAAGGGGAAAAAAGCTGAAGCAAAAAAAACCTCAGAAGTAAAAAGGACAACATCGAGGCGTCCCGGGGAAACCGGGGGTGGGGGGGGGGGGTGCCAAGGATAAACGGTAGTAAGCCAAAAAAAAACCACCCAAAAAAAAGGCAAGCGTGTGGGTGCTGAGAGGCGGGGAAAAAAAAAACTGTCTCAAAAAGGCGGGATGAAACCGTATGGTGTTTGGCTATATATCAGCTCCCATTCTCCGTGGGGGGTGGGGGATATTGATCTGGGCAAGAGGTATACGGGAAAAACAAAGAAGAACGGAGAGGGACCCGCGACAGATGTCGGCGAGATCAAAAAGGCGTTTGTTGAGGGGCTAAAGCTTGACAGCGTAGTAAGAGGGGGTGGAACTTGAGCATCGAAGGTAGGCGCCTATCTTCAGAGGGGGAAAAAACAGAAATTTTGCTTAACGCGGCAAATTGCGAAGCGTCATCGGGGGTCCATGGGAGACAAGTGGGGTCATCGGTGGACCATTTGTTTTTAAGACAGAGGGAAAACCAGGGTACGCAACGGGGACAAGAGAAGACGATAAGGGACTATTCAAATCCCTTGTGCCAGGGCCAAGGCGTGCAAAAGCAGGAGTGGTGTCCCAGGAAAGTGCACTGGGTGCCAAAAAAAAGGGAAAGAGAAATCAGGGAAAAAGACGAAGTGGTCTACCGGGAGTAGGAACGGAACTACGTGGTAATTGGGCAATAAGTCAGAAGGGGCAGCAGACCATAACAGGGGGAAATCGTCTGGATGAAGTAGGGGGGAGAACAAGGAAAAAGGGGCATGAAAACGGTTGGGGCCTAAGCTTTTCAAAAAAGTTCTTTCCGGGCTGCGACGCGAGAAAATAAGAGAAGGGGACAACACAACGTGCAATTTCTCTCTAACCGGCCTATACAGTTTGGGGGTAAAAAAACAAGAAGTAGGAATCAACAGTGTCAATCCCTGAAAAAAAGCACAGCGCTTAAATATGCCCCGGCAGGAATCATCCAGAGGGGAGGAAGGATGCAGAGGCGTGGGGACGTCGTGGCCTTTTCATGGATGGGAAGAAATGGCTATAATTCTCATCTTCAAAGAGTACTCAGGGGGGGGGAAAAAGAAAGAGGGGGAAGTAGAAAACGGAACTTGCTATTAAAGTGATTCGTAATCTGAGTCAGGAATTTGGCTTCCGACAAAAGTTTACAATAAAAAAATGCCGGGGGGGGGGGCGTGACGCTAAAGGAAAGAATTACCGTTTGGGGGAAGTGATCCGATGAAAAAACTGAGGCGAGACTACGCACTCTGAAAATTTCTGGAGTGATAGGGGCACAAGTTTAAATGGTTTGCTTACTACGGGAAAATTCCTTCACTATTGCAAAAAAAATGGGCAAGACAAAACATCGGGAGCCCTTCTCTACGAGGTGCACAAAAAAATCCGGAGTTAAAAAAAAATGGGGGGATTGTTGCTTTCCAGGGTGGGGGGAAGCGAGAACAGACGCCAAGGAAAAAGGAGGGGGCCGCGAGTTTTATTGGACCCCGGGAGAGACGTCGAGACTTGGGTTGGTTTAAAAAATCAGATATGGCGGGGTGTTCCGCGCGGAAGGGTTTTGCGGGGGAGGCGAGATGGGGGTAAATGGCCGGAGGCATAGGAATGGAAGACCGGCGTAATTGCTGGTCGGGTCGGCCTAAATACTTATCTGAAAATCGCGTTGGGGCCGGGGAAAAACGTACAGGAATGGCGATGGGCAAGCCCCACCCCGGCGGAGAAAGGGGTAACACCAGACTACAAAAGGGATTTCTCGCGAGATTCGGGCACGTAAAAGGCGAAAAACAAGATAGATTCAACCAAAACACATTATTAGTAAAGAGAGATGTTGGTCGCGAGAAAGTCCCTACTATATATGCATGTGATTTGGTAGGTCGGTTCATCTGTGATTGGCCTTGGTAACTAAAAAAAAAAAAAAAGGGCGCTCGCCACTGCTTCCATTTAAAGTTAAGCCAGGAAAATCTCGGGGGAGTAAGTCGTTATGGATCAGCCAGAGCGGTAAGCAGGTAGGGTCACCGGAACTCTAAGAAGGCCGCCAGGGGGACCACCAAGAGAATTCAACTCAGATGCACGCAACTCAATCAAATTATTGTCACAAAAAGACAGTCTCAGGAAACGATCGGCACCGGGGGGGGAAAACTATCAAAATAGCAAGCACAAGAGGAGAAACTTGAGTCGTAAGGAGCTATGGAAAATCAGAACTAAGACACGATCACCACTTTGTCTTAAAAAATCTCTCATGGTCCATCTCACCACGGGGTGGAAAAAAAAAAAGGGAAATCGAGGGTTTTGTCAAAAAACGAAAGGCTGGAGAGAAACCTGCCTGGACAATCACAAGAAGAGTAGTAAGAAGGTTTCATCAAATGATACCGGAGAGGGCGGGTGTAACAAAAAATTTAAGCGAATCCGGCCAAGAGGAAAGGGGGGCGTAAATAACGTTAGACGAGGTACGCATCCACCTATATCACGACGGGAAAAAAAGGAGGAGGCTAGCAAATCCCCCTTCCTTTTGGATGAGAATGGTTGGGTCATCTGGAAGACGCCAGGAAACACAAACCCCCGACCACGCCAAAACTCAGCGGAGTAATTCCGATGGAGGGCTCAAGGTTCATATCAATCCGTATGCAGGGATACGGGGGGGTAAGCAGTGCAAAAGAAGTAGGCAACAAAAAAATAATAAAAGGGTTGTGGGAACTACGTCGGGGTGGTCAGCCTCAAGGAGAAAGAAAACAAGCGGGAAACATCGTAACCGGCCAGCGCTCAAAAGTTCCATCTTGGCCAGGGAGCGAAGAGAAAGAGGAGACGGGAAAGAGAAAGAACGGTGTGTCACGGTGATATGCAAAAGAAGACCAGATAAAAACCTAGAGACCCGGAGAAAAACGTAATCAGCCCGACCCTAGTGAGAGGTAGCGGGGGGGAAAAACAAGAGCAAACTGGCATGGGAAAAAAGCACCCTCATGAAAGGGCCACCTTCCTTCCATCTTCAACTGCCTTCCATACATCCAAAGGACGTGTCCGCGAACCTAACGGGGACAGGGAAAAAGGGGGAGACAACGAGGGCTGATACCAAACAAGCCCGGGACCATCAAGGGAACATCCCATGGCGCCCAATGACGCTCTGCAAACAATAAATTGAAACCCGAGAATAAAAGTCAATGTTGGTCGAAATGCCAAGAGAAGCAGCAATACATAAGCAAGAAAAAAAAATAGCTCAAAGATGGAGCAAGAAAACACCCCAAAAAAAAAAAAAGCTCAGGAAAAAGGAAAACAAAGCGTAGGCGGCGGTCAACAGAGGAAGATTGTATTGACAATGATCCGAAAGTGATAATAATCCCAACACCAACACGGAAGAAGGAAAGTACAAAGAGTGTGTTGGGCTGATATAGCGCCACCCGAACTGGAACCGTTCCTGAGGGGGGGGTGGGGCGATATCTCAAAAACAAGAGGGGAAGACAGTGGAAAGCCTTGGTGGGGGGTGGGATATTAATAGGAAATGACCCCAGTAACGGGTCCCCGGAAGAAACGCCGGAGGGCAGCAGAATCGTTTGAGGAGGATACTGGGTTGGGGCGGTCTAAAAAAATTTGGCGATATTAAAGGGAGGGTGGGCAACTTACGCTCGAATGTAGGGCGAATTCAGGACTCTAATAAAAAACCAGGGGGCCGTTTTTCTTGTCTATTGCAACCTATGGGTGGGGGGAGCGGACAAAGGTGGGGTCCATGGGAGAAAAGAAAGGGGAAAAAAAGTACGGGAACAAGTTTACGTGTTTTGGGTATTAAGGAAAACCGCGGTGCATCCCCACTTGGAGGTACAAGGTCCCTCAAGAAAAAAAACACGTCCCTGAAAGGCTGGGGATGGCCCTTGGAAGATAGATTACATGCAACATAATTTCTCCCATTCGTGGGGAACTTGGGGCCAAAGAAAAACGTTACCAAATCGTGGGGGGAAACAGAAGTGTGGCGAAAGAAAAGGCCGGGGACCTTTGGAGTCACCATGAATATACCGCATAATGGGAAAAAAGAGTCTGGAAGAGGGATTAGGACAAAGGGGCCCATAGGTCAGTGCGAACCTTTGCTGGACGGGAGTTTACTCCCAGCTTGAAGGGTCGTTAGGAGCCACCCCACTAGCTAATTCCAAAAAAAGTTTCCAGTGATCTCGAAAGAGGCCTACTAGTTGGAAGCAGGAAAAGGTCAAAAAAAGTCGTTCAAAGAAGGAGCTGAGAGCTGGAGGAATCCCAGGGCGGACTCCGAAAACTCGGGAAAGGAACTGTAAGGAGGGGTTGAAGGGAGGTAAAGGACGTTGAACTGTCATGGTTGACGTCTGCTATAAAAAATTGCTCATAAATTCACAAAGGCGTGAGATCAGGGTGTTTGCGGAAACGTTCTGAAAAGGCGAGAAGTCAGGGGGTGGATGCGGGACACAAAACAATCGATTGGAACCCGTTTTTCCGCCAACAGTTAAAAAGAGGGCCTGCGGTTAAGGGGGAGAGGAAGAGGGGGCGTGAACAAAGTTGGTGGAAAGGGATCCTGGATGGAAAGCGGGAAACAACGGCGACGACGAGCGCGTTCTGCTGGCGATGGAAAAAAAGGAAAGGGGGTGGAGGACGCGGAGGGACCGGCGTCGAACGAAAATTGCAACAATAAAAAACCACTCAAAACATCGGGGAGATTGGAACACGGGAAAAAGGAGGTTGGGAGGGCCAAAAAAAAAAACGGGCTGTTAATGAGGGATTTCCTTGTCACACGGTGTGGGGGCCGCGAGAAAACAGCGCCAAAAGATGAAAGGCGGGTTTAGGATTTCCAGGAATATCGAGACTTGAGGGGGAAAAGAGAGGCTTGTGGGGGACGCTCATGCCCTGTTATTGCGTCTCGAGGGGGGGGGGCCAATGGAGAAGTCCTAGAGGATTAAGTTGTTCTGAGATCACCTAAATCAGGAAAGACAACGGATTTGACTGCCCCACGTACAGGAAATGGAAGCGAGGGCAGAGCCGAAAAGGAGGGTACCATGGGACTAAGTCCAAAAATTCAACTACCAAATCTTAAGGTCTAGGGTCGGTCACAAGCCCCGACGACCAATAGTCTAGAAAACAACACACCGTAGTTAGGAGAAGGGAAAATGGATGGGACTAGGAGGAACCCGACTATATAAAGATCCAGAGAGTTTCTGGGAATTGTTCACACCGGTGGGACGCTGTTACTGGAAAAGGGGGGGTACGAAAGGCACGGCGGAGCTCTAAAAATGGCTCTGCATTCCTTGAAGTCAAAAAACAGGGCACAAACGCTGTTGGGGAAGGAGGGGAAGGATCGGAAAAAAAGAAGAAAGATAAGACGGGGAAAAATCCCGCCTACCTTCCTCCCATGGAACCAAATCGAGAAGGCATAATGCAAGCGGGAACAAAAAGCCAAATAGGAGGGGGTAAACAGAAATTCGGCGATCATTTCAAATATCAAACTAGCGAAACTCAAAAACGAAGAAAATTGGGAACAATCTGGGGCGGGAAAAATCCGGAACTACCAAATCGAAAGCCCGCCCCCTTTTTGGGTGGCTTTAAAAAAGCGACAAAAAAGTGGTCCATCTCAACAGGGGATGGGTAAATCTGGTGCAGAAGGCGCAAAAAATTAGAAAGTACGAAAAACACCAAAGGAAGACCTCTGTGCAATCTACCAAAGGAAAATAGAGACTCCGCAAGATCATGTTAAAGCCATAGACATTACTGCCTAAAAAAGGAAAGGGGGTCACTACAAAATCTCTAAATCAGGCCATCCTTCAAACTAATGCACTGTTGGGCGAGGCCCGTAAGGAGAGGTACCTCACAAAACTATCGTCTAATTAAACCTATAAGAGATGCCTTCAAACCTAAGAGAACGCCGGGTTGGGAAAAAAGAGGAAAGGATTGGGGGGGTAGTCAAAGGAACGACGCAGGCAAAAGTCAAACGACTGAACGCACTCAACCTCGAAGGACATGCCCTTCAAAGGAGAGTACGAAGAGGGGTGGCATATCAAGGAAAGTTTAGGGACACGACGGCAAAGTACCTTAGTTTGAACGTAGTAGGCCGGAGAGTCATTTAAACGGGTTTTGGTGGGCAAAGGATCTACTTCTGGTTGTCTCCAAAGAAGCACGAGACGGGGAACGCTGTAGCCAAAAAAGTTTCGCAGGGGGCGAGGGCGACTCGCGGCCATCTTCACGAGTTCATGTTATTTGGGTCGTGGCATCTTCAGTCTTCATTACAGCCCCCCCCAAAGCAGCAAGGGAAAAAGCGATCCCTCACAAGGAGGTCCTCCAACAAGTGCTTGGCTGTGGGACCAAGAGCAGGGAAGGGGACCGGAAAACCCGAAATGCTGTCCCTCCGGGACACTTTCCAGGAAACCATCAGGACGGTCGCGAGCATCGAGACAAGTTGGAACAGCACAAAGGGAGCCCAGACCGAATACAAAACAAAAGAAAACTCCGAGAATGTGAAATCGCACATTTACCACCAAATAAAAAAACGACAAGAAAAAATAAAAGAGGGGCAAACACGCGAAACAATCCCTTTTTGGGGGGGGAGATGGCCTAGAAGGACAAAGGCCGGGCCGGCAAAGCTGAGCCCACCCCACAACGAGGATACCAAGAAGGGTAAATCGTCCCGAGGCCGGGGATTGGTATGTGTAAAGAACTAAAGGTTAAATATTAAACCAAACCCACCGAAACTGAGATCGGTTATGTTGAGGAGACTAAACCCTAGCTGGGGGGTCAACTTTACCGAGTGGGGGTGGGAACTATCTAGGAAAAGAAGATGGGCCAGGAAAGGACGGGGGGGGGTGGATATGCCTTCGGAAAAAAAACTCTTATACGGGGCCACAAGCAAACCGGCAAGCGGGGGGGAACGCGCACTCATGCTGGGATCATGATGCGGGGGGGGGGGAGGGCTAAAAATAAAATTCAAAATCATCTTGGGCTTGTAAAGAATCGTGTAGGCTAAAAAAGCTTAAAAAATGGAACCGTTGAATGGGGGGTAGTTCGTTGCACGATATGTTTAAAGGCGTCATCGGGGCCAGGGAGACGAAATGGTCGGGGACGCGTGGCCATTTTGGTGTTAGGGCCATGTGGCTCCCCATTGGATGTAAAAACGGGAAGACTTGAACGCTAAAGTTGGAAAACAGGGGGGAGTTCACCAAGGCCGGGAAATGCGGTGCCCTGCGGAGGTGGGTAAAAAGGGGCCTCTTGGGAAACGAAAGAAGAAACATTCAAATGGGGGGGGTCTGTTGTTCTCAAAGGGCGAAAATGCTCGGTATCAGGTTAAAATTCCGAATATGCACTGACATAAATAAGGTCGCGAAGTGGAGGGGACTGTCTCCCACCAATATTGGATTCGAACGGGCCCTTGGGGGGGACCTACATCGTTTGAGAACCTTGCGTGAGAGCCCGGACACGAAGGAGACCCAGGGAAAAAACTGTTCCAAGTTGCAAAGATCCGGGGGAAGAACGGGTCATCAGGAAGGTTGACAAAAAATCGGTCAATCCAATACGCGCGCAGTGAATAGGAAAAAAGAAAAGAAAATCGGGGAAAGGAATGCAGAGGAGTGTCGGTGAGGTCTTGCCTGGCCTGCGTCGTTCAAAAAGTGCGAGAACAATTCTCATCCAAAAGGCAAAAGGGGAAAGAAAAAGGATGGGGGGGGCCGTAAATCAAGAAAAATCGACATGAGCAGGGGGAGCGGGTTCCTCTTCCACGGGAAGGGGGGGTCCGCCAAAAGTCATCCGTGCCGGAAATTGCCCAGAGAAAAAGTGTAAAGGGGAAACCGCAGGGTTTAGGAGGATAAAAACAGGGATGACAACGAGAGGCACTCTATCTCTTTCTTCGATTGGGCCGGAAGGGGTTCGTACCGAAGGCTACAGGAAGGTAACCGACGAGGGTAAACAACGCGATTCAATACTCAACACATCGGTGGGAGAGTGGAAAGGCGGCGCTTATTGCAAAAAAGGAACGGGCGGAACTTTCAAGGGGTTTCACACATTGTCAACGGGGGGGGGTGACGGAGAAACAGAACAATCGAAGCATTAAAAGGGCGAAAGATTTTTGGATGGGACAAAGCAATTCAGAGACTTCGGTAAAACTCATATCCAGCCTTGGGGGGGTAGCGTAAAGAAGGGTGGAGTCTCGGCCGGGGGAAAAGGTCGAGAAAAAAGAATGCAAAAGCTGAACGGGCTTCTGAGATCAAGGCAAGACGGTAGCGGAACACAAAGCGCTTGGGGGCCGGAAAAAAAAAAGGGAAATGAAGCGGGATGGGACCTGAGAACGAAAAAAAGGTTAACGGACCCTGAAAAAACAGACGGCCAACCAAAACCTCGATGGAGATCTATAGTCGGGCAAACGAATCAAGCGACCACAGCTCTCTAAAACAAAAAAACGGGATTAGAGAGATGGTGCGCGCTGGGAAAACAGACATATATGAGAAAAGGGGGAGGGGAGTTTGCTTCGCTGTACAGTAGCATTGTACGCCGCACTACAACTGCCCAAAAGTCCATTGACTTTACTGGCCAGGCACCAAAGAGCTTGTGATATTCTGTTAGATCGCCAAGCAAAAGGATAAGCAGGGAAAAGGTCGCGACTGAACAACGAATGGAAACCAAGAGGAAGAAAATAAACAAAAACAATAGGAAAAACAAAAAAACGAAACAAGGAATTGTCAAACACAAAAAAGGGAGTCTATTGAAGATCGCTGGAAAAGCAAAAATGGAGAAAGAAAAAAACAGAAATGAGAGTGAGCGGCGGGACAGCAGAAAAACAAATCAGGGAAGACATCGCAAACAAGAAAAAGCGTGTTTGGGAAGAACACACCTCACCGCAAGGGTTCCCTCACCACGATGTGAAAAGGGGCGTGGGGGGGGCCGGTTCAGGCCTTAGACACAAAAACCGGGGTCCCGGTGCCAAGAAACACCCAGAAGAGCGAGTAGTCAAGACATAACTGTTAATGAAAAGGGCCCTGAAAAAAAAACGTAAACAAAAAATAAAAATTCTCGCGCGAAGAAAAAACTTGAGGGAACTTTGGCAAAAGAAAGTGAAGACGAGGTAACATCCCCGCCGCCATGAAAAACTAGCGGAAGGATGGCCAACGTCCAGGATCCACGCCCCGTGTTGGAAGATGAGAATTGTTTAGAAGAGGAGTGAAAAGACGGCCGACAAAAAAGAAAAACGAAGATAAAATGCCTTCCGATGGAGAGGGGAGAAGAAAACGCGGGGATAGAAAGCGCGAGGGTTATGAAGGTTGCAAACGGGAATCCTTCCGTCGGGACGTAGTGAAGCCGAGGTATGGGTAGGGGTTTTGGGAAGGGAGACAAAACGGGTTGCATAGATCCCTGAGAAACCGAAAAGGGAAAAAAGCAGGTCCAGACTAGTAAGGAATTGGCCATCTTGGGGGGGGGAAAAGTCTCAGCAATTAAAGAGGCGAAGAGGGGTCCACTGTATGGTCGTCTTCCGAATGAATGCCAGGGAAAGCAGCAGTGCGCAAGCAAAAACAACGAGAAACGGTAGTCCTCCAAAAAAACGAGGTCCGTAGCTTTTTCCCACTAGCAAGCACTGTCAATGGGACCCTCACAAAAGGGAAACTGCCTTGCCCTCGGGCCCTTCATCTAAAGGACTGAAAAAAAGGAAACGAGGGAGGAAATGTAAAATGGACTCCTAGACCGTGGTACCCGAAAGTAAAACCCTCTAAGGTGGAAAAAAAAATGGCCACCGGAAAAATCAAGTCGTCAACATGGACCCAAAATGCCACTCACACAAAGCAGGAGGGTGCAACCACCAGGCGAAGAAAGGACAGGTTGAAGATAGTCACGAATAGAGAGCAACGGGAAAAAAAACGAGGGAATTAAATGCAACGAAACCGCAACCCACCCAGTACGGGCGAACATAACCTCCGTTCTCGGTCCCGAAGGCAGGGAGTGGGATTGGAAATACTACTAGGGAAGGTATCCCAAACACCAACTTTAGAAAACAAAGGGGGGTTTGCTAATCAGCAAAAACTAGTCATTCCAAGGAGTGAATACCGGAGGGGTTGTGGCGAGAGTCAGAAAAAATAAAGCTGACCAGGTCGAAAAGGTGGGGGGGTGGGAATCAGAAGAAATAGTTATACTCACAATCCCGTGCCTCTGGGAAACCAGATCACAGTGGTTTCGGAAAAAGGAATGGAAAAAGGTTGGGGGTGACGCAGCTTGGAGATATTCCCAGAGAGATTTGGCCTGCCCGCTCAAGTGTATGCTGCTTTCTGAAAGGCGGTCAAAAAAAGTTGGGGACCGGGTTTTTGCTTTGAAAGTGCAAGCTATTTTGCGAGCGAAGGGATGGGACAGGATCCGAAAAACAATTGAGCGGGGGACCGGGGCATTGGGGGTTTTGTATTCACTGCTGTTGCACCGCGTACCATTTCCTCTGCGCGTGCGGCCGGGTTCAATGACAAGGGGAGGCAGGGAAAAGCCCTAGAAAAGCAGGGTGCCCTAAGAAGTGTCCCAGTGACCTTTGAAGTGGTGCACAAAACCTCTGTAAAATCGTGGGGGGGAGGGAAGTTGTTAAAAAAGGGATAGCGAAAATGGCTTGAAAGGTTCCTCTAAACATTTTCCAGGAAGATCACCTAAAGAACGGGAATCGTCTAGATGTTCTGAGCCAACCAAAAGGCCAAGAGGGCAATGTGAAAAAGGACGGGGGGGGACCGGGGGAAAGATTTTCTTTCCCGCTGGAGTTCGTGGGGCTCCCATGCTAGAGAAAAAAAAAAACACAAGTATCTCATTCAAAAAAAAACACAGGTAAAAAAAATTTATCGATCAAAAAGGCCCGACTAATTTGACAGCATTCAGGGAAAACAAGAGTTTCAGGCCAGGCATAAACAGAAAGAACAGTTATATCAAAACACTCATCGTACTCTCCGAGGGAACTTCATGAATGATTTCTTGTGCAGTTCGTCATTGGGAAGGAGTAATTCACGCGTGGTCTCTACATTCTCTTAAAACGCCCGATCGCAGGGAATGGGGCAGGAAAATAGAAGTAAGAAAGGAAAAACTCAAAGGGATGCGTGATCTCTGCAATCGGAATTTGTGTCATCAAAAAAATTCAGCCGTGCCGGGATTGCAAGAAAGGACTGGGCGTGGAACCCAAGCATTTTAGGAGGACGGGGAGAACAAGAAGAGGGCGTAAGAAAGCTCTGGGGTCTGATTTTACGATGAACGTTGGTGCTTACGCTGGCCCTACAGTCCCAGGGAAGA
>Ga0179593_1420197_pt1 | contig 16063 bp, 16 predicted proteins | sample CZODoug2_1_08_16_FD_185931 | JGI IMG/M metagenome (GOLD analysis project Ga0179593, IMG submission 185931) | Vadose zone soil fungal communities from Angelo Coast Range Reserve, California, USA - CZODoug2_1_08_16fungal (PacBio error correction) | ecosystem: Environmental > Terrestrial > Soil >...
CCCTTAACAATGAAAACAGTTAAACTGGTATGGATTTCGTAAATTGGGGTGGGAAACAGATCGACGAGGCAGGGGGTGAAAAACTAGAACAGAAATCGGAGGAGAGAGAACCAATGGGCGGGCGTGGATTGTGGAAAAACACGCAGAATGCTAGAAGGGGAGAACAATCAGCAAAACCGGGGAAAAGGCGGTGCCGACTTATACTCAGGGGCCAAAAATAAACCGCGACGGGACGAGAAACGAACGCATTGGAGGGTACAGAGCAACTCTTAACACTGCTCTGATTATTGCCGGGGAATCGCGGAACCAAGACGAGGTTGAGGAAAAAAGGCTTCCTGGCCTCAGGGGGACCCGCTCTCCGTATCAGGACGAGGGGACACCTCACATAAAAGCCCTCAAGCGATTTCTTCACGAGCTGCTACTAAGAAAACAAAATTCAAAAGGACGAGAAGGAGGGAACGAAGCGATTTCCTGTACGGGACGCCAGGGAATTGGCGGAACCATAGATTTGCCCGCGGCGTCAAAAACAGGGGCAACGGGTTAGCTTTGGGAAGTGAAGAAAGGGAGTAACGCAATCTCATGGGAAGGACGATCGGGGGACCAGTATCGAAACTGCAATCGGGAATCGTTTGCTAACGCTCTATAAAGCGGAAAGGAACGGGCCTCAAGAAAGACAAGGGAGAAAGAAAACCCTCGGTCGGAATTCTCGCGCGGGGGAGGGCATGCCGCCGCGGGGCACTTTTACTGCAGGTACAACCAAGGGTTCGTGCACGATGGCCCGGGAGGAAAGGGAAAACCATTGAAATCAGTGTAGCGACTCCGGAACCGAAAGACGTGCGTACTAAAAAGGTCCAGTGAAAAGAAAGAACCAAAAAAGGTAAGGATGTCAGGAGGTGAAAAACTGGCGGCAAGAAAAGAAAACACCGAAGCCAAAAGTACAGAACGGGGGCTAAAATACATAAGGGTGGGGGAACTCTATTTGTGTCCAAGTGGGGGGCGGACTCGGGGGATCAGTCCGCACAGACAAAGCTGACTGGAATACGGCTGGAATTAGCAAGAGAAAAGATTGTAATTACAAGGTCCAGGTAGAAGGTTAACTAGCTGACCCGGTAAAAGAAGGATAACCGAACACCAAAACCAAACGGGGCGAAATTCAGGCTCTCCAAACAATGTCAGATTCAAAGAAACTTTGAGATGTTCTCTCAAAAACCGTCAAAACGTCAGGGGAGAGACTGAGCGAGGGTAGTGGCATTGGGGAGAAAAAGAATGGATGCGCTAGGAGGTGTCCCCAAGGGAGAGGCCATATGGCCCGTTCAGCCCTGTGTCCGCAGGAGTGAAAAAATCGAGGCAAAAAAAGAGAGGGAGGATGGAGCCGCAGGGGAAAACGTCCCTTGCAAAAACAGTCGGGGACGAGGGTCTTCTGAAGGGATTGGGGGGGAGTAACCTTGTCCTTAGGTAGATTCACTTGGTGACCCCGCTCGGGGTCAACCTTCCACCCATGTCTAAGCTTTCACAAGTGGAGGGGGAAGCAAAAAGAAACCACCAAAAGAAAAAGAAGAAGCACGGGACCGAGAAGAGAAAAAAGGGAGCGGAATGGACAGCAGGGTCATGAGCTAGCACCACCACTCGCATACAGGAAAAGGGGGACCGAACCATTCTACGCCGGGGGAGGGGAAAAATCAAAAAAAACGGGGAGAATCACGGGCACAAAAGTAACATCCGGCCGGAAAAGTTGCGGAAAAAAGGATGAAGGGAACATCCGCTGGATAGGTATAGGCTTGGCGGCAAGAAGTGAGGAGACTATTGTGTTATGGTTGGGGTGAGGGAAAGAGGCAGGGACAGGAGATGGAGGCATTAGACGACCGAAGACTCAAGAAGGTTCCTATATGGTGCAACTGCGAGGATGAAACCTACTGGAAAAATACCGTCCCAAACAAACAAATGGGGAGGTGTCATGGGGAAACGTAGTCGACTAGACCAATCAGCTCAGGCAGCAAATTGTTCGCTGCGAGAGTCCATGCCCCCCTGGCGCCATAAGGGAAAAAAAGGTAAAGCGAGGTGAAAAACTGATTCCGGCAAGAAGCAAAAAAAAACGTTCAGGAGGGGGAAAAAAAGGCCAGCAGAGCAGCCGATTCGAAGTGCCAAAAGATGGGTCCCTCAATCTGTTTCGTGGGGGGGGTATAAACGCTATCAAAATGGGGGACCGACATGAGGGAGCGAAGAAATGACGGTATCTCCGATTTCGTCAATACCACTCCGTATGAAGCATGGAAACTGTGACAAACTGGAGCGGAAGGCGAAAGCACGGAGCTCGCCGCGAAAACTGTGGGGGTGATCGGAAAGGAGACGACGAAAGACCGTCAGTCTCCGCCCATTGGTACTCAAGTGGGGAGGGAGGGAGAGATTGAAGTTTCTCCTTATCCGCCATCACAAATGAGGGACGAGGATACGCCCTGGGGCCCTGCGGGTAGAAGGGGAACGTCCGTCAATCGGGAGTACTGCATGGGCGCGCACGAATCGGCACAACGCGTGTTAAACACGCAAGGGGGGGGGGTCCGGAATAAACGTCCAGAGGCATTACAAGTCGGAGAGGGTGGTCACTCCCGAATACCAGCACATAAAGGAGCCAATGGAACAGGAGAAACAGGTCATCCTCCCCCAGGTAGGAAAAAGTTGGGATAATCTCCACAAGTCACATGGGGGTAACTCAAAAAAAGAAAGAGACTTCAGGTGACTAGGGGAGGGGGCAGTCGGAAGAACAAGATTGAACGGGGGGAACTTACTCTCCACCCTAGCAAAAAGGTTGTGTCACGGAAACAGAAACGGAAAAACGCGCAATCCCCGAGGATCCGCATTTGGTCGCGAGGACTGTGTCCAATTGGGCCAAGTTGGGAAATCAAATATTCCATCGGAGGGGGGGGAATTTCAAGAGGTAACAACACACGGAAAAACTTCAGAATAAGCCGGAGACGAACAACACAACAAAGTCGGGATGAGGTAGAGAAGGATCGACTGAGATTCGGAAATGAAAGGTGTTTACTCTGGAAACGACGAGGGAAAGGATTGGTTCTGGGTCTGGCGCGTGTTTGGGAAAAAAGAGAACGAAGGAGATAGCGGATGGATGGGGAACCGCGCAAGAGTCGGGATTGGAGGTACGTAGTACCAAGCGCTTTAGACAGAGTGGGCTACAAAACACGTGTATAAAAGGGACGGTTGACAGCTAATCAAAAGAGCAGAGGGCATGCGGGAGTTAACCAAAAAGGGCATTTCGGAGACACAAAAAACTGGAAACACTGGAAAAAAATTGAAGGTCGCGGATTTACAAAGGCGCTTAAACATCACGGGCGGGAACTTTCAGGGGGGGATCCGGGAGTGATACAATAGTCGACGAAAGATGGGAAGGGAATGGGCTCTTTGTACGTAAACCACTGGTTCACGGGCTTCGAAAAGAGAGTTGCCAGGAATAAGAAAACAAGCCATGCAAGTACGACAACGAGGAATTGAAGACGGGGATCTAGCAAGAGGAACAACGCGGACTCTAAAGAGCAAAAAACAGAACGACTAACTTGGGATTGAAAAAAAAAAAGGAGAGACAGGACGGGGGGGAGCGTCTCAACTGGGAAGGGAGAAACAAAGGGACGGACGTAGAGACTTACTTTCGAAGTCCAGCAGGACAAGGGCAACGCGCACCGGCATAGCGATGGGAACTTAATGTCTTAAATAACTCGATTAGAGCGGAAAAAGGAGAGGGACCATGGGGGAAGAATGGCAGGAAAGAGAGCGCGGAAAGAGTTCACTCTAACTAAGAGCAGGCTTGGTCGATAATCACAGACAGGCGTTCGCGAAAAGATTGGAAATGGACGGACGAAAAACTAAATTTGAGTGATGGGGGCGGGAAGGCACTCCTGTTGTAATGACTAAAAACTCTCACTACAAGCAGGGCATCCGGAGCTTTTGGGGGAGTGAGAAACTACGTAAATAGCAAATGTTGATCGCTGAAGGGGAGGAATCGAGAGAAAATGGGAAAGAGTGATGGGGAGATAGCGGAACCAGGATACACGAGGTAATGGATCTCGCTCTAGGGTCCCGTAAGAACATCTTCTCAATCCAAGACATCAGCCTTAAGGCAAGGAGGAGCGGCCGGCTGTTCGTGTTGTGATGGAACGTGATCATCCACGTTCGAGTGGCCGAAAATTCCTAAGCTGGAGTTAGCATGGTGGCATGGACCTGTGGTTAGGCCGCGGGTTTAGATTTATCTCCGGGGGAGGAGGTTCGAGCTGAGGAGAAATGCTAGTGAAAATAATGATGGGCTGCTGCTGCTTTGTGTAGGTCTGCACGGGAGGCTTGGAAAGAATCCTCCTCCTCACCGTCCAGCTACGGAATGGGGGTAGCTGTCTTTGGCAAAGAAGAGGAAAAGAGTGGTGGGAAACCAAAGGGGTTGGATGAGGAAGAAAAAGGAATAAGACAACAAACCTGGTAGAGATCAATCGACAGAAGCTCGCAAGATTCCTGCCAGAACATGAGGGGAGAGGAAAATAGTTTTAGCTAACATTGGGAGGTAAGGTAACACCAAAAAAAAACTAAACGCAGGCAAGACATCGAGGGCTCGAACGTGGTGACCTTCATGGCGTCTGATCGAAAAAGCGGTTTATCTGTCACCTGACGATGATAAACCAGTGCAGGTGACTGTCAGTAGGTAAAGCTAGTGTAAAGCGCGGAAAGAGAATCAAAACGTTACATGGCCTTGCACCTCTGAATTGACTGAGAGCTTTGTTGAACTTGCTGGTAAAGGGGAACGGGTGTCGATTTGAAACAGTGGGGCCCAGAAAAAAACGAAGAAGGGGGAAAAAGTACCAGTTTAAGGAAAGGGAGAATTTGGTGGGATTAAATCTTTCTGAAAAGCCAAGAATGAAGAGAAAAAGGACAGCGTAGACGTGCGGCGAGCAGAGGCAAATCCACGTGGCCAGAGCTCTGTCCCAGTTCTACCGATCGGAGGGGAGGGCTGGGTTGAGGGTCTCTGGTCTTTGGATCGGGCGTGGTTTTGCCATTTGGCAAAGTTAGCCCTTACCGGGGGGAATTTAGGGAGGGGGGAACAGGGGTAGGCTTGAAAGAAGGGATCTGGAAAATGAAATGAAGGAGGGACTTGCGACCAGGGCAAACTCATAAAAGGGAAAGAGGTAGTACGAGCAAACGGGACCGCTAGGGAAAAGGGACCTGACAAAATCCGGACCTAGGGAGGTATGAATCGCTGGCGGCTGCTTCGAATCAGAGTAGGCCAGGAGGGGGTATCCGCTTGGAGGGCGGCTTAAGCGGAAAAGGGGTCCGATACTGGTGATCGCATGGCATGGAGGGGAACATGAACTCGGTTAAAGGGCATTGGTCGTACTCATAAGGCTTAATATAACCGACCCGGTATGGTGGGGCCGTACCTGGTCATCAGAGGGGGAGGAGGTCCGAAGAAAGGGAATCCGGATCGCGGGGTGACTTCTGCGGTGAAAATTACCTTTACCAGCAGCGGGCAGAAAAAAGTGAAGGAATACGTTTCGCTTTGGGGCTTTTGGGAAAGGGAGAACACAGGAAAGGAGCTGCAGGGGATCGAAGGACATAAGGGCGTTTGAAGGGGGGGAGGGGCCGCCGGGGAATAGCAAGCGCCCTGGGCCTACTGCTGGGAATTTGTCAAAGAGAGGTGGGGGCAAAGAGTGAGGAGGGAACATAAAAGAAAAGGGGAGTGTATTTGGGGAGAGAGGAAGTCCTTCTGACCGGCTGATGCCCCGTTCATTCAATTCGTTCGATAGAACCGGTTTAAGCCATAACGCAAGAAATGAGAAGGGGGGGCGGGCAGGGGAATTAATTCGGAGCCCGCGCCGAAAGCAACCTATGGTTTAACAAACACCCTTGGTTGAGGGAATACCGAAAATACGTCAAAAATGGGGGCAACGAATTGGTAGAGAAGATCTACCAACAACACGATTCGAGGAAGATAAGGATGCAATCCGGAAAAAAAGGTGCATTGAAGAAGTCACTTGACTTAGAGGGATTTTCAAACGAAAAAAGTTGGTACCACGGACTCTTACGGGCGCCTGAGAAAATCAAGTACTCGATTAGATACTACCTCGCGGGGCCTGCGGGGGTGAACCAGCCTCCGGAAATCCACCTAAAAAACGCCGGGCCACTCGTCAAACTGATTGCCTCAGTATTATGGGGGTCACAAACTAACCTACCGGATTTACAAGAGAGGGGGGAAAGCATGAGAGACAAAAGGGACGATCTTAGAACAGGCATCACTACCTGCGGATGCCAAAAACCTCCTTAAGGGTAAAACTCCCTTCCTTGCACTATACCCTACTCAATCAAGATCCCTTCCCTCCCTGCGAAAGGAAAAAAAAAATCGGAAAAAGGAGGGTCACGCTTCTGAAGGAAGAGACCGCTTAAACGAGTTAAAACAACAGGGGACACTAAGCGTTGCGGTCAGCTCCGAAATGGGAGGCAAAGAGGGAATTCCCTCTTCGTGACAGGCAAAAAAAGGGCAAGTTATAGGAACTGAATGAGAAAAAAGGCAGTAACGAGGGGCATACCGCCGGACCTGAAACTAAAGGAGAGGGGTCATCAGGAAACCTGTCGGCCCTTCATGGTCCCACTTACGGCGGAAGTACGACGGGCCAGAGAATCACAGAACAGAGGGAGATCACATCGTCGGAGAAAAAAGCGGAGGGCTGTCGGCATACTCCAGGTCGAACAAAGGAGCAGTCCGTACAAAAATTCCCGTATGCCCGGGAGGGAAAGGCAGAGAAGAATGGTAAAGGGATCAGGCGCAGCCGAACGCCGGACTAAAGTACGCAACGACGACCCAAGGGGTCAGGAGGGGGAAGCGGAGGGGGCCCCAAAAGATCACATCCAACAAGGAAAAGAGGAAAAATCAAAATATACCTTTTAGAAAAGGGAAACGAGAGGTGAAGGGGGCGTATCATGTGCGAAACCCTGCCGCAAGTGAGGACTTTTCTCGCAGGTTAGGGAGAGTAAATTGGGGGAAAGCGCTTTCAAAGATTAGGAGTTGACCCAGGGGGGAAATCCGGTGAAAAGCCAGGCCGGGACGTCCATTATACTGTGGTCGGACTAAGAAAATGATGGCAGAGAAAGGCATAACAGTCCCATGAAATTGTTGAATTCCGCGAACTATCCGTCAACGCTACCAATAAAGAGATGGTCAGGGGAGCACGGTCCTCTGTAAGAAAGCTCATTTTGTTAGCGAATAGAGGGGGCTCCAATCCACGTTCGAGGAAAGGAGTCCCTTTCAGCCCTGACGATGTCTGAGTGGGAGAAAACACTGGGTGAACTTGAGCGAAGAACGGGTTCCACTGAGGACATGTGTTAGGCTTATCACTGCAGGAGAGAGCGGAAAGAGGAGTAGTGGGAAAGTATGTGGGAGGGGGGAACCGTTTGGCTGGAGAAAACCTTGGCCAATTCCCAATAGGTGACACAAGTGGGTTACGAGCTCGGGGAAAATCGCAAAGTCTAGTAAATAAAGAAAAAGGCGGGGCACTACGGTGAGTGATTCCAGAAGCGAAAACATACACACCATCATGACACGGCCAGGAGCATCGGGGCAATAGCCTAAAAAGGGAGAGAAAAGGACAACCCACCCCGCAACGCCAGGGCAAAGGAAAACAGGCTAATCAAAAATTCAGCGAAAAAAAAGCAAAAGGTTGAATCAACGGTCAAACTAACATCCGGTCGCTCTATTCGGGAGAAATCATTCCAAAGTATTAGGAAAGGCCTTAGTGGGGCAAAGGCAATCACAAAAGGGTGCAAATCCAGATGTGCAGGTAAGAGCAGCCATGACGAGGGTGTGAGGACTCTCAATCAACAGGTAAGAGAAAAGGGGCAACTTCTGATGACTCCTAAGTTTCCAGGCCAGGGAGAACTCGTCAACGAGTTGCAAAGTACGTAGTCCACGGGGGCTCCCCAAAGAGATAAGGATGCGCTTCGCAAATGGTGTCTGGCATGAAAAAATCCACTCTTTCACCGGGGGGTGGGGGGGGGGGGGGGGTTTGGGGGGGGGGGGTGGGGGTGGGGGGGGTTGGGGGGGGGGTGGGGGGGGTTGGGGGGGTGCTTCCTACATAAATTCCATGACAGTAACATCGCCTTATTCTAGAAAGAGGAAACTGAAGGAGGCGTGTGCCAGGATCAGAAACCAAGGCGAGATAAAGAGTGCCGTCGCAGAGGTGAAAAAAATCGCTCGGTTCGCGTTTTGCCGGGGGTCTACCTAATATCTCCATGAGGGAGGAATATACGTCGCGAGTCTTTATTTCGCCATCAAGGGGGAAGAGAAGAAGAAGGCATTCGCGCTGTTTGCCCTTGTAAACAGAAGGAGAAGTGCTCGTCGGCCGAGAGGGGGGGTGAGGGCGGAATTTGAGCCGAGAAAAAATAACCCTCATGCAGGAAGATGAGTAATTCTGTCAATCCAAGTTCAAGTCGCCGTTCTTGCTTTCTGGATCGAGGAAAAAAGAGTCGTAAAGCCAGCTGGGGAAATTTGGAGAAAGGAACGACTAGCAGGTGGAGTACTTCAATAATAAATGGGCGCGCAGAGGCAAGAAGGCAATGGTCCAGAAGGACCGTGACAAAGGGTGTTATCCTGATGCCAGAGCGGAGAGAACGGAGTCTACGAAAAAGGAGATCATCCGGAGAAGCAATTAGAAAGGGGGTAGCCAGAGTCAGGGAAGATGGCAGAACCCCATGGTCCAGCGCTTCGTCCAGGGTATTGGTCCTTGTGAGACACGGAACAGGAAAGACTTGGGGTAACTCCCGAAGAAAGAGCTCAGGGGTGCAAAAGGGAGGCTGTACACACGCCTAGATCCTAGTAAGGGAAAAATTGGCGGAACTCTCCCGGTAAGCACCAAGACAAAGTCATTATGGACCTACGTGCATCCCCTCAGAAGGGGCAACGACGGTAAAGATGCGATGATTGCAGTAGAGGCAGAGAGTCCTGTGAAAAGGGGGGGGGCCAAAACACGGGTTTCAGGGCAGACGAAAGGAATTTCCAAATCCGGTCCATCGGACGTGTGTCATAAAGCTTAAACCTTCGAATCTCCGCGAAGAGAGAAAAAAAAACGGAAAAAGGAGGGAGCAGCAGAAATGAGAAGGGGGAAACGGCTTAACTGATAAAAAGATGGAAAGGGGGAAGGGGGGGGATTTTCTTGAGTGTGCTGGAGGAAAAAAAAGGGGGGCCCAATGTTGAACGAAGAAGGAAGAAAGACTCGGATGGAAGCAAGCAGTGAGGGGGGGGTGTGGTGACGTAGTGAACAGACCATTCGCAGGGAGGGGTGACAACTACGTCTAGTACGACACAAAAGGAAAAGGTCGCTCCGCCATGAAAGGGGAAAAGACGGGATTCGTGGCCGTATGAAAAAAAAAAAAGACGGGCATGTCAGTGGCGAAGCATAATAAACACACTGGTCTGCACTAAAGGCAATGGGGAAACAATTTGTTTAAAAATCGAAAAAGAAAAAGGCACATACTGTCGCCGAAACCCACGAGACGGACTTTTGGAGCCCTGGAAACGAAACCATTCGGGGTTTTCAACGGCTCAAAGACACTCAGGACGATTCGTACCGCCAGCAGAGGCCATGCAGAAACAGAATTGACGACGTGACCATATCAAAGAAGGAAACAACTGCTGGACGAGGGGCTGGACCAAGAACGAAATCAAAAGGGAAGAAACTTGGGGATTGGAGAATCTGGATCGGAGAAAGGAGGTTAGTGAGTGCACGGAGGAGAAAAATGGAACGATCAAACCCAAAGTTGACGGAGGGGGGGAAAGACGGACTGCACGTAGTAGAAGGCACAGCGCAGAAAAATCAGACGGGATGGAACTTGATGGACGAAAATAATAGAAAGATCGACTTAGTTAGCCGAAAAAGAAAAAGGGCAGGGGCTAGATTGAAGGAGGCGGGAAACGCGTCAAAGGACCGGGGGAGGTGATAACTATGCATCAACTAGGGAAAGCGGAATACGAGCGATTGAAACTCATGGCACAACCTAGGGAAACCGCTAAAAGAATAAGGAGAGATCATCGATGGGCCTCTAACGGAAAAAATCGCATTAAGGGGGGGAGTGGGAGGACCTCCGAGAGACAAGTAACCGGGAGAGAAAAGTCCTTAGCACGATGTTGTAGGAAAGTAGGCTAAACTTGACATGAAATCAATCCGGGATGAACTCGGTTAGTTGCAGGGCAGTGTCACATCTAGGAAGTGAGTTTGAGGAGTAGGCAGAAGGAGACAAGAGGAAGGCTTCGCTCTATTACCAGCCCAAGAGGATGATCGAAATGGCCGACTACAAGTGGCAAGGGCAGAGGGGGTTCGTAAATTAAAAGCGTCCTGCTGGTGGGGGACGGGTGAAGGAGCATCACGGCTGCCTGGGGGACAAACAGAGGGAAGCGTGATGACCACGAAGGGTGCAGGGCACTGTAGCTCGTGTAGCTAAAAACTCATATCTGTCGGAGAGGAGGTCACGAGGAGCCGGAAAAGGAGGAAATATGGTACTGCTGCTTTTGTTGGTGTGAATGCGGAGGAATGGAAGGAAACCTCATACGAAAAATTAATAGCTTCGGGACTGTGCCGAGCTGAGAAAGCTCAGAGGGGGTGTCAAAAACCCATATTGTAATGCTAAAAAGAAAAAAACAGAAGTAAAGGGAACACCAAAATCATACGGAAGAAGCATGGAAGAAGCAAACCAGGGGGAAGAAGACTTAGGACTTTCGAAAAAAGTTACAAGCGAAAGTGTGGAGTAAGACGTCCACGAAGCGACATGAGGGGAGCTGAGACCACAATGATGAACAAAGACGGCGATGAAGGGACATCAACAAGAGGGGTTAGCGTCAAACGGAGAACAGAGGCCCATCCAGTGGGAGAAGTGTTCGTGATGGCGCTGGACGTCGAATGGGTTGAAAGGCGTTCGACAGCGTCTAAAAGTTTCGTCTTGTTGGCGGAGAAGATGGAAAGTGAGCAAAGAATAGGACAAAGTAAAACGCCGTGAACCGAGTGGCCAGAATTCCAGGGGCAACAAATCGAGCTAAGAACCGTCTTTGGGCCAGTATCTAACTTTAGGAAGCTTAGAGATGGAGAAAACCTACTAACAAGTACGGAGGGGGAAAAACGTAGGGGGGATGGAGCGCACACATCCTCTTGCAAATCTCGTTAAAGGTCAGTACTAAGGAGGGGCGAGGGTAGCGTTGTTTGTTCCGGGGACAGTGGGCAGAGGCGGTATTTGTGAAGCCAGATGCCGGGAACCGCTCGGCGGGTGGGGAAAATTTAGGTAGAAAAAGTCGTGTGCAAGATCCGGCGACACATGAGTGAAAGGGGCGGAGCCTAAGATCATCCGTGGTGGAAACGCTACAGTTCCCTGAGGGGGGGAAGCGAAAAAAAACCGCGAGTACACCCGAGGGAGACTTAATCTCAACCAACCCTGTGCACGCTGCAGTGCTTATCCAGTAATGCCCGGTGGCGAAATCCGGGCTTCGGTATAGGGCGGAGAAGAAGGGGAACGGGAGAAAAAGGGGCGATAAGGGGGTTCCGAGCTTCTTGGGCCAAAAAGCGATGGCGGTCAATCTGAACTGAAAACTGGAGAAACTTGGGTCGTACGCATTAGCTTAAGATAGGCTCGGACTGTGTTTTAAGAAAAGGAGCAATCGCGATGGCATTTCCGCATGAAAGAAAAAAAAAACGAAATCGCCGGGGAGTGAACACCTGACTGCAGGGTTAATTCCACCTAGCGGTCTGCTTCAAGAAAAGCTAGGGTGAGAAGCGTTTCCCGCTTGGGGGCAAGGGGAGAGGGGTGGACATCGGCCGACGTTGGAGAGGATCTATGGGATAGGTAGGAAGGGAAAAAGGGAAAGACAGCCCCGCATGCATAGGGGTGAAAGAAATTGCAAATTAGTGGACCGATCGCGATGCGCGGTGTATGGGAGTTGTTTGGACGATCTAGGGAGGCTGCAGGACGGGGCCCGGTCACGGGGGAAAGTAATTTTTGCTTCTAATTAGGCGGGTTTATCAAGAGACACCCAGAGAGTCTGCGATCTAATCAGCGGAGCCTGCCCCACCAAATGGCTCGGAGAGGGTCCACTTTTGGGGAGAAACCTAAGGAAGAACGTTGAACGTGCACGGGGGTGACATGGCACAGCAGAAAACACAAAGGGGGAGAAAAGAGTAAAGAGGAAGAAGGACCAAACGGGGAGGGGAACCGTGTTGACTAGAGTTCACAAGCTCGAGCCGAGGAGGGGGGGTCAGGAAGGTCTGAACTAGCGTTATTACGAAGAAAAAGAGCGGGGCGGTGCGTTTCAAATTGAAGGGAAACCAGGCCCATGAACTCCAAATGCGGGGCAAAAAGGGAAAATCCAAAACGGACACCGAAGGAGAGACTCAGAGGACCAAAATCACCGGGGGGGAGAATTGGTAGCAGCGCTCACACTCGAAAATTAAGGGGACCAAAATGGAATCAAAAAACGCGCTGAACAAGGAGAAACTCTTGCTGAAAAACGCCTCGGAAGCGGACCCCGCCATAACCGAGGTGTGGTCCGAAAGAGAATGAATCCCCAGATATTGGACACAGCTGATTCCTGACAGCGAAAGTGCGGTCAAGAAAGGAAAAGCTAAGGCTGTTAAAGACGGATTTACGGTCAGGAGAAGAAATTTGCGAAACAGGGAGGGGAGACAAACCAAAAAAAAGCTGAAGCACACAACACATGGGCGAGTGATAGATAGTACGAGGGGGAAAAAATGTTCGAGACACAGCCACCCTGGCGAATAGCGGGGACGTAATGAACCTGGGTCTGCCAGGCAGATACCGCGGCGAGACCCGAGCGACGCCACAAGCACATGAAAACTGGCAAAGCATCAGAGGAAGGCAGAACCAGAGGCCAATTCTCGAGTCTGGGGGCGCACCGAAGGGGGGGGGAAGAAAATTTTGTGAAAAAAATTCAACTTTACCGGCATATGCCCCTGGCGAAAATCCTAGGATCAGGGGGGCGACTCGGAAGAAATCACCTCGGCCTAAAGTCAGGGCAAAAAGACCACTTTCAGTAAGAAGGTGAAGAATGGCTGGCACCAAAGAACAAAAAAAAGCAAAGGAGAAAAACAGCTAATCCAGCCCGCGTTCAAAATGGAAGACCGTTTGGTTTTGAGAGAGTGGAACAGAGAATACAGCCAACGCGAACGCGGCCTGGGGAGAGGATTCGCAGACGTGCAATCTAAAGAGTATAGCTTTGAACCAAGGGATACCGGGTGAGACAGACAAGCAAGGGGACGCAAATTGAGGCAATCATAATAAAAGATAATCAAAAGATGCAAGTAAAGAAACGTGGGTGAGGCGTTCACAAGGGGGGGAGAGAAAGGACAGTCACAAAAACAAAACGAAGCCCATGGGACGAAGTCAAGGGAGTCACTCGTGACGCAAACGGCCAAGTGGTTCTATAAGGGGTAGACCCGACAATCGAAAAGGATGTGTCATCCAGTTCGGGGAAAGGGGTCCCTTATCATCAACGTGGCGCTGTTTTTAAGAAATAAAGAAGGAGAGCGTTCGAGAAAACGGGTCATGCATCAAATGATTGCTGACATGCCGTTTTGGGTAGGGCGGTCATCACTGCAGGCGCGAGCAGTCTGTCGGGTGATCTTTTACTCCGGTGTGGCTGGAAGGGAGTCCATTCAGATCACAATAGGTGACCACGTGCGGGCGAGCACGCTCGTCAAAATAAAAAAGAGAGGGAACATTTGGCTAAGGTTAGGGGGAGGAAGGGGTCATGAAGGAGCTAACGCACTAAAAAAAGGGAAGAACCAGGGAACCCCCATCCGAAGGGCTAGGGGAACTCATCAATAGACCTGATATCAGGGGTATAGGGAAAAAAAAACAAACGCATACCGTACAGGTTCAACTGAAAAATGCTACTCGAAAACGCGAGAGCGACCAAGCCATGATAACTAGGGAAAAAACAGATCGGCAGGTACGAAAAGGAGAAGAGGCTGGGAGAAATACTTGCTTGAGCTCCAACATTGGGAGGGGGGGAGATAGAGCGGAAGGGAAGATGTCTTCCTGAGGATACTGTCAAAATCACAAATTTTGCAACTTAACTCAAAGGGCAAACGGGATATCATAGCCAGAGTTGAAGGGGTCATGTCAGGTGGACAGGCTTCTACACACAAAGCACCGGATGAACTCGCAAGGGTTGCGTCGAGTAAGTCAGACCAGGAATGCAGCCCGACATAATAACGAGAGGAAGCGAATGTAAGCGGTTAAATTAAATTCTGGCGTCACAAGAAACCCAGTTCCGTAGGGTGGAAAAGGGAGAAAGAGTTAGGCGCCGAGGGGAGAAGGGACCGAGGTCCGCGTCCGACAAAGTTGACGGGGTCCGTGATCAACATGGGCACCGGACAGGAAGGGGACTGTACGCTAAGCACGGGATCTGAACTGGTCCAGCATGAACCCATCTTCGGGGCATTGCGCGCTGTGGCCCTGGGAAAAGGGCGTCAGGGAGAAGGCATAAAATGGGGGTGGGTGGATCGGTTTTGTGAGCCTACGGAATAACAGCAGGTATACGATCCAGAGTCACATGTTCAATCCCCTATCGCTAAGGGACAGCGATTCGAGGGAAAAGAAAGACCGGCGTTCGCGGTGAACACTTTGGGGTTCCCTTTTGAACGAGTAACGCGGTCGAGGGGGGAGGGGCGGGTGCGCGTGCTCGGCACTTCACCAAAAGGGGGACCGTGAAAAACACCGAAGGTGTCCTTAAGCACGATGCCCAAGAGGGTCATACAAATCCTAGCAGCTGGGAAACCTGGCCATCCATGAAAAAAGGGATCCGTTCGGAAAATTGACATCGCGGACCAAAGGAAAAAGTATTTGGTAACCTGGGGTGGTGGGGAGAAAAAAAGGATGTTAACTCCCGACGGCCAAAAAATGCTGATGGTCTAGCGGTCACCGTAGGAGATATCTAGCCTTGGGGTAGGGAAGAGACGAGTATAGCCAAAGAAAGAAAAGTTGTTTGGTAAACGTCCCAACAGACCAGTTACACGCCGGGAAACAACTGGACAGAAATCCTCTATGCCCGTCTTCGCGATATTCCGTAACATTGTGGAAAAAAATTTCGATTCAAAAGAAATCCAAAGGAAGGAAAAGGGGGTCGGGTCAAGGGGTCCCGTCGAAACTTCTCCGGAAAAAACTGAAAAGCTCCGCGATGCGCGAGCCAAACAAAAACAAGGAAAGAGAGATCGCGAGATGAAGGACGGCAGAGAGGGTACGAACGACCCAAGAGAAGGAGGGGGGGCGGGGCAAAGTGAGGCAGTCGAAAAAAAGGGGGGACAAGTGGAACAGAATCGCTAACGGCACGGGGAAAATATTCGGAGGGAGTGAACGAAAGTGGTAAGGGGGGTGTGTGGGATCTTTCCCAATTCGCAGGAGGGGGGAGAAAGAGGGACGGAGTATAAACAAAGCAACTTACGAAGTATCGCTGCCGGGACGGTGACGCTCCATGAGCACTGCAAGCAGGGGGTCCTTCGTGGCCTTCCAGGGAGTTACACCAAAAGCGGGCATGAGGAAGTCACCAACACACTGACCACTGTACGGATCTGGGGGGTCCAATGGTAGCTCGCTAAACATTGTACAAGTTCAATGGGAGGGGGGGGGCCTTGGGATGTCACACAGCGGGACTATTTGATAGCGGCAACGGTGATTGGGGGAAACCAAGGGGAAGGTTTGGACTCAACAAACCAGATGGGGCCCTCTGGGGAAGGGGGGAAAAAAGTCAGGACAGGAACCCTCATGTGCAGACGGTCTTAAGAATTAACCGCGGCGGGAATGACTCGAACAGCAAGAATCAGCGGATACATAGAAAGAAAAAAAGAAAGAGGGAGAAAATCGAACTTAGATCTTGAAATGGAAGAAGGGACGGGGTTTCGTCGTCTCATCCGATACAACAAAGTTGCGCTACGAGACCGTCCTTCAGTACGCAAAAGGGGGGAAACAGGGAGAGGACGCTCGGCGAGGGCCATGGGATGCTAATAATTAAATATGGTGTCAG
>Ga0179593_1583507_pt1 | contig 16063 bp, 13 predicted proteins | sample CZODoug2_1_08_16_FD_185931 | JGI IMG/M metagenome (GOLD analysis project Ga0179593, IMG submission 185931) | Vadose zone soil fungal communities from Angelo Coast Range Reserve, California, USA - CZODoug2_1_08_16fungal (PacBio error correction) | ecosystem: Environmental > Terrestrial > Soil >...
GAAAAAATCAAAGCTGGGTCGGAGGGGAAGGTCGGACGAGGGAATGGAAAGTCGCACGGACTGGCCGGGGAGCGCGGGCTGTAAAAAAACCGATCCGCTGAAGCTATACGGAAAGTTTTTTCAGCATGAATGCCAAAGTAAGAGGGACGGGGCTTGCGACAAAGATCCCATGCCACAGGGTTGGAATCAACTGGCGCGCAGAAACATCAACCTGGGCGGGAGAGGAAGCACGTATACCTGCTGAGAAAAACGACAAGGACAGGACTAGGAGGGGGGATCCGACAGACTGGGGGGCTCGAACCCGAGCGCGGGTGAAGAAATCGTCTTTGGAAAGGGGGGGATCCGAAAGGTAAGGGAAAGGGGTTCCATTTGTGACTGCTTCAGCATCTAAAAGGAAGAAATGCACCAGTGAATGGGGGGAAGCTTCCAGAAGGCATGCTGTCAACCGATTCCTACAAAACCCAGGGAATGTAGCAGAGGGGGACGCCGCTCAAGGGTTGACGCCAGACACCCACCGATATTCGATGGTGGAAAAGACGATCAGACGTGCTGGAACCTAATCGTTGGGGCTTACTCCGCACTGCGAAAGTCGGAATACGGAAAAAGGAAGGTGGGCAAGACCTTCATTCTGGGAAGATTGGAATGGCAGTGCAGCAGAAGGAAAAATCATCGGCCGTAGCCCATGCTAATGGGAGGCAGAACGGTGCAAGTCGGGTAGCGTGATGCTGGTTTTATGAATAGGGGAAAATCACGGCATCGGCATTCCAGGGAAGGCTGCGCGTAGGGGGGGGGGGTGATGCCCAAAAGACAGAACCCAAAGGCCAGCGCTCAGGGGAACCACCTCCTGAAGGGGGGACTCGAGACCAATACAAGCGTCTAAGCAGGAAGGGGATCAACGTGGAAAGACGGGGCTATGCGAGACTGGAACAAGAGAACGACTGACTGAAGAGTGAAGGGGGGCCCAAGGTTATTCACCCAGAAAAAGGCTCTTCGAATGAAGCTGCGCGTGGAGGGTGAAGAAGGGAAGAGGGGGCTGAATGGACCAGGAAGTAAAAGTGAGGACGACCCGGAAAAAAAAAATTAGCAATTCCGGCGCAAGCCGCTCCGAATGTGAAAGCCCGTGCAGGGGGGGGCACACGTTCAACGGGTGTATGAGGGGGGTACTACTTGTCATAACATTTGTGAAGAAAAAAAAAACGGCGCCAAGGGAGGGTGGGTTTTGGTTCTGAACTCGGGAGTTTCCGAACCTAGGCGAACTGGCAAGAAAGGGACGTTCATAAAAAGGAAAAAATACGTCTACCATATACACCGACCCAGAAAAGTCGATGCAAGGCACCTTCGGGACCACGCAGGGTTGGGAGAAAAAGGTCGCCAAATAAAAAAGGAAAGGTCTTGGACTCAACAGCGCACCGTGAGTGATCACCAAGAAACATAACTACGAAAACATCTACTCCGGAGACGCATTCGAGGGGGAGAGAAGGGAAACTGAACGCAGTATTCATGGTTGGATAAGGATCAAGACAGCTGGGGAATCGTGCAATCCGAATAACCTGTTCCACCACTGGGACGGCATTACGCGAGGTTTCTGCATCAAAGATGCTTGTAAATTTCGCGCAAGGGAGGAGGAAAGAGCGGTTGTTCAAAAAAGCGAACGACAGAACGAAGTGGGTCTCTAACTACGAGCGGCCCAGGTCAGCATCTCCGCCAGGGTTCTTCTGATCAGGAAGGGGTTAAAAAAAGGGGACCCGACGGGAAAAGCGGCCAAGGATGAAGGTCAAAGGCGTACTGGACTTTTGCAACTCTCTAAAGCGAGGACGACAGGTCGCCGGAGACACCGTCTCAAAGGAGAGAAAGGTTGCGGCGCTGGAGGTGTTTGTCAAAAGGGTCTTTTGAGGGACAGGGAAGGAGGGCGGGCGGGCGGGCCCTGGGAGGGTGGGTGGGCCTGACAGTTCGACATCGATCAAAAAATGGGACCCTCAAAAGTGATGCAAAAACGCTGTCAGGAGGAAAGAAAACCCGTCAAAGCTTTGCTACGACGTCACGGATATGCGACCATCGCAAAGACAGTTGGGGGTTATGTCACGAAGAGAAAAGAGCAAGAGCTGCTGACTGATGAAAAAAGACGTACCGGACCCAGAAACAGCTAGAAAAAACATAACTCAAGGAACATCGTGCTAATGATGAACTATAACAAAATAGAGAGGTGGGTGGGGAGTACAACGGGCACGTACGCGCGGACTGGGCTACTCTTAAAAACTCTACAACACCCCTTGCGCCAACGGGTTTTCTCCAGTGGAAGAGGAATCATCTACGGGAAAAAGGTAGACTCTTCCCACGGACGGAACGAACAGGGGGGGGGGTTGAATAGGGAGTGTACTTTTACTTCACTGAATATTTTCATCAGGGGGGGAAAAAGAGGTCTCCAAGAGGCAGGAGACAAAACCTCTCAACAGAGGGGGAGGGTTGAGGGAAAAAAAACCGAGCTCTGACGTGGCAGGAATTTTCTCTCACGGTAAGGGTTTTGGTTACAGCAGGGAAGCTCAACGAAAGATGTGAGGGGCGCCAGAACCAGAGGAGGGGGGGCATCTGTCGGAAACAAGGAGGGCCGGTATGATACCGTGGGGCGATGGAAGAGTAGGAAAAACAGGAGGGAGAAGCAAAATCTCTCTCAACAAAAAAAAGAAGAATTTCTTCGAAAAGCCCGGGCGTCGTAACAACACTAAGGAGTAGCTCGCCAGTCTCAACCGCGAAATCATCCAGTGGGTCCCGAGCTAAAGCTCTGTGAGGGTGACATTTGGTTCGGGGGAATGCGGAAAACCAGACCGGGGCGACACGAAAACTGCTCAGAAAACTATCAATGGCAGCCCCATCACGCAGGGGGAAAATAGTGCGCGGTTCGGCTGGTTTACGATTCCAAAAGTCGACTCGTAAAAAGCGTAAGATCCATTTAAGGGGGAGCAGAATCAGAGGGGAATGCCGTGTTAAGAGTAAAAACCCGTTGGGGACAGTGGATACCTGTTAACCAGGGAGGAGGCGGACTTGCACTGTCGAACCTCCTTGGAGCAAGGTTTTTGTCCTGTCAGGAGGGGCAGGGTTCAAGAGGGGAGAGAAGAAGTCGGGAAGGGGGCACCACAGAGGATAAACCTCTACCATGCGCAGGGAGGTTTTCGGTTCAAACTTAGGCACGATGGGAAAGGAGATACATGTTTGACGTTCCGACGGGGGGTTTCTTGTGGAGGAGGGCCGGTCGGGTTAAAACAGAGATAGCGCGCTTGAAGGCTCGGAGTGACTCAGGAGCTTGAGGGACCAGATATCCGTGAGAATAGCAAACAGCTTGGAGAGGGGTTTGGAAAAAAGACTGAAAGCACTGACCTGAAAGGGGGGACAAAAGGGGCGAAAAGCAGACAGGAAGAATTACTACTTGACCGCGAAGCGAAGCACTCAACAAGAGTGGCGCAACCGCTTCATCTGTTTTGAAAGGGGAGGCGACCGTGGAGAAGACCACGGGAGGAGGGGGGGATCAAAAGTAAAGGAGAAAGGACCTGAATGTCAGAAAGGAAGGTTACGGGAAAAAACCGGCCGCAAAAATTAAAGTCCGGATCTAGAACTGGGCGCCGCGTGCTGCTTAATGGAGGGCAGCAAAACGGGAGTCCGTAAGAAAACAAAAGGTGACAAATTGATCACGGAAAAAAGAACGGCGAATCCGGGCGCTCTTTGATAAACCGGACGCGTAATGCGCAAGTCGTGAAAAGGGGGGGAAGCTTATTGCAGACGGAACAGCGTGATGGGGGGGAGGGGGAAAGGTCGCCGCTTAACCAAAACCTAAGGGAGATTCCCACCAGCGCCTGCGCCCCGGGAAAGTCAGCTTGTCCCGCGTAGGATGTGAAAGTTTGGGGAAACCGGGAAACTTTCAAGTCTGCCTGAGGAGCAAGGGAAATATTGGAGGGAAACAAGCGGAGGAAAACGGGGCCCACCATCAGGAAGGTGAGTCGTTGGGGGGGGGTCATTCGAGCTCGTGAAGCTGCTTACTTCGCACCGTTATGAGGATGCGGTGCGAAAAAGATTTCACGAAAAGAATCCCGTACGAAAGTAAAAGGCAAAATGTGAAAGGTAGTCCAGGCCCGTAGAAAAGAATACCTGGTCTGCCGGGACTTTGAATTGGTCCCTGCAGAAAAATAATTCTGAGAGAAAGCTGGCGGATGGGGAATGGGTAAGACACGGAGGGGAAAAAGTGTTAAACAGGACCCAAGGAAAAAAACGGGAGTCAATCGGAAAAAAGCAGAAATCTGCACTCCTGTTACTAATCCACCTTGCCAGAAAACGAAAGTTAAAAGTTCGGCGAGGACCGTTGAATAAGCTCATACACCCAGGCTGAAAAGAGCCTTATAGGCTTCAGAAAGGGGGTCAAGGGAGGGAAAATCAGTTAAACTGCGCCGCTGGAAGAATCGGGTTCAGAGGATGCTGCGTGGCGCGAGAAATCGCGCAGCAGAAGCAAAAAGGGATTCCGTGCTTGAAAATAGAAAAAGCAACCGCAATCAAAGGGACCAAAAAAAACGAGCAAGAGGGTAGCATACGGCGCCGGAAAACTGAGTAAGGGCTGACACGCCAGCGTGGAAATCAGCTTCCAAAACGAAAAGGCAGCAAGAAAAAGTGGGAGATAAGGGGAACCAAAGAGGTCTGCGAAAGTTCACGCAACGAGGTCTTGCCCGGATCGGATGGCCCAAAGTCCTAAGAATTCCTGGAGTGAGGGTGGGCCGTCCAAGGGGGAGGCTTTCAATCGGAAGGAAAAATTGTTTGTGACGTAGGAGGTGCCGGGACCCGGAGGAAGGAACAACTCTTAGGAGAGAAGGTGGGTGAAGGAGGGGCATAGATTAGTAAGAGGGAGACGCCACGACACGTGCCGTTACCTTTCGAACGCAAAGCCATGGACGTCACCATCGGTAGGACACTTGCCGGGAAGGGCGGAAAAAAAAAAGCCGTTAGCGATCACGGTCCTTAGTTGTTGAATTAGCAAGGGATCGAAAGCGATGACGCAGCAAAGGTTGATCGGGAAGGGGGCAGACACAGTTGAGGGAACAGTATCCAACGGGACAGGTGGCAGCAAACCCTGGATGGTCGCACCGCCGAAGCGGAAATAAAAAAGGTAAGGACCTCAGCGAAAAGGAAAAGGATAGGTTCAACGATCGGAGTGAAGCCCGAAAAAAAAAAAAAAAAAAAGCGGGAAAGTAGTAGAAAGCCCACGAAGCGGGAAAGTTCGGCAAAGCCGCAAAACGGTGATCCGCGTGGAATCTCGAAACAAACAACTTGGAAAAGAATAAAGAGAGGGCACGATAAAAGTTGGAGATTCGCGGACGCGTTAGAGCAACCTACGATTCCAGGCCGTGTTTGGAGGGCGGGCGTCAACGTGAGATCCTCTGAACATCCTTTTTAGGTCATCATGGGGGCCGGCAAAAGGGGATTTACGATGAAGAGGAAAGCTCCAAACGGGAAGGCAGCTGAGAGGGGCGAGCATCCAACTGGCGATTTCACGATCAAAGTCTGCGCATCAAAAACACTATACCGTTCTACGAAGACACGAAAATGACTCGCGAATTCCTCGAAAATGTGGGTCAAGGGGATCAAAGGAGAAGACGACGAGGGTGAATCGAGAGGCTTGGATTGGAAGTCCTAAATGTTAACGGCGCGGGGGTCATTCGTGGCGGAGGAGAGAGGTACGAGGGGAAACACGTGAAAAGAGAGTAAGGTGTTAAAAAAAAGGCCTCCGGGCAGCCCCGATTCCTACTAAAAACCATGTGACTGGGAAAACGCTATTTCAAAATCTCAAATGGAGTCAAGAAGGCAACTAACTGAGGAGGGGGGGGCCGCAAAAAAACCGTGCTGCCCCATCGTTGCGTGGGGGACCGCCTGTCGTACTGCTGCAAACAAGTTCTAGTCCCAAGGGCTGGAGCGACCGGGGATTCTAAGCAGGGGGAAATAACACGGGAAATCAGTGAAGAAAGCGTATGCACTCCGCGAATATCGGCGTAAACGAGCTTCGTCCGGGTAGGATGGGTCGGGGGGGTGGTTATATTTTAATCGTAATAGGAAGGGACTCTATAAGTTTCAGCCAAAGAAACAGCACTCTGAACGAAGGAGGCCAGCGCGAAGAAATCCTGAGGTATTGACCGTACCAATACATCTCTCCGAAAGCTAATTTTGAGCACCGCGGGACAGCCGTGTGGCGAGAAGAGGAACCGCTCCGAGGATAAAAAAGGAGTTGCTGCAATGGAAAACCCAATACCGCAGATTGATCTGCGAAAAAGTGAAGAAGGAGCGTTTGGGGCAGTATTGACATTGGAATCCGGGGTCTGACACAGGACAGAAGCACTTCGCGCGGGAAGGGGGAGGAGTGAAAGGAGAACACGAGAACAGTGATACGGGCCTGGACTAGGACACATTTTGAACCCTCCAGCAAGGGCGGCGTACCTCTTATGGGAAGGACTCCATTTGGAGACGGGCACCCGAATATCTCCAGTCAAATTGGGGAAAGCAGCTTCACGTCGAAGAGCCATATTCGAGGAACCTCAACGTCGATGGGGGGGCGGGCAACCGGCTCGAAAAAGCAATTCCGAAGGTGCTAAGGAGCCAAACCGGACAATCGGACAACAGAGGAAAGGGGGGAAGGTACAGAAAAAAAAAAGGACACTAAAAATGGCAAACTCCCGGCGGCGGGAGCGGTTTATCGCGGGAATAGAGAACAACAGTCGCATATGGTGACTGGTCGCGTTTGGACCTACCAAAAATAAACAGGGTCCGACGTTCAATCTATCGGAAAAAAGGGAAAAAGGGAATTGAGCATTAAAGTGCGGATTCAAGAGCGTAGGTCGCGTTCGCGGAAAGGCAATTGTTCAACCACAAAACTCAACGCGGGCTACTGCGGGACTATGAACGACGTTTGGTGAGCTGAACCAAGGAAAGGAAGGGAGCGGCAACGGGGAGACGAAAAAAAGAATTAATTTGGGCGCGCGCCGGGATTGCCCCGACGGTACCTTCAATCTCCATAAGTCATTTCGGGGCATGAGGGGTGACCGTTTGATTAATAGAGCGGATGGAAGAAAAAAAAAAAAGAAAAAAAAAAAAAAAAAAACGGAGAAATTGAGCCGGCCTACCAAAGAAAAGCGCGCCACTCGAGTAAGCTGAGCTTTTAGTAAATTTCATTTCCTGGGACGTGCACTTAGTTCGGGCCATCCAGACACGTGGGGCGCCGAACAAGAGAATGCTCTGGCAGTCTGTCGAACAACGCCCCGCTTGGGAGACGCCCTCACGATGAAGGACCATCCGCCACGCAGTGTGTAGGTCACAAGAGCAACTATGGCAAGAGTACGGGAGGGGGGTCGGAAGACAGACCGTACAGAGCAAGCGAGGAATCGAATACTCCGGAACATCGTACATGTGGCAAGGAAACCTTAACCGCAATCTGGAAAGTGGTAAGGTGGAGAGCTTTCAGGGGTGGGAAAAAGAGCTTCGGGGGAAAAGGGAACCGCAAAAGGCCACCCCTTGCGCCGCTTGAGCCAGTGGAAAGAACGCCTCAGCGACGGGGAATGTTCGGTGGGGGGGGGGGGGGGTGGGGGGGGGGGGGGGGGGCACGAAGGGCACCTGAAGAAAGCTGTCTGGTTCGGGCGTTTGATTACTTTCCGGTCATGTATCGACATGGACCGATTCGCCCTGCAAACTATTTCCGAACCGGGCGCACGATTTTCTGGGAGCGGGCGGGAGGGAGGAAGAGGTGACGTGAGCAGGGGAGGTGTCGCCACGGGGTTGGTACAGCCTTTTTACCGAAAATGTTTTCGCAAACAGACCGCGAGGGCGCGAAAAGGAGGTCCGTTGAACAAAAGGGCAGTTCCGAGCGGAGAACCGGGGAGGAAGAGACCTTATGGTTTTTCAAGAAAAACCTGACCATAAAAAGAGCAAACAAAACGGAGGAGGAGGGGGGGGGAAAGATGTCTTCGCAAAAATGGGGGGAGGAACCACACTAAGGTCAGGGAATCGCCCGTCCATCTCAGGAAAAGCTGTTTTCCCGACGTCAGCGCGAAGCGCGTGGGCTCGAAACAGAGGGAGGGGATAAAAGAAAACCAAAAAGGGGGTGGGGGGAAAAAAAAGAAAGTCAGAAAACGTCAGAGTTTCCCACACGCTCCAATAAAATAGGGCGCGGTAGAATAGTTACGGCAGGGGGGGGGTGCGCGACATCGTACATAAGGGGGGAATTAGAAAAGGGAAAGAAACAAAAGTAAAGGGGCCCTAACCTATATCTTAATATTCTTCAAAGGCACTTGTGCCTCGTGGATACCTTGGGAACGCGCTGAGTGCGTAAGGAACTGGCTAAAAAATGTGAGGGGGGCCTGTCATGAGTTCAAGAAGTCGAGCCGACGCTTGGTCACCACATTACATTAAACTCCTACCAGAAAAATTTGCGGGGGTATTGTTGCAAGAAAAAAAAGTAAAAAAAAAGTCCCCATGAAAACATTTTTCGATTCCGGGGGTCTTGCGTCGGTATGTTTCGAAACGCACTCAGGTCGCTCGCTTTGAGCGTGCTCGGAGTGACCTACAAAAAGGGATTTGTCGGAAGGGGCCAGTAACTTGGGGGAATAGAAAAGCGGGGGGAAGGAAGGGTGGGGCGACAGACTTAAAGAAAGGCCTTCACTTGCTTCCGACTTCGAGAGATGTAAAAAATGCCGGCAAAAAAAGACATTACTTGCCCCCCTCGAGCGAAGCACTAGAGGGGGAGAACTGGAATGGGGGGGGGGAAGAAGGCGGGAAAGGGACAGGAGCCTTTAGAAAACGCCGTCGACTGAAAAGAGATCTGTCGATTGCCAACGTCTAGGGTTGAGACTCGGTCAATAAACCGCCGCGCAAACAGTAGAAAAGAGGGGCGCCCTCCCTTCCGTAATTGTACGCGAAAAAAACGTCGTTCCGAGAAACCGTAATCCCGCGATCTGTATGGGGGGGGGGAACAAATGTCACCACACGGGGAAAAAAAGAGGCTCTTTGATCCGGAAGGGGGACGAGCGTAATGCTAAGTGGGAACAGGTTGTGCATGGGGGAATTGCCCGCCTTGAAAAAAAAGCTTGCTGGTCGAGACACCGCGCAACATGCTTAAAACAGGCCGTGAAAGGAAGAAAAAAAAGGGCCAACGTCAAGCTTTGCCCGAAGTTACTGTTGAGGTTCTCACCTGGTTCACTGATCCAGGGAGGACGGGGTGTGGAGGTGTCCGGTAGGAGCCTTAGCAAAGAGGGTCGAGCGGGCCCCTTTCCATCCACCATCGCCGTGAGGTTTGCGGGGATAGGGGGCAAAGAAAGCGAGAGAATTACCAACCGAGGTGATGCGGGAGATGGGTGCGGAACTCCAAATGGGTCATCTCACTCCGCCGGAAAACGCATGTGGCATGTCGTCAAAGGGGTGAGTGCAAAAAGAATTCAAAACCGGACTGCCGTTGAACGGTCCTGCACGCTAAATTCTGTCGCCGAATAAAAAAAGGGGGCCTGTGTCAGACCCCGGGGGTTCCCCCAAAACGTTGTAACTCATGTAAGGTTCAGCCCCACCGGAAGAAATCACTACAAGGAGGAAATAAGGTAGGGGGGGAGACACCGAAAACGCATGAATTTGGGGGGGGACGGCGAGATTCCGGGCGCATCGCCAACTGACCGCGTTGATCCGAAAGGATATCGAAGGTATTGGGCTACAGGGGGGAAGAAACTTCAGGAGGGAATGCGGAAAGAAGTCAAGAAAGAGTGCTGCGGTTTCGCATCTTCTCGACCTCGCGCAGAGAAACATGCCGAGTACCAGGATTGAAATAGATCCACCGGGGTAAAACGGTACCTGACAATCAAGGGGGAATATTAGACCTGGGGGAGGGGGGGGGGGGGCTAAGGTTTAACTAGTGATTAAGCATCCTAAATCCTATTCAAAGATCCGTCAAATCAAACAAGGGGGGAGAGTCCCAGGAATAGCTGAGGCAGTGCAGTTGCTTCCAACGCAACGAAGGGGTCACTTCAAAAAAAGGTCCTTGTCGGAAGGTGCCCACCAGGCCAATAATTGCACGGTGTGGTCTTGGGGCAAAAAAAGGGGAACGGGGCAGAGGGGAAAAAGGGGTTTCAAAAGAGGAATCAGGGCCGCTGCCAGAAGCTGAAAAATTCTTCAAATAATCAGGGGGTTGAAGGTAAGTAGCGGGCAGAGGGGAATCCGGACCACTTGCACCTTTCGAAAAACGCAAAGCCGGGCGGATTCACTCAAGTCTTCTGATCTGGAAGGTCGAGAAACCCTTCCCCGTTGAGAGGGAAGAGATCGCGAAAGGGGGGGGGGAAGGGCGTTGTTGAAGTGGGCCGGTATCGTGCTCGATGAAAAGAAACCAGGGAGAAATGAAATTTGTCGGGCGCCGGGTGATGCATGTCGCCAATGATCCAGCGGTGGGATGAGCACGGGGGGGGAGATTTTTCGCCCCTTCGCGTAAGACATCCGGTGTGCGAAACCATGCAACTGGAAAAACAGGAGAGTCGGGGGAGGTCAAGGGTGAAGGCCGCTCACTGCAAGCCCAAAAAAAAAGTGGCCCGAAAGTATGTTGCCGAAAACGAAAGAGGTCAGAGAAGTTAGCAGGAAAGGAGGGAAGAGGGGGGGAGAAGAAACAAAAAGGAGGAGGAGGAAAATAAGTTCACGCGTGGGAAAGCTGTTCTTATTTGCTAAGCTTCGACAGTAACTCGGTCTTAGGTTTGGCGGCCAAGAAATAGCAGAGGTTCAGGGGTGAAGTAGCTGCGTAAAAAGTTAACTATCCGCGAAATATCCTTTTTTCGTTCATCATGGGTCAGGCCACGAGGGAGTAAGATGAAATGTCTGCTCTTTCAAGGGGGAATGAGGAACCGTACCGCGGGGGGACATTGCCCATCATCAAACGGGCGCGCAATTTCACTAAGAAACCTTTTTCGAGTCATCGAGCACGATGCCCTTCTACTGAAAAACTACAAACTTGGAAGGAGAGGGAGAAGCCTCGAAAGGGGGGGCAAGGTTTCTCGAATTACCCTTAGCAGCCGAAAGGATCCGTCCATCGCTGGTGTCTGTGGGTCGAAAGTTAACGTCAAGGGGGTCATTAGGGGATGCTCTTGGGGCATACGAAGGAATGTCTTCAACAAAAAATCGTTTACGAATGGGGTTCAGCTTCCTAGGGCATCGGCACCTATCACGACACACACCAATGGGTGACAAAAAAGGGCAGAGAAGATGGGGAAGGAAAAACCCACCGAGTATCGGACCTGGGCAGCCGAAACCAGTATGCCGACCATCGTTGTTGAACGCCGGGAACTGCAGAAGGGGAAGGGGTGAGTAGATCCCAAGGGGAGCGCCTGCTCGGAAGGATTAAAAAAAATGGCGTGAGGAGCCCGGCAATGTTCCACGACGCTTATGCAATAGCTAATATCGGAGGGGAGCAAGCTTACGAAATGGGGGGGGGTGGGGATTATCTTTTCATAAAATCGCAAGCCTTTCAGCGGATTTTCAGCAGCCACGACGCCACACTCAAAAAACTTGCGTGCCAGCGCGCATGGAAAACAACATCCTGAGGGATTGAGACAATACATCTCGGCGAAGGGCTCAGAGGAAGAGGTTCACGAATGCGATCTTCAAAAATCGCGAACTTTACTTCATGGCTGCAAAAGGTGGATTCACCGAAAGGCGCTGCAGATTGAAGGGAGAGGGCTCTGGTGCAAAGGAAGCTGGGCTAAGGACATGAGTGCACCGTTGGTATACTAAGGTCAAATTACAGAGAAGGAGAGGGAGCCAGAGGGGCCCACGGAGCCATCACACGTTCAACAGGGAGTTCTGTCCCTACGGATGGGACTACCGCCACAGGGTTGCACCCAGCGAAACATGCCAGGACCGGGCGGAGGAGCTGGAAAGCTTTGGGGGGGGGCCAGAGAGAGAAAGCCTCAAAGTGCCGAATTAAACAAGCAGCTACACGTCGAGCTTCGGAATGCCATCTTCTCCACCGAAATCAACGGCGATGGGGAAAGGGCAAAGGGATCGGCCAAAAGAAAGTGGGGCTAACGCAAAAATACCGACAAGGGGGCAACATCTGCATCCTTTAGGGGAAAGCAGGTGATCAAAGAATCAACACTACTCTGCAGAGGGGATCGCGGAAGCAGGCACGGGGTGACGGGGCGGAAAAAAAAATAAAATCTGTCACGCAGGCGCATGGTGAAGCAGGGGACGGTGATCCGAACCACCAAGGGTTCCGTCGGGCAATAAGAGCCAGACAAACAACCGTTCACAAGGTTGCTCATTACAGCAGTCCGGGCGGCAGAGCAAAGGGGTGGAAGGTGACGAGGACGTGAATTGTTCAAAAATCCGCGCGCGGGCTGAGGAACTCGGCACGACGTTTTCGCTGCACGGCAATTAAGGGGGCGTCTGCGACCAGGAGACCGACTGGGAAGTGAGGAGCCGTTGAGCCAGAACGTAACACCGGGGCATCGACAGAGGACGGCATTCGCTGAAATTTTGATGCACTCTCTGGGGCGGCGGCGACAGGAAACGCCGGCCGAAAAAAGATCAGGCAGCTAAAGGAGGGGCTGAGGGGGGCAGTAATGTCAGCTGCCGGGCCTGTGTAGGACGAAATTCTTCCCTCAAGCTGAATGCAGTGCTCTTCAGAGGGGTCGAAAACCCCATCTCCAGAGGGCTATCGGCCGACAAAGGAATGCAGAAGGGAACGGAATGTAGGGCACCACGAGCACGCGAGCAAGACTGAGTATGCCGGTTCGAACAGACAACCTACCCGCAAGAAAGTATGAAGAGAACAGAGAATCAGGGGGGAACAAAGGACTAAAAAGGGGGGGCGGGAGGAAGAACCTGCAATCGGAGTGTATAGGTGAATATGACTTTCCGGGGCCACTTACTCGCGTCAATTCTACTCCCCTTGAAAGCCACCTCATACAAGGACCAAAATTGCGTCCACGGAAAGGTTGAAAAGTGAAGGACTCAAGTAACAACAAGGGAAAAAACGACCCCACGTCCCATCACTTAACACGGAAGGTAGGTCTCGTGTACTTTATGTAAAAACTTGTCAAGGTGAGAGTATTCACCAGGCAAGAAACCACGGTGAAAAAAGCGCACTATTTTAGGGAGCGTGCTGGGGAAATTGATCGTTTTCGGGACAGTGGCAAGTCTAGGCCACTGTCCTGGTTGGGGACAGCCTTTTTTAGCGACACCGAAAGAGCGCAAAGAGGCATCTTCGGGAAAAAAGTGCGGTCCGGAATGGGGGAAGGGTAAGAAGGACCGGGGGTGGTAGTTGGGGGTTTGACGAACCAGGAGCCATGTTTGTCGAAGAAATCGAGAAAAACAACACAACGGAGGATAGTAACGATTAGTTCAGGGCAGGGGGAAGAAGGGGAAAAAAAAGGGGATTCGAAAAGGGGCCCGGTCTCATCTCGTGAATCATGCTGTTTCCCGACAAGACAGCGCTAAGCGTCTTGCGCTCAGAGGGTCAGTTGAGCTTAAAGGGGAGTTAAAAACCAGAAGGGGTCGAACAAAGGGGGAAAATGGTAAAAAAGGGCTAGGCCCATCACGCTAAGGAGATGCGCGGTTGGAAGATATTTAGTTACGGCAGGGGGGGACACCTCGGTAGATTAGTCACGCATGAAAGGGAGGCCTACAGCCATTACCCAGGCCAAAGAGAAGAAAGGAGGGGAATTCGTTCAGGGGGACTCGTGTAGAAGAACCGTCGCTGAGGCGGCTTGGCAGGGAACATCCTTTTGGCCGCAAAGGACCTTGAAGGGAGACTTAGAGAGTAGGGAAGGGTAGGAAAACCGACGCAGTAGTTACCACATGAAAGTAATGCCACTAGATGCGGGTTCCGGAAGAACTCCACCGTTTATTAAAGGGGAATGATTCTTCATGTTTCGATTCAGACGGGGTTCTGTCGGTCGAAGTGAATACGGGGAAAAAGGGAAAAATAGATCAGCGCGCAGGACAGCGCGTGCTCGGGGGAAAACTACAAAACTGCTTGGCAAATCATCATAGAATGACCGATAGCCAAGCAGAGGGGGGTGGTTTCAACACTTAAAGATGGGGGGAAAGGAAAGGGTAGGCCGAACTCGTCCCGAAAAACGGACATTACTTGCCAAAACCCCTCTCAGCGAAGTAGCGTGGCTCTCAGGAATGGTGTAGGCACAGCTCCCTCCCGTGGATAGGGGAAAAGAAAAAAAAAAAAGAGAATGCCACCTGTCGATTGCCGCTCGGGCGTTCGGGCGAAACCGGCCGCGCGACGAAGTCCGGAAGCTGCATGCCCAAAAGCGCTTTTGAAAGTTCAGCTGACCAAACGTCATGCCGAAGCAAGGGTGGGGGGAAAAAACAAAGGGAAACGTCCGCGAAAGGGGAGAAGGGAACCGCCTTGATAAAGGGCCCCCGGACGAAAAACAAGTCAGTGGGGGACAGGTTCCTGGATGAGGGGGGGGGTAAAAAGCGGGATGGTAAGCACCCGAAGTACATCTTCGCCTGCGTTAAAAAACAGCGCTCACCGATGCCTGCAAGGGAAGAGTGAGTGCCGGCAACCCCCCAAACCCCCCAAAAGGTACTTTAGTGAGAAAACTTGGGGGAATGATCCAGGCTGAAAAAAGGTGTTTGTCGAAGAATTGGGTCCGTAATTGGCAAGGATCAAAGAGATGCTGGAAAGTGCCCGTCAAAAAAAATTTTGAGGTCGGGGGAATGACAGGACTAAGTGAAGCTGCAGTGAAATTCTCAAGGGAAGGGAGAATTGCGGTGCGGGGAAAAACCCAATTGCTTGAAAAAGCTCCACTCCGCCCAAGAGCATGTTGGCGACATTTTCACAAATTGAGGAGGGCAGGCGGGGGAACGAAGCTGCCCGTGAAGTGATTTGTGTGGGGGGGGGTGCCCCCCCTGCAAAATGGCCCATAAATTCAACGCTAAAGCGCCGGGGGAATGTGTCAGACCACCGGGAGTCCCAAAAAAACGGAAAGGAAGGAGGGCAGAATTCCTTCTTCACGCGCCCGCTCAGCGAAGGAGAGACCTTTTACTGGGGGTGATCCACCTTGCCGAGGAAGGAATTTAAGTTCGGCGGATGCGAAGCTCGCATCGCCACCCAGATAAGGAGGTTGAAAAAAAAGGTATGAGAGGAAAGGTATTGGTCAATCCCTTCAGATGTGGGGGGAAAAGGGAGCGCTGCCGCCGGAGTCAAGTGCTTTCGTCGCGACATCTCTACATCTCTCAGCAGGAAAGGATTCAGAGGAAGGGAGGGGAAAATATAATCCACCTAAAAGTAACAAGCTCGGGGCATGCAACGATGCCCTGGGGCATAAGCTGGAACGATTGCGAAGCAACGCAGCGAATCCTGGAGTAAAACAGGACCGCGGGAGAGACAAGACACAAAAAAAGGGGTGGAGGCGGGCAGAAGAGTCATGCAGTGCGTCTGGAAGAAACGATGGTCGCAAGAAGACGGTCTTGATCTGGCCGCCCCAGGTCCGAAGGATGCGCGTTGCAGTTCTTCCACAGGAAGGTAGGGCAAGAGGACGGACATTGGTGTGGGAATAGGAATCGGGGCACACGTAAGGAAGCAATTCGTCAAAGAGTTGGTTGAAGGGTTCATGCGCGTGCTGCGTATAGAGAACCACAATGGAAATAAGGAAATCCCACGCACTCCGAAAAGGGTCACCATCGTCGGAGGGGAATCAACGTGAAGGTCGAGAAACCGAAAACTTTCTAGGATCGATGGCGAGGAAAAAAATTTAAGGGGGTTGAAGTAGATCACGTCTCTATCGCAGACAGGGTGATCAGTGAAATTGCGAAGTTTGATGCTGTCGTGTAATCCTCTTTACGGGAATTCACTTGGCAAAGTTGGGAAGAGGGGAAACAAAAGGGGCTCTTAAAGAGGGGGAAGGCAGGAGGAAAAAAAAAGGGAATATTCAGCGATCGTGGAGGGACGGGCCCGCAGGAGAAAAACCCGGCCAGCGTTCAGAATCTTATTTGCCGCCTGCGGGCGCGGGACAAGCGGGGTCGGCAACGAGTTGCAAACCGTAAGGGAAAACTTGAA
>Ga0179593_1595450_pt1 | contig 16063 bp, 13 predicted proteins | sample CZODoug2_1_08_16_FD_185931 | JGI IMG/M metagenome (GOLD analysis project Ga0179593, IMG submission 185931) | Vadose zone soil fungal communities from Angelo Coast Range Reserve, California, USA - CZODoug2_1_08_16fungal (PacBio error correction) | ecosystem: Environmental > Terrestrial > Soil >...
CAATGAGCCCTAGAAACATTCGTACCTTTCCCACAGATCAGGACAAATTCAACAACCCCATACAACGTCTATCGAAGTCAAACCATGCGCACAAATTTCCGGAGGTCATCACCACCTGTGGTCGAAAATGTGATTTCCTGGTCGGGGTCAAGAGGGGCGGCAGGGATCCCTACATCACACTGTTTTCATGAAGAAACTGTAACGACAACCCCTGGGGGGAAAAGCTCAGAGCACCGGGGGCTACCTACGATCAGAGACCGGGATACGCGCATTTATTATGGTCTCAGCGAAATCGAGTCGACGGCGCTGTAACCAAAATAAATTCCTGAACGCGAGATAGCAGAAAAAGACAACAAAAATCCAGGATTCTCACGCCATTCAGACAGTAAACGCATGTGAAATCAGACTTAGAAGCGGGACCCAACCGGAGGGGGTGGTTTACTAAAAGTAGAACCGCGACACCGAGGCTCTCCTGAACAGCAAAAAAAAAAAACCGTGGAGTGGGAAAAAAGGAACGATCAGGGCGCGACAAAATAGAGGTCAGGGGGGCCGGCAGGGTTGACATGGGGGATGAAAAAGAAGAAGAAAAGCTCCGTGCCGAAACCTCAACCTACCCGATAAACGAGACCAGATTAAATACATGGAAGAGGGGTTTCCAAAGTTGAAAAGTCACAGACTGCGCCAAGGTTTTATCTAAAGAAACAGTACATAACAACGGGCGCTAGGCTATATCTGAGACAATAGGAATGAACCTGGCGACCCTTCCGTCTCAAAACCATGACGAGGATCCATGTGGGGGGGAAATCGTATCCAGGCCACTCAACCAGGAGGGGTGAGTCTATTCCAAAACAAGGGGGGGGGGGGGGGAAGGGATGTCCAGACGGCTCGCCGGGAGGGCGGGACTGATTGAAAACCGGCCTTGCAGCATTGGTTGTGAAGTGGCACGCCAGAATAGCCCACTCAAAAAAGGGAATTGTAAAAGGTAATTCAAAATATATGGCCCTTGAGGCTTCAAGGAAAAAGAATGTAGGGCTAAGGGGGTGGCTTTGACTGTTAGAAGAAAATCGGGCCGGCCGCACGTCGAAAGTAACTCATAAAGTTCGCATCTAAACAGAATGGGAGAACGACCCGAAGTACATTGGGTCGCAGAAATACCGTCTCCAGAGTTCTTGCGGTGCACTCAGGGGAAGACAGGCGAGAAGCGTGCGTAGCAGGGTGCTGCAAGTAAAGGATCAGCGGCGAAGATCACCCTATGACCGAAGACAGGTCTCATCTGGATTCGCGGATGCCATAACCCGACATAAGGCCAGGGGGCTTATGCGCAGACTTCAAATAAATCAGACCGGTGGGCCTGATCGTCATCGAATGTCACGGGCCGGAGGGCGGCCGTCCGGAGAGTCCTGTTTTCTCTTATGACATCAAATGGGGTCAGGGACCCGACAACCAAAAACCAGGGAAAGGCCATGCTAAACAAAAAAACAACAGATATTATATGAAATAGGCAGTGGGGGACAGGGGGGGGCTAACCTAACAGAGGATATTAGTAAAAAACCATGTCTAAATTGGAGCTCTGCACTCTCAGCGACGTGCCGATCTCAAAGGCCAAACCTGCCTGGTTGAAAGGGTGCGCAGGAGAAACCGGCCGGATCGTGAGCACAGCTAGTTAAAGCGAATTAAACCCGACTGAGCAGGCGGGATTCAAAAGGAAACGCCCGTGGCCGCGCGGAGGGAAGAATAAGGCCTGAGAAAGTTGGGGTACAGTACCGGCTAACGGGGGAAAAGGAAGCTAGCCTATCCAAATGGAACACAAAAGGAATAAACACCTCACATGACGGGGATGTAAAGGGAGTCTTGCTACCCATTGGCGGGGGGGCTTGAAATCAGAAGGTTTTGATCGACCCAGAACCGTACGCCGCAAAGGGATGGACAACGAAGGGGAGGAGGGGAAGGAGGTCTAATCCCGTAAACGAACCGGGAGAAAAACTGGCGCAGTACTGTTTCGAAGGAGTCCTACGAGTGCAAAAGGGTTGTCTCTCCGGTTTTTGGGGGGAACTGCACACCTAAACCTTCGCCTTGGTGAGGTGAAGAGGAGGTGACAAAGTTAAAACAATAGAAAGCATGGTAGGTGAGGGGGAAATCGCGGTTGAAAAAAAAAAATAGGCGCCCGACGAAGGCCATGATTAGAAGCCGAAAAAAAATGTGGGAGGGAATAACGCCCACATCGACCTGGTGAAAAGTACCCGTGACTATTTCAAGTAAAAAAGACTTTTAAAGTGTCTCGGGACTAATGATTATTTGAAAAAGAATTGGAGGTTAGGGGGGAATGGTTCTCCCCTAAGCACTCTTATCCTGGGAACCTTGGGGGGGTATTCTAGGTTGGGGGGGAGATCCATTTCTTAGTTCGTCTGTTGGTCCGGTCACCATTCTTTCCCCTGCATCTCCCTGGTCCCCCACGATGTAAGTTGAGTTCGGATGCTTTTAGGTGCTCGGTCTCTGTGGTAAAAAATTCGATTCCCCCTATGGCAAAAAAGGAAAGGCCTAGGGGGTCTCCGACCCAGAGGGAGGTGGATCGGCACTATAATGTCACAAAGACAGGGTTTGCGGGGATAAAAGGGAAAGCGGGGTCGGCGCCCGGACTGCGAAAGTTAAGGCTGGGGGTAGATCGGGAATTACCGGTGTAAATTGGGAGATTGCTGGAGATCGGTGGTGCAAGGTCACGATGAGCGCTTCTTCAAAGATTTGGGGGTCCTGAGGGGCCGCTCGTAGGGTCCTGTCCCTAGGTCAATCTTAGGATCGCAAAATGTTTTACTGAGCTAGTTCGAGGACCATAATAGGGGGGTAAAAAGGTAAGGGAATAAAGTCAATTGAGCCGACTCACCAGTGGAAGTAGGGGTGCATTTGGTTACCAGAAAGGGGTTGGTTGTCCCGTTAACCCTACACAGTGAGAAAATCAAGGGTGGATTAACCCGTTGTTCGCCTTCCCTGTGTCCTACGGAGCCAGTCTAATTTCCCCTGGGAAATCCTCCAAGGGGCTCGACCTTTTGTCCGGTCCTCCTGCGTCACCGCGCCTAGCACAAGTTTTCCTAATTGGGTGTTTTAGAGGTGATTCTAGAACCCAGAAGGCGTAAGTAACTTAGGTACCTGTATTGGGGTGTTGTCTGTTTTTGGGGAGAACGGTGATAGTTGCCCGGGGGGATTCGTGGATCCCCTAGTGGACCTTTCCTTTCTTGAGGTCTGGTGCCCTTAGTAGGGAACTAGTCGTTGTTACCATCAGTGTAAGTACTCTAGGACGTCACTTGGGGGCAGGTGCATTTCCGGATTATTTAGCGAGACGAAACAGAAAATTTCCGGGGAAGTGCTTGGGCAGGGGGTACTAACTTGGGAGGGGTTCTCGTGGTATGGATCGAAGGGGCGCTCACCAGAAGGGGGAAGGGGGGGCCCTTGACCATACGGGGGGTTCGATACTTAGAGATGGGGGGGGACACCCAGTCATGTGATCGCGTCTCCAGGCAAAGGATGCCCTAACCTTCCCGGACGGGAGGGTGGCCTTGGATCCTGAGGGATCAGCAGACGAGGGGCTCTATTGGAGCGAGGTCCTAGGGGATAGGCCTCTGTTTCCTTGTTTTCGGGGTGTGGTGAAGATCGCGGGAGCTAGAGCCGGTTCGTCCCGGGAGAGACCTGCGATTTAGAGGAATTGGGGGTCTACTGTTTCATAGCACGGAAGAGGGGCCCCCCACGTCCAGCGAGGAGCCCGAAGCTGGTTGCGGACCCAAGAAGAGAGAAGAAATCCTAGCATCATGCCCAAAAAGGCGTAGAGGAAGCGCGAATGTCAGCCGAGTGGAAGGAGGACCATACAAGTCGCCCCTAAAGAGAAAAAAAAAACGGAGGAGGAAAGTATATATATGCAGGGGGTGTGAAAGCTGACTGCTGGGGGGCTTCCAAAAAGGAGGACATCGGAAAAGCATCTACGCATATTTACTGGGCTTGAATGAAGTGCAATGCGTAAAGGTTGCCTATGTCGAGTGTCTTCGTTCGGGGTTGGTCCGGAGACACCGATCAACTGCTGATCAAGACAGTCTTCACTAACAAGAGAAAAGAGGGGGTGAGCGCTGAACGCAATGCCTCGAGCGGGGCAAGGTCGTTTCAAATAAGACAAGAGGTTCAACAAGAATATCTAGTGGAATTTCAGTAGGGTATCTTCACCAGCTCCAGCCTCAGCAGGTCAAGGGAACTTAAAGCTACCCCTTACAAAAAAGAAAATGACTACCGCGGGGCACGATAGTTTGCAATCTGACCCACAAAAAGCCGGACTCCCCCCAGTGAGCGGCCACAAGGAAACTACCCCATACGTACAAAAGCACAAGGCTACCACACTGGGCGCGGCAGTCGGAGGCAGCACCTGAACGTTGTCGAAGTATGTGTTCGGTGTCTGCAGCTGAGGGGAAAGTGGGGGAAATTTTATGTTGCCGAAAGGCCATGGGGGTTCCGATCAATCCCGTATCCCCGTAAGCCGCCCCCCAATTTTTAAATACAATTTCCAAAAGACTCTGGGCGGTTCAAGCGAACTTTCCCTGACCAGTAAATGGGGAATGTAAGCAAGTTGGGGTTAAGTACTGGGCTAAGGATCCCTCTCGGGAGAAACGGGTCTCTTTCTCCTCGAGGGGGAAGGGTAGAGAGCCCGGATTAGAATAGGAGAAGGAAGGGCCTGAACATCGAGAGCATAGCCACAGGAAACCCATCTAAACTAAAACCTATAAAAAGCATCATTCCATCATGGTCAAAGGTTAAGTGTCCCTTCCTTATCCTGATGCACCCGAACTTCCATGGGTTATTTCTGTTCACCACGAATCCCGAACGTACACCTGTCGAGCTCGACTGGAAATCCTCAAACCCGTTGTGGAAAACTTCTAGTGAAGAGAAAAAGGTCAAAAGAAACCTTGAAGGTTTTTCTTGGAAGAGTTTGGGAAAAACGGAGCGAATGTAAACGACTGGGTACCACCTAAACCGGCGACGGGAAACGTCTCAGATCTGGATACAGGTCCTATCTGTGTTCCACAATTTTCACCGACACCGATCAGTTTGTCTAAAATTACAAATTAGTCCTACCAAGAGACTGATACTTTCCTATCTCCTCGCCTCGAACCTGATAGACACGCTGTCTGCGCTGGTCCGAAAAAAAATTATCCCAGGCTTAAGCTAACGAAGAACTAAAAGGGGGGCAGAAAGTATTATTCACGTCCTACCACTCAAAAAAAAAGCACAGAATTACTCAAAGACCTAACCGTTGAACGTCAACTGCAGAGTTGAAGAGACCTGGCCGGTCGGTGGGACTTCCCACTCATAAAACAGAAATTGAAGGAGGGTGTCAAGTTTCACGCCAACTCACCAAAGGAGGGCATAAGTGTTACGCGTATCAAACCAGTGGAACCCGATTGGGGAACGTTTCGCTATCCAAGTAATGTGAGAATGGGGGGAAACTTGGAGGGAGGACCGAAAGTGGCGGGCCCGCGATGTACAAAAAGAAGCGGAGGAGGGAAAGGGGAGATCGCATCTCAAAAAAATTGGAGAAAAACCCCGCAGGGAAAAAGATTAGAAAAAGTGAGAAAGGAGCGTTATTGCGGTGTCTCCTACGGGTGAAACGAACGGAGTTCAGAAAAGGCGTCAAGCCCGCAAAGGCTGGCTTATCAACAGTCGAAAAATCCCCGAAGGCACGGGGGATCATTCTGCAAAAAGGCGCGGATACTTTGGCCTCTAAGACCTCTGCGCCGTGCGAGGACTCAAAGTCATCCCATCTTTGGGGGGAAGTGTATCAGATAGAAGGCAGGTAGAGGGCTACTGGAGAATTGGACTTAATTTTCTGTGCAGGAAAACAATCTGTAGTCCTCCCACCCCTGTCCCCCACACACTTCCTCTCTCTCAAAAAACCCAGAGGAGAGAGTCGAGAACTCGTCTGTAATTCCTCTTGTGGGGGGGGCCCGGATGGTGTCGGGCCAAGGATCAGTCTCTTCGCCAAGAGATGACGCAGCCTTAATGTACAGAGCAAGAAGAAGAGGGGGATACCGAAAATCCGCTCCCTTTGCCGGGAAGGGAAGGGAAAAATCGAAAGCAACGGCGGAGGGTTGGGAATTCTTTTGGAATAGCCCTGCCCGAGCGAATAGAAAGCTCGTCAAAAAGGAATTCCCGACGATCCAAAAGAAAGGATGAAGGCCAAAACGTAGGAGGATTCGGCATTGGGACTTTGAAAGAAGAAACGCTCTCGTACGTCGAGACCCCAACCCTTTCAGACCGTAAATAACGCCTACGGGATGCCAGTGGGAAGAAATCGACAGTAACGCGTGCAAGGTTTTGTCAGGGGGGGTAGTTTTACCTTAAACGTTACGAACGAGCCGATTTACAAGGAGGCACGCGTTTCGTCACGATCCTCAGGCACCCGAAAATCAAAGAAAGGCAGTAAGGGATCGTGACTCCTCCTGATCGGGGGCATAGCAAGGTGGGATCCTCCCAAACTCTTCCAAAATTGTGAGTTGAATCTGGGATGCAGAGGGCACCCATCCTCCCGGCAATGGGTTAAGTTGGAAACCAAAGAAATAACGATCCCTAGAAACGTAAAGCAGGTCCCAACAGGCTTGGGGTGAAGGCTAGAAAGGGAACCTGGTGGTGAGTGGCAGGCACAATCCGATGGTCAACCAAGGGGGGGGGACGTGTAGAGCTGTCCCCATGGGAGGAAGGTGAAGAAGGTGAGTCATAGTTGCAAGGGAGAAGCAATCGTTAAAGATAGAAGGGTTATAACGGGGGGGGGAGTGTGAGGGGGAGGAACCCGGGCGCGTTCCTGTGCCCCTGGGGGGAAAAATCCTTTAGTGAATTTCTCCCTCTTGCTCCTTTTTTATGATGGTAACGTTTGTCTTGGGGGCGGTCAAAGAACATAGAGGAAAGGAGATGCCCCCAGATAATGGCAACTAAGGCATGCAAAGAGGGAGAAGGAAAAAAGCTTTAGCGGGGGCTCGACAAGAGAATGTTTGAAAAAGTTGGGGAGGGGATGAGAGAGAGCTCGAGATGGGAGGAAAGTTTCTTGGAGTAAAACGAACCGATGGGGCACGGAGAAGGCAAACCGGTAAACCGTTCAACTGGGGGACCGGGGGAGGGGTGGGGAGGGAATGTGAGGACGGCTGGTGTCTCGGGCGTCCATGTGCTCAACGATCTTCCGAAGCAAAAACCGGACGGGGTCACCACGCACGCTCGGAAAAAGACACGTTCCCGATACGGATCTGAAACACGAAGGATCCTCTTCTCTTTCCTGACGGACCTTAGCAGCAGAGGTGCGCGAATTTCCAGGAAGAAGGCAATTCCTCCCCTTTGTTTTAAAACAGTCGGGAAAGAAAGGTTAAAGTACGGCTTAAAAATAAGGGGGATCAGGGCTACGCGCTTCCCAACGATGCCCTATAAGAAAAAAGGAACTGGTCCGGCTGAAAAGGCAGCTAAAAGCCCCTTTGGTCAAATGGTGGCGGGGAGATAGACGGTCAGTTAGGTTTCAGTTTTAAAGGATTCAGGGTGGGCACTTTAAGTTTAGGTCGGGGAAAACATGCAAATAAGAAGGGAAAAAGGGCGGTCAAGTGTACTGTGGAGGAGGGGGATTCCCTCAGAACCAAGTGGTAGGGAATTATGCAGGCGGGGTGCTTCATATAATACGCGGAAATTGCCATCGAGGGTCTTTTTAGAAGGGGACCCATTGGGAAAGTCGTTCAGTATTGGCCGGACTAAAGAAAAAACGCTTTTGTGGTGCCTTAGACGTTGAATCGGGAGTTCTGTACAGCTCCTAGGAGTGTAAAAAGCCACCAAAAAGGACTACTCAAACATAGTCATCCCCTGACAGAAAAAAGAAAAACTTCATCAGCCAGCCAAATCGAGTAGGAGCGAAGAGCGCTGTCGCGATAGGGGGGAGCCAGGAACAGTCGTGGAACATGACAAGCTCACAACAAACAGTGGAAGTAGTAACAAAGAGATATGAGGGGTTGGGGAAACGACGGGGCGTAGGGGAGCTACCCATCACCAGGAAGAGAAGGAAGGGTCAGGGGTTTCTTAAGGCTCCAGGAGAGTCATTGGTGAAGAACAGGGGGTCGAGTTGGGGGGGTGCTGACAAGCCGATCCGCTGAGGGGATCAGCATTCCGGGTCCAAAAAGAAAAAAGGAAAAAAAGAGTTCTCGTGGACTGGGAAGGTGTGTCGGAAAAGGGGAAGACTACGTCTTGATAGAAATCCGCCCTCAGTGTTTTAAACCCGATATAGGTCCATTTCTCTTTTGGAGACTAGACTCACCCGAGACCTCAAAAAAGATACGAAAGCCTGTGGGTCTTACCTTGAGAACCCAGTTCCAGCCGAACCCGAGCCCGACGAGGACCCTCTTTTTAAGGGAGTTTGCAGTTCTGGGGAAACCTAAAACAATCGAGAAAATCCCGGCCCAAGGCCAACCAAGAACACTCCCCTCACGGACCAGCACAAAAAAACGGAGCCACACTGGGAAGAACGAGGCTGTCACCGAACCGGTGGGGGGGTTTCCTGGAGTTTGCAGCGGAAGTCGTAAAAGGAAAAAATAAGGAGCACGTGTTTCATCAAATAGGAACCTGTACCGCTGGGAGACGTACTGAAGACAGCACCCCTCTTTTCTCCTACTTAATGAGGAGATAAAGGAAATAAGTATTTTTGTCTCTGACAATTTGTGGTTCGACTCTCTTCTGTTCTTAACAGCGCGTATCGCCTAAAATCTCTAAATGCATAGAATGCTCGCACACATAGTCCCTAAGTCAGATAAAAATCACTCAAAATGGCACAGAATGTTAAACAGAACCGGTCCTGACGATAAAGGGAAAAAAAGACCTTACCGGGGGGGAGGGGACCCCAGTACCGGGGAAACCAGAGGGGGGCATCCCTTTTTCTCGGAAAAAGAAGGGAAAAAATAGATGGTCCGATCCCCGAGGAGTGGTCGCGAAACGACCGGGCAAGGTGCGTCATATTTTTGGCATTATACGAGGGGGGGAAGAAGCAGCTTAACACGCTGTGGAAGAACCAAATCCCACATAGAACGTCTCCGGTGATCCAGGGAAGCGGTGGTTAAAGAATGTCCCACGAAGGGATCGAATCAGCATCCAGGAATCCCAAATGAGAGGAGAGGGAGGATAAAATAGCATAGACGCAAAAGACGAAAGGAAAAAGGCTTCAAAATACCCATTTCGCGCGAACGGCAACAGGGACTGCAGGGAAAAGATTAGTCAGTTGGACCGCACTCAACGGGACGTGGGAAAGAAACACTCCGCGTTGGGACGGTCAGGGAGAAGACTGAGGCGAAGGTATTAGGGGGGGGGGATAAAGAACTTTTGCCTCTAATGGTTTTGTACTTGGGGGGACTCCTCACTATCCCCTCACCCTGAAGAGTTTTGAGGATCACCATAGAAAATAGGGAAAGAGTAGGTAATTCCGTCGAAGAAGTAGGAAAGACCGGTGGCGTGAAGTATAGCCTCACAGTGCTCGTTCGCCGGGGGAAAGAAGCGGGAAGAGGAAGGCTGAAGGGGAGCGGCAAACAAGCTGCTAACGCAGGGAAAACAAGAGGGACTACCTTCCTCAAGGGAGGAGGGGATGTGGTGAAGAAAGGGGGTGAGGGGACGAAGCAAGGAGGGGGGCATGGGGGGCGAAAGGGAGAGAAATGAGGGGGAGAAGGAAAGCGGGCGCTTCTTCCCGAATTCACGCAACGGGGGAAAAAGAGGGGGTAAAGAGGGGGCGGGGAATAAGCTGTTTGAGCCCCGACCGCTTGCAAGAAAAATTCAAGAGGACGGGGGAAGTTGAGATCGTCATCGAAGCAAGGGGAAGGAAAGGGACCAGGAAGCATCACATTTGAAGGGGAAGGGACACATCAAGTGTTAGGGGCCACACCCCCCAGGTAAACAGTGGGATCGGCGAGCAAAACACCAAAACAAGGAGTAGGACAAAATCTTCCTAAAAGGGACTTTTTTGTTGTTTTCAGTTACAAGCATTGGACGAGGCTTCCCGAGACCCATTTAGGGGATGAGTTCTCAAGCCCTTCCCGTGCCCTTCCGTAGGAATAGAGATGGAAAAAAGAGGAAGTTTTGGGATAAGGGAGAAGGAGCATCCGCGTTTATAAGGAACCTCTATTCCGGAAAAAGGACAAAAACGGAGACAATTTTTGCTGAATTGAGGGACAGGGGGGGGGGGCCCTATCTTGTTAAAGAAAACGCATGCTAGGGGGGGGCCTGCCCGCCGTCTAAGCGAAGATCCGTCTCTCCCGCAAAGTAGGCGAACCCCGCAGGGAACGCCGAGGTAGTAATGACGTCACTGAGGGGCTGTGATAGCTGGTAGATGCAAAAGTGAAAAAAGGGTAGGAAGGAAGGGGAAAAAGGGAGGTCCCGAGATCGTTCGAAAGGAACGCCAAAGGTAGCCCTACATTCGCGACATTACTTGAGGAGGGGGGGAAAGCGGAAGAATCGCTTTGGTTGAAAATCGGGGGGTTTTGAAGAGCTGAAAGGGGATGAGGAGGCGTGCAAATTGTACACTCAATAGAAACAAATGGGGGGGGGAACGGGTTACAAAAAAATACCGGAGCCAGACGCAGAAAGGACGAAAGGTCCAAAGCGGGCAGTTTTGGATAACTATACCCCACCAGGGGAACTGGTTTCTTCAGGAGGCCAGAAAAAATACTCAAAGGGGCGGGTTTCCTTTCGCGTCGCCATGGTGATGGAGGGGGGGGACGGGGGTCTATCGGGTTAGAAGGGGTCGTCTTCCGGATATCACTTACTAATCATAAGGGTTCTTTAGCCTTTGAACGTCTTGCTTCGAGAACCCTTGAGCTCATGTCCGGGGAAAAGGTTTTACAAAAGCCGTTCCCGGGTCATATGTCTACGTTTAGAAATTTCTGGAAAACGCGGTTTATTGTGCGCAAATTTTCCATTCGAGCTGCAAAAATAATAAATCTGCCGAAACCCTGCCAGGGGTCGTCGCGAAAAACCTGGAAAGAGTGGCCAAAAGACACGGTTTGCCGGATGAAAAGGGGGACGGGTAGAGCCAAAAAAGGACGGGGGAGAAACAGAAACGGGGGAGCTTTATTCAGGGAACCGGTGTTACAAATGACGTTTTGGAGTCTTTCGTTTTATCGACTTGTTCCTTTGCCTAGTTTTCGCTTCTTCCTGCTCGAATGTCAGATCGCCGGCTGTTGCCACAAAAAAGTCAGATCAAGGGGAAAGAGAGATCCATAATAAGTAGAAGAAAAGTGACTGCAGGGACAACGACCGATGGGACGGGAGGGGATCCTTGCCCGGAATAAAGGTTGTCGGAAGGTATGAGGGGGGTGGGGAAACCAGTTGGGGGGGTACATTAAAACGGGGGGACCTCCTTCGTAACTAAGAAACCTGGAAAAGGCCCTTTTCTGCACAGGTGAAGGGCAAGGGCCTGGGAAGCCCCGTGGTGGACAGGGGGTGGTGCTTTTCGATCGAAGGGCCGAGGGGGGGAGGGGGGAACATTGTGGGGACTTCCGGTTGCACTGAAGAGGAGGTTGTGCTGTCAAGGGAAAAGAGCGTGGACGGCGTACGGGATGCGGGAAAAGGGGGGGGGGGGGTCGGCAGCGCCGGTGAGCGGGGGGGTCGTGGTGAAACGTTTCTCGGGTTAAGGGGACAGTACAGAGAGAATCAGCCACTTGAGGCTAAGTGAAAGAGGGAGAAAAACCAGGGACGTTTAGCGGCTGGGTCCCACGCAACATGTACAGGGAATTTTTCCCTCGCAGTAGGACGGATACGAGACATATTGGTTGTCGGGGGGCTGCGCGTGCACTCGGAAAGGGACGTTGAGAAATTTTTCGGTTAAAAAAGCCGAAAACAACCTCTCAACTAGCTCGGAACAAAAGGCACGATCAACCTTAACCAAGGGGCGTCCGCCAAGAAATCGGCGTAAGCCGCAGAGTCGAAGGAGTGGAAGCGCGTCCGCAAGAGGGACTAAAAGAGAGAAAAAAAAAAAAAAGGATGGAGGAGGGAAGAGCTGGATCAGGGGTACCGACCTGGAAGTGGGAGATTCACAGCCTGCGGATAAGGGAAAATGGGGGCTTGCGAATGAGGCTCAGGCTGAGGGGCCTCGATGTGGGGGACTGGTTTTGGGGGGAGGAGGCCGCACCCAAAGGCTGATAAGAAGGGTCAGATTCCAACGAGACACATTAAAAGAAAGCTTACAGGAAGGCTGAGGATTCTGGCGGGGCGTGAATTACCTAGGGGGGTGTTTCAACACCACTTAATGCAGGGGCGGGAGGTATTTTTGTAGAGGGCATCCTCACATCGTGCAAATGATCCTGTGAAGAGGAAGGCCCCCGGTTTTACAGTCACGATGCCCCGCAGGGAAAGAAAAACATCCCGACTGGGTAGGAAGAAGTTCCGCTAGGTATAATTTTTTCCACTTTGAGGAAGACCAAGCCCCACCCGGGTGCCGCGTAACTAGAAGTGTCCCACAGGGAAGGCAAAACCTGCAACAGAATAACATGGACGGTCGAATAGCAACGAAAACGCGACCAAAGGGGGGCGCGTCCGGAAAGAAACCTGAACCTGGTAAAAAAGGGTGTCCGTTGAATTCTAATTGCGTCATCGTCCGCTAGCAGGTTTGAAGCCGAGCACAAGAATCAAAGAGAATAACGGACCACCCGTTTAGGTCCGGGAAGCAATCAAAAAAAAAGTGGTCTGCGGCTAAGGGGAAAGAGAAAAAGAGGAGCATTGGTCGTGGTAAAGTCGAGAACACGGTCTCTTTCACGATCGGAGTCCGGCGTCAGCCGTCGCTCCAGTAAGAGCGCATGCGTCGAGAAATAGGTGGTGGGGGCGTTGCGCTCGCCCTCTTAATGCACCAAAAAAGAAGACATGTCAGGACATCAATGTTTCCCATTGAATGGCTACCTTCTACCTTCCCCACCCATAAGAAGGGGTAGTATCTGAGGAGATACCCAGTCCGGGCGCCGCAAACTCGAAAGCAAGGTTTAAGAAAGGAAAGACCCGTGTCTTTGGAGAAAGGTTGAAGTCCCCCTCTCAAATGGGGTCGAGGGAGCAAAAGTGAGCAGGGGGGATAGTGGACGGGTACAGTGAAGCTCGAAAAGCGCGGGTGAGACCAACAAAATGGAATATATCCGAAAGATCCTTTCCTGCTGGTTCCAAGGGAACCACCGTTGGGCTCCAAAGGGAAAAATGAAAATCATCAAAGTTCTCCTCCGCAAGGTAGAAGAACGTCTTAACCTGCTCTACTCACCAGAACGAGGAAAGAGCTTTCTGGCCAATAAGCCCAATGAAAGAAAAGGAAAAAAGGTCCCTTGGGGCGTAAAGTCCGGGAAATAAAGGGAAATTTGGTGAAAGAACTAGACTCCCACTGGAGGGGGGGCACTCAACCATGTCGGCGAAAAGACGAAATTTGGACGAGGCCAAGACGAAACTAAAGGAAGGGCAGGGGTTTGTCCGAAAAAACTAAAGAAACTCCCCAAGGACTTGCAGAAATTTTTGGGGAAGTCACGTGGAAAACAAAGAAAGAGAAAAATGCGGGAACGTTCGTCAAAGTAAGGGGGAAAAATGGAATCCCGGGGGCGGTGGGAAAAAGAAGGGATCGGGAACGCAAGGTGGTCCATGTACTGAAAGAGCGGAAGGAAGCTCAAACAGCTGGGCGAAAACGCCCCGCAGTTTGAGGTCCGGGGATACGGAAAAAAGGCGTTAGGCGGTGTTCCCTACTGGAAACTGCGAAGGAGTAAGGCGGAGAGCGAAGTCGGCAGATCGAAACTCGGGGCGGGGAAAAGTGAAAGAGGACCCGCGTGGAGAACGTGATCGCGGCGGACAGCTGTTGCCTTAAAACTACCGCGCTGCCAGGAACAGATCAAGACAAAGTCCCTCATGGGGCAGGGGGGAGTACGAGCCGGGAGAGGGCAAGGCGCCATTCACGGTGCATAAACGGACACAGTCCCGGTCGTCCGAAAAAAAGGTAAAACATCTTAAAAGGGAAGATAACATCAACAAAAGGAATTAGGGATAGTCTTCCGAGGGGGTGGGACAGTTGGGTTGGCTGAGTCACGTCTTAGGATCGGGGAAGAATAGCCAAAATCCTGTCGAAAAGGGAGGAGGAGCTCTATCTTCTCCCTTCACCCGCAAGGGACCATTCGATGACCGAAAGATCAGAGGCAAATAAATGGGTTTATTTTTTATGCCCTTTTGAGTCGCGTTCTACCTAAGCGGGTCGGGGAGAAGTTCATCCGAAGGAGGACACGTTGCGTGAATTCCGGGACGAACCAAAATAGGGAGGCTTCGCCCATGCGAGATGAAAGAAAGCGAAATTGCACAATAGCCGGCATCTAGCAAAAAAGTAGGCCTAACGGGAATCAGGGGATCAATGTAGTCATGCTGCTACCCGTAAAGGGCGGGGGGGAGACCAGCTGGTTTTGGAAAAAAAGATAAAAAGCTTACTCACAGCCCGAGATTGAAACGGGAAAATCCACAAGGGGCGGCGATCGTCCAAAAAGGGAGACGAGAGGATCTGGAGAATAACTGTCAGAAGGGAGTTTTATACTGGGTGAACCCAAAAAATTCACAAGGTGGTGAGGTGTAGGGGGAAGGGAGGGGTCAAGTGGACAACGGGAGAAATCAAAGGGGCTGAAAATTTTGAACATCGTCAACCTAAATCAAAAAGAAAAGTCCGGGGCGATACGCCAAATCGTTGGGGGAAAAACCCCAACTTTCCCTGTTTGAGTGGCAGGCAGAAACCCGAAGCCGAAAGGGGACCAATTAAAACATTGGACGGCCCCGTTTAGTCCGAATTAGTGGAGAAAGTAGGGGGTAAAAATGGTAGGAAGATATAGGGCTAGAATGATAGACCGCGAGGAACAGGTGATTTAATCTTGGTAGGAGGAGGACAGAGACGGGATGCCAGGGTGACATGAAAAGAAACTTGAATGGAAACGTGCGAAAGATGATAGGGGGGGGTTGGTTCGGAACATCGCTTAGGAAAAAACCCACTGATAGAGCACGGGGAACTCAAAAGAATGAAGCAATTGCCGAATAGGTCGTCGAAAAAGTAGGAAGTACAAATAAGTTTTCAAAGACCAAGGGGGGTTGGTGCGGGACAGGCAAGAAGAAATGGCATCTCAGGGGACGAAGAAGAACCGAAGGACTGGGGTATAAAGAATGGGTACGCGGGAAATTGCTCAGGTCTGAGGGGCGAGCGGGTTCGGCACGATTGGGGAACGCTGAGGGTAAAGAAAAAGGATTTTAAAGGGAGAGAAAAGTCGGTTGCCGTCACCACGAGGCACGGGGGAACTGGGGGAATTTGGAGTCGAAAAAAAGCCGAAGCGCCTCTCGTTACAGAATGACTTTCAAAGTACCGTCTCCCAAACCTAAAGAGAGCTTTTGCATTTGTCGCATAAGGTTGTTCCGTTTCACCGAGACGCGGAATGGAGAAGAAAGTGGGCTGGGCTGCATTCCCATTGCCAGGGCAAACAGTGAAACCGACCAAAAAGGAAATCATACCAAAAAAAAAAAAGGGTCAAAAAGACTGCCGCTACTGAACAGTGTGTCGCAGGGGAAAAAGCGAAGAAGGATTGGGTATGGGGTTAAAGGGGTTTGCCGAGCCAGGGTTCACGATCAGGATGGGTTGTGGGAACAAAGGGGGGGCAAAAAATAACGTGAAACACGAAGCGTTCTTCACAGGGGTTAAGAGGTAGGGGCGTCCTTGCAGAACAGGTGGGGGGGGAAGGCGGGCTGGAGTGTTCGGCAGGAAAACGCTATCCATTGCCCGATCTGGCGAAACCCCGATGATGGGCACGCAATGAATCTGAGGGTCAAATCAGGTGGCCGGCATCGCTACGAAAAGACCATCTGGGTGTTGTCTGAAGGTGTCAGAAAGTCGAATGGAAAGGGGTGGAGAAGAAAGCAGCGAGGTGAGACGAAGCCCCCCACACTAAGACATGACCCTAGCAATCAACTGAAAACAGAAAAAAACGAAATCTGCAGAGCCGCCGCGATGTGAGGTGCTTGAAAAAAAAAGAAAAGCGGGTTTCAACGC
>Ga0179593_1293739_pt1 | contig 16062 bp, 10 predicted proteins | sample CZODoug2_1_08_16_FD_185931 | JGI IMG/M metagenome (GOLD analysis project Ga0179593, IMG submission 185931) | Vadose zone soil fungal communities from Angelo Coast Range Reserve, California, USA - CZODoug2_1_08_16fungal (PacBio error correction) | ecosystem: Environmental > Terrestrial > Soil >...
TATTCAGGGTGCGATTGCAGAACGAGGATAGGACGGGAGAACGGTGTTGACATCCGGCATCAGAATGGCACATCCGCCGGGGGAAAAACCCTCCGAAGGAAGAGGAAAAGGAGAGGGCGGGGAAGGGGGGAATCGAAAACACAACAAACATGCGAGCCCTCGAAAAAGTTCAGGACTAGGTTGGGAAAAAGCGGAGAGACAGCGCTTAAAAATTAACGAGAGGAAAAGCGATATCGGGAAAAAACCGCCACCGGTACGAGGCAAGGGGCATCATAGCAGCTTGGGAGTCACGCAAGTGTATAAAGGAACGGAAAGGCCACTCAGACGTCGGAGGGAATCGGTAACACGCCGGAGAAGGTTGCAGGGCATAAAGAAAGGCTCCCAAACTATTTGAGGAGAGGAAGACTAAAAGGTAAGTATAAAGCCGGTGAGAAAAAAGAGCCCTACATCCACTGCGGGAACGAATATAAGACTCTTCTGGTAAAAGCGGGCATGGGGAAAAGGAAGGAAGGATACAAAGAATTGCATGGGGGAAGAATGAGGGGAGTTCGAAGGGCAAAAAGATGCTGCGGCGGGGTGCTCTGGTTGAAACCTCCCTCCTTGGGCCAAGAGAAAAAAAGAAAATGAAGGTCCCTAAATGATAAAAAAAGGGGAAACGAAATTCGGCGCGCTCACCCCGTAAAGTTATAAAACCATCGTGTCAAGTCAGCAAGGGAAAAAAAGCAAGACGGGCAAAACGTGGAAAAGAAAGTTGGGGGAAGAAACGGATCAAAAGAGAGGTTGCTTTGGCATACGTCCACGATGGAGTGAGGTGGGAAAAAAAGAAGAAAAAATGTCGAAGAGAGAGTACGGCACAGGGGACCAAATTTCATAGAGAAAAACCCAAAAAAGGAGGACCACCAAGAGCGGAATAGAGGGGGTAAAAACGCCGGTCCAAAGGTGAAAAAACCAGGCAAAGGAGCAAGGAACTGGATTGCCACAAGGTGGTTCGAAAAAAAACTTTGGAAGAAAAGAAAAGCCACAAGTTAAACAGCCCTAGAGAAGCGTTCTCGAAGAAAAGAACGCAACGCGCAGGAAAAGGGGGAGGGTCAAAGAAGAAACGATCCAGCAAGCGTAAGAAAGAACACCAAACTTCAAGATATTTTAGGGCCGCTAGCAGCGAGGGAGCACCTTTTCCTCCAAGGAACAGAGCAGGGAAAGGCAGCAAGAGACGACGAAGCGGACCTAGGGCGAGGGAAACGCGAGCCAGAAAGGGTATTAGTAACAGGCGGCATATCCTTTGCTAAAAAGGCGCTTAAAAAGCGTTTAAACGAAAGAGAACTGAGCGAAAAGTGCCGCGGAGGGGACAAAAGGGGCTCAATAACTTCTCGGGAATGAGTAAACAGTAATAGCAAAAAGCGAAAAGCGAGGGAATCTACCCGCGTCAAGCAGCCTGGGAAAAATACCGAAACAGGGGGGGGGTCTGGCCAAATAGGGATAGAACTTGGCTGCAACCTGCAACTCTCAAGTCAAATTCCGGGGGGTAAGCTCAGCTCTCTCAATTAAAAGGTCAAAAGGGAAAAGGGAAGCGCACCTGATTTTGCGGAAAAAAGGCGCGCAAAGCTGACGTACAAAAGCGCCGCATTATTGAAGCGCTAATCTGGGCAGAGAAAAAGGAACCGTACAAATAGACAGGGAGGGAATGCAGAGCCTCCCGAGAGGCACATTAGAAGATAGAGGTGCATGGTGCCGCGGAAACAAAAGCGTCACAGATACTACTACAAAGAAAAAGAGGAGGACATTATAGAATGTGGAAGAAACGGGACAGCACCGGTTCCGACCCGCGGGAAAGAGGGGAAAAGGGGGGGTAAAGAATGGGGAAAGGCGGCTGATCACGTAGAAGTGCAAAAAAAGGAGACAAAAGCACATCCGAGAGCACGGGGAAATTACACACAAGGGATGGGTATTTTCCAAGGGGTGGACGGAAGAAACAGCTCAGCAAACTAAAAAGAATTTCCGAGAAATACAAGGCTGCCTGGAAAGACCGAGGGGGAAGGGGAAAATGGGACACGTAATCTGCAGCCACGCAAACCGTCGACTCCCTGACGATTTGGGTTCCCTCCATCTAAGATGGGGGGGACCCCGAACGGTCAAAAAACTGTCAGGAAAGGACGCATCCATTAATTTCGGATTTGTAAAAAGTCCGTGGAAGGGGCAGGGATCATATAGAAATTCAACTCCACAAGGGGGGCCCTATAATGGCTCGGAAAGAAAATGGACACTATACTGGGGGGAAATTAAGTGGGGGAAAATGGAAGCTCGCAGGAAATAGTGGAAAAACAAAAATGCTATTGGCATGAAAAAAAAAACAGGAATCTGCTGCGGAAAAACAGGCTAAACTCTAAACAAAAAACCAGTCTTTAGAAGGGAAAAATGGGAATAGAAAGGGTGGGCTCTTCGAATTAGCAACTGGTACAGGCACTGAAGGGAAAATCCTCACCGAGCGGTAAAATAAAACGATTCCCTCTGAGACTGACCAATAGGGGGAATTTGACAGGTCGAGAAAAGGGGGAAGAAGAGGTGGGACGAATAGGCTCCTGAAGGGGTGGGGGAGGGGGGAACAAAAAAATCAACTGAAGAAGCAAAGTCAAAGGAAGAAATCGTGACCTGATGAAGACTTAACCATTGTGGGACAGAAAGCGTTGGCAAGAGGGAGATGTCAAACCAGAACCGAAGGATCAGGAAGGGTCGGCACCAATAATTCGAAAAAACAGAGGGACCAGGTAACATCGGAGAGTTTCATAGTTATCGAAACGGTAAGACGTGAATGGGGGGATCTCGTTGGTTGGAAAGATTAATCACCAAGAACTGGGGTCAAGGAAAGGAAAAGGCATCTATGAGTGGGGCTTGCCGGGTCCGCAAAGGTCAAGCTCTGAAAGCTTGGGAACGTTGGAAACTAAAATTAAGTCCTGAGAAACTGGGACCCTGGAAGGGGCAACTTCAAAAGTAAGCTTTCCCCAAAAGTCACATTTTGAGGAGTGGAAGAAGGAATAAAGGAGGGCGGTTCAACGGGGGGGAGAAAAACGGTAAACAAGTCTCAGGATCCGTAAAAGCGCGGGTCGGGAGGAGCCTACCCGATCGTTGGTTCACCGAATGGCGCGACAAAAACGAAAAGCTGGCTTCAAGGCAATTAAGCAAAATGAGGACTCCCGATGGTGGCTCCCGGTCAGCGAGGAAAAATCAGGTTATCATTAAAAGCTCCGTCGGGGATTAGCTTAGAAAAATGCGCACCCTGCTCAAAAGACTGGTCAAAAGGTAAAACTTGGAAGGACAAATTGAGGATCCGAAGAACAAACAGGGGGACGAAGGGCTCAGGATCAGAGGGGGAAAAAAAAAAAACGATGGTCCGTTAGAAGGAAAGAGTTATCTTCTTCGATACAGGTACTCGTCGATCAGAGAAAATCCTTGGGGCACCCGAGAAAAATTTCCGCGAAAGGGGGACTGTTATGGAAAGTTCCCGCGGGGGAGTCGAGTTCCATGTTCACATAAAAGGTGGGGACCACTAAGGAACTTCATGGCAAGGGGAGAAGGTCTCGGCTCTAAACTCGGCGCGCAGGGGGGAAAGGGGGGGGGGGGGGCGAGAGGATTGAAGAAAAGGAAAGTAGGAAAAAAGAGCGTTCAACTCATAAAATCTCTGGAAGCGAAGTGGGGGGGCGACGAATTCTGCAGGAAGAAATCCAGGAGAAGGAGAACGATTCACGGTCTTTACTCGTCCAGGGTGCAGTCGATAAGAGGGGGGGTGGGGGGGGGGGGGGGGGGGGGGGGGGGGGGGGGGATAAATGACCTGCATCTTTCTTCTTCTCAGGGCAGCTGCGCCAAGAAAAAATGGGGGCAGAAGGGACGGGGATCAATTAGGTATCAGAATAAGGGAACGAGGCGTGGGGTTACACTCTGACAGATCTATCAAACTCAATCAGGGGGGGGTTACCTTTGAGGGGGTTTGGGATGAAAAAGGTGAGACGAAAAGGAATTGCTAAACAGGTCACTGGAAAAATAAAATAAAACTAAGCAGTACGAGGTTGAAAAAAAAAAATCTACAAGTCGGAATTTCCTTTGGATCACCAACAAAAAAAGTGAAGAGCGGTCAAACAGGAGGGGAGGGGACGCGAGGCAAGGACACAGTGATAGAAAGGTGAGCAACGCCGAAATTGTCGGAGCACAGGGGGGGGGGGATTCCACGGGTCGAGGCAATTAATAATCCCAGAGGAGAAGTAATGGGTAAGCCCAGGCCAAAATCAAAAACCTCAACTCAAAGTAAAAGGCTGGTTAATGAGAGGCGGTTTCACAAAAAAAACGCAATGAATCAGGGTAGGTGGGGGCACGCCCTGAGACAGAAGTGGAGGAGCCAGGGCTTAACCGGAGGAAATAGCATACCTTCTACTCATCGGTCTTAGGGAGGTCCCCTGCCTGGAGGGCAAAATTTCACCGCCGGCATGGGTGAAAAAAAAGTAAATAAAAAATGACCATGGTGACAGTAGGAACTCTAAGAAAAGGGGGACTCCATAGCCGGAGGGATGAAAGGATCACTTAAAGGAGTAATTTTCGGGGCGTGAGCTCTCAAGGACCCCACACCATAAACACAAACAACAACGAGGGGAGGAGCAGAAGCGCACACGAGCCTCCTGTCCAATTTAGAGGGGGTAAGACGAAAAAGGGCGTCAACCAAAAACTGAGGAAGACTGACCTGCCAATGTACGATGCGTCGGGGGACAGGGGCCCACCGCCTGCGGATAATGGCGAAGTCGGACGACTCCTGCGACATTTCGGAGGAAAGTCGTGTTAAAAGTCAGCGGGGGGTGAAAGAAAGTCAAACAGACAGAATAGACAATGGGCACGCCCGGATTGGGGGAAGCGGGAAGCGGGTATGGAAACCGGAAAAGGGATTATACCCCCGATTGGATGGGGGAGGAGGAGGGGAGTAAGGGAAGGGGAAACCAAAGTCAGGGCATTTGGGTTCAAATTGGAGCAACGCAAGAATTGCCTAGACCCATCCCTTGGAACGACCAACGGAGGAAGCAATGGGGATTCGACGAGGAAACCTCGAAGGGGGAACAGTCGTGTCGTGCCAGCCGTCCGTACCAACCCGCACGGGAAACAGGCGTTGCACTCCAGGGGTTGGGGCGATAACGTAAAATGAAAACCAGATGTTTCGGTTACGTGGAACATAGCGAAACAAAAAACCGCGTTAGATTAGGGGGGAATGAAAAAGAGAATGAGAAAGGAACTTCTGAGAGGAGACTCAAATGGAGTTAAAACAAAACAAAGGTAAACCCCAAGAAAGAAATACGGCTGGTAAGGACCCCAGCGGCCCTTGAGTGGATAAAAAGAATCAAGGTATTCGAGGGGGGAAAAAAAAGTTGGTACTGAATGCAGGCGCAGCGACCAGTGCACTGTAAAAAAAAAGACCTCCGCGGCGGAAGAGGCCAAGGCCGAGAAAATCGCTAAGGGCAGGCGCCTTCGGCGTAACCGGCAGAAGAACTGCCGGAAGCAAACCGGATAATTCAAAAGAGTTTTATTGGCCCGAGGGGTCTCACTCAATTCTGCCAGGTGTAAGGTCAAACTCCGATCGCCAAACTCGAGAAAGAAAAGGTGGACGTGCGAAACAGTAGCCAATGCACTGGTGAAGGGGTGAAGCACCGGGCTGGGGAAGCAAGTTATAAAGGACAGGGGTACCCTTTTACCTAGAAAGGAAACAAACCCGGGAAGCAAGGGAAAAGAGGGGACCAGTCAAGACGAACATATGCGAGCTAAAAACAACTAAGAAATCGAAAGGGTACAGGCGCACTACTGAGCATAAGACAGGAGTTGCCCAGAAGACCGGAAAGGGGGCAGGCAAGAGTCGCACACCCGATAAAGGAGGGCGAGCCGTAGTGCAAATTCTATCGAACTTCAAGACGCCCGGCGATGGAAAGAGGCAAAAGATTTTTAACGCGAACCGGGAGGAGGAAGGCGGGCAAAAAAAGCGCAAGCCATGAAGCAAGCATCGAGGGGGGAGGAGTGCATGGGCCCACGGTGAAAAAACACTGTATATGCTCCTCGCGCATCCTGATCGCGATATCGGTACTTTTTGCAAAACCGGAAAAAAACCAGTTCAGACTACCAGAAAACCCGCAAACGGCCGGGCAATTGAAAAGTAGCGAGGGTTTTGAACTTCTAAAGGCATCAACATTTTCCTGATCAATCGTCAGCAACGGAGAACCTGACAGGGTGACAGGAACGTGGAGGAAAAAAAATGACAGGAGCAAAAGAAGACCACAAAAGTAGGGTGATTTTAACTATGATTTTAAAAAATAAAAAAGAGGGGGAAACTCAATTAAAAAGATAAAACTACACTGCTCTGCCAAGGGAAGGGACTAAACTGTGTGGAGAAATCAGCCTGGGGGGAAAGGAAGCTCAACCGGGACGTCTTCTCCATCTGGAAATGGTAGAGTTACCGCCATCAGATTGCAGCAACGGAGACAAAGACTTCCTGAAAACCGCGCCAAAACGCGAATGTCTGGAAGGGAAGGGCAAAATCAGGGGATGGGCTGTGTGAAAGAAAAGGGAAGAAAAGTAAAAGTACCTGGTTCCCTCTGGATCTCTAAGGGGAGAACAGAGTGGAAGGAAAATGATTTACCGTCGAGTGGGAAGATTAATAGTGGGGAAAAAGAGAGGTGAAAAAAAATTAACTGGGAAGGGCACCGATAAAAGCAGTAAAAAAAAGAACGCTCTACCAAACACCCAGGAGGGACAGCAAGAAGAAAAGTTGATAAGCAATGAGCGCGGCAGTAAGGTGGATGACAAAATCGCGGGGCCGTTGGAAAAGATGGAAGCTCTCCAGGGTAAAGCTGGGTGTGGGTCAGTGTCAGGCGGAGGGAAAACCAGATAGTGTCGACTGTAAATTTGGGACTTCAAGAAAAAAACTGCGGGGGGAAATCCTCGGGGGGGAGGTTGCAGGAACCTACACTTACGGGACCGTCCAAGTCCAGAAATCGACCGGAGGAACCCGTAGAAGGGGGTGGACCGTCGCGGGGACAGCGAGGGAGGGAGCATCCCCAGGTAAAAAGACGGCGTTAACTGCCGTAACAATTCCTGTCGGGAAAAACATCTTCCCCTTCCAAGAAGTAACGGGCAGGAGCAGTGTAGGTAGAGGAAAATTTCCGAGAGGATCGAGTCCAGCTTTTGGCCAAAGAAGAAAGGAAGGAACAAAAAAAAACTTTTGTTCTGGAGGCAAAGGCTCAGTCGGGATTTTGGGAGGCTGAAGGGACTAACGGTTGATCAAAAGCCGCGTCGCCAGTTTTAAGGTGGAAAAAAAATTGGACTAAGGGAGAGAAACGGGGAGAGGGCTCGAACAAGGGGGGAAAAATACTTGCCATGAAAGAAGTGGAAGAGGTTTCTAGGGGAATAGATAACGGAGGGCGTTCGTGTTGGTGCAAGGGACGATAGAGAAGGAAAGCGTGCGGAACATCGACCAGGCTCGGGGGACAAAAGGGGGAATGGCAGAAACCAAAAAACTTGCGGCATAAAGCAAAGGGCGCCAACTTTGGGGAACCAAGGTTCTATAAGGTTCGAGCGGGTCCTCAGAGGTCCATGGAAAGACAGGAATCGAGATGCCATCAGGCTCCGGGAAAGTTCATGTTAAGTTGCAGCCACCAGGTCGTATCAAAACTTGGGACCACGGGTTCCGCGGAAGAGAAGCGCGATGAAAACGTGGTCTCAGGACAAATAGACGGGAGGAGATCGGTCGGAGAAGAGGGGACGACCGAAAAGAAAGAGAAAACCATTCAAAAAGCTGGGAATTTCAAATCCCGTTGGAAAGATGGATTGAACAGGGAGCACGAGGTAAGGGACTTCAAAAAGGGGGTTGCGACCAAAGGAATTCAAAAGGCAAGGGCTCAAAGGAACCGCGTCGTAAACGACGGGAAACTGCCTTTGTGGAATCGGGGGAAGACACCGGGGAGAAAGAGGGCGCGGAAATCATAAATCTCTTTAAGAGGGGGGGTTAGTCCCGGGAAGGGTTCAGAATCGCCGTCTGAAAGAGAAAAAATAAGCGCAGTACTCGTCGGGAAAATGCGACCGCGGACGTGGCCACGGGAAAAGGGGGAAAGAGCTGCTCGGGTAGCTTGGACAAAGCAAAAGAGAAAAAAGTGTGAAGCGATTGTACTGGGGATCAAGTTCATACTCCATAAGGGGCGCGGGGTCAAACGGGAAAAAGGGGAGCGGGAAAAACGCGTGTGGGGAAAAGACTTTCGTTTTTTTGCAGAGGTGAGATACAACAACAACCGACAGGGCTAGCCTGCTGATAACAAAAACGAAAGGAAAAGGAAGGGCCACTAAGAAAACACATCAAAATATATGGCACAATATGTCGTCTTATTAGAATTGAACTACAACATAAGGGGTCGTGCCGGAGTCGGTTACCCACGATTCATATTAATGGAACAAATCTGTAAAAACGGTCAAAACGGGTGCGGCAGGGGGTCGCACAAGTCTAATTAGGTTGATTCCGCCGGATACGGTACCAAAGCTAACTGAGGTCGTGACTCCCAAAGAATGCGAGACACCAAGCAATATGTCTCTGGTTATGACGGCGATGAGTGACGGGACGAAGTGAGGCGAATGAAACGGCGGGGTGAAGGGGGTGGTGTAATAGAGCTGGTGGGGCAGATATCACAGATATATGCAGTCGTGGGGTACTGAGAGATTACCTGGTACTCCTTGCAAGCTGTCTATCTGAAGGCTGTAATTCGGAACTGGAAGACAACAGGACAATATACACCGAAAATACAAGGACGGTCAAGCGGAACCAACGCACCCCACCGCACCACAAGGCATCCGGTTGTAGCTTGATAAAACTCAGAGCACACGACAAACTCCAACATCCACTCCTGCCTAATCGCAGAGCTTAGGTTTAGATGTCTAAGGCTGGTGTGGTCCCAATGCGCCCGACACAACACCGTTAACAAAAAATCATCTAGGGCATAGAGTCTGGACGGCACTCATCGCAAACATAGAACAAGGGGAGAAAACATATCCGCTTCGCGTTGAGCGAATCATATATGAGTGCAGATGCTACACAATTACATTGACACTTGAACGAGATGTTCCTTAAAAGCAGGGAAAAGTAAACGCGGGGGGGAATCTGACACTCGCATGCCAACATGAACAACGACGCCACCACGGCAAGGAGAGGGCCGGGCCAAAGAATACCGATAGCGTGCAAAAATAATATAGGGTGGAAAGTGAGTTTGCGGATTCACAAAAAAAAAAAAAGGGGAGCAGCCAATGCTCTTAATACCCATAACGCGCCACGGACATGGGAGGAGATTTACTGGCGGGGGACAGGAGCGCGGCAGAAACAAACAACAACGACGAGAGCAGACGGGAAAAAAAGGATGACGGACAAAAATAGAAATGACCACCATCCTGGGTAACGATCTGAAAAGGGTAATTACAGTAGTGGTATTGGCGCACAAAAGTGGAAATATCTCTCAATGCACTCCGGGCGTACCGGAGGGGTAGGGGGTGCGCACGCAAGGCGGAAAGGAAAGTGGCTGCAATATAAGCAAGAGGGAATCGGAGTGACGTTGCAAAAGGACACACGCGAAAAAGCAAAAGAACACCCGTAGGGGACTGGAGTGCGTACGTTCTTGTCGAGAAAAAAACAATTTCAGTCTGGGTGACGGGTCATACAGTAGTGGCCCGAACACTTCGTGACAAAGAAAGGGGACGGACCGGAAAGCAAGTGGGGGAGAGTGTAATTATATGTCAGGAGTGTTGTCAAGTGGAAAAAAGAACAAAGTAGGGAAAATAATTCACCTAGTAAAGGGGGCAAAAAATATGGAGGAGGCGTTTGGTCGGTGTCAATAAGAAACAAAAAGGAAAAAGGAAGGTGTGGACAGGAGGCGGGTGACGCCAGGGTCGCAAAGACCTATCCGTTGGACAGTCATACAACAAAGTTGAACACTCCGACATTTCACGACGGACATTCACTTGGTAGAGGTCGAAAAGAATCACAAATAAGGGAACGGACGAAAAGCAACATCAGACCCAAAAGAAGGGCACGGACTCAATCATCTTCCACTAGACAGCGGTGGTTGGGTGGGTGAACTAAACGCAGACACATTCACGAAGAGGAGTTGGAGAAGAATGCGCCACAGAGGAGAGGGGTGATCATAAAGCTAGCAAAATCTATTGGATGGTGCCCGGTACGGTTGTAGAGCAAAGGTGGTGGAAAATACTGGGCAACCCGAAAGGGAGGTAACAACTACAAAAGAATAAGGAACAAGAATAGCGGAAAAGATCCGGCAAAGTGTAACCTACCACGAACCGGCTGAGCAGGAATGGGAGGCGAACCTGTGTCAAATTTCCAACAACGGGGGGGGATGCGGCGGCGACAAGGTCGGGTGAGAGGGCGGGAGTGGGGGGAACCTAAAGACAACGCAGAATAGAGACCCTTTCCGCTAAAATACCTGCTGAGGGAAAAAGCCCTCCGCAGTAAAGAAAAAAGGGATTGTAAGCGTGTAAAATGTGGCTTCATCCGACAGGTATAGCCTGGGATTTGGAGGTGTGTGATAAACAAGGCAAGAGAGTCAGCGCACTGAAGGAGCCCGGGTGCATCGCAACATAAAAACTTTAGAAAGCTTCACAAATAAGTCCGAGAAACCAGGGGCGCAAGAGGGTGGGTACGCAATGTCAGAGCCAATATAAATGGGGATTTAGGGCAATATGGTGGGATTGACAATGATCGGATAAAGGGGGGTGTGTCTAACGTGCAGTAGTGCACGCATCTTCGCCACTAATGCCTACGCGGTGATTTCGCTTAAGAAATGATATAAGAAGCGCACGAGGTATGGTGTGGAAAGAGAAGTACCTCGTGCGCAAATTCGTTATTTATCCAGACCGATAGGTTCGTAAGGTACGTAAATTATATCGACGAAGGGAAATAAAAGCTGTGGTCAGCACAACACATGAGAGGTATCAAAGTATCCGTACATTTGGGCACAGCGGGGGACGCCTGGATTCCAGTGAAGATAATGAAATGTAAAAAACGGGCCACGACCCGGGGAAGAAGAAGTGGAAGAAACCATCGTTGTTAAGCGAAGCCGAGAGGCCGCACGGGGGGGCTGATGTCAAAAAAAAGGAGAGGAAAAGGTGGCATAAAAAAACGGAAACTAAGACCGGGAGGAGTGGGAGGCCGCGGGGGTGCGCAAAGGAGGGAGAGGGGTTGTGTTTCTGATCCCATTGAATGAAACGCCGGCGATAAAAGTGAAGCGCACGGCAGCAGTTCCACCGAAATTCCTGGGTGGGAAGCGTACAAGAAGCGGCTCACGAGCCCCGGTCAAGGAACTGGAAAGCAAAGGTCACATGGGGGGGGTGCGAAACAGCCCAAACAGGGGGTGCTCGTCTTCCATGATCCAACGGAGAAAAACGCCGAAAGGGGCGTCATCACAAACTGGAATTATTGGGGACTTCTATCCATGCAGTAATCACCCGATGTGCGCGACTTAGGGACTGCAACCGTAGACGATCCGATTCAAAGTAATCCACGAAAAGTAAAGACAGAGAGGTGACCGGGCAAATGCCTAGGCAAGTGAAAAGTATGAACGGAAAAGCGCGGGGAAAGGCAGCACGAGAGCCGAATATACAAGCTGCGAGCGGTCACATATTTGGTCACAGAAACACACGGGCGGGTTGTTTCACGCGGTGTGGAACGGTGAGGAATGAAAAATCAAAAGATGGGGACAGAATATTGAAAAACAATTGAAGGAGTGACAATAACAAAACAAACTAATCTGTATACCCCCAGAAACTGTTGAAAAAAGAACGGCAAAAGGAGATCAACTGACATAACATCTAGAGAGAAGAGTAACCCTGTCCCTGAAGAACTTGTATAAGGACTGTCTGAACCCGACCTACTCCTCTGGGACTAATCCGCAAGTCCGCCGGGCGCACACACACAGGCAACGGCGTGATGGTTGCGGGGAAAGGTACCCAAACTAAGCGGATCCATGGATAAAGATACAAAAAACAAAACTTGAACAGGGGGACGGGGCGAGAAGGCTCGATCTTAAACTGCGGGCCCCAGATAACGGTAGTGTGACGTTTGGGTGGGGAAGCAAAGGAACAGAAGAGAACGTAAAGTGTGCCGGAACCGCATCGGCGGGACAAAATGGGCGAGACATGAGAATAAAAGAAAACAAACTGCGGGTGGCAAAAGAAAGATAAAGCCTTTTAATCATGTAAGAGTGGTGACACGAGGAGGGGAGCGAAAAAAATACCGGTGAAAAAAAATGCCGAGAATACCGAAAGTGCCATAACCACCCCTGAACCTGCGTAAAGGCAGACGGTATATTTTTACTCTTAAAGACGACACACCACCTGGGAATCTTAGAGTTTGGGCAAGAATAGGGCGACGGAGGAATGAGATAGGACAAAAATTGAGCAAAATGGGACGGGGAAACTAGGTGTTTGGCAGAAAATGCCAAAGCACCGGGAAGTCGAATCTCTCTACAAACGAATGGCATGAGAAAAGAAGGAAAGGGAGGGTGTCAACAAGAGATCACCTAGGAGTCATCATGTACTGGATCTCCTTGCGCCACAAAGAAGCGGTTAGGGGTGTCCACAGAAAATGCCTACTGCGGGGGTGGGGAAAACTACAACATTCAGGGGGGGGGAATGAATGGACCGGCTCCAACTGAATGAAAAGACGCGAGAGACGAGTGAAACACGATCGAAAACCAAAGCATATCAGCGGCAGTTCTGACAAGGAATAAGGCAGTGGTATGCGGTAAAAAGCAAATCAAAGGCAGGGTGTGATGTGGAGGGATAAAGTTGGAACGGTAAACGGGTACAGGGAATACCGAACAGAGCAATGGAGAGAAACCTCGGCGGGGGGTTCATGGCTCCGTGGAAGGGAGTCGTGTAACACAATCTCTAACGAAAAACCCAGCCCCGTTACAAACGGCAAATAGGGAGCTTGAAGAGGTGAGGAGGGGGTGCAGCTTAAAATAGAAATGCGTAGTAAAGCGGGGGAATCTAGAATCACCAGTTGTTTTCAAACCACCGGAAGGCACTCTAAGAATTGTGTAAGACAAATTGGCAACCAGGACGAAGTCGGGAAGTGGCGAAGAGGGTGTGGGGTGGGTTAGCCGCAATAGGACATTACCATGCCACATGGGGTGTTACAACCAAGGTGACCAATCGTTCACACGTTGGGGTGGGACCCCAAATGCAAAGACGTCGCCGAGGGGAGAAGGGGGATTAACGGGGGGAAAAAAAAGTGGGGGTACGTTTTACATTAGGAAAGCAGGAATAAACAAAATAGGTAAACGGTCCAGTCTTGTCATGTCCCGGGCCAAGGGGTAATACTTTTCGTTATGGTTAAGCGCGAACACGACTAAATTCGGGGCGTTACAAGGTTGCGAAAGAAAAAGGCCCCCGGTCGAAGGAGGCAGGAGAATGGAGGATACAAGGTTCGGACGTCAAGATAACTATCAAACAAATCACTGGTTCACCGGGAATCCGGCTTCCCACAGCACATCGGCGGGTAGTATGACAAACAGGAGTGATAGAAAGCGCGGAAAACCAAGACGGATACGGAAACGCTACTCGGACTGCCGTCGCAGGTGGGGGGGGGCTGAGGTCGGCGACAAATGAGAGGTCCGCTCCACAAAAGAATGCGTGTCGGCAAGCGAGAATCTCGGTGTTCGGTCGGAAGGTGCAACAAAAGACCCATTATGACCCAAAAATCCGGGGCAACGACTTGCGAGGTGCGTTAACACGGGAAACGGGCATGCCGACCAGTAAGATCCACTGGTGGGTACGTAAACCAACAAGCGTGTCCTTGAATTGCTGCAGTAAACCATTGACATGTGAACAGGATGGCGGGAACAACCCAGGGAAGCGTGTAATTAGCTCTGCGAAATCCTGGAACATTCTTGACAGGAAGATGGTTATTGGCGCCCAGGGAAACGACAAGTTTACCACGGCGAAATTGGGTAAACAGCAGTGGGCACTTTGAGGTGGGGGGTTTTACACTCACAGCTTATGTGCAGGGGGTGCGAACGTGTCACTACCGTGTGCTCACATAGAAAGTAAAGGGAATAGCAAAAAGTGGGCAAGGTAGCATGAACTGAGGCATCCCATGGGCGGGGGGACTTGGTGGGGCAGCTTCCGTAGGATAGGCGCTACTATGCAATAGAGAAAAGGTAACATTAAGACAGTCGGGAGGGACGAATTGAAAACAAGGGGGAGCATAAGGCGGCAGCTCGTACGAAGAGGGGAATGTAGAACAGGAGCAAATCCATGGAAGTTGAACCATGATAAGCAGAGAAGCCAGATTCGCCGAACTTCAGAGAAGAGCCAGGGGGAGAACCGCGCCAGCAATGAGGAGCGCGGGGCGGAATGGACAAAATCGGTGGTTATCTGGTGATGAACATAAGGAAGGACAGGGTTATGGCACAGAGGACAAGGGGGCATTACGCAATAGGGCCTTGACAGTAGGGATCGGTACAACTGTCCAGGCCAAAAACGATCAACCTAGCGTGGATCATAAAACCCTTTCGGACCTCCATAAGGCGAACAGGGACGGGGGGAAGATTAGAAGAGGAAAAAAAGGGGGGCAGAAAAGGTCTGGTGGGGGAAAAAAACCGACCGCCCCTGCATGAGGAGGGAAGAAACCCGGCCTCAAAATAGAAAATTATCTAACTGACGTCAGGAATAGAGGAACACATTTAGGACTGACACAACAACACAAAATCAGGTGTCAGTGGAAAGAGCGCACGTAGCCGGGTATTACTTGACGAGGGAAGCGGAAGAAGACATGGGCCATTCAAGAACGTGCAATGGGGTCTGTATACAACCAATGACTACGGGTGCCTGAATAACGTCCTGAAAGGGTTGACGGGGTATTAGTGAATCGAACTTCACCATAAGACCCCTAGTCGTCATACAAAGTGGTCAGAGGGTGAACGAAAAAAAAAAGAAGACGGGCCAAGCGTAGTCGCAGAAAGGGGCGTGTTGCCCCCTGGTAAAAAACTTCACAACCTCCAAAGGTTAACCGGGCAATATCCAATTCAGGAGAGTAATTATGTCTTGTTTAAACACACAGGCAACCAAACCGCTGAAACTAACAGCCAGTAGTGTACAAGATGACACATGAGGCATACAAAAAGGTAAGAGGGGAGGACAACTTGGGTAACAATGATCACGACGTGGATGAATAAAACAGGTAATAAAACGTTTGGCTCGTACTGTATAAAAATATCAGGTGGTCACAAGATGAGAAAAACGATAATCGCTGGAGTGACGGCCGCGAAGTGCATCAAGAAAGGGGGCGGGGGGGCGGGGCAGAAGATGAAATGAACCGATACCGGGGCGTGGAAACAAACGTGGTAAGGAAGGAGGATAGCAACACTGCAACCTCTTAGCCGTATGGTCATGAAAACATGACACGACGTTACCTGGGGATGGCGAGTAATAGGACGTCAGGGGCGGGTCGCATAGAAAACAAGCGAAATAAGGTAGGGAGGGGAAAGAGAAGCGACACGAAAAACATCCGTTAAGGCCAAAGTGCTCGAGGAAAGAAGCAGCGAAGGGGGGTGGGATAATTGTAAGGGTCCGCGGTTGTGGCACGGGGTGGCACGAGGAGACAAGACTGGTGAACATGACAGGGCGTAAAAGGACTCTGGCTTCGCGGGTGGTGGAAAACAAAACGGTTTTGTAGAGGCGGATGACAAGGAAAGTCTGCACTTACTCCAAGCTGTTGGAGAAGGTACTGCAGTGAAGGCTGATCGGGGGAACTTATAAGAAATATTACCCCGAGCTGACATAAACAACGGCATATCGATTTAAATGATAAGCGTAAATGAAACACGTAGTCCCGCAAGGGTTGAAAAAGATACTTATACGTCTTGTGAACAAGATGGGTGTAGGGGACCAGGCGGTTCACTACCCATATGGCACACAGTCCCAAAAAAACAACATTCCCTCAGGAGGAGAATACAAAGTGGATAGCGACAGGGAGTCGCGAAAAAATAGTGG
>Ga0179593_1536571_pt1 | contig 16062 bp, 37 predicted proteins | sample CZODoug2_1_08_16_FD_185931 | JGI IMG/M metagenome (GOLD analysis project Ga0179593, IMG submission 185931) | Vadose zone soil fungal communities from Angelo Coast Range Reserve, California, USA - CZODoug2_1_08_16fungal (PacBio error correction) | ecosystem: Environmental > Terrestrial > Soil >...
GGGACTTGAAAAAGAAAGGAGTTAATCATTTGCATGAGTCCACGATTGTGACGTAAGGGGGGAAAAAATTCCCTTTCTTTATCCCAAGTGGAAAAAGAAAAAAGTGGGGGAAAAGGGATTGATTGTCGAGGAACACCATCGGAGGGGGAAGGGGGGGCGGACAAGTGCACCTCACTTTTTTAACATTTAAATGAAGAAAAAGCGGAAGATGTCGTGGATTGAGGGAAAAAAAGAGAAGAGGGGGAAAAAAGGAGCTTACATCCTTTTCCTCCCTCGTGATGAGGGGGGAAATGCAAAGGAAGGAGAAGGATACCCTGATTTCGGCACGGGAGGGGGAGAGCAAAGTTATCCTGCAAGGAAGGGAAGTGGGAACATGTTTGCATGAGGGAAGGGAATTATACTCTATGGGTGGAATGGCGGGGAACAAGTTGAGTCTCTCCTCTCCATTTAAAACTCTTAAAAGAAGGGTGTCTCATTTCCCGTTTCTCGAGGAGAAAGGGGTATTGGAAAAAGGGGAAGGAACCCGACGCTCTTTGCTCGTTCTCGGTAAAAGGGAAAGGAAAAAAGGCTATTTCGACCATCATCGGAGGAAACGGGGAAGGAAAACCCATCTAAAGATGGAAAGTTCCCTATTACATGGTCTGAGCCCAGAAAGAAAAAGAAAAAAGGAAAGGTCGGGTGTCAATCCTCTCTTCTGTGTGCTGAAGGACGAGATGATGGAGGGAAAAAAAAAAAAAGAGGGGGAGAACCGGAGAAAAACACTCCTAGCAGTCTCAAAAAAAGGAAGGAGAGAGAGGGAGTGTATCCAAATCAAACCACTTTCGAGCAAATGAAGGGGGAGGGTACTCCAGGGGAAAGGAAAAGAGAGAAACAGGAAGCACTTCTTGTCTGCATACACAGGGGAAAAAGTATCTTCAATCTTTCCTTAACAGGAGAAAAACTAAATGAGAGGGAGACGCCCCGAAGAGGTTGAGAAGATGAAGATTCAACACAAAGGGGAAGGGAGAAGAACGACTTTCCGTATCCTGGGGGGAAAAAAAATCATTCGAAAAAAAAAAGAAAAAGAATGGGCATGCGAAGCTCTTTCCGATTGGAGCAAAAAAAAGGGGGAAAGGGAGGTACAGGGAAGAGACTCTCTTGCTTCTTACGGCAGTGAAAAGAAAGAAGAAGAACTGACGACTCCAAAGGGGGGGGGGGAGAGGGGTCCGATCCCAGGGAAGGAGCTAAGTCCTAACTGGTAAATCTTGGCGAAGGAAAAAGAAAAAGGGTCACCAAGCCGCATTACATTTAGATCGAAAAAAAGAGGAAGAGGGGTTCTCCTATAGCGCTGAGAAAGGGGGGGGACTGGAGGGGAAAAGGTTATTGCCTCGCTTCTTCAGCTCCAGGATATTGTAGAAAAAAAAAAAGGGAAGAAAGACATTCTCTCCATGCTCTCAGGAAGGAGAAAAGGGGTGAAAGGGGGGGGGGGGGGAAAAATTAAAGAGTTGGTAAAGCGGCTAGAATTTTCCCTGTTTGGGGAAAAAAAGGAGGGAAAGGGGGATGGGTCTCACATAATCACAAGCAGATTAGAAAAAAACCTAGAGGGAAAGGGAGGGGGGGGAAGAAGAATAGTCCTTTTCACAACCGATGGGGAATGTTGGAGTGGGTGATAGAAGCGCTGCCGATATAATAGAAATAGGGGACACGGAGCTTACGAGAAGACAAACAGGAAGGAACGGTGGCCGGAGAGAGGGTAGAGGGCAGAGGCAAGCAAGGAAAAACGAAGGGGCAAAGAAAACGAAAGGAGGGGAAAGGGGAGGGGAAGGGTGGGGGGCGAGAAACACGAAGTGGGGGCGGAAGGCAAGAAAGAAGAGAAGTAAAAAAACGGAGCGGAAAGGGGGTGTCCAAGGAGGTGGAAAAAAACGGGGAACAATGAAAGTGGTAGGAGGGCGGCATGGCGTCAGGAGACGGGAAGACGCGAGGGACAATACGGGGGTTTGAAAAAATTGGCAATTTCAAAGCAAGTAAAGAGGGGAAAGGAAAATATGACGGCGGGAAAGAAAGCGCGAGATTCAGTGCAAAAACGTAAACGAAGGCGAAAATAAAGAACGGAGGTGTCAAAAAGGAGTGTAGATGTGGGGTCGGGGGGTGTGGGGTGGGGGTGGAGAGCTTGAGACATTGGAAGGTTAGAAAGGGGGCAACAAGGGAGGGGAGGAAGGAATGGGGGGAGAGGAGAGGGGAAGAGATTGCAAAGGGGTAGCCAGGTACTAAGTAGGGCTCCAAAGGGAGAAGATCTGGGAAAGGGGGCGAAAATGAATAGGGATGAGAGATGAGGGGGATGGCCAGGGGGGACCAGCTAAGGGGAAAGATTAAATGGAGAGAAAGATGCGGAATGTGGGGGGGCTGGAGAGGGAGGAAAAAGAGAAGGTGGTGTGAAAGAGAGAAAAAGCTAGGGGGAAAAAACAAGTGGGTGGGCCGGGACAGGGAGGGAGGAAGGGAAAAACGGGACGGGCGGGAAGGGGAAAAGGGACAGGAGAAAGGAAGAGTGGAAGGAGAAATGGGGTAGACATGGAAGAACTGGGGAAGAGGTAATAAGAAATCCAAGGGAAGCCATCAATCATTCTTCACCAGAAGGAAAGAAAGAAAAAAAAAATTTATATAATTTCTTCTCATGAAAAAGGAAGGGAGGGAGGGAAAAGGTCGCAATATCCTTGCTCTTGAAAACCTCTCTTTCAGAAGGAAAGGGAATAGGAATTAGAATCACGGGGGAGGCTCGGTCTCTCAGCGCTCGGAAAAAAAGGAGGAAAAAAAGGAAAGCTCTCTACCTTTTAATTGGGAAAGGAGGCGGCGCCTGCAGCTTCTTGCTCATGAGAAAAGAAAGGAGGGAAGGGGAGGGGCGACCACCTTTGTATCGAAACTCGGGCAAAGAGAAGCCACAAAGAAGGAGTAAAGGTTGGAGGGATGCCTTTCCTACGCCAGCGCGTCGAGGGAAGACGGAAAAAAAAAACAAATCTTAATCTCTTCCGCCTGGAAAGTAAGGGTTGAGGCGGAAAAGGGGGGGGAGGCCGCGCACTCTGGTACCACATGATAAGGGGGAAAAGAAAAAGGGAAGCGCCCACGATTTTGTTGAATCTTAATAGAGAAGACTTAAAAGGGAGGGGAGTCATCTTTCCCTTCTTTCAGAGGGGGGAAGAAGGAACAGCTTTCCTATAATCGTTGCAGCACAGAGAAGAAAGAAGGGTCGACCTTGGGGAAAGAGAGAGAGATAAAAAACGAAAGAGAAAAAAGGGGGGGGAGTGCTTCTCCCTTTGTTTCGTCTTTGGAGAAAGAGAAAAAAAGAACAAAGAAAGCGTGGAAAAAAAAGAGTGTTTTTCTTCTCCGTCTTCCAACTTTCCGAGGGAAAGGAGTATCTGCGGCAAAGAAAAAAAAAAGAGAAGGAGGATGGAAACAGAGGGGGGAGGGAGTGGGAAGAAAGGAAGAAGCGGATCGACATGTATAAAAGGAGGAAAAAAAGGGGGTATATTTGCCCTTGTCTTCCGCAGGGAAGGGGGGAGAAAAAAAATCTCCAGTAGGGGGGGGGGGAAAAAAAAAGGGAAAGAAGGGCAGGCTCCATCTTGAAGCTCATAAAAAGAAAAGAACAAGGAAGGAAAGCGCTCGAGACCGTGACCAGGAAAAGGTTGTATCGAGTTTTAACTGGCGCGGAAAAAAGAAGGAAAGAAAAAAAAAGGGGAAAAAGGCCAATCAATATAGTCTAAGAAAAGAAAAAAAAGGGGTGAACCAGAAAGTTCACTGACAACGTAAATAAAGACCAAAAAGGGGTGAGAAAAAAAAAGGGGAAAAGGGAAATCAGGTATGCAGACTCACTGAAGCGGAAAAGAGGAAAAAAAGACCATCACTATTATTCCCCTGTCTGTCAGGGGGAAATTGCAGGAAAAAAGGGAGAAAGGAGCGAAAGCAAGCCATATATATATAGATATTAAAGATAAGAAGGGGGGGAAAGAAAGGACCCAAACATAAATTTCACTATTACGATGGGGGATAAGAATCAGAAGGAAGGGGTCAGGGAAAAAAAAAAAAGGGGGGGCTCAATCTCAATCCCGGAAGGGAAAGGAGAAAAAAGAGGGGACTCATTCACTTTATTTATAAATGGGGGGGGGTGAAAGGCGGGGAAGTGGTTGGAAAAAAAAAAAAGGGAAAGGGAGGAGGAAAGAGAATATGTGCGGTTCAAAAAAGGGGAAGGAAGGAAAAAGGAGAGTCCACGAGTGTTAACTCATTTTTCACTTTTGTCACAAATGGGGAAAGGGGGTTGAAAGGGTAAAAGCAGAGGAAGGAGGGGGGAGGGGAGGAGGAAAACCTCTTAATCATTGAATTTCTTTGGGGAAGAGGAAAGCTGAGATCTATAGATACTAGTGGCAGGAAGACCGTGGAAAGGGAGAGAGGGAATGGCCCTTCCATCCTTTTCCTCCCTAGGAGGAAGGGGGGGGGGAGGAGAAAGGGGAAGTCGTCTTCTACCGATTGAGGCAAGGAGGCTCGGGAAAAAGAGGCTGAAAAGGGGAGAAAGTAGGGGGACACCCTTTGGCATTATGGGAAAAAGGGGGGGAAGAGAAGTGATTTTCCTGGAAAGTAAGATCAGGAAATTTAAAGGGGACGAAAAAAAAAGGGGGGAATTTTGTCGCAGTCACGGTCTGACGGGAAAAAAAAAGGAAAAAAATACAAACTGTTCGTAGTGGAAGGAAGGGCGGGCGCGGACAAACGGACGAGGAAAAGGAACACTACGGCGCTGTCGACCATCATCGGCCTGAAAAAAAAAAGGGGGAAGGGAGGAAAAGGGTCGTTTCCCTATTACATTGTCGGAGCCGAGGGGGAGAGGAATGGTCACACTGGAAGGGAGGGGGGGGGCAAGAAGAAAGGAAAGGGGAGAAGATCGGATATACCTCGTAAATTTTTGTGGATACTGAGACAACAAGCCCAGAGAAAAAAAAGAGATCTTTCTATTTAATCCAAAGACGAAACCAAACGGGAGGAGCAACTGCAAGGTATTGTCGGGGGGGGGGGAAGGGAGAAAAAAAGGCTGTCTTCATCTTTGCTGCACGAGAGAAAGGGGGGGAAAAAGAGGGGACGAATCCTGTTTTGTGGGGGGGGGGGGAAAGGTTTGGTGTCTTGTGGGGGGGGGGAAAGAAAAAAAAAAAAGGGAAAGCCCCCCTCTTGGGGAAAAAGGATGGGGAAGGAAAAAAGGGGAAGGGGGAGAAAATCTTTCTCTCTCACCATGAAAATGGGGAAAGGAAAGGGGATCTCTCATCTTTCCTCCGAGGTAGAGGGACTAGACTAAACTGGGAAAAAGGGGGGGAAGTAAAAAAGAAGAAGGGAAAGGGGGGTGTGGAGGAGGAGTCAATAAAATGTTTCTATCCCCAAAGGAAAAAGGCTCTACTTCCTAACTGAGAAATACGGGAGAATGGCAGAAGGATGAGAGAAGGGAAAAAAAGGAAAAGTAGATCTCTTTCTACGCCTCCCTCAGTAGGGAAGAAAAAAAGAAAACCGAGGTTAACTTTCGGATTGGTAAAGACGTAAGCTCGGGGAGGCCGGGAAAGGGGAGAAATAAAGAAACCGGGGTCTCGCTGTGCATAGAAGACCATCTCGAAAAAGAGAGAGAAAGAAGGGGAATTTCGTTTTACTTTCCTCCACGGCGAAGTGTTGATGAAAGAGTTTGTGGGGCTAGAGGAAGAAGGGGTTGAAAAAAAAAAAAAAGAGGGGGGAAGGAAAGAATCACAATCCGATTCTGACGGCATCCATCGGTTGAGGGGGGAAGAAAGATCCCTGTTCGACCCGTGGATTTCCTTTCAGAAGCCAGAGGTTTTTCTGGGGAAAGGACAGAAGGGGGGGGAAAAAGGAGGAAAATTCTCGCCGCCTTAACAAAAAGAAGGGGAAAAGGGGGGAAGTAAAAAAAAAAAAAAAAAGAGGCAGGAAGAAAAAGGGGGGAAGGGGGAGAAGGGGAGGAGAAAATGCACGCTATACCTCCCGGGATGGAGGAAGGGGGAAAAAAAAAAAAGAAAGCCGCTCGATAATTCTTGGACCACTACCGACGGGAACCCTCGGGAAGGAAAGAGGGCAAGAAAGGAGGGGAGGGGAGAGTCGCCGCGCTCTACTTTAATGTCGGTGGAAAAGGAAAAAAGAAAAAAGGACATTCTCCGCTGGCGCCAGGTCGAAAAGTAAAAAAAAGGGTAGTGGGGAAAAAGGAAAGGGGGAACAGCCTCCCACAACCTTGGCCAGGGAGAAAGGAAAAAGGGGGGGGATGTACTTCCTTTCCGACCCCACGCGTAAGAGGGAAGGAAGAAGGGGGGGGAAAAAGAAGGAGAAAAAAAAAAAAAAAAAAAAAGAGCTGGGATCTCCTCTGACGGGGGGAAAGGGGGGAAAAAAAGGATGGTTTACGCACATTATACGGAAGGTACGAACGAGTAACAGAATGGGCAAAGGGGGGACGGGAGAGGACATCGAACTCTTCGGTCTTCATCTTGCAAAGGATGGAAGGGAGGGAAATTTCCCGATATCTTTCAGCAATGACAGCCATATGAGAAGGGATAAGAAAAAAAAAAAAAAGGGAAGATTAGCTAACTCCATTTCTTATACCCTCACCCTTTGGAGGGGGGAAAAGGGAAAAAAAAAAGAGGGATCAAATCTCCATCTCGAGCGCTTACAGAGGGGGAGGAAGGGTCAATAAAAAAGGACGAAAAAGGGGAAAAAGGGAAGGAGGGGAAAGGAAAAAGGGAGCTATACATCATATTATCGGAAAAAAAAAACATGCCGGTTTATAAGTTTCCAGTCCACAGGAAGAAGCGGCCGAAGGGAAACAAAAAAGAAAGGGAAGGGGAGGCCGTCCTTCTATTATGGTCGAAGGAAAGAAGAGAAGTGGTTGGACTTCTTCCACGAGAAGGGAGGAGTCAAAAGGAGGCATGAGGAAGGAAAGGGGGGGGGTATGCCCCCTAGGCAACCTCGCTCGAAGAAAACTGAGACAAAATTAAGAAAGATGGAAACGGAGGGGGGAGGGAAGGGGAATCCATTATAACTTGCCTATATTACTGGGGGGAAAAAAAGAAAAAAAAAGTCCATAAATTCCCAACATGTTGACGATAAGTTGAACTTGGGGAAAAGGTACTCAGGGAAGTGGGAAAGGGGGGAGAAAGTGGGGGAATCACTCATTTATCAAAGAAGGGGGAGAGAGGGGGGCCATTTCTCACCAAAAACAGCCAGCACGAGGGAAGTAGAAGGGGGAGTTCAAAGGAAGACGATTAATCTTCTCGCCAAAGAAAAAAGGAAAAGAGATTTAATATATACTCTTAAATTTTCCAAAGAAAGGGGGGAGTAAGAAAGGAAAAAATAAAGAAGAAGAGAAGAGAAGAAGTACATCAATTTGTGTCTTTCCGCTAAAAAAGGAGGAGGGGGGATCAAGCCCGGTCAGTGTCAAAGTGCCAACCAGGGAAAACGAGGGGGAAAAAGAAAAGGGATGCTGTTTCCTTTTTGACCGAAATAAAAGAGAAAAGAAGGGGAGGAGGAGAGAGATTTTTCGTTTCCAAACGGAAGGTAAATAAAAAAGGCTTGGGGGGAAAAGGGGGGGAAGAAAGGGGGAAGAGGGGGGCACTTTGTTCCACTGACACGGGAGGAAAGGAAGACACAAATTGCTGTCAAGTGTTGATATGTCGGAGGGGAAAACTCGTGAGGGGAAAGGCTTGGGGGAAGTTAGAGGGAGCTCTTCATCTCTATATCTCTATGGCGGGGGAAAAAACGCTGTTCATCGCGGGGGAAGGGACCTTGAAAAGGGGAAGAAAAAAGAGAGGGGGGGGGGGGGGGAAATGGCAATCGAGCGATAAAGAATACCTGATTGCTGCCTGCCGGGAACGGGAGAAAAGGGGGGAAGAAGGGGAAAAAGGGGGAGAGGGAGGGGCACCCTTTTGATGCATTACTGGAAGGGAAAGGGGGGAAAAAAGAAAAAGGGGTGGCCTTGCCATTACTCTCGGCCAGTTCGAAGGGAAGGGGGGGGACGGACGCCCATGGGGAAAAAGAGTACAAGGGGAGGGAGAAAAGGGGAAGAAGGCGCTTTTGCCTATGGGTGCCTACAAAACGGGTAAAGGGGAAAGGGGAAAGGGCGCTGCTCTTGTCCTCATTCCACACTTCGACTGAACAAGAATACGATGGAAAGAGGGAAGGACGAAAAAAAAAAAAGGGGGGGAAGAGGGGAAAAATTTCCCTATTACATTGTCGGATCCTCTGCGGCCAGAAGGGGAAAGGAAAAAAGAAAAAAAAAGAGCGGCTTTTTCTGCGCCGATCTATTGATGTATCGGAGAGAATAGTCTACCGAGGAAATTGGTAAAAAGGGGAGAGAAAAACTCCCCTCCTCACTCATTGGGAGAGAGAAACAGTTCGAGCACCTGCAATATGGTTGCGGGTCTACAGCCATGGAGGGGAGAAAAATCTGAAGAGGGAAGGGAAAAAAAAAGGAGACAGGGGCATGCACTATATCGGTCATCTGGGGAAAGGAAAAGGGGAAAGAAAGCAATCTACTCCTAATATTTCTAGAACAGGAAAAAGATTACCCAGAGGGGAGGAGGAAAAAAGGGAGGGGGAAAAAAAGGGGAGGGGGAACCATCTTTTCTCTCGACAACATGGGGGGGAAAAAAGGCCTGGCATTCAATCTATTCCGATTGGAGCTCGAGTAGTTAAAACCTGAGGGGAGGAAGGCGACAAAAGGGGAAAAAAAAAAGGGGGGAGAGGAAAATGAACGACTCCATTGCCAATTTTGTTGCGGAGGCAGGAAAGGGGGGGGGGAAAATTCTGCATCTCTTCTCTATTCTAACGGGAGAGATGGGCTAAAGAAGGAAGAAGAGGGGAAAAGAAGGAAGGGGGCCACCTACATTAATTATAGCGCGAGGAAGGGAAGGGAGAAAAAAGACGCTGAATCTCGCTATTTTACGTTGCTGATGGTTAAAAGAATTAATAGACGTCGGGGGAAAGGCAAGGCTCAGGGAGGGGAAAAAAAAAAAAGGAAAAGAAGAACCGGGGTCTCTCTTTTCATATAAGACCTTCTCCCGACAAGGAGAGAGGGGAAAAAAAAGGAATATTCGATGTCGGTGTACTTTCCCCACGGCGGAGTGGGGATTACAAAGTTGTGGAGGGAGAATTGTAAAAAGGGAAGAAAGGAGGGGGGAGGGAAGGAAGGGGGGGTCTCACAGAATCACAACCGATTCTGAACGAAGAAGAAGGGGGAAAAAAAAGAGGAGGAACAGAGATAATTCCCGTTTTCAACCGATGGGAGGGAAAGGTACGAGGGGGGGGAACTGTGAGAAAAAAAAGAAAAAAGGAAAAGGAAGGGGGGAGGGAGGAAAACTTTCTAAAATTCTCGCCGCTTAAAAAATATGGGGGGGGGAAACAAGAGTAGCCGCCATCTTAATCATTCGGCACAGCTTGAGGAAGAAGGGGGGACCGAGGGGAAAAGGGAGGTCTGAAGGAAAAAAAAAGAGAAAGGAGCCTGTCCTCCTGCCGGCACAAGAAAGAAAGACGGACACTCAGCAAGTAAACGGAAAGGGGAAGAAAGGGGGGGAGGACTTCTCCTCTTCTACTTAGGGGGGAAAGGGAGATCATTCGCCAGCTTCTACAGTTCGACGTAAGACAGGGCATGGGAAAAAAGGGAGAAAAGGAAGAAAACCCTTTTCCATTTCGTCTCAGGGGGGGGAAAAAAAGGGAAGGGGGAAGAAAAGCCGCGTCTATTGCATTCGACCGCGGAAAAGAAGGCGCGCTAAAGGAAAGAGCGAAAAAGAAAGGAGGGGGGAGTCCGCTGCCGGACAAAGGGGGGAAAGAGGGGGGGAAAAAATACGAAAGTCCCTACCTGCTACCACAGAAATTTCCCAGCGCAAGTGTGGGAGAAAGAAAGGAGGGGGGAGTTCACTTCTTTCCCGGCTGGGAGAAAGAAAGGGGGGAAAAAGGGGACCGAATCTTTGCATCAGCCGCAGAAAAAGGGGGAGTGAAAAGGGGGAGGAAGACCGAGAAATCTTTCGCTAACGAAAAAAGAGGAGAAATACCCGCACCCTTTGCAGGTGCTCAGAAAGTGGGGGTAGTCAGGGATGGGAGGGAAAAGAGCGAAGAGGGGGGAAAGGAGAAAGGAGAGGAGTGTTTTTTCTCCTTCCTCCACTTTTACGAAAGAAAGAAAGAAGAAGGATAGATTGCCACCCGACATTCCGGTTGAGGAGGTGAACCAGGACTCACCTCGGAGGGAAGAGGGGAAGAAAAAGAAAAAAAAAGGGGGGGAAAGGGAGTGTCTTCCTTCAGGCCGAGTATGTTCGACAAAGAAGGGGAAAAAAAAGGTTTTGGGTTTGTTGTGGTGGGGGTGGGTTGACTGAGGAAACAGCAAGAAGGGCAGGGAAAGAGGGAGAAAAAGGGGGTAGCCCCATAGTGCAACCGCGCTCTAAAAAGGGGAAAAGGAGGGAGGAGGTTTAACCTTCTCGCAGGACAGAAAAGGAGGATGATGTCCAGCCAATCATAGCAGTACGAGAAAGGAGAAGGGTGAACAGAAATTCACCTGACAACGTTCCCTCATGCCGGCCAGGCTTTAAAAAGAAGACAGAGGAAGAAAAAGGGAAAAGAGATCGATCTATTGAAGTGCGCAAAAACCGGCTGTCCAGTGCCATTCCCGAAGAGGGAGGGGGAGGCTCCAACGTAGCGAATCCAGCCAATAAGAGAGAAGAGGGGGGGGGGGGAAAAAAGGAGGTGCCCCTGTCCCGCCCAAAGAGGGAAATGGACTGGGGGGGGGTCCAGAAAAAAGGGAAAAAAAGGGGGGGGGGACATTTCGCTTCCCCCATCGTCGTGGGACAACCGGCATTGTTACAAAGGGAAACAGAAAAAGTACACAAGAGGAAAGAAGGGGGGGGAGAAAAAAGAAGGGTATTCCCGGTTCCGTTTTGGAAAAGAAAAAGAAGGGGAAGAGAGATATTTTGCGTTTCCAAAACGGGAACGCAGGAAAATTAGGTTAAGGGGACATGAAAGGAAAGGGGGGGAGGGGGGGGGAGTGTCCCACTGCCAAGAGAAAGTTGTCCCACTCCTCTGGGGAGCGAAAGACAAAAAATGTGAGGGAAAAGGATATGGGAGGGGAAAAAAACCAGAGGGGAAGGAGGGGGGAAAAAGGAAAGGGGGTTGAAATTTAAGCTTCTCTCTTCTCTAAAGAGTAGAGAAAAAAGTTGGCTCGCGCGCTTAATAGGCGGAAAAGAATACAGGAAGGAAAAAAGAGGGGGGAGGGGGGAATTTCAATTCGAGCGAGAACGAAAAGGGGGGAAAAACTGCTGTTTCGTCGCTACAAAGTGAGGATGCCCCGGAATAGGGAGGGAAGGGAACTGGGAGGGGGGGGAAAAAAAAGGAAGGAGGGGAAAAGGAAAAAGTTCCGAAAAAGGAAAAAGAAAGGGAAGAAAAAGCTCGTCCAGGTTCTACTGGAGCCGGAGACGAAAGTTTAGGAAAGAGGGAGTAGGGGGGGAAAGAAAGAAAGGGGGCTGGTTTGCCTATGGGCAAGAAGGGGGAGGAAAAACGGACCGCTTGCTCTTGCTCGTGGAAGAAAGGAAAAACTAAACTAAAAAAGAAGGGGGGGAGGGGGGGGGGAAAAGGAAGGGGAAGAACAGCCCATCTACACAGTCTGGACGGCACAATGGAAAGAAGGGGGGGAGGGGGGAGAGGAAAAAAGGGGGACGGCCGGCATTACTTTTCACTTCCTCAACCGCATGTCGGTGGAATAATAGATGGGCGTGCTAAAAAGGGAGAAGATGATGGAGGAGAAAGAAAATTGGAGGGAAAAGGGAAAAAAAAAGAAAAAAAATCCTCAACTTTTAATCTTCGCTCGCGACTGGAGAGGGGAAGAAAAAAGAACCAAGAAAAAAAGGGAAAAAGGGGGGGGGTGGAGGGGAAAGGGGAGAGGAGGAAGAGATTACTAAACTTAATCCACTTCGGCTGAAGGGGGGAAAGAAAAAGACTATCACATCATTTCGAATTCCCGGGAAAGAGGACAGCCAAGAGGGGAAGAAGTAGGAAGGAAAAAAGAGGGGTATGGAAGCAGGTCGACTTTCCGTTAAGGGGGGGAAAAAAAACGCACCATGAAAAATGGTACGGCACGAGGATGATTCCATCGGGGAAGAGGGGCGAAGGAGGGAAAAGGGGAAAAATGACCTCTACTCTTCTGTCTCGGAAAAGGGAGGAAGGGAGAAGGAAAGGGGTTGCCTTATTCTTTCAATATTTTCTATCAAAAGTTGAAAAGGAGGACACCGGAGGAGGGAAGAAGGGGAGGAAGGCGCCTCCTAAGTTTTCCACCGAAATAAAGAAAAAACGCATCGTTATTCGCCCGAGAAGCCGCGGAAAAGCCCGAGAGGGGGGGACGATTGGGGAAGAGAAAAGGGAAGGAAAAGAAAAAGGCGGCATCTCCATTATTTGTCTGACCTGAAACAAAAAAGGGGGAGAAGGAATCCAGCTCTCTTTCCTTCTTCGAAGCTTGTGCCGATAAAGGCCCAAATGGCTGTCGAAACGGAGGAGGTGTGGGAAAAGGGGGGAAAGGTGGTCCTCCCTCCTACTTTCCCTACTTATAGGATGTCACGAAAATGGTACAGTCCATAATTATGTGAAAAAGGAGGAAAGAAGGGGAGAGAAAAAAAAAAAAAAAGGAGGGTAATTAACATATATATATCCCTTTTCAACCGATGGGGGGGGAAAGGGGAAAGAAAGACCGGCCTTTCTCCTTCTTAATTCTGAGTGAGGAAAAAACAGGCGAATTGAAAGGGGATGTAAAAAAACTGGAAGAAGAAAAGAAAAAAGAAGGGAAGAGGACGGGAATTCTTCACCAGCTTTCGAGAAGAAGGGAGGGGAGGGGGGAACATCTATAAACCCCGTTCTGCGGTTAAGGTAGACAATCCTGAACGGAAAAAAAAAAACAAAAACCCCCCCTCTCTATTAATTCGGGGGGAAAAAAAACCTCTTTCTCTTCAAGCTCAAGGGGGAGAATCACAAGAGGAGGGGGAAGAAAAGAGAGGGGGTTCTTTTTACAACTTCTGCTGCAGCGGGAAGGGGGGGGGGATCCTGCCTCTCTCCATTTCGACGTAGCGCACGGTGCAGAGGAAATGGGGGATCGAAAAGGAAGGGGAAAAGAAAAAAAAAAAAGGGAAGGGTAGGGGGGAAACGCTTTTCGGTAACTGCCGGTCCGACTCAAAGGAAGGGAGGGGGAGGCTCGCTCCAATCTGTAATCTCTTCGCCGGCCAAGAAGCAGGTATAGGGAAAATTGGTACAGGAAAAAAAGAAAAAAAGGATACGTAAATCGACCTGCTCTCCAGCAGGGCAGGAGGAAAAGGGTTAAGCTTTCATCTTCTCGAAACTCTTGGGCCGTACAAAGATGAAGTACGAAAGGGAGGGGAAAAAAAAAGAAAAAAAAAGGGGCAGATATAGTCATCACAGATGCAAAAATTCCTTTTCGTCCTCGCCCATGGAGAGCAGGAAGGAAAAAAGGGGGGGGAGGAGACCCGCAACCCTTTGCATGTGCTCGCCACCCGGGTGGGGGAAAAGGAAAGAAAAGAGAGTCCAATCGTGCGGATGTGCATGTTTGCGACTGCTCGGAGGTGGTTGGAGGGATAAGGCCAAAGGGAGGAGGGAAGGAAGAAAAGAAAAAAGAGGATTGCCACCCGACATGCCGTTGAGGAAGGGGAAAAAAAAAAAAAAAAGGGGAAACGCCCAGAGATAACTTGCCGTCCAGACTTTGTAGATGGGCTTGGTCTTAGAGGCCGATGGAAGGAAAAGGAAGGGGGGGAAGGAGAAGTGTGTGACTGCGGCCACGGCAGCGGAAAAGGGGAAAGGGAAAAAAAAGTTTGGTAGGCCCCATAGGCACCCGAGAGAGAACAACCTGAGAGAAGAAAGAGGGAAAAAAATCCATTATAACTTTCCCCTATAGTAACTGGCACAAAGCCAAGGTATAAGGAAAAAGAAAGGGAAAAAAAAAAAAAAGAGGGGGGAAGGGAAAAAACGTTCCCTCACTATTCCGGAAAGAGAAAAAAGGGAAAAAAAAGGAAAAATCATGTTCCTACTAACTTTATCTTATCGCTCAGATTGCCAAAGCAAAGCCCGCACGAAAAGGGGGGGAAAAAAACGGGAAAAAAAGAAATCGATGAAAGCGCGACGGAGAAAAGGGGAGGAGGGGGGAAGAGACGCTAAATTTTCAACCAAATTTCTGTGCCCTGTCAAGCACAAAGCAAGGAGGACGATGGGGGAAAAAAGGAAAAAGAGGAAAGGGAATCAATTTGTTCTTCGCTTCCAAAAAAAAAAAGGAGGGGGGAAAAAAAAAAGGGGACAAAGTGCCCCTTATTCACACTCGTTGACTCATGAAAGGTGGGAGAAAGGAGGGGGAAAAAAGGAAACACGTTTTGGAACCGCACATCTCTCGACAAAAAAAAAAGAGGGGAAGGAAACGGAACCTTCATTTACCCTTATTTATCAATCACTGGCATGAGTCCTGGAGAAAGGGAACGGGGGGAAAAAAGGGGAAGGAAATTTGTCCCACGCCGCTGGGGGAAGATAAAAAAGGGAAAAGGGGGAAAAAATAAAGCAGTGAATTCTTTTTGTCGGACAGGGCACCGCACTTGGGTGAAAAGGTTAAGAGAACCTGAATACGAGAGAAAAAGGAGGAGAAAGAAAGTTTCATCGCGGGAATGGCCCTGACAGGAAAGGGGGAAAGGGGGGCATTTGCGCACTGTCAATCGAGGCGATCCGCTCAAGGGAGAAGGACTGAAATGAAGGGGGAGGGGGGAGGGAAAAGAAAAGGAAAGAGGAAGACGTTGTCAGTGAACTTTCTGTTCACCCTGTTGGGGAGAGGGGAAAATGGGAGAAAAAAATTGGCCTTCCAGTACTTCTCGGGGAAAAACCAAAACAAGAAATGGGAAGGAAAGGAAAAGGAAAAAGGGGGGGGAATTTGTCGCAGGTCACGTCTGAAAAGGGGAAAAAACCCCTTATTTATGTCATTGCATGCGCACGGAAAGAGGACGAGGTCGAAGGGAAGGCAACACGGAGAGGAAAAAAAAAAGAAAGAGGGAAAATTACGGAAGACAATCCTATCTACAAAGTCGGAGGGAAGGGAAGGAAGGGGGAGGGGAAAAAGCGGCGTGCAGTACTGTCAACCTTCCTCAACGGCATGTCGGGTGGACATCATCTCGAGGTTTCAAAAGGATAGAGGTGAGAAAAGAAGAGAAAGAGGGGGAAAAAGGGGAACCGCCGATCATTTCTCAACCTGCACCTAAGGAAGAGGGAAAAAAAAAAGAACCACTGGCTAGCACTGCACAGGGTGCGTGTCTACAGCCCAATGGAGTTAAGAAAAGGAGAAGAAAAAAGAAAGGAGGGCTGCATCTTTGCTGCACGATATCGGCAAGAAGGGAAGGGAAAGGGAACCGCAAGCTGACGCCTACGAGTTCGAGAAAGATGAAGAATCACAAGAGGGTCAAAAGGGGAAGGGAAAGAGGGGGAGGGGGATGTTTTTCTCCCATCGTGCGCTCGGAAAAAAAGAAAAGGGGGAAACCTTTCATTCCCCCCCCTATTCCACAGGGATCTAGAGGAGTAAGAGGGGAGACTCAGAGGAAGGAAGGGAAGGAGAGGGGGGAGGAAAAGAAGGGACCCCTTAACTACGCCATTCCACTTTTTTGGCGGAGGGGGGGAAGAGGGAATTTTCTCCATTCTGCAAAGGGGGCTAATCGAAACGGGGGAGGGGGAAAAAGAAGAAGAGGTGTCCACGCTACATTAAGTAAGCGTCGGCGGAAAAAGAAAGGAAAAAAAAAAGAAGGGTACTGGCTTAGTTGTCCCACGACTTCATCGCGCGGAGGAGGAGCGCAGGACACAAGAGTCCAAAGGGGAAAAAAAAAGAGAGGGAGGGGGCATGAAGACATTCTCTCCATGCTCTAGGTAAGAGGGAAAAAAAGAGGGGGAAAAGAAGAACTGTCCCCACTTCTTATTTTTTGATTCCCAGAAGTTTGTAAGCGGCGAGTTTTAGGTTTCGAAGGAGGGGAAAAAAAAGGGGGGGAAAAAAAATCAAAGCCG
>Ga0179593_1683143_pt1 | contig 16062 bp, 16 predicted proteins | sample CZODoug2_1_08_16_FD_185931 | JGI IMG/M metagenome (GOLD analysis project Ga0179593, IMG submission 185931) | Vadose zone soil fungal communities from Angelo Coast Range Reserve, California, USA - CZODoug2_1_08_16fungal (PacBio error correction) | ecosystem: Environmental > Terrestrial > Soil >...
CAAAGAGCCATGCCGAAAGGGGGGAGATTCTGTAATCTTAAACCTTTCAGTCGACATGGGGTATTTTAGGGGTGTAGCGCTCCAACCTTTTCACCATAAGAGGTGAAGATTGCACAAGAATGGCAAAAAAAGCAAACGAGATAAAAAAGGGGTCGAGGGAACGGCAGCCGGTCAAGGTGGAGGGGACTTATGTGTAATGGGGAGGAAGATGTGTTGAAAAAACCCGTCAGGGGAGAAGGGTGGAAAGGAGAAGAGAACATTATGGGGAAAGAAACAATCCCTAACAAAAGGACGACGCGGGCGGATGGGGAAACCTGGTGTAGCAAAGCGGGCCGGGAGAGGGAGAAGCGGCAGGAGCAAGGAGAAGAGGGGAAAGGGGGGAAACGAAGAAGGGGAAAACAAAAAGTTGAAACGCGCGATCTCAGCAGCCGGCAGGTTAACGGAGACGGAAGGTAAAGAACGAACACCCGAAGTGAAGAACTCCGCTGAGGTCGAAAGAACGGAAAAGCGGGGATGGGTTTCACAGGCGAGAAGTGCATGGGATGGAGTGGCAAAAAATAAAAAAGGAGGAGAAAATGAAAAAGGCGAAATCGCTGGCCTGCGGTAAAAAGAGAAAACGTGGCAAATCCAATGAAGGTGATAAAGGACAGGGTGAACATGTCCAAGCCCGCGGCAAAGCAGAAAATCCACAAAGGGGGCACATGGGAAGGGAAAAACAAGATGTCGCCGATTCAAAAAGAGAAAACTAAAAGAAGGAGAAAAAAAATATGGATCGGGAGCGGCCCGAGGGAAGAAAAGAGGGGGAAAGAGGTAGAAAGCTGAAAAAAGATAGCGGCCTCCCTTCTTGACCTGGTTACCGCGATCCAAGATGCAATGTGAGCGGATGGCCAGTTTGAGCGAGGGGGGGAAGAAAGGGAGGGGAAAAATGAAGAGGAGAGGAAACCTTCAAAGCGCAAGAGTCGAGAGGAGAGAAACCGTAATCCGTCTATACTAAAACAGCGGAAAAAGGGGAAGGGAAACCTCTCAGTAGCTCGGGGAAGAAGATTGCAGGGAAGGAAGAAGTAAAACTGACGCGCTCTGAAGAAAGGAAAGGTCCGACCGCTGAGTGGAGGTGCAGCATTTCTATCATCGATCGCCGCTAGATGAAGAGCTAGGGAATGAATCAGACCCATCCAAAATTAAGGGCTTGGGGGGGGGAAGATGGGAAGTTTCGCTTCAAAAAAAGGAGGATCAGCATAGTCCTTCAGGCCGAGGAGGGTTCCGCTAATCGAAGCGGAAAAAAAAAAAAGAAATTTCTATGGTTCTAGAGTAGCCATCTAGTAGGACTCGAGGGGATAGATGAGAGAGTGGCCGAAAAACCGAGCCTGTCGGGGGCGACAAAAAGTGGACGGGGGGGAAAAAAAAAAAAACTCTGACACTCAAAGAGAAGGCAATGAAAGAAGCTCTCGTCTATAGGGGATCAAACGAAAGCATTACCCAAAAAGAAAGGACCTTCAAGGGAGAGGAACTGAGTCACCGAAGAAGCAAACCAAGAGAACGAAGCGGAAAAACGGAATTTTAAATCTCGTTACGCCAACCGAGCAATCGTCTAAAAGCCGTCGCTGAGGAACTGGTGGAAGGGGGGGGAGGTCGGAATTTTGGTACATCAAGTCACGGAATAGGTCAGGGGAGGGACTGAAAACAATGAAAGACATTTTGAGCCAGAGAGGGAGTCGGGAAAGTTCCAAAGAAAACCGCACAGAAAATTTATACGGAGATTCGGGCCAGAGGAGTAGCTTAATTAGGAAGGAAACTTGGAAAAAGAGTCTCTTCTAAGAAGGCAGGAGAAGAAAAAAATTGGGGAAAATTTGAAGAGGGTAGCGGATTCGGAAATACAAGTCTTTAATAAGACGAGCCTCGAATGATGGTGCGGAGGAGGAGGCAACACGTTGCAGGACAACAGCTCATCGAGAAAAGACCGAAAGGAGAGAGCCGTTGGGGATCTTATAGATTCACTCCGAAAGAGGGAAAACGTCCGGCAGGGTCTTAGATCCAAAAGGAAAAAGGGGGGCTCTTGGGATAGAGTCAGGAAGAAACGATTTGAGAAAAAGGAGAGAGGACTGAAGCTTTCTTAAAGGGAGAGAGGCTGAGGGTAAAAGAGAAGAATCTCCAACCCGATACCGGTAGTTTGATTCCCAGACGGGAGGGGGAGGAGCATCGAGCCTAAAAGAAAACAACCGAGAGAAGTAAAAGGAGGAAAAAAGAAGCGGGGGGGAGGGTCGGGAAGAAAAGATAAGTTAAATTCCAAAAGAGGCAGATTAAAGAGCGAGAAGGAGCGACAAAAAATGGGGGGGGGGAGGAGGATTAAATGTTTTTTAAAAACCGGAACGGCTTCCGTTCGGGAAGGGGGGAAGACCGAAAGCCTGAATATGCCTAGACAGGAAGCGGCAATCAGGACATGACAGTGATAAAGGGAACCGCTGTCATGGAAGAGGGGGACCGCGCCGGAAAAAATGTAGGGAGAAAATTAAAGAAAAGAGAGAGGAGAAAACTAGCATGGCGCTCCATCAAGCGAACGAGGGAAAACGGAGTGGGCCGAAAAAAACTTGAGCAAAATGGGGAAAGGGAGGGGCGAAGGTTATGTGAAGATATAGGAAAAAAAACAAACAAACGTATTATAGTAAAGAGGGATTCATAAAGCCCGCCAAGGAAAAAATGGTCAGAAACCATATTACAAAAAAACTAGGGGGACAAAGGAGAGAGGACTTATTTACGAGGCCAGACTAGGTGATCCGAGAGGGATGGTCTATGAATGCTCCTACTTTGGAACGATCAGAAGGGAGTGAAATAGTGAACATGTTGAGCAGACCCTCGAATGGGGACAAGGAAGGGAGGGAGCGCGCGCTTGGGAAAGAAATAAACGCCGGAAAAAAAGAAAGCACAACGGCATCCGGAAACGAAAAGGCGAAGTCTTCGAAAAAGTAGAGCAATGGGGACAGAGCCGGCCGATTCGGGCAGTGAAAATCGAGCGAGAGGTTACGGCAAGTCGAGGGAAAAAAGGGGGGGAGGGAAATCTTCAGGGAGATGCCGACCGGGCGGTCCCAAAAAAAAAGACAGGGAGTCATGACAGGGCGGAGATGGTCTGCGAGTTACAATCAAAGAGGGAAAAACAAAGAGATAGAGCGGGTTCATAAAGGAGACAAGGGGGAGGAGAAGAACTCGACCTGTGGTAATTGAGGACGCCAACCGGCGTCGGGGGAAGGTCAACCGAGAACAATCGCGTCAAAAACGAGTATCGGGGAAAAAAAAAGGCGAATTAAGGGGGGGTTGAATGCTGTGCGAGCAGAAGACAAAAATTGAAGCAAGACAGAACTAAGTGCAACTCCACGCCCTCGGAATTAGTCGGAGAAGTGTCGGGGAGGCCGCCAGGAAACAAGGAAGCGACACAGACAAAAATACCGAGGATAACCGGAAGTCAGAGAAGAGAGCTGCAAGAAAGCGGTATAAGGGTCTGCTCGGTCAAGAAAAAGAAAAGGTGAATAGAAACGCCCATGGAAAAAGAGAGGGGCGAAGGTTCAGCGTAGGGCAGTTTTTCAACGAACGAGTAATGACATCAAAAAAAACCAAACAAAAAAAAGAAAGGGGGGGAGGAGCGAAGGGGGGGAGGGGTCTTCGACTATTTCGGGGCGTCGGCGGAAGGGCGAGTCTATTTCCACTCGCGAGCGCCTCCCCTGCTGGCGAAAGGAGAAAAATCGTTGGAGACCCGAGAAGGAGGGGGACGTCGCAGTTAGAGATTGTCGCGACAGGGTTTTCAGAAGGATCGCCCGGGAGAGGATGCCTTCTTGTCGGGAGATGCGAGTTCAATGCGCGCAGAATGGAACACAGGGGGGCAGGTCTATGACCTCTTGAAAAAAAGTCGAAGGCTGTTGCGGAAGAGAGAATAGCGCGACGCCTAGCGGAAGAGGAAAACACTCGCAATGGAGCGCAAAATGCGCGCCGCGACGGCGACGACGGTGACGGGGAAAAAAGCGGGAGAAAAGAAACTCGGATGCCGAACTGGGCAAAAAGGGGACAAGAACATTTAAGGAGGCGTCAATTGGGTTCTATGATAGGAAATTCCTAGCAAAGGCGTCTAGAGAAAGTATCCGACAAGGAGAAAAACCATAAAGATCGCTTCAAAATCTCAGAAGGCAGCAGAAGGGGGGGGAGGGACAAAAAGAATCATCTGGCCAGCGGTGCGCTAATCTCGTTTTGGGGAAAAAGGAACGCTCATTCGTCGGCCGAAAAAAAAAAAACATACGGCAGAAATATCGATCGAGCCTGCGCGAGGGGCTATGAGACCGAAGGGGGGGAAGAGGGAAGGGAAACGCCCCCTCACTCCGTGCGGATGAGGACCCGCCATCAACATGACCGAAGAAGCGGGGCTAGCAAGAAGGAGCGCAAAAACGTAAGGTAGGAGCTCTCGATGAGAAGAAGCGGCATCGCAAGGGTTGCGAATGCACTGGCGTCGAATCCAAAACATCAATACCAGCTGAGAGGAAAGAAGAGAACTAATCGATGCATTCAAGAAGAGGGGGAAATAACAGTGTCACGACGGTTATTTAACAGGATTCGAGAACATGTTAAACAGGGGCACAATTGCAACTATAGGCAACTAGAGGAATTAGTAACAGAAGGGGGGGCGAGGGACCATCTTTTCTCCACTGTCAAAAAATGGCAGCCGTCCGTTTGAGCGGATGCACTAATGATAAACTGAAAGAAGAAAGGAAGAGGGGGTGGTCCGCGCGGACTCTTCTAAACCACTGGGGTTAGTGGGGAAAGAGTATCTGCAGATTCGAGACGCCACCGGAAGGACCAATCAGAACTCGGACTGAAAACATTAAGAGGAAAGAAGGACCCCTATCTAAAGGATATCGTCTTCATCAGCAATGCCGATCTTCAGGAGCAAGCCCGAAAGAGAACCGATCGGCGGCACCACCACTCATTTAATGCCGCCAGAATGTGTCAATTGCCCCATGTATCGGCACGAAAAAATGGGCGCAAGAATCGAATACTTTCATTATCACGCCTAAAAACGGAGACGCTGGGGAAGACAGGTCTCATCAACAGGCACGGAGAATACAGGAAAAGCTGACTAACCCCGCTGTCAAGGGGATCACCGGAGCCCCTCTTGTTCCCATAAGGAACAGGAAGAATCGCCTGGGGGGATGGGGGAACTTCTCTTGGAGCGGTTACACCAACCAAAGACCATGAAAAAAAGGGACAGGTCAAAAGCGGAGGGGTCAGAAAGAGGACTGGACAAGGCTCGATGAAAGAGACAACACCAAAAAAAGAGGAGAGAGATCCTCGAGACTTGAAGGAGTGAGCCTCATGGTGATTTTTAATGAGGTGATCTATTCGGGGGGGAGGGGGGGGGGCCGCCTCGAAAAGAAGCCGTCACATCATGCGAGGTCAAATGGGGGATCAAAGTCAACGCAATGACGGATAGACCACGAAAAAAGATCACAGCGGAAAGAGCGAAGGGAAGATGGTGCATATTTTGGGAAAACTTTCAAATGTTGGAGGAGCAAGCCGTCGTGCCTCCAAAAGTCGGATCAGGGTGACAGGGAAAGGGGAGAAAACGAAACCCGTCTTGGCGAGCCATCATAAAACCAAAAGGGGGAAACGACCAACCATGCTGGTCCATGAAAAGTGGTGGGTAAATAAAGGTAAAGGGGGGGAGGCAGTCCAGACCTCTGTTCGATATTGGGGGAAGGCAGGGAGGGAAGGTCCTTGCAGCATTGCCGGATCTGTAGGAAAGCTTGCGCGGGGAAGGAAGCGACGGCCCTCTCCCGGCGATATGAAGCAGAACAAAGAGCTGGCGGTTTTCGAGAGCCGGATCAAAGAGGGTCTGTTATGGATGGGACGTAAAGGTAAAGTTCAGTATGCCTCTGACAAGCAGGAAAACGCGCGGCTAGAATGGCTGCAATCGCTGACGGGACATAATGCAAAGCATGGAGATTGCAAGGGAAGTGGAAAAGAAAGGCCAGGCCCAAGCGCTAACCGTCATATCCCAATGGACAACAAGCGTGACCAAGGGATTGGGAACGAGAGCCGCTGCCCCCGTATATCGCTGACTAACAAGTACCTGCAGCCGATGGAGAAACTGCGTTGTCGCCCTGCTGCGCGCACGGAGGAGCCGAGAGCGATGCTGCAGCCGCTGCTCAGGGGGTAGCTCATGTCTGAAATAAGAAGGGGAAGGGGAGCGCCGAGGCGGCGTGCTTACTTGACTCTCTGGAACCGGACAGGATCAAATCGCATCGAAGCAGTCAATCCTCCTCATGTCTCACATGGTACATTACGGCTGGCCTGCTTCCGAGTAAATAAGGGAGGAGGTCCGCGGAACAGGGCTAATCTCTGAGTCGACGCGCAATCGGAGAAAGGATGAGGGCCGCGCCCATCTTCATTTTCTGTTCCTCATCGATAGTCCTCTCTAAGAAAACTCAGGCATGTCAAAAGGTGGATCGATTCCCAGCCTCCGGCGGAAGTTTGGCTATTTTCGTCGGATACTCAGAAGCGGGAAAAGGATAAGAAAGGTTTCCGGCAACGGCGCCTTCCTGTCGACGGAAGACATGCGTGCTATCCATTATTGTCTCGCTTCCATCAAAGGGATTCAGCTTAAAGGGTAAGTCGGGCGCGGCAAATACGCAGAATCGAAAAAAGAGGGGAGGGGGGGGCAAAACCACTCGAAAAATTCAAAAATCTGACAGACTCAAAAAACAGATCAGAGCCGGGTATAAATTTAAAAACAAGCCGCACAATGAATCGCCTAAGGAGAGGCAAAACCCTGACATCCACCATACGTCGAAGTCGCAAGCCGGAGGCGCGCCGCTTGGGCCGAGAGGAATTGCCAGAAGAAGAACAAGCCCGACAAACTCGCCGTCTGATTATTTTTCGCGTGGGGGAATGGGAGGTGGCGGGCTTTTTCCGCAGCCCGAGACGGATCTTAGAAGAAGCTTAAAGGAGAACAAGGAACGCCATTGTGCATCTGTCGGGAACAGCCCGCATCGGGGTGGCACCACGACCCATACATTACAAGAACCAAATCGAGGAAAGGGAATTCCGGTCATGGCTCGGGTTTCCGGAGGTCTCTAACGGTTAGCTAGACCGAGTCGCAAGTACCGGAACCGAAACGGGGAGGGGTGGAAGCATACCATAACTGCTCGATATTTGGGCGGTCAAGGGAAGAGATGGTCTCTTACATTCGGTGCTCGAAACTGGACAACCGCCTCACTCCGAAAGGAAGGAGCCGTTTGATCGACATCGCAGCCTCGATCATCGAAAAACGCGACGGCCGTCCTTGGGGCACAAAGGGAGACGGGAATACTGCCTGACATACGAAAGAGAGACCGGAAGGGGGAATAATTGACTGGGAATGGATCGAGGGCGTATTTACCGTCATTAAACATCTCCAAGAGCAACGCGGTAGGGTGGGTGCCATGTCCTGTCAGATCGCCATCGAAGGATCACCTTTCGCCAAAAGAAGAGGAACACGCTCGAAATACTTTCGAGGATGCTGTAACGGGAGGGCGTATGCCGAAGGACCCGAGAACCTTGCGATCTTGAAGGAGCATTTGGGGAAAATAGTTTTTGAAAAAGAATCGGCAGAAGGAAAACATCGCCATATGATACTCCCCCTACGCGGCGGAAAACCTGAGGCGTCGCAGTTGCTGTCTGTACCGAAGGTGCAACCTCGTCATTTACTCGGGGCGGGAAAAAGGAGGTGAAAATATCCGATCTACATGCGAAACGCCCGGCCGTCATCAAGCCGTCTCTTCCTAGTTTGCGATGGATCGTGGTGTTATTGAGAAGAGAAGATACGAGAAGAACAACAACGGAGGTCACCAAATAGAGAGATTCATCAATTTCGCAAACTGCCGCTCAAATGGTCCAACGGTCCTATAGCGCAAAAACGATGCTCGCGGTTATGGAAGGGGGGAAAGGTAAGCGTATCGATGAAAAAAAATAAAGAATTGAGAGCGAAAGAAGGGTGGCCGCGCTCTGGGACATGGAGTACTAAAGAGTTTGACACTGGTGGGGGGGAGCACGCAGGCACTATGACACGCGGGTGCAGCGGTCGGCGGATATCATATAGGAGGGAGATATGACGAAAGACGCCGGGGCGGGCATCTTCAACAAGTGATCCTGAAGACAAAAAAGCGGTCTCGAAGTAACGCAATTCATGGAAAAAAATTCGAATAGAAAATAACGGTGAACACATCTCGAAAAGCGTAGGGGAACGGGCGATACCGATGGGGGGTGCGCACGAGCGAATTCGCATGGCGAGAACTAATGGGGGGGGGGGGGGGGGGGGGGGGGGTTGGTGGGGGGTGGGGGGAACGACACGAACGCGGCCCGAAACCTACGCAGGCAGGGCTTCGTTCTTTGGGATTGGATCTTTTCCAGCACTCGATCATCCCAAAAAAACCCGGAGAAGGATGTGGGGTCAAATTAACGTCGTTGCAGTCGTGCTCATCAAAAGCGACCTGGGTCGGGGCCCACCCGGCGTCCGAGGTTGTCCTTCCCAGGATCGGCGATCCCAAGAAAAGGGGGGTCCTCAACCGAAGGGGGCGTTTGTCCCATGCGCTATCTCGAGCGTGTTCGGAAAGGCATACCTCTTCCTGCCCAAACAAAGGCGTCATATTTAGTTAAAAAGGGGGAGGGCGAGCACCGCCGCCGAAAGGGAAGGGACCCGCCTCGGGGGTACTACGCCGTCCGCAGAGACCTAAACATCCGATGAAAAACTAAGCGATTTGGCCAGAAGTATAAAGGGGAGGGGAGGGGATGTGTGAACCGTTGCTGCTGGTCTAACTCCGCCAAATGGCGTCCAGATTCTGGCAATCATCTTATTCAGTGGTTTTTAATAATGATCGTGAGAAGGCCCCAAGCCCGGGAGCCAAAGGAAAAAAAAAAAACATTCATCGCGACGGAGGGGACGTTGCATATGGTACGAGGGCGGCTGGAGAGAATGCCGATAGGGGCCTGGAAAAGCTGAGGAGAAGCACGTTGCTGCGACCTTACCGTGGTGGATGTCAGGTTTCCGCCGACGGCGGCGCCGCGCTGGAAACAAGGAGCAGTGTTGACGCGAATTCGGCCAGAGGCAGTTGGAGTGAGGGGTCGTGCTAGGGGGCATCGCGCGCGGTCTGTTCGAACCGAAATATTATGAGATTTCGGCTTGCCGATCGCCCGATTCGACAAGAGACTACAGCTCGAACCTTCCACGGGTCACTCGCCAAGGAATGAACTGGCGACGCAAGCAGCCTGGAACGGCACCGCGCCGGCGACGCACCTCTGAGGCCTAAAGGTGACGAACTCACCGCGACAATGAAGAGGAGGAAAGTCGGGATTCGATCAGGAATGCCGACGCGTCTTCACGGTATCGCATGCAACAACGACCGGACTCGTCCCCGAAAACTCGAAAGGAATTCAGAAAAAGAGAAAGATCTTCTCCAGCGTTCTCCGCGACGCCGTTCAAACCCGCTCATATTGACGCAGCTCCCTGCCATCCGTCCATATGACGAATCGGAGATGTCCGGAAAGATTGCGAGAGAGAAGGGTGTGAAGGTTTAACTCGCGCGGGACATCACGTCAGCACGCCCAGGCATCCACACGGTCCGGGATCACGCGGCATTCAACCGGTCGAGGGCCGGGATCCGAAGGAGGCTGAAAGAGTACTGCAGAAGAGATCAACGTCAGCGTCATCGAAAACGATTGGACATCGCCTGGATCTCCCAAAGTTCCCCTCGTCGCAAATCCCGGACAGCGAAACTAAGGGAGTCATCCTCTTAAGAAAGGACTAAGGGTTTTTTGAGGGGGAGGGAAAGGATGCTCGGGTCGGGACAGTTTATCCTTGGTCACTTCTTTGAACTGCAACTTCATATTCAGGGCGAACGCGAGGTTCAGTAAGAGTTCTCGCCAATCTGTCAATCGGGGAAGGATTAACCCCCTGCAGTGCTCAGCATAATGCATTCACTCCCCTGGACGAACCGCCTACGACATGATCCGCGGCAGGAAGCGGACCGATGTGCCTACTCAAAGATGAGAACCGGACGCTGACAGCACGGGCCCTGCCCGGCCGCACCGATCGACGCGCGGGGAAACGGTGAGTCCAGAACTTACGACATACAGCCAGATCGAAAGCTCGGAGTGACGTCATCCAATGGAAGCCGTACAGAAGAAACCTCCGCTTTCGGCGCCACCACGGATGGTCCATTTGCCGCCAGCATGTCATTTCTTTCCCCAGGGCTATCATGCGTCGCACGAATGAGCACTACTTCACAGAGAAAAGAAAGTAACCGGAACGCGGGCAACTCCCGCCTCATCAAGGGCCTGCTCATCAAAAGAGTGCATGACCCACCGGCTGAAGAGAGAAACTCTGTCGATGATTCGTGGAGGCGCGTGACCAGCTCCATGGTGGCCCAGAAAAAGAATAGGACCGGGAGGGGAAAGGAAGATGCTGCTCGGGGAACCCCATTCCATCAAGCCATAGTGTTCAGAGGACGCGACACCTTATCTCATGGCGGCGCTGTCCCTCAAAAGTCTCAACGACTCCAGCTAAGGGGGAAAAGAAGGGAAGAAATCCGCAGGAGACGAGATGAATAGGTTGATCACCACCGCATCCAGAAGTGAATGCGGTCGGAAGTTAAATGGCCGGAGGAGGGGAGTATGAATGGGGGGTAACCGCGCGGCCAACATAGGTTTCACCATCCAGAAAGAACGGTTCTAAGCTGGGCAACACCGCAATGGCTCCTTCACGACGAAGACCGAGAATATCGAGCAGGGTTCTCGCGATCTTCAGCTAAAGGTCATGAAGAGGGAGACGTGTCCCTTTTTGGTTATGGGTGCAGACAAACACCGCGTACCCTCCTTACGGCGATGATCATGGGAAAGCTATTCGATGACGGCGCAGGACTTGCGATGAATGACGGGTGGAAACGCCATCCAAATATTCAAAATTAAATTACCTTTGTGGTGCGAACGAACGGCCGAGGTCGGTCAATTTTCTAAGGTATGTGTGGATGAACCACCAGTTCCTAGGTGGGCATGGCTGTCACTCGCCGGCAGCACCAGTTTTGCTCACCCGCGTCGCTTTAGGCTGCAGTCCTAGAGAGGGGCTGCAACGCTTCGACTGGCGACGTTGCGAACACATCCGCTGGGGTAACGCGACGCGTCCGCCAGAGCACTATTGTCGTAGCTGGTTCAGGAAAAGGCGTAGGTGCGGAGGCACTGGCCAAAGGGGGGGAAAAGCGGCGGCTAGAAATAAGCGGGCGAAGCCCTGGCGCCAACCCTGAAACTGTGCAAAGAAGGATAGGATGAGAGTTTGCAGAATATTAAGAACATGTCCCGCCGAGCCGCGTCATCAAATCCACAACTTCAAACAGGCGCACTGGATGGGAATAAGCCGCTCGATTTCGAGACGGCTTATATCTCTGTGCCCACGAGGGACCTTATGGAGGAGACAGGAGCGATTTCGGCGACTGCGGAAGGAATCTAATAAAGGCCGCCTTGTAATCGCCTTTGAGCTCTGGCATGTGGAAGCGATTTTACCGACGCGAAGGTTCGGCAGGGCAGAATGCGAGTCTCGAATAGATTGAGGCGCCGCGCCATCGCGAATGCTCAGAAACTAATCAGGATAGTCCGCCAGTATTGGGGGCGGGGGACCGCGCCAGGTTGCCGCTAGTGGCGGAACGGGCGGAAGCCTCGGGACCCAGGGAGGTCGATGTTCAGGAGGTACGTAGCGCGCTGAAGTAAAGGAAGAGTGATGGTGCGCGCAGGAAATGGGCGGTTCCGTCAGCTGGCAAGGCAGCGCCCTCAACGCAGCTCTGCATTCCCACGATCCTACCCAGGCGGGCCGGTGGCGTTGGGTAGAAGTTTTGCGTCACAGGCTTGCCGTCGCCGGCCGTCAGCGCGGGAGGGAGGCGCGAAGAGGGATCCATGCGGAGTGTTTCTGAATCCGCGAAGGAGGAGCGAGCGTAGAAGTGCCAATCAGAGGCCAGATTCGGCATACGCAGGAGGCGAAGACATGAGGGACAAGAACAGCTCCGCATTATACGGAACACCGCCAACAGCTCCTGCGCCCGGAGAAAATTAAACATCGGCCGCAGGCCAAAGCGAAAGGCGCCGCCGAGAGCTCACCCTTACAGCCAACGCGGCAGTGAGCCAGTGGCGAACATTAGAGGGGAAATCGATCGCGCATCACAAATTTTTTCATGCAGGAAGCAGCATCGTCGACCATATAGACGCCGAAGAATGAAGGTTTCAAGCTTGGTGTTGGAGGGAGGGGGTCGGTAGGGGTGCTGCAGCCGCGAGAAACGATCCCGGCTGGAATCCTTCTTAAAACAATGAAGAAGCTTAACGGCAGCAGAAAGTATGGCGCCATTGCGTCGAAGGGTCGTCACCATCAATGAGGGCGGAAAAAACGCCCAGACAGCATTGGAAACCGCCTTTCGGAAAAAGTCTAATCCTCAAAGCTGTGTTAGGTATCTGACGGCTTATTACTAAGACCGGGTGTCATGGGGGCGTTTCCGGCGGCTCGAAAATGGGTAAGACCATAAGAGTCGAGGAGCTTGTGAGGAGTTCAGGTGATGGAGAAACGGTGGCGTCGAGATCGTCAGAAAAGCTCATCGCCTTCGTGGGACAATCAAGAAAAAGAACTCTCCGTTTGGATCGAAGAAAGGAGGGACGGGAACGTAATCACGCAGAGGGGAGGGGGACCAACAAAGGTCGCGTTGATACCACCCGACGGGAAAAGTACAGGTAGAAACAGCCGCTTCTCCGGACTTCGCTGTGATGGGACTTGAGCTATGTTAACCTACCCTCAACGCCCCTTACCGGGTTCCCGCAAGGCCAAAGGCCGAAGATGCCGGGGAAAATGGCCACCAACCTTCGAATCCGATAGCACGGATCTAAGCTTTTCTAGATTGAGGGGGACACGTCGGGGTCGTGAGGACCTACTTTCAAAGAAAGGCTCTACTGGCCGACGGAGAAAGTGTTTGTCGGTAGGAGGCAGGTGTTAAAATGATCGTTCCGGCGGTCCGGGGCATAGCCAAGAGGCCCAATCCCGAGGGAGGAGGAACACGGGACATCGGTCAAGCATCGGTCGCAATGTCCCGTGGCTCAAGTGTCAACCTCGTCTTACTCAGGCCAGCGTCTGTAAAGTACCGATAGAAAGCATCAAGTAGCGACCGTCCTGCCTCGGAAGAAAGAGAGGCGCGGACGAAGTTACTACTATCGGACCGTTGGTATCGACCATGAGAGGCGGCCGACAGTGATGAATCAGAAAAACAGATTCACAACACCAACGGGATGGGAGAGGAGTTCATCTTCACCATCCTTTTTCAAAAAAGGGACCGATCGGCAACAGAGTAAGCGCATGCTACGCCCTTAGCAAGGCGAGGCGAGCTGTGAAGATTGGCGCTGCTAAGGTGACACGGCCTTAGGATATAAAGGGAAAGGGGTTGAGCACGTGGAGAGAGGGAAAATGGGGACCATGTCGAGCGCTCGCTATTATCAATCTGTGAGTTTTGGCTATGCAGAAGGCACGGAAGTGCATCATTAGTATCAAACAATTACAGCAAGGAACGAAAAACAAAAAAAAAAGGAGAAAAGATCGGTCAATTAGCAATGATCCGTCATATAAAAACTAAGGCCAGCATCTCGAAAAGCGAGAAGTTCGCTTTGAAGTATTCAGACGTGTTTCTAACTTCTAGGTGGGATGGGATTCTCAATTCGCTGGAAAAAATAAACCGGGAGTTGGAATTCATTTCTTGATATGGTCCTAGGTTACAATACGCAATGATCCCATAAGCGAGGAGGTCGAGAAGCGGTGGGGTTAATCTTCCTGAGGGGGGGGCGAATAAAGAAATCGAAATGTCGTGGAACCGAGAAACCAATTCCTTCTCGAGTACGCTTCCTAAGCGGAGCAGAAGGATAGGAGGAGACCAACTTCTATATCTTGCGGAGACAAAAAACTGACGTTATGATGGAAAGAAACCGTGGGTCGGCAGCGTATGAGACTTGGAAATCCGCGCTCGAGCCATTATTTTTACCAGACGGGGGCGGGGCTATCAAACGATTAACTTGAAAAAGTCTCGTCACTACCGTTCCAAGAAACAGAAGATGCAGGTGACCGGAATCGCTAATGCGATCGTTGGAAGCAAGAGCGGGATATCTGTGCGGGGGGCCCACGATTTTTAGACGCGAGGGGAGCGCATTAAAAGCAGTCGCTTCTTCAATGTGTGTGTCCGAAATCCGCCGGAGCGTGCGAGGCGCAGCAAAACAGAAAAAACGCACAATCGAACTTAGACAGGCGGCAGTTTGATGGTCAGGGGCGCAGATGAGTGCGAGATCGAGTCCCGAAATCTAGGGCGGGAAGAAGCCTCGGACTTCCCGTCAGGTGGAGGTCAGGGTGGATCAGGGAAGGGCGCGCTTTCGCGAGGGGGGCAAAAAAAGGGGTGGCTTATCGCCCGGGGCTGGAAAGGTCAGTTGAAGTCTGCGAGGAGTGCTCTCGAGTTTGGTGACACCCGGGATGTATGTCGAATTTCGCCGCTACGATCTTCCGCCTTGAGAGCGATAAGCGCAGTCTTCTGAGGGGTCAGGGAAATTGAGAACGCATGCAAGCAAGCAAGCGTCGCGGTTAATGAAACGCGCCGGCGAAGGAAGCCGAGACCTAGTGACGCGTAAAACAACCGCGCCCAAAAATGAACAGAGGAGGAATGGTCTGAGGGGATGACCCTGGAAAAGAATGCGGATCAAGAGGGCGGGATCGCAGGAGGCTGCCGGAAAATCCCAGGACGATGGAGCCGCCACACCTCGTCTGTGGTTCCCAGCGGAAAGAAGACATCGATCATTGACCCTTCCCTCTGAAAAAGGAGCCGGAACACGCTCAGGGGCGCCGATCTCCGCCAGCCACCCAGGCGCAGATACGATATGCCGAGATAAAGCGGAGCGTGCGAGGGAGGGGGGGCGCGCGTCATGCCGCACACGCCGCAGCCGGCGATGGAAAACCGGAGGGACCCTCTCGGCAGAACAGCAGGTCGCTTGGAGCAAGGGAGGGAGGCTGGCGCATCTAAGAGAATCCGGCTTCAGCATCGACGCTGTCGACATCCTGGCTCTCGAGCCCAATTCGAGGCCAGCCGCAAGAGTCCAAGGTCCCTGTCTGGAGGAGAAAACATTCCAATCCAATTGGTCCGATGGTGGGGGGGGTGTGGAATTGGAGGATGACGAGATGGCGGTCTAATGTAGTTCCTTTTTCCCCTTCCTTGCAACCATGGTCAACGGAATATGGTGAACAAGTGTCGAACGCGAGGTGGGCAGTCCAGCGATTGAGAAACCAGGGACATGGCTACTCGTCCGCTGGGCAGGGTAAGGCAGCCCGTACGCCAGGACTAAGCCTAATCGTATACGAAAGAGGCACGTGTCCATCATGTGTGAGAGGCCGACCTTAATTCAGAATGGAATACCGGACATCCAATTCCTCACCTGCCGGCCGGCAAAGCGAAAACGCGGGAGGGCAAACGCTGGACAGAGGCTTAGAAATGCAAGGAGGGAAAATCTATCGGCGTTCATCATTCCGATACTGACTAATCCACTAAGAAATTGGAGGGGCTTGCTGCCCACCAAAAAAAAAAAAAGCCCAAGCAGGTGGCGTCCAGGTATTGGTTATAAGCGCACCCCAAAAAGGCGCCGTCATCAGACACGTTGAAAATACCGCGATCCACCGGTAGCAGTCGGAGAAGAAACTCACCTTACCAACAGGGGGTCACGGTCTCGATCAAAGAATAGGACCCTAGTAAAAAACTAATAAGCATATCTACGAACACGTCTCTATTTCTCGTGGTTTACGTGCATGTCCGTTCTCCAGGCCTGGGACATGGCACGAGCCCCGCATCCCTCTTGCCTTTTTAAACTTCTTATGTCTCTCGGTTCAACCCATACCATACCAGGGCCAAAACCTGCCGGTTTTCAGATCAGATGCCGAACCCTGCAACCGAGAAGTATGGCGGAGGCAATGGGTGAAAAACGATCTCTTCACGTCCTGAAGGA
>Ga0179593_1384957_pt1 | contig 16061 bp, 15 predicted proteins | sample CZODoug2_1_08_16_FD_185931 | JGI IMG/M metagenome (GOLD analysis project Ga0179593, IMG submission 185931) | Vadose zone soil fungal communities from Angelo Coast Range Reserve, California, USA - CZODoug2_1_08_16fungal (PacBio error correction) | ecosystem: Environmental > Terrestrial > Soil >...
TCAAGGGTCGTCACTTGAAATCCCTCCCGGTTGACACGTCATGTGGCTAAGCCCTAGAGCTTCAAGGACTCCCACTGCACGCCAACATGATCGGGGAGAAAGGCAGCCTTGATGTTCGGCAACGGACCCTCAACGGGATGAAAGATCAATCAGCGCGCAATCTCGACAGGGTCAGGGGGAAAAAGAGCGCCCAATAACGGTCACACAGGGCATGGATTAGATGCGCGGACAAATGGGGGCGAGAAAAATACCCGGACGGATCTTCAAGACCAAGAAGAGAATTGCTAGGGTCGAGGGCGAGGAGTCCTACCGGAATAGATAGAAACCAGTAAGGGGAGACACTGTTCAAAGTCGATGGTACAGTGCGGTGGGCTTTTCCCCGGCCTCTGGGGCGACTTAAATGGCCGCAGCGCCCGAGCGGAGGATGTTCGGGGGGTTCCACCAATCACGCAACTACATCTCGAATACCGCTACGGTGGAAAACACTGTATGATTCGACTCGACCTGAGCTATTAAGTCTTCAGAGGGGGAACAAAACATGGAAAGTTAAGGGGAGTCACGCCGGGTACTCACCGGGGGCAAGAATTCCACGCTGAGACATAGGGGTAGCGACATCCAGTCGTGCAATTAACCCGAGAAAATACGATAGAACGAAAGGTCAACAAAACCGAGGATCGAAACATTAGAGGCCTACTGGCTCGTAACTTGCTAAGTAAAACGAGCAGGTCGGGGCCAAGCCCGGTTATTAAGGGGGGGACAGCAGCGGCGCTGGGGGGGGCATTCAAGAAAGAGGCTGTACGGCACACGCGGACAAGTTTTGGATGGGGGGGTGGGGAGGAAGGGGTCGGGATCACACTTTAGAGGAAAAAGAAATCGGGGCGCTGAACCCCCGAGGGAAATGAGGGGACTGAAGGAGGAAAGGTCGATGCATGATTGTGAGAAGACGGGCAGAGGAGGAAATAACGCGCCCGCACTCGACTTTTTGCGTCCAGTGCCTAAGAACTTTCGGGAACGTTCTTGTTTTGAGTGCTAGGCATGTTGTGACGGGCGGCGCCTGCGGCTTCGGAAGGAAAATCCACACTACATGAAAACTTGCCTTTCTGCTGTTCTAAATGGGGACTTAGATGAAAAAAGTTGGTGCGGTTTGTAGGAAACCGCGGGGGCCGCCCTCTAGAGGTTCTAAGGGCTTTGAAGCGTTTCTCCGGTAGATCCCGGGCAAGGGCAAGGCAGCTGGGGGGATAAAGAACAGCCATGTGCCAGCGCCGCAGGGGGGACAAAAAAAGAGACACCATGGAGCGACTCAGAACCTGAGATGGTTGTCGCGGGGCAGGGGGAGAGGTAGAGGGCACGTGGGTCTCTGGGAAGGTGGGGATCGATCCGTCGGGGCACCTGGGCCCTTGCACCGAAGGAAGACTGTTCGCAATTCATCGTTGCAAGAGGGAAAGTAAAGAGCGTTCCGTTAACGGGGGCCGGCGTCGTAGGGCTGGGAACTGGCGATCTCACGAAACATTTGGACGCTGGAGACGGTCTCCGAAGAGGGTGCCGAGGCGTCGAATCCCCCTTAGGGGGTCTTCTGGTATTGGGACCACAGTCGACCTCAGTGGGGGGCGTGCGGCTCCATTGCCGCCCGTAGGTGTACTCTCCTTTTCATCCGGGGGAGTTGGTGCCCACCTGAAACATCAGATTCTGGTGAGGGCGCCGACGGGCAAAGGGAACAAGAATAAATGTGGATGATTTCCGAGGGGCCGCGTAGGCGGAATGGGTGGCCCCGCATGGGGAAGAACTCGGCCGGTAACCCAAGAATTGAAGAGGCTGCGCTCTAAGAACCACTTCAGGTCGACTCGGTGGCATTCTGCGCGCGCAGGTCAAAAGCGAAACACTTCAACCTAAAGAGGCTGGTAAAAAAACCGGAGCTTGAGAAGAAAGTCGATAAAAGAAGGACCCCTATCGTCGAGCGCGGAAAAAGAATCACCACGAGAGGGGGGATCAAAAAACGGAAAATGGGCCTGAAGAACACAACACCAACCGTATTCTTTATCACTCGACTCCCCGTCTGCCATCGCAGGGGAGGCCGAACGGGTCCTTTCCGGGGGACCGGACCATCACCCAAAGATTTTCCCAAATCTACGATTCCCTTCGCGGGCAAAGAGAGGAAAGTCTAACAACCCCAACGGAGGAGGACCCCTTATAGGAGGAGATCATCAACTACTCGTCTATTTGTTCTCATGAAAAGAGGGAACTGTGATTTTATCAAAAGTGCTCAGGGGGGGGGTGCCCTGTTAGCATAAACCGGCCCGACTACCTCGTATCGCCGCCTACTTCTAGAAAAAAACGGAGCTGGATCTGCCTAGGCGCGTGTTCGTCTGTCATTCATATTGAGCTTCCTACACCGCCTCGCGCTCGTGCGGTCCTCCAACCTTTCCATGGGAGGAATAGGCAAGTAAATTCGAACGCTCAAGAAACAAAAACGAGCCAGGGGAAGAGAACGGGATAGCGCAGCGAGCGCAGGGAACTTCGGGAAAAAGAAAGGCATGCTGTAGGTCTGCAAAGGGAAAGCTCCGACGACAAACATGGGGATCGTGGCCGTGGGAACCGCCGGCGCAAGGAAAGCAAGAGGGCTTCTTGCGTCAAAGCGGAAGTGAAACGGCGAAACGGGAAACAAGAAGGGATGCTGTAGTAGAAACCAAGCACGGATGGTTCGTCCAGAAGCGGAGGATGGGGAAATCCGGGGGGTCTACGCACCGCATTTGGAGATGGATGAGAGACCCAAACAGTTTATGCACCGTCAAGCCCGAGCGGGGAGTCCAAAGGAGAAATTAGTCGAAACACAAAAAGGGAATCCGGTTGGCAACAAAAAGACCGTCAGGGAAACGCCTAAAGGAGTGCCAAGCGGGGAAGCATAAAAAAACAACGGAGGGAACGCAAGAAAAGCAACCAACGGCCAAGGGAGGAACCGCTCGGAACCCGAGAACAAAAGCGTCAAAGGGGGGGCTAACACAAAAGGAATCACAGGGGGAGGAAAGAGAAGAAATGTCTATGGAGTGGGGGGACTTCCATGGGGCGTCCTCTGGAACGGCTACAAGAGGTATAAGATCAACTTTGAGAAAGAGAGAAAAAGGAAAAGCAAAACCACACGGGCGACTCACAAAAAACTTCTGAAGCATAAAGGACTGCAAAATGCGGGGAGGGTGAAGGAAGTAGCGTCGGTCTTCGAAGTAAAGGCCGATATGGCGTCAGGGAAAAAGTAGGGCGACGTCGCCATGGACTACGGAGGGGGGCGGGCGGCATGTGGTGGCGAAGAAGCAACATCAACTTAAGGGAAGCGGCGGAGGGTTCATCATTAAATGTAAAAGGGCAATAGGGGGCATCAAAAAGCGCGATAGGAAAAACCGGAGACCGAGCCATTGCCACACAGGAAACTTTCAAAGATGAGAAAGTTCGAACTTCATCGATAGAGTAAAAAATCCTGAGAAACCGGCATAATCGAGGGGGCTTGGAGACATGAGCGATAGGGTGCTCTGGGCGCACGGGGACCCTGGAACCGAGGTACTTAATTTCCAAAAGCAATCGGCTGGTTGGTTGGGCGAACGGAGGACAAAAGTACTCTCTGAAAGGTTCCCCGAGGCGCAGGAGGACCGATCAGGAAGGGAGGCGAAGGGGGGGTCCGACACCGAATAGCGGCTGATCAGGCCTGGAAGAAATCAAAGTTCGACGAAAGGAACTAGGACGCAGAAAAGTAGGCACGATGGCGCGGGAAACCATCGACAAACTAATAAAAAAAAAAGGGGGGAAAAAAAAAAAAAACAAAAAAAAAAAAAAAAATTCTCAAGAATCTCTGAAAAGGAAAACACGCAATAGGGCAGAAAAACTTTCGGTGAAAGGGCAAAACAGAGAGAGGGATCCGGAGCTGGGCCCCGAAGAGAACGCATAGGAAAAGGAAGAGAGCGTGGTGAAACGAAGGGAGGGAAGGGGGGGATAGGAGAATCACGGCACGCCGCGCGCTGTGGGAAGAGGGGCCCCTGCGCGAGAAAAAGCACGTCGAGATACGCCGAGAGGAGATTGAAATGCAAATGGGAGGAAAAAGAAGCGCAGAAGGGGGAGGAGATGTCGTCGATAGAAGTCACCCTGAAGCTCGTCCGGCGAAGCAAAGGACGTCGGCCCACTTGGGATTCCAGGAAGGGACATCCATACCTGGAATGAGAGTGGGAAGGCTTTGAGGAGGAGGGTGCTCATCAACAAAGGAAAACAACAATGCTAAGGGGAAAGACGGGGGGGCGCCCTGGGGCCTTAAAAAAGGAGGGCTTCTTGACATAGGTTAATGTTCTCTTAGAGCCATGATCTAGGAAAGGACTGTAGGGACAGCATGGGGGTGGCCAATATTTGCTTCTAGGAAGGGAACCGTAAACGTGCAGCGGGGAAAGCCCGTGCGCACTGCGGTTATGCGACGCACGAGCACGGCGTTGGGAGGCAAATACATTTCAAACATAAGCGGAAAAGAAGCAACAAAGACAAAGGGAAGAGCGAGGGGGGAAGGGGGACATGAAATCGGTAAAACATCCGCTCGGAGAGCTGATGGTACCCTCATGGTCTAAAAGGGTCCCTATCTGAACTGTAAAATCTTGGGAACATCCCCTTTGGAGAAACATTCCTGTTCCGAAAAAGTATCCTCTAGTTAAGTAATGAGTGTTTAATAATCGTGAAACTGAAAAAAGTTCATTTCAAGAGGGCGTTAACGCAGACAGGTCCACTCTCGACAAAAGTCGCTCTAAGGAAGTACTTGTGGTCAGGCGCTGCGCAGACCAGGAAGGCGGGAAGCCTATAAAGAGGGTTAAAACAAGCCAGGATTCACTGAAGCTCTTGGTCAAATCATATGCGCAACAGCCCAAGAGAGGAAAGGAGACTAGGGGGCGAAAATCGAAAAAGCAGGGGAAGAACGATCGAGGAGTTCGCAAAGGCCAGATTTACCGATCGCCGTTCGCGCCCGTCTAACGTGCGGAGGAAGGACTGAAAGGGAAAATTTCAGGTTCAGACCCGGCTTTCCGTGCAGTCAACGTCGTGCAACGTACATCTCTGAAGAGGGCGTCAAAAGCATCAGGCGTCTTCGAGAACGGATCAATATGAACGAAGTCAAAAGAAGAGGGGAGTCTTTCGGGTCGGGGAGTGCTTTGAGGAAGGAGCCCATCTACGAGACCTGGTTCAGGAAGCCGGCTGAGGCACGCCAACGAGATGGCCCTCTTCAGGCGTCCACCAGAAAACTTAACTGGAGGACTGAATATGAAGGGCATAAAATGATTTGTAGGGAAACACCGGAAAAAAATACGGCTAGAAGGGTCCAAGGACCGAAATCATCACCGGAAGAATGAGATGAGAAGGGGTGCCGAGAATGACAAAGGTCACCCGCGAAAAGGACTGAAAAACATTCCAAAAGCGGTCGGAAAAAGGGGCGCGGACCGATACAAGAGGAGCGCTCCCAGGAGAAACTCTGCTGGATTCAAGAGTCGCGCGGGGGGGTAGTCGTTTGTTGTTCCAAAAATAACTGTCCGAATCGTAACGTCTAACGGACCCACAGACCCAGGTCTTCTAGGGTCCGGCTGGGCCGGTAATTATCCTATAAGAGGGAGAGGACACACTAGGGGAAATGCGGGAACGGGGGTGGTAGGGAAGGAAAGGGGGAAGGGGGCCTCCTGAGGAAGCAGTTGTATCAAGGGCAGCGTAAACGCCTGTGTAACATGAAACCACTTTTGGGGCAGACTGCAAGGTCCTGTTAAAGCACGTATGGGTTGGTCGAGGCAGGGCAAGGACGGGGCGCGGAACGTGAACCGAAGACTTGACCCAAAATGGCGATGACTGGGAAAAAGCTGCAGGGGAAACATCAGTTGCGGAGGGTGGTTCGCAACGAGGGAAAAACCAAAAAACGAAGTGATCCTGCTGCGTCAAAGCAGTGTCCGTAAAAAACGCCAATTAGAAAAGCCCTGTTATAGGAAGAAGGAAAAGGTGCTGTCTCACTAACTGAGGAGGGGTTCGAGGTGGGAGAGGAAAGTGGGTGTTGGTGGCTCAGATAAGTGCCGATTCGCATGAGATGCGCTCTGGGACAGGGGGCCTAAGCCTGGAGCAATGGAGGGATTGGAGGACTAAAAGTCAGGGTCTGTTCGGGACTACTTTTAGGGAAAAAAATCGAGAGATAGCTTCTTTCAATGGTCGGAGCCTGTAGGGAAAGAAGAACGGGAAAATTCCGGCTTCGGCGAAAAAAGGGCCTTCCCAACAGCCCCAAAAAAAAAAAAAGAGGGACCGCACATATGCTTTGAGGGAGGAAAAGCAAGCTCTGGAAAAAAGAAAAGAGATGTAAAAAACGTCGTCAAAGCCAAAGGATTCCGTAAAAATACGTCGGCAAAGAACCGCTGAGAATGAGGGGGGGTTTAAGGAAATAATGGTAAAAAGTATGACAATGGGAGTAGCACCAGATCGGAAGGGGGGGGCAAATCTAGCAAGGCGGACCGGAAGGCGAGCAGGAGGGAATCCAGATCACCAGGAAAGGTCTATCCAGGGGTCATGCTTGAGGGAAGCCGAATTAAAGACGCCAAAGGCACGACTATGCCAAGGTGCAAGACAACAAACGAGCTTAGATAATAGTTCGAACACTATGCCGCCGGTCTGATAAGAGCGCGAGGATCCCGGGTTCTCAGAGAATGGCCAAGCATTTTTCCAGGAAGCCAAAAGTGGCGGCCGGAATGTTGCGGGGGGCAGGACCTCGGGAACACGCACACATCAGTCCTGCGGAGAAGGCCGACCTCAACAGACAACGAGGAAAAATATATGCGAGCGAAGGGAAGGGAAGCAAGGGGAACCGATTTTGTCCGCACGTGAAAAAGGCCGATGCAGCCGGAAAAAAGGGAAGGGCGCCTCTCACCAATTGATTTCATCATAGGAAAAACAAGACCGGCCCGAGTCATGCATCGCTCGAGAAAGAAGAGGGAGGAAGAGGTGAATGCGGGTCTCAAAGACCACACATTGGATCGAGGAAGGGCCGACGAGCGTCTTCGGAATTCACCAGAATGGAAAACAGGATAAAAAAACGGGAGGGTGGAGACCGCGAAAGCGCATTCGGAGGGTGTGTACAGGAAAGGCAAAGGGTATCGAAGCCCGAAGGAAGAAGGAGAGGGCCTCTCAAAAAATTGTATGTGTTGTACCAGGTTCCAAGCCGCGCCTTCAAAAAACAAAGCGAAACGGTTAGGCGGAAAAAAGGAGGGGGGGGGGGAAAATGGATTTAGCAAGGGAGGCAAAAGCAAAAACGAAAAACGCGCGAAGGATGGGGCAAAAATCACACCATGTGCGGCACCGAGCGCAGTGTTTGGAATGGAATTGCTAAGGAAAAGGCGGGGGAGAGACCTTGCGGGAAATCAGACCTGAGGGCCATGACATCACTAAAGAGCGGCATCTAAGGGGCTTAACGGGAAGGAGAACGCCGGGCAGCCTCAAGTTTGAAACGCCAGGGAAGTAAGAGAGAAAAAGGAAGCCAACCAGTTAAAACGGGTCCAGGGGGAGTTAACATAGAGAGCACATAAGATCGCAAAAAAGGCACATGACCCGGAAAACGCAAAAAACCCAGAAGGGTAGGGGATACAGGGGAAAACGTCGGCTGACTCGTAAATTGGCGTCATGTCAACGACTGCGGGAAAAACTTAAGAATAAATCACTACCGTTACAAGATAGAAGGCGAAACCGGCACGGATGTTCAATAACAGGGTAAGAAAAGAAAGGGCGGGGGGGCAAAGGAATTAAGTCGTCGTCTGGGACGGAAGAAAGGAGACTAGCACAAAAGGCAAAGCAAAAACTCGAAAAGCGAAAGGGAAGGCCAAGGACCAAATCGAGTGCGTTCTGCGTGGCCGCGCGCCCCGGAAATTGCACAACTGATGCCAGGAGGGAGGTACTGGACATCATTCTGAAATAAATCACTCAAAGTTCAAATCTGGGGGTGGCACGAACTGTCAAAACGGAGATGAAAAAGCCTGATCCAAATTACGCCACCAGGGACAAGCCCGGAGCTGGCGGCCGTTAAAAAGGTCATCTAGGAAGAGTTAGGGAACGGTCCACCAGCGCAACCCTGCAGGAAAAAAAGCCACTCATCATCGGCGGAGCTTCGAAACCGCCTGCTACCTCGGGTGACTCGCGAGAAAACGAAGGGTCTCTGAAAAAAAGGGGCTGGTTAACTGGGGTATACCACTCAAAAAATCGAGGGGGAAAAACGGGGGAGGCCAAGCACCTTCTATCCGGGGGGTAGAGGGGAGATGATATAGGAAGGGCTTAAGGAGTCGGGTGTAGAAACAGATAGGTGGAAAAGTTGTGAAATCGCCGGTCTGAATCAGGACACATCTATTTTCACGATCGCTGCTTCCCAGTATAGTACATCCGAGGCCAATGCGGGCAGAGGAAAGACTAGACCGCTTCCAGTCTGAAAAAAAGCATACTAAAGGAAGCCGCAGAGTCATAGCATAAACGGAGAGCCAGAAAGTTCGGTCGCTTCCTTTATTGTCTCGATGATAAAGGCGCGCGCCGGACGAACGCCGACGACAGAAGGAGTCGATATCGGGCTTGCAAAAAAAAAAACTTGGGTGAGAAAAAAAAAAGAGAACCTGGGGCAAGACCGGCAACATTTGACGGGGCCAAATTTGAAGGCGCGGGCATCAGACGTGGGACGAATCGCCCGAAGGGAGAAGAAGGGGGTTTTAATTCAAGGGGGAGGCGTGGGCAGGAACACCCCCAAAAGGTCTTAGGGATGGCGTATGTTGCAAAGAAAGTAAGCCACATTACGGAAACTTGCGGCGGCCGTATCCTGGAACCTAATGTCGAGGGGGAGAACTCGGCTTTTTTGCATCAAAACGCAAGGGAAAGGTCGCGAAACGGGGAAACGAAGAACGAAGCATGTTGAGAGGGATGGAAGAACTGTCTGACAGAAAAAAGGAAAAATCTACCGCTGAGAGGCGGGGGGGAAAGGGAGAGTATCTACCAGATTCTGAGAACCTAGACAAAATTAACGGCACTTTTGGCCTGAGGGCGGATTGCCCCAAGGACAAAAAAACGGGACCGCGGAATGGCAAGAAAGGGCTTGAGGTCCAGCCATCAGCCGCAACAGCACTGGTTTGGTCCAGAAATGAAAGGAAAAAAGCCCGCTATGAAGGCTCACAAAAAAGAGAGAGGAAGAAGGAGGCAAATGGGAACAGTTCTGAAGAAAACCAGCCGTGCTCGGGCGGGAGAGGGGGGCTGACCAGAATGGGCTAACGGTAAAGACTGGGGCATTCAAGCCAGGCCGCCGGGAAGGGATAAAGAGAACATCCGGGGCCTGCCGCTAAATCGTTAAAGAAGAGTGACGCCGACAGATCAGGAAGGAAAGGAGCGGGGGGGAATTGGGTATCAGGGACCAAGGAAAGAAAAAATAATTCTTTGTTAAGAACGGAATCGGATACTCGCTGCGTGAAAGGGAAGGACGAATTAAAAGATGGATTGTAAAATCCTCAAGGGGGGGAGAATCATGATGGGCTCACTGAGAGCATGGAAAAAAAAATCAAAACCATCTTCACGCACCGGGACGATGCTGATGTTTAGACTCAACGAATTCAACCTGATCGGGAGAAAAGCTATCTCGGAAGGCGGCCCGAAGGGGCCAAGGGGGAAAAGGCTCGTATTATAAAGAGCCGAAAGCCTGTTCGGCCCAGGGGGAAAAAAGTCCGTCCTGTCCTAGAATCGGGATCTGTAACGCATCAGCGGACAACTTCAAGGAAGGCGAGAAGGGAAGGGGGAGGGGCAGTCACGGGAGGGAGGCGGAAGAGGCTTATGAAGGGAAAGAACTAAGAAGGGGGCGGTCCGGGAAGAGACTATGCATCAACGAGGACGAGTACCGGAGCTTGAAGGCGGGAAGAGAAAAAAAACATTATGGTGAGAAAAAGAAAATACTGAAATATCACGGCCTCGCCTCACACGGAGGAGAAAGTGGATCACTATTGACGACGGGGGGCTGGAGAAAAAGGAAAATAGGGAAGGAAAAAGTGCGTACTCTACAGAACCGATCGGATGTGTCGCCAACAAAAAAATCCAGGGGCCGTGGAACAGCAGCGTTCTCTGGGGAAGGGGGAAATAAATCCTATTCTAACGGTAAACGGGCAAAGCACGGGCAAGGTTTTTGGCAGAAGGCGAGGATACGGCCTTGATTATCCGAGCTGAAAAAGCAGTCGACACCACCGATTGCCAATTGCGTTACAGGGCAGGAAGGTTTCCGCCGAAAAATGAATTGTGGCAGAACCGGGGAGGGCCCGTAACAGGCAAAGACTCAAAATGGGGACGTATTCACGGGGGGGCGGGAGGTAGTTCAGAGAGGGTTGTCTTGCTCGCCTGCTAAAAAAAAAAAGGCAAGCGCAGGAACGTAGGGTCCAGAGACTGCATCCCGTCAGTGAGGAGGGGGATCCGTCTCTGAAAAAAAGTTGTGCTTTTTGTGCTACCAGACGGACGCAGCGCTGGTCACGTCAACGGGGATCCAAATGATGGGTATTCAAAAGGAAGTGGTTAAGCAATTGAAAAAAAAAAAATCCTAAAAGAATTATTCCTACACAGGGCGGTGTCGCTTACGACGGGGGGGGGGGGGGGGGGGGGGGGGGGTTGAGATGTTAAGGAAGCGTTTACCGACATGCCGTGGGCGCGGGATGTTGGCGACCGGAGCGGCGGCGCATAGCGGAAGAGGGCTTGGCCGACGAAAGCCTGTTCGCAGGCCCGGGGTTGCAAACGCGAAAAGAAAAGAGAAACGAAATAAGGTTCAACGCTCGGCGTCTGGCCATTATCAAAGAAAGGGGGGGGGGGGGGGGGGGGGGGGATGATTGGAAGCGGTCTCATCGACAAACCGGGAAAAAAGGCGGAGCGACCACTGGTAAACAACCTAGGCCGCAAAAATAGGGGGGTGCAGGGGGTGAATTGAGGGAGAACTGCTTCAGCAGGTCAAGCAAGGGAATCATGTGTCAGGGCGGGGATCATACTTAATAAAGCGGGGTTGGAGGAGCCAGGCGTGAACCCTGGCCAGGGAAGTACATGGGAGGAGAGGGCATCAACGAAAAAGGGGAGTCGGTCAAAAGGTTAAAAGGTCCGCATTGCCTCGGGTCGGACCCGCGATGCTGCGAGCGCGGCTAGCACACAAGGAGCCTATCCCGTCGTGGGGTGAAGCGCGGTGAAAGGAAAAGAAACTGGGCGATGCAAAAGGGACAGCAAAAGAAGGCGGCCTTCTATTACAGAAAAACAGCGGAGTAATATCGGCCCGGTCTTCGGGCTCATACATGATGGGGGCCAATCATTTCCCTGGACGAAAGGGGGGGAGGCCGGACGTTCCTATTCATGATCGGGCCAACGGCAGCAAACTCGACGAGTACAGAAGCGGCAGAAAAAAAAAAAAGGATGCGGAAAAGAGAGAGTAAAACTACAGCCGCGTACTCGAGGAGTTGTGCCCATCGCGGGCTTTAAATGTGCTTCAAAAGAAGTCCGCAACACGAAGGGGAGAAAAGGGAATATTTTTGAAGGAAGAGGAACGAAGCGGGGGGCGTCTTCTCTTCAGATCAATAGAAGGGAAGGCGACGTAAACTCGGTACTGTTAAAACCAGTCACGGGGGGGACCATCAGGGGAAATTGCGCGCTCAAGAGGGGCAAACAGCCAGGTATAGAAGGGGGTGAGGCAGCGATCGAAACATTCGCAAAAAAAAGTGAACCGGATTCAATTTGGGAGGGTTCGAAGGACGGCAAAGGGGTGAAAAGAGACCGGCCGCTCAGAACATGTATGAAGTACAAGGGCCCGGACGCCTTCAAAAAAAAAGAAAGCGGTTAGGGAACTAAGGAAACCTTATGCCCGGGAGCACCTGAAGAAAGGGAACGCCGCTGAGGGCGAAGTTGAGGCCGCAAAGCACCATCGTTGAAGAAGAAAGGGACAGATTGAAATGGTCGACCGGCAACAGTGGGGTTAGGGGGAAAAACGCGAGTCGGCTTACATACCCCTCTTCCTTTAGATAGATTCCCCAGCAAAGAAGGAGAGTGGGTAAATCTGACGAACAGGGGAGATATAATCTTAGGGGCAGACTTGCAGACTCGAGGCAAATAAGGATTTGCCAAGCGATCATCGACAAAACTTAACGGAGGGAAAGGAACTAACTGAGAAACACGACTTCCGGAAACGCTGAAGACACCATCTCAGGGTTGCGAAGCCAACGATGCAAAAAGGTTTTGGAATCTATCAGCCCGGAGTCCGGGAATGGGGGCCGTCAGAAAAAAAGAAAACTAAATAAAGTGCCTTAGAAAACGAACATTTAATCATCTATAATAAAAAGGGTCGCGCAGACCAGGAGAGGGTTAGACAAACCAGGCATAGTCGGTGGGAATTAATGAAGGATGGCTTCAGGAGAGCCGTCCGCATGACAGAATTTGACTCAAAAAGCAAAGAACGCTCGAAATCTCAAGGACTTCCAGGAAAGGAAGCTAACTTGAAGGAAAGTTCTGTCGCATTTAAGGGCCCCTAGAACGATTATACAAAGGGACGGAGTCTTAAAAATTTTTCTCATTCATCAAAATGGAAAAAATCAAGCAGGTTGGGATCTCACTGGGGGGGGAGGGAGGAGACAGGATCAGGCAAGCCTTATCAGGAAAATAGAGGAAACCATACAAGACACGGGTGAAAGCGCTCGGCCCTTCAGGAAACGTCAGCTATATGACTGTCTTGAAAGACACCTACGAAAAGGAGGGCCAAAGGGCATCATCTCTCTGGGGGGAGGGGAGCCGGGGAGAAACGAGTGCGTATCCTACCTGGAAGAGGTCTGGGTTTTAATCAAAGAATCGCGGTTGAATTATAAAACTTACTTTGTCCGGCAAGCAAATCTAAACAGCGTCCTCACAAGGCCTGATGAGTAGCATTGCCTAGTAATTCACCGGTTCTTAGGGGGGAACACCGGGGTTCATTGAGGAGGAATCAAATCGACATCATCTTTGACACGAAGTAGGGCAATCAGCGGGAGGACGGACAAGTCTCATAGCAGGAAGGAAAACCCTACGGAAGCGCAAACAGCAGACTCCTAAACAGTCGGTCTCAGCTCAGTCCTTTCGAGAGAGAAGTGATTCGCGTCAAAGGAGGGTCGAAGGCGGACATTCCGGAATCGGCAGGCCCTTCGTGGATCGCCGACAAAAATCAAGCACAAAGGCGGCGGAGGGATTAAGAGAAAAGTTGGTCCCTTGCACAAGGAGGAACGAACCGTCTAAGGGAGGGACTCTAAATTGAACGGGGCCGTGGCCGGAACAGCACCCGCGACCCCGTAAAGGGATTGGGGCGGGAGAGGGGGGGGGACATATGTCGCCCGGAAGCCTAGGAAAAAAAGCATAAAGAAAAGATCGTCCCAACTGGGGCAGGGACTGACAATTTCTCTCGCGCGGTGCCTAAGTGGAAGGAGGGCGTTCTCACAACGTCCGGAAAAAAAGCGCAGGGATCGGTGGGGGGACCAGACCCCTGACCGCGACCTTCAGGAAAGGCAGTGAACCGGTCGGCGTCAAGGAATTAGTAAACGAGCAGAGTAAAAAAGTCGACAAAAATGGGTTTGGGGGGCGTCCTATTTTGGCCACCCCCCGGAAGAAAGGAGGGGGGAGCGGATGGAAAAAGCGGGCGTGCTCAAAAGGGGCAACAGCGAAACAAAGAAACGCTTTTGGTCTTGAGAGGTCAAAGGTAACCGCTCAGCAACGAAAAAAAACGGAGGGGGAAAAGAAAAGGAATGCGGACTGGGGGGGGAATGCTCTTATAACAGGGCGTGGCTAAAAAAGAGGGAACTAAAAATGCGAAGGAACCCCCAGCTCAGCCCTGGGGGAACTGGTGCCAAAGACACCTCGCAAAATCATAACCATGCCTCGAAGGCTAAGAGACAGGAGTTTTACTACTATGGACAAGCCGACCGTAACCTATCAGGGGTTTAAAAAAACCAATGTCGAGGGGGAGGTGATAGGGGCCCAGGGTCACGCCACCAAAACCAAAGGAGAAAAAAGGACGGTCTCTTTGTGTAAAAGAGGGTGATCGCGCTGCAAGACAAAGGGCGTGGAAAAAGGGACAGGAGAAAGAAATGCAAGGTCATGAGAAGCCACAAGGCAGCGGAAGGAAGGAGATCACCAAGACAGTGAAGGGGAGACCTCGGGGCGAAAAACACGCCAGAAACCGAGCGCTGAGGAAGAAACGGGGAACTGACGAGCCGAACCGGCTCACGTGCTGATGATGCGCGGAAGAGACCGTCACAAGGGCGACAGGGAGGAGAACCACAACGGCTAGTGCCTTCGCGGAGCAATTCACTCAGTAGCAATCCCAAGCGAGGGCACTGTCCTAGAGGAACGTGCGAGGAGGACGCGAAGAAAGAAGAAGAACGAAAGCGGAAGGGAGGAAGGTCGAGCCTGTTCTGTCAGAGGCATGGTCGGAAAGAATAAGGGGAGGACCTGGTCGAAGGCCGCGACCCTGTCCGAGGAGGGGAACTCAAGGACCAGAGGAAAGGTATAGAAAGGCTCACTCAACATTAACTGGAGGTGTAAACCTCCAATACCAGACAGTTCAACCGTAGCATCATCACGGAGGAGAGCCGAGATTAGAAGGTGCTGGCAGAAAGAAAGAAGGATTTCAAGAGAAGGGGGGAGAAAAAAAAAAGGTCAACCATCAATGCCCGTGCAGCGGCGGAAAAGCAAAAGGATCGAGAAAGGTCTTACGCCGTAGATAAAAAAAACGAGTTTCAAGAAAAACGGGAGTGTCTTTGAACCATCCGCGGAATTGGCGTAAGTCCACAAGAGGCGTCCCGTTTCACCAAGGGGGGACAACTCTATCAGGGGCTTGAAGGGTGGGGGATCGAGAGGGTTCTCTGAAACGGTGGATTTGAAAATGTATTCAGAATGATGCAAGGGGGTCCGCCGCAATCTCTTGTGAGAGAAGGGGGCTGCGAACTTACATGAAACGACCTCATTTTAACCGGGACGAAAGGGCCGTCCTGAGGGGGGATCTGTGGTGGTTCGTGATCGGGCCGGACTCTGGTAGACTGCGCCTGAGGAAACTTGGGGAAGAAAGACAACAGGTCTTACCTTGAGTGCGGCAGGCTGATGGTGTTGCGCGAAACCCGAGGGGAGGGAAGGGGCTATCGCTGAACTGCTTAGCAGGATCCAAGAAAGGAAGGGTACAGTTTTTTGACATAGGTTCCAACCGAACATGAGATTACCGACACCGGGGAAAGTTGAAGGATGCCTATCCTAAAAAGATGGGGTGTCGCTGGTTAAAAAAAGATCTCGGAATTTGGCGGGGGTGTCTCAGGTCCGAGGGCATCATGAGGAAATTTGCCCGGGGGGAGAAGAGGGGACTGGAAGGCCCTGACTGAGTCGGGGTCAAGATACTATGGAGCGAGGTCTGGGGGGTATGTCTACGGGGAAATTCAAGGGCAGAGGGAGGCTTTCATGGTCTAATCACAGAAACGTGGAGAAACATCGAGGAAGATTGCCGGCGCACAATCGTGCCAAAAGCATTCGGCTCACTCGTTGCCATGGGGCTTGTAGAGGTAGGAAGCAGATCGAAAGGGGGAAGGCCCTACATTGTCATTGGAAAAAAAAAAAAGGTGAAACGGAGAGGGTGTAAGGCGACTTGGCCGACAAAGAATAGATGTTCTGAGCCCTCAGGCTGGCGCAGAACGGCTTTTCCGAATTCGGAACCGCATCCTCGGTGGCACCCAAAAGGCCTGCGCATCGCTGCGCTCATAATTAAGTGGAAATGGCTCGCATTCGGGAAGGAAGCGGGCAGTCCGAAGACGCATCGACAACTGAAAGGGGGGGATCAAGGGTTTAAATCACCTAGCTGGGGGAACCGTAGGACACCTATGCACCGCTCTGATGCGAAAGAGGAAGGAGGGTATTCGGGAGAAGCTAAAATATGGCCAGAATTCACTGGAGCAACGCCGTTGCGGCCCTGGTGGGGGGGGCAGACCTCGGGCAAGCGACTTCGATGGTGAAAAAAGAGAAAGAGGGACTGGCGCGCTAGAGAAGAG
>Ga0179593_1435205_pt1 | contig 16061 bp, 16 predicted proteins | sample CZODoug2_1_08_16_FD_185931 | JGI IMG/M metagenome (GOLD analysis project Ga0179593, IMG submission 185931) | Vadose zone soil fungal communities from Angelo Coast Range Reserve, California, USA - CZODoug2_1_08_16fungal (PacBio error correction) | ecosystem: Environmental > Terrestrial > Soil >...
GGGGCTTTATGTCTCGGGATCCGATTGAGGTTTAAAAAACATCTGGGATACTATCCTTAATGCAGATAAAATCGGAATCTCGGGAGGCGCCGTGGGTAGAAAAAATCTCCAAGCTGCTCGTCAACCACAGAAAGGAGAGAAGATAAAGTTTCAAGAGAAAAATAGGAAGTATAAGATTGTTCCTTCCGCCAAAAAGGCAGGGAACAAAATCACGGACAGAAAATGTGCCTAATCACAAACCGTTAACAACTTATTTGTGTAAGGATCGCGCGTCGGGAATCGTGCAATTGGGGGGGAAAGGAGGCGAGAACTGGGGATTAAAAGCGTACGGCGGAACGAAATCGACATAAAAAAAAACAGAATCGTTAAAAATTACAAGAGACGTGAAGGAGAAATTGAAAACAAAGTGGAAAGGGGAGATACACGAGAAAAAAAAAGAAAAAAGATAAGGAACTGACGCGAGGAGGAAAGAGGTAATAGGAACATATGAGGCATAAAAGAAAAATGGGTCAACGGGAAGAAAAGAAAAAAAAATTCGATCAAAACAAAGAACTAGGGCTAGGGGGGAAGAAAAAAAAACCTTTGAAAAACTTGAAGATCCTAGTCTACCCTTGCAGGGGCAGTGTTCAGAAATATATGTTGTACGTCGAATATGCGGTGGTTGCACAAACAAGCTGAAAAATTACGGGGGGGATTGCGGGGGGAAACAGGCCGCCCGCTGTCAACTACAGGGAGTTAAAATCGAATTGTGGAGGACAGTTTTCACTGCCGAAAACTCTCGTACGGGGGGACTTCAACTTCGACTCAAGGGGAAAAAAGGAGGAAAGGAAGCATCGCTACGATAAAAAGTTGTCTTCTCAAACTAGAGGGAAAAAAAAAACCAAATAGCAAGCCGAACAAAACTGAAGTCCTACCCAAAATAATTAAAAGTGGGGGGGGTACACGAGAGAGACGGCCTTGGAGGGAGAGAGTGATTTATAGCGGAGATATCAAAAAACTATTTAACCTATAAATGGCACGGAAAATAAAAAATACAGCTTCGACACTCTCTTGGAGCGACCTAAAGGATTAGTTTGTAGGGAAAACCAATACTAAAAGCCGTGACGAACATCGGTTAGTGGTCTCAAAAAAGGGAAAACTTCACTATGGGGAAAAGAACTTTCGTAGAGAGTGGGAGTGAACGGGAAATGTGAAAAAAAGGGGAAGCTTTGAAATGATAAGAAGAAGAATGGAGCCAGGAGCAGCACGTATGAACAATGCGGGAGAATAAAGAAATGTCCGAAAGGAACAAACGCCCGGAGAGGGCACTTAAAAACGCAGACAGCCCTGTGGCACAGTTAAAGCCCACTTGGTTGGAAAAAGGGAAGACGTGAAAAGCACGATGCTATCTCTCGTTCCCGGGTGGGGGCAGAACATAAAATACCAAGTGGTCAGACCAATACTGGTTAAAAGCAAGTTGGAGGGTACGCGCTGGAAATCGGTCGAGGGGGACCAAAAGGTCAATGACAGACAAGCTTGTTTGAAAGAAGAGGAAAAGGCAGAAGGTCTATTAGCGAAAAACAGGACAAGGGCGTCAGGGTAGACATGTGCCAGATAAAAAAAAGGGACACTACCCCCATACTGTGGGGGTCGGTCTAAGAGGGACAAACAACAAAAACGAGGATTAAAGGGAAGAAGCCCAAGAAAAAAACAGATATGGGTTTTGGGGGAGGCGAATAATTTAAAAATCTGACAGCGGGTCCTACAAAAAAAGAACAGATTCAAAAAAAAAGGGAATGTCAACTGGTAAAAGGGGGGCGCTAACCGAAAACTTGATAAAAAAAAGTACCACCATCATGACCGATCGATGAAAAAGCTCTCAACAATCTCTTTTTCCGAAGGCAGAAAAAACTTCTTTCTTGAAGGACACAAAACAAAAGGGAAAAAGGGGCAGGTAACGGCGAGACAATGCTGGAGCAGAAAAAAGGGCGTAAAAGAAGTGCGAGAAGGTGTCAGGAGGTCAACGTCTCCCATATTTCAAGGAGTAGGAAAGCGACAATGAAAAAGAGGGAGACGGTGAAAATAGGACAGAAAAGAACACCGTCTCTGGCTCGCGACAAAGGCGACGACGAAAAGCATACTCTTGAATCGCTTTTAAAACATAGTTAGGATAAAACGAGGTTGGGACGAAACAAAACCTTTCAAAGTTTCAGTTTTAGGGTATCCAAACAGGATCGTGGGGGATCCCTTGGAAGCGGGAAGCAAAAGGGGAACGAAAAAACAGTCCGGCCCGCGCGCATAAAGAGGATAGGTGTTATAAACAAAACCTCAGCAAAAGGCAAAACAACGGGACTCGAGTGCGGCCAAGAATGTGAAAAATATTTAGGAGAAATGGGTAGGCCATCAGGTCGAAGAGGAGATTGAGTAGCGGGACGAGGGTACTGAAAGGAGAAGGAAGTTCGCTGACTGGGGAGTCAAACCTTTACAGGGGGAATATTGCAGAGAGAGGACGCCCAGAAACTGAAAGACAAGGAGCCTCGGAAAAAGTAGTCCAAGTCGAGGCAAAAAAAGAAATCACATACATATTCGTTTCGAGAAACCGTTTGAAAAAGGAATCTAAGCAAGGGACACCCCGCCATATATCCACTAAGTAAAAAGGGGGGGGAGACTAGACGCCCCCGGAACGGAATTAATCTGCCAACAAAAAATAATGTATCTTGAGATACGGGCGCAAAGGGCCGGACTCATCGGGAAGAGGAGGAGCCGCGGGTCGTTCCTGATCCTACATGGAAAAAAGTCCTAGGAGAGGAAGGACAGGGAAGGTCTCGTCATCGAAAGGGGGTCCCTTCGTAGGTCTTAATCGGAGTCCCGGGTCAAAAAACCAAAAAAAGGGGTGTTTTGGGGCCTGCGGGGACCAGAAAAAGAAAAAAGAAAGACACTAAATTCAAAACAGGGAAAAAAAGATGAGCCCTACAGGAAACGCCGATGGGACGTGGAAATAGATTCCCCGGTTCCGGACTCAGGGTGCCTCAAAGAAGCGGGGAAGGCGTAAACATTAGGGACATACGTCATAGCTGCGGAAAAGGTAGGTTATTGAGGGGGAGAGAATTGGCTTACGCATCATGAAATGACCTTTAAATGGCCGGGGCGCAGTGGGGAAAAGAGGTTTTCAAATGAAGCCGGGGTCAGGAATATCAAAAACCCAATATGAATTACAGAAAACGAGATCGGAAAAAAAAGAGCAAAACAACAGGGAGGGAGGAGGAAATATTCTTGGAGTGGGGGGAGAAATGCTTCTCGAGTTCTGGGAGGTTCGAGGGCGCAGCGGAGAATCCTAAGGTCCGAAGGGCGCAACGAACGTAATCAAACGCTCTTCAAAGGGCATGTCGATTACCCAGCAGAAGGAAGGGGGCAAATAGGCTCGGAAGAACAAAGCTAGCCTTCAGAAATCAAGAGCAATTCCAAGTTAATCAGAAAAAAAACGAGAATAGCCTGGGGCGAACGCCAAATTCGGAAAAGCATTAACGAGACGCAGATACACAAAAGCCTCGCGTGGTAAACGGTCTGGAACGGCGGGAAAAAAAGAACTTGGGGCAACTGGCGTTCAGAGAACCGTAAGGCGTTATGGTCAAAGCTAAGAAAAAGATCGAATGATCAAGAAAAGAAAAATCTGCAATGGGGCGGTACGAGCAGAATACGAAGGTTTAGAGCATAATAACCGGACAACAAATGAAGAGTGAGGAAACCTGGCGAATGGCTCAATCAGTCGAGAAGGACGCGAAGAGAAAGAACTTTTCAGGAAGGCAGCGTCGCCCGAGTCGAATCACGAGACCAAAAGAGGTGGAACAGAGGACTCAAAGAGCCTGTTCAAGAGGGAGACTCCGAGGACTACAACTGAAGGTTAGGGCCGACGATAAGGGGAGGGTGGGGAAACGCGGTCGGATTATTGGTTTTCCACGGAACAATCCCAAAAACTGGCACTTATGAGTTGCGGGACGAAGAGGTCAAAACAGAATTCAATGGAAGATGGGCGGAAGGTTGGAAGAACTTTACGACTATCGGCCACTATTCAGCTAAAAGGCATGTGACAGCGACCAGAGAGGGCTAATACAATTTTCAGGGGCAAGAAAGCCTACGGACCGCGACCAACAAAAGTATCGCGGAGCGACTTTTAACTAACAGGGAGCCCGTACACCGAGAGGGTTCCTCTCACGCTCATAAAGGGCGAGAAGTTATTATGTGATGGAGTGAGAAAGAATAGTTCCGGAAGAGATTTATGGGGGGGAAAACTGCATCTGGGGGCGTAAAAATGAGAGAACATCCAAAAGGCGACAACTAACAAGTAGTATTTTGAGTAAAAATACAAAAAGAGGGAGCGAAAGTTGTTTTTCTTAGAAAACATGAGGGCGCTCTCAAAAAGAAAGTTTTAAAAAGAGAGCTGCTCCGCTCTTAGAGGGAGGGTCACTGAGTAGACAGCGACGCTGGTTAACGCTAAATGAAATCAGGACGCGCCTCCGAATTGAAAACTTGCGGGACCGTCGGGGGGGGAAATAACTGCCTCAGGGGAGTGACTAAAAAGAAAGAGCACTGGAAAACTAAAGACCGGAAGAAAGAAAGAGGGGAGAGAAGGGGTTCGACTGGAAGAGAACGAGATCGCCAAAATGAAGGGGGTTTCAGCCCGAAGACAACCGTTCGGTGTACGCCCGTAGATGTACACGCAAATCAGGATCGAGAGGGTTTGTTGGGGAAAACAAGGGGAGTGTGGAAGAAAGAACGCGGTGGAAGAAGGAAGGGCGATTGAAAGCAGCGAGTCAGAAAAGCATGGGCACGCGGCCCTGACAGAGGGTGACAAGGAGACGAGAGTCGGACCAGAAAAGCTGGTTGTTTCTTGGGCTCTCAAGAGAAAAAAGACAAAACACAGTAGGGAGAGAGGACCAAAAGAAAAACCCAAAAAGTTGTTTCGTTCCGAGATGGTCCACTCATCTGGATACCCCTACCATGGAAAGGAGGAAGGAACTCGCGGGGACGAAATGAGAAACTAAGCGAAAGGCGAAAACGCAGTCGATTGAAAAAAAAGGGGGGAAAACCCAACCGAATTAAGAAGAGTATACGAAAGGTAAAATAAAAGACGAAAAAAAAAAAAAACACAAAAAGTGGGGGCAACGGCCACCAACGGCACGTTGAAAATCGTACGGAGGGAAAAAAGCTCGCAAAGGCTTGCAAGCAGGGCCTGTAGCTTCCCGATCATTAAGGAGAGATAAGGTGGGACGTCTAAGACACAGGGAGGAGAGAGGAAAAACGGAAAAGCTTAAAGAGGACTAGGACAGGAAGGCGGAGCGCTAACCATAAGTGAAAAAAAGGAGAATCTCGCTGCGAAATTGAAAAGTGAGATCGCCCGTCCTCGTGTGCAACAAAAGAAAACTATTATCAATTCCTTTAGGTGGTTCGGGGTGAGACCACCAGATCGTCGTAGAACAGCAGGACTCACCACGTGGAACTCAAAAAGGGACGAGAGGGATAGGAGTGGGGGAAAGAGAAACTAATACAAGGAAGAAAAGACGAATAAGAAACGAATCGAGGCGCGGGGCTTTCAGACCGGTTGGCGGCGGGAACGCAGGCGCGCTTAGTTGTAGAGCAGGTTTCGCGCCATGACGAAGAGTAGAACTCGCGTTGTGCGGCCTCCATCTTAAGGGGGGGGGGGGACGTAAGGAGATGTCCGGAGGGGACAAAAAAAAAGAACGGTTCCCAGCCCAGGAAGAAGCCCGTATCCGCCCCTCAGCACGAAAAAAACGGACATGTCGAGGAGTGCAGATACGTTGAAACACCTCCTGAATATCATTAAGACACCCAACCAAAGGGGAAACCGAAGGTGGAATAGTTAACTAAATCGGAAAACATTAATTGAAAAAGGGGGGCAAGGATTGCCCGAGTCGGTCCTTTTGGGGGAGTCATTTGTCTCGGGGAGGTCTGAGCTCGGGTTCAATAGGACGCGTCAGGGAATCTCAATTAAAAACAGCTGCAAAACGCCAGAGAAGTTTATGTCTTCGTCATCTCCATTTCAAAAAAGTATTCGTCTCACGAAGAAGTTTGACCGGCACAGAGTGAGGGGGATGAATGCGAGAAGGACCATGTGCCCATCACGAAGAAAGCTGACTCAAGGGGAACACAAAATTAAATTAGCCCGACGCGAAACAGAGATCCGCAACGGTTAAAGGGGTGGGTGCGAAGGTTCTTCGTTCTCTGATGGAAGGGGGGTTACGCGGGGGAAGAAAGTGAATGAGCAAAGGTTCGGCATGACTGGCTTGAAAGGATGATCTAAAAGAAAAAGGGGAGGAGATGCAGCTAGTATGAAATAACCGGGCGCCTAAGAGGCAAAATTTCCTGGGAGGTCGTTGCGCAAAATTAGTAGGAAACATGCTCCGCTCCCCAGAGTTGAAATATCCACAAACAGGAATCGACAACCCAAGGAGGAGAGACAAACAAAAACGAAAGTATTAGGAAAGAGAGGAGAGGCGGGTTCCGAGGTTGGAGGGATCAAGACCGTAACGCTGGGGGGGAGTGAAAGCTACAAAAAAATCGTAATCACCAATGGTCAAAGCAGATACTAAAAAACGATAGATGGCAACTTGCTCTCTAAAAAGATATTCACGCCTTCAATCCTAGGGAAGTCAGCAGAAACTACCTCGGGTCAAGACGCCTAATGAGGAAAACGCATCAAAAAAAAAAAGAAAACCAAGACGAGAACACCGTTAAACCTCAGATTTGGTCGAGAGGACGAGCGTGAAGGCCATGTTGGGCACCTGGAAAAAAAAAAAAAGGGCGCACAGCAAAGCGATCTATCCAAATTAGGCCGGAAAGGAAGCAAAGGAGACGAACTAAAACAAGGGAAAAATGAGATGGCTGGAACATCGAGTTTGGAAACTAAAAGACAAAGAGTGGAATTAACTTAAGGAGAGAACTGAAGAAAATTCTTGGCAATAAGAAATTTTTAAAGGAAACAAACTCCCGCGACGGACGGATTCGCAAAGAGTCAAACCGAAGGAATCTTCTGAAAGTCATGTTTAGGGACAAGCTATATGGGTGGGAGTTAGCGAATGGTGTGTAAAGGCCATCGGACAAACTGGCCACCATAGTGATAGGGTCATCTGCGTCCTGGAGAAACTAAAGGGACAAGCGCATACTTTCCAAGGGGGCGTACTCGAGACCATAGGGCTCTCCTTCGAAAGGACATGGGAAGTCCGCAAAAAAGAAGCTAAGGAAAAGGGACAAACGCCCCAGTCTGCAGGCAGAGAACGCCGAAGGGCCTACCCAGTTGAAAGACAATGAACGGAAAAGACGGGTCACTCTGAGAGAGGACGGTATATCGGCTCAGATGTGACTAAGTAACCCGCAAGAAGGACTCAGGGCGGGGGGAAGACCGAAAAGTGGGATAGACCAAGAGAGAATTACTCAAAACGGGATTATTGTGAGGCCAACATACCCATAAAGACAATGATCGAAATAGGGGGTAACCGATAAGTGACTATCAAAAAAAGTGGTCCAAGCGAGGCTGATGTAGGATGCTTATGTCAGTAAAGGTGAAGTGGAAAAAAAAGAGGGACGGGACTCTTCGGAAAATAGCATGTGCAAAGGGAAGCAATGCTACCCGGCTTTGGGGGAAGAAAAATATGCGAAATCCGTACGACGAACACGGAGAAGAACTGGAATGGGACGCCGAAGAAAAGGACGGCTGGAAGCCTGGGTAAGGGACGAAAAGGAACTAAAGGGACTGAAAGGGGTGCAGACCCTCTAAAGATTTCGGGGCGAAATCGGAAGAGAGGGGGAAGCGCTGCGAAAGTCTCGGGGGACCTGGGAACCGGTAAATGTTAGAAAACAAAAAAAAGTAGGCATAGCGCATTTGGGGTCGATAGCAACTCCAAGGAGGCGGTCTCCGAGGACAAAAAATGGAGAATCGGCGCCGCAATCGATCTGGGGGTTTTTTCTACTATGCCGGATCAAAGGGAATGGAGAGGATACCCAACACCCAAGAGGGCGATTCGAATTAAGGAACGCTCACAATCGACCCAGGACAGGCTGATGACTCGCGGGAAGACTGAAGAAAGGATGCACAGAGGAGAAACGAAGGGAGACTTGAGCAACGACCGTTGCCCAACAATCAGAGCTCGATTCAGAAAAGGGAGGGGAAACATAGAATTCTAAGGAAACGACCAGTTGTAACCAGGGCACCAAAACGCAAGGGGGTATTACGAGGAAGGAGAAACTCAAAAAAGGAAAAAGCAGGCCTGGGTAGTCGGCGCCCGCTCATGGAAATACTCAATCTGTCGACCACCACAAAGAAAAAGAAGTAAGAGAAAGAAGACTGTCCTAGAGGGAGGAAGATGGAAGCTCTTCGAGATTAATAAAGAGCGTTATGGAAAGAGGCGGGAGAAACGGACCGGGGGGGAGCCAAAAGCTAAGTTAAAAAAGTTGAAACCGTGAGACCCGTCCCGAAGGACCTCAAAAAAAAATCAGTAGGGTAGGATTGGTTTGGTGACAAAAAAAATCCTTTGAAATGGGTAGCGGGACTATAGGTCCGAAAAAAAGTACAACGCGCTCATTTAATATTGTTTGAGGGGGAGGGCGAATCCTCAAGCAAAAGAAGAAACCTCTCGGGAGAGTGTAGCGGAAATCGTTGGTCTTGGCAGGCCATGGGGGCCATCAGCGAAGAGGGGTGGGGGGAAAAGAGACGGAATTCTACAAAAGGAGTACACGATCTTTTATATCACTGAAGTTCGAAGGTGAGGGTCTCTGGCCGGAAAAAAGTAAATCCAGCCCATCTCACTTGAACAGGAAGAGGGTTTGTTCCGCCCAACGGGCAAAAATCAAAGAGGGAAAAGGACGTGAGCGGAACGCGACGACACCCGCCAAAGAAAGGCGGGACGAAAATAGGGGGTAGACGACTGACCTACAGACGTAGACGAGACGCATCCCTCCTTGCTCTATGGAGGATTGCGTCCTTTGAAAGGCTTGGACACGGCCATTACGGAGTCAGACGCGTAATAGCATATGAAAATCTATCCGTTCGGCAAGAAAATCTGTCGGACCGGTTCTGTGCGGATCGAGAAAGGAAAGGTTAGTTAGAGAGACTCGGCAAGTTTCCGAACATGGGTGGGGGGGAGAATGAGATAAGAAAGTCGAACTGAAATACCGAGACGACCGCAAACATGGCAAACCCCCGACGCGCGCCAATCATAGGAAAAAAAAAGCGGGAACGTGTGTCAGTCTCCGAGGGAGGTGGACCAATTGGAAGTACCATGAGGAATAGTCAAGTTGTTGCTGTGAAAATGGAACTTGGAGTAGGTATTATGAAGGAGAATGGTCCGAAGCAGCAACAGTGGGCAATCTGCTGGAAAGAGAATGCCGACCAAGAAAAGGAACTGATTTGAAGTTGACCGCCCATTATAGGCAGTCAGGAAGAAGAGCTGAAACCAGAAATTTTGAAGCCACAAGCTAAAAAACGCAGAAGAAACTCAAAAACCACTGTAAGAGATTCTCAGGGGAGGTTCGATCTCTCTTTCAGATTGGGGCTTTATAATTCAACATCGGGGGAGGAGCGGGGGCTCCGAATCCTACTACAGGCTCAACAAATAGAAAAGCACGCCGTATTAGTCTGCAGGGAGAAAAGAGATACTAGAAAGGGGGCTCAAAAAAAATCATAATCAAAAAAAAAACCAAGGTGTTAGCCTCCAAAGAGCACAACCGATCCGAAAACAGGAGAGGAAACAGGGAAAAACGGGCCTTTGGGTGAGGAGCGAGGCTCTCGGGGGAAGATTGGTTTACAGGGTTGTGCAAGGCCGAAAGTGTGGGCAACAGAGCGATCTCTCATGGCAACCACCCAGCGTGGGAAAACGTTACTGAGGAACTGAAGGGCGAATGACGAGAACAGAGACCGTACACCTGAAGTGGCAAAGTTTGGGCGAAAATGAGAGGACTTCCGAAAAATGACTCCTCAAAACACCCATTGGGAAGGATCGGAATCAGAGAAAGGAGGGGGAAGAAGCGGCACTCGCTCGTACCTGTTCAGATGGCGGGCAAAAGAAGGTAGAACAAATTTTCGGAAAAGACTATCGGTCCGAGATACGGAACGAAGCCCTGGGGGGTTCGGGGGGGAAAGGCATCAACACATCTTGAAAAACACTGAATTATTGGGGGAGGGGTCTCGCAGGGAGGCAAAACTACGACGAGTGAAAAAATTCGAAAGGTGGTTAAAGGGGCGTGTCTCTTCGTCAGTATTAAAAAGGAAAATTAATTTGACGAAGTATCGGAAGAGCTTAGGGATAAGGTACAATTTTTGGTCTCTAAAAGGAGAAAGAATCTTCTGCCGGACCAGACCCGGGCCGAAGGTGACAGCAAAACGCGCTTGAAACTTCGCTGCAGTATGAGAAGGAGGGAAGCAATGAGTAGGAGGATGAGTAGTCTAAAAACCTATGCACTCTCTCTGGCATTGAGAAGCAATCTGGGTGAAAAAAAATGTTACGGACCAACTTCCAGACCAAAACCGGAATTAGTTTGGGGAGGACAGACACTGACGACAAAAGGGAGTAGAAAATATTGTTTCGTTGGCGCAAAAAGCGGGACTGCGATAGAAACGAAAGGGGTTCCAGAAGCTGACGCAATGATCGGGGCTCGGTCAGTTTTTCAAGAAACAGAGCGGGCGGGACGCGGAAGTGAGGCATACAGAATGTTCCCGGGCTACAATTAAAAGAAACCGGACTTGGTCCTGAAAGTGCCTCTTGGAGGAAAACGAACCACTTATATAGGGAAGGCACGGGGGAAACGACAGCCCAGGATCAACATGGGGAAAAGGACCTCGACGTGTTCGATCATACGAGATGGGGCCTTGGGGGAAGGCCAGAAGATACAAACCGTCTTGTCATCGGCCGGCGCGGACTCTTGATGTACTCTTTCGAAAATCGTCGGTCAAGGAAGGGGGGAAAAAATTCGGTGCCGAACGAAGCGATCGTTAGCCGGACGCCTGAGTGAAAAAAGCATCCGGGAGAGCATAAGCCTGAATGGGCCGTCTTCAGGAGGGAGCAAAAGGGCCCATTTCAAGCACGCAAAACCAAGGGAGGGGGGGTTCTGGGGCTATAAAAAAAAAAAACGGGGTTGAAGATCTAAAGAAAAAACCAGCTCAGGTTGGAAGAGAGGTGAAATTGTCTGTGCAGAGAGACACTCCGCTCAAAAAAAGGGCAGGGGCGAAATCGTTCAAAATGAATCTGCCTCCTCTGCTCAAAAGAACGAGAGGACACGACCCGGTTTCCGAAAAAAAAACAACAAGACATAACAAGGAACTAGAATCTTAAAGCGCGTCCTGGAGCGACCCACTCCGGAGGGGGAGGGACCTCTTCAAAAAAAATATCAGAAGAGGAAGGAGAGGTCCCGTCGAAAAAAAGGAGTTCAAGGAAGCCTGTCGGGCGGCGTCCCCACTCCCTAAAAGAGAGAATGTGAAAACGTCCAGGCCAATCTAAAAAAAAGGCGTCATATAATGGTTCCGAGGTGCTTAATCTTTGAGAGAGCAAATGCGATAAGAACCTAAGAGGATGCGTCGGGAAAAAAAGGCACCTGAAGAAGAAGCGCGCTGCCAGAACGCTCGGAATTAGAGCCGCTTCAAGGGGTGAGAAAAGGTTGCACAAGTTCGCCACGGATGGACGTAAGGTTCAGGGATCACCGTAATCCGGTTGGCGTCCGGGAAATCTCTTAGGGCCAAGGGGCTAAAGCAAAAGAAGGACTAACAGAGCTCGCAATAAGGCAGGAAAGAAATACTACTGCAAATCCCGAAAAACGAAGGGAGATAACTCAGAATGTTAGAGGAACGTCGTTTGTTCAGGAGACCCATTGGCCACATTCGTCGGCAAACGCGAAGGTTTGGAAGTTTCTGGGCGGAGTTGAACTCCCTCTCTCGTTTCACTCCGGGGAAGAAAAAATTAAGTGAAAGGAAAGGGAGGAAGAGAGAGGACGCAAAGTAAAAGGGACATCCAAGAAGAGTGACGACCGTATTGGTGTAAAAAAACTCGACAAGCCAACTCAATGGTTGCCAGAAACGACCGTTGGGACCGAAGAGAAGCTCCGAGAAAGGATTCAAACCTCCAGAGTCGGCGAACCTAATGGGGGAAAGGAAGAACGGCAACGGACCTCCGAAGCGTCCGTCTGACTGTCTAGGAAGAGGGGGGGAAGTTTCTTGTAAGGGGAGAATAACAGGGGACAAGTTATTTCAGCTCTGTCCAGATAGTCGATGAGAAAGCCTAAAAGAAGGATACCTTTAGCCAAAAAACTCGCCCGTCGCATCCAAAGTGTCACCGGGACCTGTGCAGGAGCATCCTTCCATTGCGGCCTTCAGAGAGGGCAGGGTTTTAGGGGGAAATGGGGGGGGGAAGGAAAGAAAAATAGAGAGAGGATTTTTCACTCAATCAGGTAGCGGGAATGGAGAAAATAAAAAAAAGGGGAAAAAAGCGACTAAGAGGAAAAACAGACGGGAGATTGACAACGTTAAGGAGGAGAGGGAATAGTGGATCGTTATTCAGTAAAGAAAGGGGCATACTCATAGTGTTTGTTTAGGGCGAACTGCCTGATGAGTATTAGCGACTCGAAAAAATGGTGGGGCACTATAGCTACTAGAGGCGGCCATTCTTTAGGGACGAGGTTCAGGGGGAAACCATTGAGGAAAGGAGAGCCAGACCCAGTTTGGAATAAACAATAAGAACGATCGGACCAACTCCAGAAAAGAAAAACGAAAAAAAAACGGGGAGTTGGACAATAGAGGGAGGTCTCTGTAGTCGTGAGTCTGTATATTAAGAAAAATCTCTTTGGTCAGGCGGGGACCGAAATGCCTACTAAATTTATACGGACATCTTCGGATCTCATTTTATATAACAAGCCGCGAGGGCAAATGATTGCAGAGTCCCTACACTTCTATCCTCATAATTATAAGGGATAAAAACCTATCGGAAAGAATAGGGGCCTGAGAAGCTGAAGGCCACCGCAGCAAAAGGAAACGAGAGTCAAAGGAAGGGTGCAAAGAAAAGGGAACTTTAACCGTCAGGGGGAAGGGGTGGTGTTTGGTTTCCCCACCCAACATGTCGAAGAATTCCCATCGGGGGGCAAATTGTTTTGTGACTGGGCGGCGCTAAACGGTGTTAAGGGGAAAGGGGCACAGCGACGGGTAATCTAAGAATTCCACAAACGCAAGGCGTACAAACGAGTCAGAAGAAATAAGAAAAAGGGAAAGTTTGACAAGCACAGAACCGGGGACCAAACAGATTTGTTGGACCGCAAGGGAGAGAGGGGGAGACAGCACTGACGCGTCTAAGGAAACTATCTGAAAGAGGCAAGAACTCAAAACGGTGAGAGAAATCATACTTCGAAAACACTATTGGAAAGGGTCATAGGAGAAACATGTTCAACAAGTAGCTAACGGAACTAACAACAGGCTTCAGGTGCCTACAAGGGGAGGGTGGAAAGGCCTTCTAATGCGATAAACGGTGGGGTCCCACTTCATGCGACAAACAGATGGGACGATAAGTGAATGACTTTGGGAGTGTCTCTGGGGATCCCGGGAAAAGAAACTAAGTTCAAAAGGAAAAGAATGGTCCTTTCCAAACTCAGACACGTTGCATCGACTTAAACCGGGAGAAGGAAGAGTGTGAAGAAAAGAAAAGGAGGGAGGGAGAAGAGGAAATTTTCGGCGCGAAAGCCGACGCTAAAGAAAATCTCAAAAGCTGGCGGTTCCCAAAAGGGAAATGAACCGTAAAAGAGGGGGGCCTAAACGAAGAGAGGCCTTGTATGAGCGACTTATGCTGGTATTATGTCGTGGAGAACACCCTAGGAAGCCTATGCCAGGGATGGGACGGGAGGTTCCTCTTCATTTGCTCGCAATGAAAAGGGAACGCAAAGAAAAGGGGAGAATTGTTGGCGTCCAACAAGAAACATACTACATCATTAGAGAAAAGCGTGGGTGGACAGTTTTCTACGCGGACGGGAGAAGTAACACTACATGGGGGGGAAAAACCAATCTCAGGAGACAACAAAAACGGCGCATTCCTCCAGCGCCAGTAAGGAGGGAAAAAAGCTTCGGTTGAAATCAGAAGGTGAAGCTTTCTTCACACGTATGTCGACAAGTTCGGGGAGGCAAGGAGAGTCTACGTTACAACTGAGATAATTTGTTGCGAGAATACAGGGCAAAGACGTGCAAAATGTGGCGACTTACAAGAGGACTTCCGATTCGATCGAAAGGCCGGGGTGTTTCAGAACAAGGTCGGTCGCCTCTTCACATCTCACTTAGCAAAGAGGGAGTCGAAGACAGGATGGGGGGCCACCGCTTGCTCCAGAAGAGAGACTGGGTTCAAAAAGAAAGAAGGCGGCGAAAAAAGAGTTCCTTGCATTCCAGGACAGCGCTTCGTGACGAGCCAGTGAAAGTGACAAATCTAGAGCAAAAACCCAAGAAGGTTGAGGGGGGGAGATATCGACGGAGGAGAAAGAATAGATAGCCCATGAAAACCCATAGAGGTGGGCTGCGTAGAGTAAACGATGGATCGGCGACCCTCCTTACAGGCTTCTCCGCTCTAAAATCGAAAAGGACTCTTGCCTCAAGTGAGAAAAGGGAGGGAAACGCTTAGGTAGTGGGCCCAAAAAGTGACCTATCTATTCAAGCGCTAACTCAATATCAGAGAGTGAAGGGGAGAGAACAAGACCGGCGGGGTATCGACGTGACAAAAAAAAACGAACGTGGCTGAGAATACTAGGGGGAATCAAGTCGCACAGGCTGCAGCAGGAATTCGTAGTCAAACTCGCCAGTTCTCCTCAAAGGGTTACTCCGGAAAAAAGACTCCCAACGGCGGTAAAATAACTGTAAGGAAGGGATAAGATGCCAGCACATGCGGATGAATCACGAGCAGTAAATTCACGAGTTAACGACAACCGAACTGCGAACTAGCTTGTGGAACTAGACCGTATCGTGAGGGAAGAAAGAAAAACAAATGATTTCAGACAGAAAGGCTTGTCGTATTGTTATGGGAAGAAAAAAAGAAAGTGTTAGGGACCCTTGGAAGCAGAGGGGACTATCAAAGGAAACATGCGACATACCTCCAACCCAACGACCCCGAGAGGAATAGGGGCACTACCTCCTCAAACAAAGAAGACACGCCGAGACGCGGTTTGCGGCCACTCGTTTCGAAGGGGGCTCCTTTTGCAAAAGAGGCTCGAGGGTCGCGGGTTCTCTAAACGAAAGTGTAAAGGTAGAAAGAGGGCTGTGGGAGACTCAAGAGTAGGCAATTAGAGATGCCGGAGCTAACCAGGGAAAGTGGACAAAAAGAAAGTACACCAGGGGTTTGGACATGTTCTCGAACTACCCCGTCCCAAAATGGGAAAACAGGAAGGGTTGGAAGAGGCGTCCGGTTGAACCCTCCGAGATCTCAAGGAGGACACACCGCCATAGAGGGTCAAAAAAAAGGTTGTGAGATGAACTGTGAACGCCCTCGGAACATTCCTTTAAGAGCGCAATAGTCGTCTGGTATTTAGGGGGACCGGAACGGGGGGTTCTTTCCGGTAGGGGCAGGAGAGCAGTAAGTTTCCTTAGGATGAGCAACTCGAGGGAAAGGAGGCAATCAATAAGACAGGTGACCGGTATGGATTAACGCGCCAAGGAAATGAGGGATTATTCGAGCAGTTGGAACGACGGGTGTTGGAGATGAGATAGCTCGAAGTAGGCTGGGAAAGAAAAAAGAAGGAAGAAGACGAAGTTAAAAGAAGGAAAAGAAGAAGCGGAGCTCGTAAACATACGCGCGGGTTAGGAAAAAAGTCTCAAAGGAAAAACGAGTGGGGAGACCTCTGGCTTCTGAACATGAGGAAAGAACGCATGTTCTGCTGAAATTGCCCGTAATAGGAGGGTAATGCTTAGAATGAAAAGCAGAAGGGGGACAACAGGAGCGCTGGGGTTCCGAAAAAATGGTTTCACAGGAGGGGTTTGAACCAAAACAAAAAAAAAAAGGAAACACGACGGAGAGTAATGAGAAAAAGATTTGGAGGCCATCAGAGTACAGCGACAAAGA
>Ga0179593_1548637_pt1 | contig 16061 bp, 23 predicted proteins | sample CZODoug2_1_08_16_FD_185931 | JGI IMG/M metagenome (GOLD analysis project Ga0179593, IMG submission 185931) | Vadose zone soil fungal communities from Angelo Coast Range Reserve, California, USA - CZODoug2_1_08_16fungal (PacBio error correction) | ecosystem: Environmental > Terrestrial > Soil >...
AGGAAACAAAAGTTTCGAGGGTCCCTACGTTCGAAGGTGGGCCGAAAATCATGGGGGGGGGTAGTCGACAAATATCGCTCTAGGGGGAAAGAAAATCCCAACGGGTATCCAAAAATAAAGGAGAAGAAAAAGGAGGACCCAAAGGAAAAAAGTCGTAATCGGAAAAATCGCTCCTGCAGACGCTAGGACAAGGTCCCCTTAAACCCATTTGATAGTTATGAACGCAGAAGGAATGGAAAGGAGGTACTCTGAAAAGGGGACTTAAGCAAGGACGGGGAAAGACATTCCACAAAGTTAGAATAATCAAAATGGACTAAAGGTCCTGGCTGCTGGGCTCGAGAAGAATTACGAACACAAATTAGCCCATGTCTCGCAGAAGCCCCAAAAAACTTTGCAAGGTGAAGGGAGTAAGACTATGATAAGGGGGCGTCGAGAAAAACGTCGCGGTTGCGTACGGTAACTAAAAAAAAACGGGGGAGGACCGATTTGGGGAAGAAAAAAGGGGAAGGGACAAATCGATGACGTAGTTTTGCCAAAGATCCAGATCTTGAGGGGGGGGAACAAGGGACGTGAAAGATATAGGATGAGCAAAACGGAAAAGGCTTGTAGGAGTTTGGTGACCCCCGCCAAGAAAAGAAGGCAGGGGTTTGTTGCTTGGTGCGAAAGAGGTCCCGAACTCTTAAGCCACAAGGGGATTAACCAGAAAGGCAATGCCTGGGCGGAAAAAGGATGTGAAGGAAAAAAAAAATGCGAGGGAGGGGGAGGAAGGGGCGCACAGGCGGAATACCGAAGATCAAATCACTGGTTTATCCCAAGGGAAGGGGGGAAAAAAATCGTCGGAATGGAAAAACCAAAGGGGAGCGAGACAGACGCAAGCGACAAAAAACGAGGAGGAGACGGGGGGTGGGGGGACAGGCAAAAAGGGGGGGGTATACCGTTTAAATCAACAGACGAAAGGAACTGAAGAAGAGGATCTAAAGAGGTTTCTGGATCAAAGGGATAAGACATTTACAAGTGAGGGAACTCATCATTCGGGGTCACTCGGCGGGAGCAACCGAAAAGGGGGGGCTAATCAGAAAACTAGGGAAAGAGGGGTCTGGGCAGAGACGCGCAAAACGCTTAGGGGGCCGGAGCACCGTCAAAGTAAGGAAAGGAAAAAGGCCACAAACGCGCCAAAGGGTGTTGTAACTACGAACCGGAGACAAAGGGACCAGAAAAAAAAAGAGCTAAGGTGGTATCGAGATCCCCCTGGAAAAAAATCACGGGGGGGGGGAGATAAACGGAGAAAGAAAGAAAAAAAGAAAAAACAGAAAAAGAATAAGAAGATCACCCCCAAACCCAGAAGGGGGGGGGGAGGTCGCTTGGGAGGGGATGCGTTGGGCATTTGGGTACGCCTGGTAAAGCGGTGTTATCGCAAAACCAGTGCCACGTAAAGTCAATTACTAACAAAGTGCATGACAAGGAAGCGGAGGTGGAAAAAAGGGGGAAAAAACCGGGGGCCAGGGGAAAATCAGAAAAAGAAATCCTCGAGATCGTCTTTGGCAGGTTGAAGTAACAGGAATATAAAAGACCTCTGACGCAAAAGTTACAGTCCAGGATGAGAAGTCTTCAAACGAGGAGACAAACGCAAAAGGGGGAAAAAAAAGAAGTAGGAGGGAAGGCCTTGGGAAAGAAAACACAAAAGGAGGGGGAGTTAAGGGTAGACGAAACTTTCAGACTCTGAACTTTTTTTTCTGGGGGTTGTGATCAAAAAAAAAGGGGACTCGCCACTAAACGAAAAACGGAAAGAAAGGTGGAAAGTGTGTATAAGAAGCATGAAGCGGACCTATCATTCGGGGGGGGAACACCGTACTGGACAAAAAAATCTGGGGGAAGAGGGTGAGGGGGGAAGTTAAAATTAGCAAAACTGGGCCACCTGAAGCCCTTTAGGGGCTGAAAGGAAACAAACAGGACAGGGGGGAATGAAAGGGTTTTGAGGCCAGGGGAGAAGGCTGAACCACACTTCACGCACAGAACCGCCCCTGCATACAAAAGGGGGCACGCAGTGAAGAAAAGACAGGTTGATAGTATCGGGGTGGATGTAGCATTTCATGAGGAAAAAAATTGCAAGTCTTCGTCCACCAGGGGGGGGCGGGCAGGGGGATCCAGATCAAAGCGGGAGGAAGGGGGGGGGGGCAAAAAAAGTAGTTTACACAAGCCTGCGCTGTGGGCGCAAACGAACACCGCACGGGGATTGCCAGAGACAGGGGGAAGAAAAAAATGACGGAGAAAGAAAAAGGGGGGTGTAAATGAAAAGCCCATAAACGAAAGCGTGGGAAAAAATAGGGGGGAAGACCTTTGAAAATTTAGGAAGAAGGGGTTGTCGCCGAGGAAAAATCCAGAAATGATGAGAAGACGACTGTGTGAAATGTTCGTAGATTGAAAACGCAAAAAACAAGGGAGGAGGTCTTGAGAAGGGAGAGGGACGTAAGGGAGGAAGGGTAATAGGGGGGAAGTCGGGAGCATGGCCCTCCACGCAACCCTAGGGGTCGTTTGGAAGGAACGGTAAGAAAAGAGCCAACACAGGAGACTATAGTTAATATGAGCTATCCATGAAGGTTGAAAAAGGGGGGATGGGGGCTTAGAGAGAAAAAAATCACTGGGGGGGGGGGGTAACTTGTAAGGGGAAAGCACCTCGACTTCCCTGGAAAAAAAGAAAAGAAGCAGACGTTGCGCTAAAAAAGGGGCTACTAGTGGGGGAGCCCCGTTGCCAGCGGGACTGAAACTTCATCCTTCGAAGGGGGGACAAAGAACCATACCAAGCGAAAGACCAGGGGGGCAGCCGCTATAAATTCATCTTCTGAAGGGCAATTCTGGGCACCAAGGAAGATAAGGGAGAGGGGGGGGGAGAAAAGCGAGGAAGGTCTGGTCTGGACTCCGGAAAGTGTTACATAACAAAATGGAAAGAGTGTAAAAACCGCGGAGAGATCGCACGCAGTTGATCATAAAGGAAACTCCTGACAACAAAGGCAGGAAGAAAAAAAGGGACAAGTAAGCGGCGAGGGCCTTCGGCTCAAGCAGAATCAAGGAAGAAGGAGGCTGGGAGGAGAAAGGGAAAGGAGCGAACAATCAAGGGGAATTTGTTGGGGGAAAAAAAAAGGGAAGGGACAAAAACTGCGCCTACGAATGAGACGTGGGGGCAAAAAAGCAAAAAAAGAAACTGGAGGGGGAGGAAAATCTGAAAAGGGGGAGAACGGTAATGTGATTCGGGTAATTCTACTCAGGGGGTCGGGAGAGAGGGGGTAGGGTTAGAAGAATGGGGAAGTGCAGGGGGGGAATGGGAACAACCGACTGCTTAAGGGAACTCGCAAAACCTTTAAAAAAGGGAAATCAGAGAAGTCGGGGGGGGGGGAAGGAATTGGGGGGGGGGAGCATTTTTGGATCGCGTAAAAATATTCAAGAGTAACAGGGGCAAAAAAAAAGGTGGGAAAAAAGGGGGGGGGAGTTGGTCAGAAAGATTACTAAAATCCATCCCCTGTGGGGGGTGAAGGGGTAAAAAAAATAAAGGGAAAGTGGGGGGGTGGGAGGTAGTGAAGAGGGGGGACGGGGTTGATCCTGAATTCCAAGCATCCGACTGGGACATAAGAAAAGCCGTGGAAGGGGAGGCGAAATCCTTTAGGGCACAGGGGCTTGTGGGAATTGGGGGGAAGAAATCAAGGAATCCCGTAACCGCCTGAGGACCACCCATGAAAGAGGAAAATCAGCAGGGGAAAAAATCTCAAAGGGGAAAAGGGCTCCTGTGGGGGTGTCGTGTACAATCAGGTCCGCATCGTATAAAAGTTCCAGAAGAGAGAAAAAAAAGAACCACGTTCACAGGGGGGGGTATAACCTGGCCAGGTGCCCCGCGGTTTCCCCTGAATCTATAAGCACCAGAAAAAGCCAGCAGGGAGGCGTAAGAAGGGGGCGGAAGAAGCCAGAGAGCAGGAAAAAAAGATTTGAACATGAGAGTCATTGGGGATATACGTGAATCAAAGAAAAAAGGAGGTAGGAAAATATATAGGCCAACGACACTTGGATCACGTCTAAGGGCCCTTTTCTGTCTTAATTTGTGGGGCTGGAATCGGGGGAGATGAACAATAGGTGGGGCAGGAAAAACACGCAAGGAAACTGAATCGACCACCAACTGGGGGCGGTGAACCAAGGAGGTGTGATCTGAGGAGAGTTGGGACAGAAAGAGACCCGTATTGGGAAAAGTACCCACTCACCAGGCGCTCACCGTGGGGCGATGCTTAAAAGAAAAAGCATAGAATAAGGAAAAAAGGGGTAGAGAGGGGGACAGCAATAGAAGGGTGGCAACTTCTTTTCAAAAAACATTCATCAGCAAAAGAAAACAAGGTGCCGGTAGTGGGGGCCTAAAAAAAGTGAAAAAGGGAGGGACAGTGGGAATGGGAAAGTTCAATACCAGGATCCCCTACAAAAGAAAACAACTTGGGGGGGTTTGGGGAAAAAGGCAGAAGAGGGACCACCTTGCGAAAAATTCCCCTAAGACTTAAACGGTAAGATTTTTTGAAGGGGAAAGAAAAGGGGTTATGCATGAAGGCCTAAAAACGCAAGAAGGCAGAAGAAATGATGCCAAATCGGTTGTTTGGTACTGCCTTAAACGTAAGTGGCGAAAAAGGGAAGAGAAGGGAAGGTTGTCAGAAACCAGGAGAGACTATCCCGAGTCCATTATCGGCTAGGGGGTAAGAGAAAAAAGGGGAGCAATTGAGGAATACAAAGTCACAGTTAAAAGGTCACATTGGAAGCTGGAACTAGGCAATGGTAAAAGGAGGATCCCTGGGCTAAGAATCGGGCAGTGCTTATCCATGGGGTCGCATCGTTTGAATGCAAGGGGGCGGTACGACTAAAAAAAAGGCGGGGAAAAATAAAGAAAGCCATTTCGCAGATTTCCAGGGTTTTTAATCGCCTGCAAGGGAAGGACTAATCTCGCTGCGGGGGGAAAAACGACAAAGTCTCAAAAGGTAAGAGGGAGGAAGTGGGAAAATTGGGGGGGAGAATGTCCAAAGGAAACGCTCGTGTTGAGTCCGAGAAGAAAAGCGAATACAAAAAAGAGGGGTAACATCAGGCGACGAAGGTCAAGAAAAAACAAAAGATCCACAGAGATGTATGTGACCAAAAGAATGGGCTTCGAAGGAATTGCAGAAGCAAAGAAGAGGGCCAAAGGGGGGGAGGGACGTGCCAAGAAAAACGGCGATTAAAGGGGGGGCATATGGAAAAGTTGTGATAGACCTATATAGGGAAAAAAAGAAAAAAAATGGGGAAAAAAAGTGGTCCACAGAAGGATGAAATCGAGAGGAGCTCGCAGATGTCGAGGGGGATGGAGGTAGGGGGGAAAAAGGCGGAAAAGAAAGGGGGCAGGAAAAGGCATATCGCGAGTTGAACGATACGAAAGATCAAACCACCGCAAAAATCGGGCAAGAAACCGGGCGAGCGGGGTGAGGGGCGGTGATGAACACGATAATGAAGGGGATGAAAAGGAAAAACCAAAACGAAAGGGGGAACAGTATATTATAGTCCGAGAACGGGTGGGGCGGCGCATAAACTCCGCAAGACCACAGTCGAGAAGAAATCAAGGGGGGGAAAAAAAGGAAGAAACTTGAACCGAGAAGATCCCGACTAGAAGAGGGGGGGGCGAGGGAAGCGGGGGGGGGGGAAAAGGCTCGGGGTTGGATATAATCTGTAGCAAGGAAAGTCGGGAAGCACGAAAACCGGAGGCAAACAGGGGCAAGACCCCTGTAAATCGGGCACAACCTGACTAAGGGGACCGTGCAACAAAAAAAAAGAAGTTGGAAGAAGAGAAAACCCAATGCACAAGGGCATTCCACTATCCCTGATCCCGTAAGAGATGAAAGGTCCAAGGACCGGGTTACTTAAGGAGATCTTCTCAGGTTCTCAAAACTTAGAAAAGAAAAAGGGGAAAAAAAAAAACAATAATAAAGAGGAAAACAAGGAGTCGTGGGCCCAGTTTGGGGCAGTTTCTGTTTAGGGGAAATTGGGGTGACGAAAGGAGCGGGGAGAAAACAGGAAAAAAATGTATATTGGAAATAAAAAGTTTTGGTGGTTCGAAGCTGGCCTCAAAGCATCAGGGGGGACCCGGGACTCCGAGAAGAAAGAAACGCAAGGAAGGAGCATGATAGGGGCCTGTTTCCTAGGGGAATCCGCAGTTCCGAAAGATACATGATCTTAAAAGACAGGGGAAGACGGGGGGGGACTAGGGATAATCTCGGGGCCGCTCGGGGGGAATCCAAACAGAAATTAAATCATAGTCAGAAGATAACGAAACAACAAACCGGAGGAAGGGGAGGGAAAAAAGAATATATATTTCCCTCCTGCAGACATCACGTGTTTCAGTGTGGAGAGGTGGGGGAGGAAGGAACTTCAAATATCAAGTCAAGGGACTGGGGTGATCAGAGCAGGATGGTACGGCAGGCTGAAAACATGGCCCAGGATTCTGATCGAGGAGGGGGAATTGTGAAGGAGGGAGTCAAAGGGGGCGGGGGGGAACGGCTTTAAAAAGCAGGCGGAAACCCAATGAGTTTAGTCAGAAACTTTACTGGCACTGGTGTTGAGTCGAAACAAAGATAAACCAAATTCAAGCACAAAAAAAAACCCCTGAAAACTGGTCAAAAGGGGGATTCGTGGCAGGCCGTGATAGACTGGGGGGGTTTAAATGGGGACAAGGGTGTCTGGGAGCAGGTGATAAGCTCTGTTCCGTCACCAGGGGGCGGGGGGGGGACAACGTGGAGGGAGACAAAGACGGGGGAGGGGGGGGGGGGGGGCTTAGTTGGAAAAAGGAACGGGTGAGTGCTGAACACGTAGTTTTACAAGCCTTCCTCGGTTTGTCGAAAGGCACGAACCAACTTGGGGGAAAAGGGGGCGAGGCATCGAAGCGGTTAAGGTGTGCGCACAGGAAGAGACCATACGAACCAAGAAAGGCCGAATCACGCGCAAGAGTTGTCAAAGGTCTAGGGTTGAGTCTGGGAAAAAACTAAAGGCTCTCCCAAAGGACTGAGAAAAGGAAACTGGACAGAGTTCGACGGAAGGCAAGAGGGAGGCCTTCATCGAGGTTACTCTTAGGCCAGCCTTACGGTCCCAGTCAGGGGGAGAAAGTTTAAGGGGGGAAAAAGGAAGAAAAAGAAAAAAAGATAAAGAAACCGATTGGAGGAACCTGTTTTAAAACTGCGGGGGAAGAGAGAGCCAAAGGTATAGAAGGGATCAAGTCCAAAGGGTAAAGATAAAAAAATGAAGGGGAACGGCAAGTATTTTAATCTTCGGCGATTCACTCCAGTTTGGGGGTGGGAAAAAGGTTACAAACGAGGGAAGCAACAGGGCAAGGATAAAAGAAAGGGAAGCCAAAGAAAAATAAAGGGGGTAATCAATACTTGCTGAAAGCTGTGTCTGGGGGAGAATAGGCCGAGGAAGTGAAAAGAGCAGCAAATCCCCGCCAAAACGAACCCAAAAGAACGAAGACAGGAATGGCTCCGCTAGGGTCCTTCCATCCTTAGAAGACCCATTCCTGTGGGGCACCTAAAGAGAGGGGGGGGTCTGAGGCAGAAGGGGAGGGAAGCTGAAAAAGAAGGGTGGCAAGGACACGGTTGCCTGAGGACGTTACAAAAAAAACCCCCGCGCGTAGAAGCCATGACTCCAGTAGGGGGACAGTCAAGGGAAAAGAAAAAGATCGCAATTGAAGAAAAGGTTTACCATAATGGAGTAAAGACCTGCGAGATCATTCCGGAAAAAGAAGCAAGCGGATAGATCAGGGGAAATGGAAAGCTGCGAAGGCCATTCCAGGGGGTTTTATATTACGCAAGGAAAGGAAGGAAAAGGATTGAGAATTAAGGGTAAACCCCAACAGAGGACGAGGAAGGAGGCAAGTAGTAACAGACAATGGGGCGGAAAGCTTTCAAGTGTGGAAAGGTAAGGGGGGGAAATGTTAAAGAGCTAGGTGGGGGGCGGGCTTTGCAGATCGATAATGAGCGGAAAAGAAAAATAGAAAAAATGTCGTTACAAACACTTTCAAAATTATCTAAGGGAAAATGGGAAAGCAGGAGGATGGACCGGAGGGGTTTATCTAAGGGACCCCCGCTTTGGGGGGGAGCGAGTCAAAAGACTGCCATAGGTACCAATTTGATAAAATTAACGGGGGAAGGGAGGAGGGGAACGGAAAAGAAAAATGGCCTTCTTTCAAAGCCGGGATGGGGGGGGGGGGAGGTAAAGGGGGAAAAAGGAATTGGGGGGAGGTGATTCGGAAAACCGGAAAACAGGGCGAAAATCATCCAATTCTTCGGTTTTTGGCCAGCAATGATGAAAAAAGAGAAAGGGCGAAAGGGAAAAGAAACGGTAAGGAAAAAACCGGTTTTTCGTTTGTTATTAGGTTTGGGGAATTGGAGAAAAAATGCGGCCCTTAGGGGGAAAAAACCACCCGGGCCGAATAAAAGGGGGGTGAAGAAGAAAAAAAAGGAGGGGTTATGGCGAAAAAGAAGAAAGGGCAACCAATAGGGGGGCAGTGCATGGGGGGGGGGTTGTTCGGGTACACATCGGTCTCCAGTAGAAAAAAAGTTTTCAAAAAAATAATCAAAACGTGGCGAGGGTCACCGACAACGTTGGGGGAGAAAAGTCAAGGGAAAGCTTGCCGTCCGGGAGAAGAGCAAAATAGGGGAAGGATCAGCACGCGTCTTCATAGCCAGGGCTTAAAACAAGGGGAGGAAAGCAGAAAAGGGAAAAGCGAGGGCGCGCAGGACATGGAATCTCTCTCTCATTCTCTCAAATGGAAAAAACAACAAAAAAAGAGGGAAAACTGCTCGAGAATGACCTTGGGAGGGGAGTATCAGGTTAAGAAAGGAGGGATGACGGACGGAAAGGGGAGGGTCATGAAGGATAGAGTCAAAAAGAGAAAAACGAGGCCACGGAAAATACCCCACCTTTTGTCTGACCCGAGGGGGGGCAAGGGTGGGGAAGAGACGGAAAGTAGAGGAGCCGAGGTTTAAAAAACCATTGCACCAGCGCTCCCGTTAAAGTTCGATGAACTGCAACTGGAAAAAAAGGCCTAGAACCGGGGAAACAACCCAAAAAAGGGGGAAAAAGGGTGGTCAAGCCAAAGGCAAAGTTCGAGGGGAAACCGGGCTTGTAGGAAACAAACAAATGCAAAAAAAAGTGCAGGGGTAAGAAGGCTTTTGTTCTTGGCCCTGCCCGGTTGGAAAAGCAGGTCGGGGACAACAAAAAACAAGAAAAGGGACTCCAAAGGGAACCAGAAAAAAACTCCACCTTACACAGTAAATTTCCGGTTGAAACTACAATTCAAGGGAGTGGGGGCGAAAGGGACAGAAGTGCTTAGACAGGGGTTAACGGAAAAAGGCAGGGATGAAATGTACAGAATGGCAAGATGACGCGAAATACATCCAAAAGCGGGAAAAGGGAGAAAAAAAAGTGAGAGGGGTGGTAAAACCTGGAAAGGAAGGAAAGTGTCAAGTTTTGCAGTTTACCGAAGCGTTGAGAAAAACTGGGACGCAAGGGGGGTCGTCGAAACACAGTAAAAATATCAGGGCTTAGATGGAGGCAAGAAACACAGACCAGGAAAAATGGACGACAGTACCAAAAGTGAAGGTCCGCAAGTAGGGGGGGAATCGATCAAACTGCAAGGATTCAAAAAATACAATCTGGAAAAAGGGGAAGCGGGAAATCGGTGGAAAAATGCCCTTTCGTTTCGCGTACTCTAAAAAAGGAAAGGGGGCTACAAAACCTAAAAAGTTAAAAAATTTGAGGAAAACATGGGAGGGCACGGACGGGAGAAACGGAATCTCGCAAAAGGCCTTACACATTGAGGGGGGCAAAACCCCATGGGAACGGGCGGGCAAAAAAGGGGGAGGAGGAGGGGAGACGGGAGGAAGGTCTGCACCGGACTACTGTTTTTTCCACGTACAAAAAAACAGCAACCGAGAAACACTATGAGAGGAATACATAGAAATCGAGGTTAGGGAAAAAAAATCTGAGGGGGGGACCCCAAGATTGGGTGAAGTCAAAAAGAGGGAAGGCTTATAGCAGGGCCATGCGGAGCGGCAAACCAGGCTGGGGGGAGCAAAAGGTTGAGGGGGATCTAGAAGGGGGGGAAAACAAATAGGGGGTGGGATCCACTAGTCGCCAAACCCAGGAACTTTGAAGCCTGCTTAAGGCGGGAGAAAAAAAAGGTCCAGGGAAATTCAAGTCCAAACAGCCATGGGAACAGTTGCTGTTCGAAAAAGAGTGAAACCGCGAAGAGAAGAAGAGCATGAAAGGGTTCAGTTTTGAAAAGAATGATCAGATATGAAAACGAGAGCTGCAAAAAGAAAAAAAAAATGGGAGGAGGAATCAGAACAAGTGGCGCAAGCGGTTAAAAAGGTTAGCCCGTTAGGGCAGAAACGATACCAGGGGTACAAAACCGCAATACTGAAGGGCGCCCCGCCGCGTACAGCGATGAAACGACCACGTGTTGTGAGAAAAAGAAGGGAAATGAAAGATGGAAGGATGAAGAATGAGGGAGGAGAAAAAAAGAAAACGAAAGGAGACGACTCGCAAGGGAGGCAAAACCAGGGGTAGAGGGGGAGGGGGTGGAACAAAAACTCTTGTATCGCTTCGAGAATCCGGCATTCCAAAAGGAAAGATCTAAAACCAGGGGGGGGGAGGTAAACAAAACTCGGGGAGTCATAGTTTTGTTAAAACTGCTAAGTAAAAAAACCAGCAGAGAACGAAATGAGGAATTTTATCTGCCCGTGCCCTCCCGTTGAAAGAAGTGGAAGAAGACTCCAGGGAGAACTGTAAAAAACAGAGTCAAAAAAAGGAGACGAAGGTCGCACGATGGGGCCCCAGTTTTCGGCAGGGTCTGGGTGGGGAAAGGGGGCAAAAAAAAGGGGGGGGCTAAGGGGGAAAGGGTAAGGGGAAAAAAAGTGGGACAGGAAAAGGAAGGGTCAGAAAGACAAGTGAGAGGGGGGGGGGTTTTCCGACAGCAGGGGGTCGCAGGACGGTGCACGGTTGGAACGCAACGGGACCGAGAAGAAGAAGAATCAGAGCCTCTAGGAAAGAAAGAATCTTCATTTTTTAGAAGTTATCAACCCAGGGGCTCATAAGAAAAAGGGGAAGGAGGATACAAAGGGGGGAAAAAGGGAAGGCGGAAAAGAAAAACGAGCAAGGATACTTGAATACCAGAAAAGGAAGAAATTCCTGGGGGGTAGAGAAAACAACAGGAAGGGGGGGGGAATGAAGAAAGGAGAGGCAAAAAAGGAAACTCTGTCGAGGTTGGCTGGTTTGAATGAGAAAAATTTCAGGCTCTTGACTACCAGCCGAAGTCCAAGTTACGGGGAGCAGCATGAAGAGGAAACAAAAGAGAAAAAAAAAGAATCGGATGTGTCGGATGAGAAAAATGACCAGGTTGTCGGAAAAGGGGGCACCCGAGCTTGCGCCAGCTTGTCGGAAAAATGGGGGGGTAATGGGAGAAAAAGGTTGGTAAGAAAAAAGGAAAAAGGCCGTAATCGAAAAAGAACCCCTTGCACCGAAGGACACGATCGTGCGCCGGAAAGAGGTATCTGTGTTTGAGGCATTTCTTGGACAAGGCAGATCATAAAAGGGCCGGGCAACGGTATCTCGATCAAAAAATCAGGATGAGGGCAGGAAGGGGGGTGGACTGAGGAAGGGGGGATGGGGAAGGTAGTTTTAACCTCGGGGGGCCTGCAGCTTTTGGGGCGACAAAAAACCGCAGGGCAATAGATAAGGGGGGGGGTAGGGGTCCGAAGGGGCCGTGCCAGCTATAAATCGGGTGGAAAAGGGGGGGATAGAAAAGAAGACGTGACCCAACAGGGGGGGGGGCCCCTGAAAAACGCCAATGGGGGAAAACGTGGGGGGGACAAGGGACGAGGGGATAGAACGCGTGATCTCCCCGGGCTGGAGTCCCTCAGGTGGAAGGGGACACAAAAAGTACGAAAACGCAAAAAAGGGGGGGGGAAAGGGCGGAGCGATAAGGTAGGGGGGACGGGCGGTCCGGACGTCATCTTTGAACCCGGATGGGAAAGGGGAAACATAGGGGGGGCCATTGCGGAAAGAAATCACCAAAAAAAATTGAGAAAGGGTCTCTTGGGGGCCTCGAACTATCCGCAGACAAGAGCTGCTATGGAAGTAACGAAGAAGGCCGGCTGGAACACGGGATTGATTCACTTCTGGCGCCAGGCCAAACTTTTTGGGATTACGGGGAAAAAAACTCAAGGGGGGAAAAAGAAGGCTAGAAAGATCTTAGCCATACTTGAGGCTCAATCGTGCTGGTATAGGACGAGACACTGGAGGGCTTCACAGGAGAAGGAGTAACCTAGCCCAGACATTAAGCCGAAAGAACGGGGGGGGACCGGGCTAGCCCTATCTGGAAGACCCCTTCAGGGTGGGGGGAGACCAAATAGGGGATAGAAGGGGCGAACACGAGGGGCAGCGAACAAAGATGGAAAGGAAGGATCGTGGGTCGCCTCGCGTTGGAATGCAAAAAAAAAAAATAGGGAAGGACAAAAATGGATCATCGTCTCCATCAAGGCACGCGCAACCTAAAAAAAAAATCGAAAACAAATGGAGGGAAGTCAAGGCGGGGCCGAGGAACGCCTCAAGCAGATCAAATGAATGAGGAAATCTGGGAGGAAAGAAAATGGGCAAAGAGATTAACGAGGAGAAGCAAGGGTGGAAAAAGTTTACGCAAAAGCCTTCAACTTGCGCCTACGAATGCTAGAATGGGAAACAGGCTCAAGAGGGGAAAAGGTACGAACGAGCCACCAACCACTGGGGGGGAGCTTCAATGGACGGTAACGGTTGCAGGAGTTGAAAGAGTGCTAGAAAAGGGGGGGGGATCCAGGACAATAGCGGACTTTGACGCTCCCCCGGATCAAAAATCCGGGACTGACCGTCAAACCGGGGGAGGGGGAAAACTCAGACGAACTTGGGTGAAGAGCAAAACACGAGGGGGCAATTCATGTGTTGAGGACTTTGGAAGGCGGTTGGGGGGTCATACGGGAAGGATACAAGGGGTGGCAAAAGGAAGGGTGAAACGGGGGTTTATTTCTTAATAATCAAGGGTAAATAGTAGGGGAAAAAAAAGAAAAGGTGGGTGGGGAGTGAAATGGCAATTATTTTTGTGGGGGACGGGGGGGGAAAGTGAAGGGTTAGAGGGGTCATCAGGGGGGAGGGGGGAAGAAACCGTCTTAAAAAACCGGTCGAGGTACCAATTTAGGAAAACAATGGGGGGGATTTTTTTAACATGCTGGCAAGTGGTGGGGGGGACCATAGGGGAACTACCAAAAGGAGGGGAAAAGGGGCTGAACGCAATTTCCGAGGAGAGAAGGTGTTAGCAAGCGTCAGGAGAGGGGGACAGAAAATAGGGTGAGGGAAGCAAAAAAAAGATCCTTTAGCGCTGTTCATTGGGGGGTGTTCAAGGTACAAGTCATGGGGATGGGGAAGAAACAGAAAAAGTCAAAAAGACGGTCCAAAAACACGGTGGGGGGCCTACCTGAAGAAGTGCCAAGCTTTTTTCAAACAGGAAGAAACACAAGTGGGGGAAAAAGGAACGCAGGGCATCAAAAAACAGCCGGGTCTTACATACTAACTAGAAAGGTACAAGTCAGGAAGATGAAGTGAAACAGAGAAAAACAGCGGGAAAGGAAAAAGAGAGAGGGAGTGTCAAACAGCCACTTGCGGCCTAAGAGATGTAAATTGGGGGGGGTCTTCGTAGGAGGGGACCCCATGGAAAAAGAAGGGGACTTGTAAAAGGAAATGGAGGTATAGTCCTGGAAACGCGTGCACTAAGTAACCCCACCTGTCGGGGGGGGGGCACCGAGTGGGGGAAAGGGGGGTAAAGAACTTTTTGGAAAAGAGGAAGTTGGCAAAAACGAACCCACGGAAACCAAGACGCGCCCGGAGGGAACGCATAGAGGCATATAAAAAAAGGCTTGATCACAAATTTTATAGGAACAGGGTGGTCACGCAGGCCGCAGGGGGCCCAAAAGCAAAAAAATAACAGAAAAAAAAAACCGGTGCCGGAAAGTTATTCTTGCTCGGGGGGAAAAGGGGGTTGAAGAAGGTGAACAAACCGGGGGGGAGGAGGAACACCAGGAAAAACCGCGATCGACCCTTACACAAAGGGAAATTTCAACAAAAGGGTTAAAATAAACAGAAATAAGGAACACCGGAGGGAAAAAGGGAAACGGTAAGGGGTTAGGGAAAAATGGTACATTGGAAGATGACGCGCCGCAAGCGGGTAAAGGAGAACACGAACTAGTGGAAGACTGAAAAAAAAAGCCAAGTTTCGGAGCCCGAAGGTTGTTTTTTTCCAAACGGGGAAAACGATGAGGGGAGCTGGGGCAATAAAGCTAACTATACCAACTTGGAAGGATCCACCAATTGAGGGCAGGCAATTCCCGAGGCAACCGTACAGGTCACATTAAGCTTCCCCGGTGTGGGGGGGCGCAAAGGGGAACGGGCGGGGAGAGGAGTCTTGAAGGACCCACTGATCCATCGTATTCAAAGCAGGGAGGAAAAACACGCAGGAAAAGGGTATGAAAGAGAGAAAAAGAAAAGGAAGAAACCCGTTTTAATCCTAAAAAAAAAATTTCCGATGACATTGGAGATTCGGGAAAAGATCTCAAAGGGGAGGTACAAAACGGGGGAAAGGGGGAAAAACGCGAGCGAATGTCGTCGGGCGCGTGAAGAGGGTTGAGAAAAAAAACGTAGCTCAGGGAGGGAGGGGTTTGTCGGTCCCCCAGGCCTAACGCAGCTTAGATCGAGGGGAAGGAAAAGAAAAACCATCAAGGCTGAGGTTCGAAAAAGCGCCCAACAGGGTAGTTTCCAAAGGGAAAATTTTTCGTCAGGGGAGTTAAGGGCGGAGCAATGTGAGCCAAGATTGTAATGCCGGGGTAGTTACACAGAGGGGGGACTCTGAAGAAAAAAAAAGTGTTGCGATGAGGGACATACCAGGAGAAGCAAAAAAAAAAGGGTAAAGGGACCCATATTCGGGGATTATCGAAGGCTCTCCGTGAAGGGAAAGGGGGGGTTGGGGAGGGGAAAAAGGGGGGGGAGGGGGGGCAAAAAAAGATCAACGCCTGGTTCAGTTTGACCAAACAAGGGCCAGGGGCTGGGGAACAGAAAAAGACTTGAGAGGAGCGAGTAAAAACGGAAAGAAAAACGAACACCGGCAGTGGGGGGGAGCGTTGAAAAAACTTGGATAAAGGAAAATCCAGCCAATAAACGGGGGACCGATTTGCCCGCAAAAGGGGGAGGACCTTAATCAAAAATCAAGGGAAAAAAGGGGGGCTCGAAAGGTTGAAATTGTCGGAAACAAAAAAGAGGTTTAATATAGGAGCCGCGGACTGACGAAGAATGCATCCCGACCAATGCGAGCAAACTGCGTTGGGAACTGGGGGAGAAAGAATCCGAGAAACCCAAGGGTAATAAGCGAACCCTCCTACCTAGGCAGACCGTATCAAGGGGGGGTCTCAGAGCCAGAACCCGAAACCTGGGGGGTGGGGAAAAGAAAGGCACTACATCAAAGAAAAACTTCCCGCAGGCACTTAAGTATTGGATCGAGTAATCACCAGTGAAAAGACAGCGGGGAGAAGGAAAGCCAATTGGGCTCAATAACTGCTCAGTCAAAAAAACAATAGAAAATCACTAGGCTCCCAAAGAGGGTGCCTGGGTCGGGGGGAAAGTTGGGGTTTTGCTTGTGGGGAGAATTGTTGGTAGCCTGACAAAAGTAGGATCTGAATAAGCGAAGCAATCGAGGGAAGGCAGGTACGAAAAGGTTCCTTGGGGAAAGAACAAGTCAGGAAAAAGAGGGGGGGGAAAGGGGGGTGGAAAAGAACCAACTGTCAGGAGGTCTCAATCAGACAGAAGACCGAGGAGAAACTTTGTGGGGGGGGCGCAGAGACGGGAGAATCTGCTCGGGGACAACATTAAAAACTTGACCGTCTCTTTGGAAGCTCTGGGCCACAACTCTGAGAACAGAAAACGTGAGAGAGTCTTCAGAGGAG
>Ga0179593_1352804_pt1 | contig 16060 bp, 14 predicted proteins | sample CZODoug2_1_08_16_FD_185931 | JGI IMG/M metagenome (GOLD analysis project Ga0179593, IMG submission 185931) | Vadose zone soil fungal communities from Angelo Coast Range Reserve, California, USA - CZODoug2_1_08_16fungal (PacBio error correction) | ecosystem: Environmental > Terrestrial > Soil >...
TCCGCGAGATGCAGAGCGCTTCAAGGGCGCCGCCAGAACCGCAAGGAGCAAAAAAAAAAAGAGGGGAAAGAAAAGCGCGAAAAAAGGGGAAAAAGGGAAAGATCGCAGGACCGGATCGAGATGAATTCATGGAAGGGAGTTCGATGCGACGGTATCTCGCCAACTTAAGAAAGAACTACCTTATCCAGGTGAAGTAAGCAATCTCCTCAGGAGAAAGACATCACGCTGACTGGAGGGGAGCCAAGGGAAATAAAAGTTCTGGGTAGGAGCGACGGGCCATTATCTCTACTACTTATCTCAAGCGGTGTTATTTACACCCGGGGTCAACCGAGAGCCAGAGAGGAGGGACGTACGGGAAAAAAGAAGGGTGAATTAGACGAGGGGTTCTAGCGCAAGAAGCTACCAAATCTCAGAACTTCGGAGGAGGGAGGAAACTGAAAGCAGAAGGGCGATCGCAAATCAAAATTACGCGCTTCGCCGATTTGTGGGAAAAAGCTGCATCGTTCGTCTCACCGAATGGTGAAGGCTTTCCAGGTAGGGAAGAGATCCAACGTGCACTAAACTAAAGGACCGTTCGTCTAACGCCCGCAGGATCTTGTTCTTCTGGGCAACACAGCCCCGAGATACAACGAAGGACGACTCCGCGCAACTGGCGGCGCTTCGGTCCAATGAAGGAAGAAGAAAAGAGAGAAAAACGTATAGGCTCAAAGAAGAAACGAGGAGGGACGCCTGGCCGTAGAGGAACGTGACTTGGCGATAGGATGGGAGGGGTGAAAACTCCCAAATAGGGGGTCAAGAGGGGAAAAGGATCCAGCTCGGAGAGACACTTGAGGTACCCGAATGCCTGCGCTCGGATGAAGCAAGAGAAACGAAGTCAGATGGGCAAGGGGAAAGGAAATAGAGGTCCGCACAATTCCAGATGGGACCTCACGGGCTAGTGGACGAATTGAGGCCAAGAAGGGACGACGGGGAAGAAGGGAGGCCGAAAAACAAATAACGCACCCGAGAGGAAGGGTTCGGTGATGTCCCAATAAAGAGGGGGGCAACTAGGAAAAAGGGAGGCGAGAGAAGCGAGAGAAACGCTAAAGCGAGCCTCGGGGGAAAAAGCGTACGACAACCTCCCGCTCCAAGCGCTCTGGAATGGGGAGAGCTAAGAAAGAAAGAGAGCATGCGACTCATCGGTGGGTTTGCCGACCCGTCGTTTGATGGGGCCAGGGTCAAAAACCGGGCGTAGAGTGGGGGGAGAAGGTACGGCGAACGCGATTCGAAGCGATCCGGTCGCATCGATTGGGTTTCTGTCCGGCCAGGGAGAGGGGAAAACGGACAAAGAGCTCTGGGTGCATCTAGTATTTCTTGGGAGTGTCATCACGGCTACGGCAGAGGAGGAGAATGGGGGCGTAGCTGCTTCCTCGAGGAAAACCGGTGCTTCTCGGCAATTGGGAAAAATCGAACTGGGGTCGATTCGCTTGACTTTGTACGCTGAACGGAAGGTATGAGGGGGGAGGAGGGGGTCGAGTCGGAGAGAATCCTTTCGATCGCAGTGTAGGGCGGCAGCGCTTGCCGCAAATGAAGCAGGGCCGTCACTAAGCAAGTAAGAAGGGGGTCACGTTCACAGTAGCATTTGGGAGAAAGTATGGGCGTAACGAGAGGTTCGCGAATCCCCGAGAGAGCTCCTCCTCGGTGTGGAAAATAAGCTGGCCGCGATGTTATGCTTATTTCGTGTATTTTTTAGGAGCAAAGAACTTTGTGAACTTCGGTACTCAAGCGCCTGCTAGCTCCCCCCCGCAACAAAAAAGCTGGGAGAGGGGGAAAAAGCGGACAGGGGGGTCCCAAGGGGATTCAGAAACAAGCTTATTTCCCCCCCACTTTTTTTTTTTTGAGAGCAAAAAAAAAAAAGAAGGGGCAAAAACGCAACATAAAGAGCCGGGCAGAATCACCATCTCCCAAGAGCTACGGGGGCGGGGCGGCGAGAAAGACGAGCGAAAGTCTTGGAACGTACGATAATCGGTACTACGGGAAATTCTCGACATCGGTTTCAGAAGGAAGAAAGGGTTTAGTTAGAGGAGATGAGTCAATCAGGATTATCGCTATCTTTACAAGCGTAGATGTGCTCATGAGACAGGGGGGGGTCGTCGTAAATTTAGAAGAGTCCTTGTAAGCTTCTTCTTAAAAACAATCTCCCTAATCGAGGGAAGCGACGAGGAAGCATGAAGCGCTGAAAAGGTTTCATCTTGCGTTCTAACCAGTTTCTGTGCGGAAATAGATGCCACTGGGACGAATGAACTGGGGGGGAGGGCAGCGAAGGCAATGCGTTACTGGGTAACTGTAACTTCAGAAACGGGAAAGGAGGGGCTCTTTTACTTCATCCTATCATCAAAAAAGAAACGCGCGACAGCCGACCGACTAGGGGAGGGAATGTCCGTCCTATAAACACGCGGTCGCCATAAGGTGCGCCTCGAAGGTCGAAAAAGAGGAAACACGAAAAAAGGCAAGGAAGTCTCCGACTGGTTCTTCCCACAATGGCGCTGGTGGCTGTCAGAGTGAATAGGCCGGGAAGCCCCATAAGCAGTCTTCGCGGCAATCAGAACACATTATCAGGCGGGTGGCGTCTGGCCTGATCTTCTAAAAGAGATGGGGAAAAGTGGAAGTGATGAAAAGGCGAGGTCACGAAGAATGGACCTCAGGATGGAGGTTCCGGGAGAAGGCTTAGGGCGGCTTCGTATCAGTGATGAGCTAAAGGAGGAAGGGAAGGCTGAATGACAGACCCCAGGAAGTGTCCCGGGCTTGCCTAGATCTGATACAGGGAGAGCTCTGCCTGGATGCTTCGGACGCTTGCAGAACAGCACAAGGTAGAGAGTGACAGGTCCAGTTAATCATCTAGGGACCGAACTACAGCAACGTAGGGGCGCAGCGGAAGGCGCGATCAAGAGCGTTCGAAGGACGCGGTCCGAAACAACAGAGCCACGAAGCGAAAAGAAGAAGTGGAATCGGGGGGGGAGGAACAGCTTGACAACGGAGTCTCGGGGCGAATCCTGCGTCATGGATGGTCGGAGAAGCAGCACAACGCGGAGAGAGCGTGTAGGGAATTCTCGAGGTCGGAAGTGACACGCGCCAAGAAAGAGCAGAGGACGGCCAGAGAAAGTAAGACACCGCGCGTAGAGCGCGGGTCGACCCACGCCGGACTCGATAAACGCCAGGGAAACTGCATTGAAGCAAGGTGCCACGAAGGGAACGAACTTATTACACCAACTACTCATGTAAGGCGCACCAGGCAAAGCGACTGAACGCAAGAGTCGGAGTCCCGAGGACGATAACCTGTTACATAGCAAGTTCGGAGAGGAGCAGTGTCAAAGCCAGTTGAGGGGGGGGGGAGAAACTGGGGAGGGAGTTAAGAATAGAGACTAAGCGACTCTCCGTAATTCTGTTCTGTGAAGAGCGACGTCAAAACGGACCAGTCGAATAGCGGGTTACTCATTCTCTCCCTGATCTACAGCAGAAGCGATGCGTGCGGGGGGGTAGAACCAGATATAATAAGGGGGGGCCGTAGGTATTACCGACGGAAGAACGACTGGCGGGCCGTCTTCAAGCCGCGGAAGCAGACAAAAGGGACGAGGGGGAGGAGCTTCCGTTTGGGTTATTCTCTGAATCTAAGCGCGCACTAAGAACTTGCACGGGGAAATGAACCTATGTTTACTGACGACCCTTACTCTCCCAATAAGCAGGGCCCGACTTAGATTCCAGGGGAAAGAGAAGAAGACATACGTAGGAGACATATGCACGCTTATGCTAGCCCAGAATGCGAAAATCGCGAACAAGCCGGAAAGGAGGGGCACAAAGGGGATCGCGAGAAAAAAAGGGGGAAGGGAAGGAATATGTCGCCAAGAGTGAGGCTTCGAGGGAGGGGTTCGCGCCTGCCTCCAGTCGTGGCGCTCGATACGCGGAAAGCACAGGGGATCGCGGCGGCGGGAGGGGGGAGAGTTCAGCTCGGTAAACACGCGTTTTCATGGACTCGGAGGAGGTAGCAGAAAAAAGAGATGTAAAAATACGGAAGAAGGTCATCTCATCACATCGTTCCTGACGGGACCCCAATGAAGTCCGCAGAGGGAGGGGGGGTGTTAGACTGCAGGGAGGGGGGGGAGGGGACAGTCGGCGGAGGGAGGAAACTCACTCCTCCAGTCGGTTAACTCTTGCTCTAAAAAACGCCGAAACCGCCTAGGGATGCTACAGAAGGGGAGCCACGACTGGAAAGCCGCCGGAGGATCATTCCCTTTGAAACTTAAGGAGGATCTGGCTAAAGCCAAGGAAATCAAGGGAGAAGGGAGGGGGGAGAGTGCGGGAATACGATGGAGAACTAAGTATTACCCCTAACTTTCTTCAGGGGGACATCGCCTACTCAAGTCATTGAAGGCAGTGCAACTTCAGGATCAAGACGACGACATCGGCTGGAAGAAGCGAGCGGCCTCTTTACATCGATTCAGTTTTTCCCATAAAAGGTTCCAGGGAGGGGTCAACTCCGCGCTGCAGTTCGAAGGGTCTGGGCGGATCCGCAAAGGGTCGAGAGGAGAGAATAGAAACACAGCCGGTAAGGGATGGGTACGGGCAGAGGCACGATCAAACTGCAGCGATTCGCGGGATCACCTGCCGACCCTGGGAAGAAGAAATCCTCCGACAAGATAGAGTTCGCGAGAGATTAGACGAAAACCAGAGAGACGGGTATCGCTCTCCAACTATTGACGCGGTAAACTTCTAACCCCTAGCATAAAGGAAAACGTGGGCACTCGGGCAGGAGAGAAGTAATGCCCACTAGAGGAGGGGAAGGGCCTGAGATTTCCCTAAGGGTATTCCCTTTTCGGGGAGGATGGCTGGCGCGGACATCTCGCTAAACTTGGGGGAGAGCAAGCAGTGAAAGAATAGAGCGCTACCGTATCAAGGCCGCAAGGAAAGGAACGGCGAGAACGGCGTTCCAGGGGGAAAATGAGGGGGGAGGGAATGGAAAAAACCGTAGCCTGTTCAGCAAAACTGTCAATCATATGAAATCCTAGCAGCTGCCAAACCCGGAAGGAAGAGGGGGGATCTTAGTGAAGGGGCTACCAGGCCGAAGAAGGGGAAACGGAAAAGATAGAAGAATGAATAAGAGGAAAAAGGCAGTTCAGCCTTTTCTTTATGTAAGTGCGTCGCGACAAGATAAGAGGGGGGGGAGCAAAAGACCGAAGGAAGCCAAAAAGAGGTTTCCACCTCCTGGGGTGGGGGTGGGGAGGAGACGGCACGGAGGGCGGCCGGGGGCGAGGGTAAAAAACGTGGAAACCGCTGAGCCGCTCGGATTCTGGGGGAGGCGGTCAGATAGACCGGCAATCCCCAGGGAGACCGCGGTAAGCGGCGCGAGCGAGTTTGGAGGCAAGAAAAAGGCCGGGAACACAGACAACGAATGGACAGACGTGGAGATGCAAGAGCAATAGCTCGGACCGCCTGTCAGAAGAAAGCAGTGGAAAATGGAGAGAAGGGAATAGGAATACACCGGGGTCGACTAATCCACCGTATATTTCTGCTGCCTGTCGTCAGAAGAGAACAGGTGAGAGGGGGCAGAGACAAGTAATACTAAGTCCTAGTTATTTACTATTCCACGAGTCAGGAGAACTTAATCCATGCGAACGATAGGAATAAAAAGGCGAGTTGACTCAGCTCTCTACTACACCTCATGAGTTCAACTGGGAACCCGAGGGTCGAGACGGATAGGGAACCTTCGCTTTCTCACGACCGATTGATCCTTTACGCAGATAGAGAACGTCGAGAGGGGAGGGGTTAATCTGGGGTTATTCGAGGAGCTCTTTAACAAAAAACGCCAAGGAGGCGAAACTGGGGGGGAGAATTAAAAAGTGGTTCGGGCCGAAAGGACTGTTTCAGCAGGGTCCATGGAACTAGGATTTCCTCGCGATCTGGTCGCGGGATAAGACAAAGCGAGGAGAGTAGGAAGACGTGAAGCCAGCCGGTTTTTTGTGGTTGTGTGCGTTCGGTGTAGGGGTGGTGGGGTTTTGTGTTGGGAGCACTCAATAGCGGCTGTGCGCGTTCGTTGTGGAAATTGTTGTTTGTGTGTAAGATAGAACAGGAGGAGAGCGGCAGAAAACAAAAAAAAGCGAGGAGAGGAGAATAAAGCGCGACAGCGACGAGACCACAGGGGGTTTGTGTGGTGTTTTTTTGCCACGGGGAGAGAAAAAGGGCTCAAAACGACGAGAGGGAATACAGATAAGAGAGCCAGGAGCCCAGAGCGGAGAAAAAAGAACAGTTCATAACCTACCTGTGCTGAAGCGAAGTTCACACAACAGAAGCTGTGGCGGGGCGGGGCAGTACCAGAGGACGGCGGAATAGAAGACACCAGCGTGGTGGGGGGGAGGCCTTAAGTCCACCCACTGGGCTATCCAGCTGAAAAAGGGGGGCTTCAGCAAGAAGGGGAGGGAGATAGCCTATTCACTCTAGTATAAACTCCTCAGCTCCTACTTAAAGTCTTGATGAAAAAAAAAAAGGAAGAAGAGGAGTGAGTGCTCTGGGGGTGAACAAGAAGGGTCGGGGTTAATCGGGCGGGGGCAAAGTGTGGTGCTAATCAGGGGGAGGGTCGCGCCGAGTCCGCGACAAAACAGCGCGTGGCGACGCGGAGAAAAGCGAAAAGAAGGCGAGGCTTCCGGCTCAACATCTATAAAAACAATCCGCCGGAGGGGTTAAACACAGTCACAACAGGACTGATAAGTGAAGGGGGGAAGGCCGCGGACACGGTTGTGGGGTTGGCAATATGTATTTGAGGTTGTGTGGTTGTGTGCGGGTGGCGCAAGTTTTTTGTTTGTGGGTGGGTGGTGGGTTGTTGGTTGTGTGCGGACGTGGACGGGGCCCAACCCGACAGCGGGAGAGGGGAAGCTGGGGGCGCTACGCACGGACGGCACAAACGCGTGCGCGGAGCGGCTCGAGGGGCAAGCACGGGGGCCAGGAGAGCAGAGGACATAAAAAAGAGGGGGAAAAAGGGCGCGGAAGAGGGGGGGAGGGGAGGAGGGCGGGCACGGTCGCACCGCCCGCGCCAAAGCTGCGGGGCCTGCAACTTGGGCGAGACCCGTGCGGCTCCAGCCTGGGACACTTCACCGGGGGGCGCGAAAGAGGAATCATAAGGGGACGAACTGCGGGGATCACGGCTCTCATGCGCATGGGAGGCGGAAAAAACGAAGGAAAAAGGGGGTTTCTTCCAACTAAGAGGGGGGATCATGTTCCAAAAAATAACTAGGAGAATCGTAGAACAAAAAAAAGGGAGTGCAAGAGCCCGCATCTAGATAACCCCTCCTGAATGCGAGCACCTCGACTTAGACGAGAAAGGCCCGGGAATCCCAATCCACTGCTATAAGGGAAGAGGGAAAAAGGAAGAGGGGGGATAAGATGGAAGCGAAAATGAGGCGTCGGGAGAGGATACCTTTAAAACGGGTCTGTGTTGCCGACGAACCAGGCCGGCGGGCAGGTACGAAGAGGGTCGGGGATTCGGGAAAGAAAAACTGATATTCTCCCCAGCCCGGCAAGGACACAGGAGGTACGCTAAGCCGGCCGGTTTACCATCGGGAGGGGACAGCAGGCGTCCGTTTAGAGGCGAAGCGCAAGTGAGTGTTCTCCTCGCGGTTATCAACCCCGAAACTCAAAGGGATAGGGATGTAAGGAGAGAACCGATGAGCGCCGGAAAGAAAGCACGCTATTCCCGCCTAGGGTGGGTCCTTCAAGACGGCCTTAAAGAGTCTACCCCCGAACAGCTGGGGCCGAACAAGGGTTATCGAAAAAGGGAGGGGATCATGGGAAGCGTTCGGAAAAACCCTCGAAACCGATGCCGTTACGTGAATCCCGTATCAGCGTATCCCTCCGGAAAATGACTTAGCAACCGGGGGGAGGATCCGTAGGATGAAAGGGCGAAGGGTCGGGGGAGTCAAGCAGGGTACCATTCAACATGGGAGCTTCGCAATGATCTCTCTCCACGGGGAACGAGAGCGGGACAAATCGGTTATAAAATACGGACCTTCATAGAGGTCGCCCAGAGAGGGGAAAAAAAAGGGCGCACAGTAGGGTTATGGTACGATCGATCTAGAGTATCCGACTAACAAAGGATGATTAAAATATAGAGATCATGAGAGAGGCGTCTCCGAAAAACCGAGGATCAACTCCAAAGGGAAAGTCAATAGAGGAGGAACCAGGGGAAAAAATGGAAAACTCTCAGGAAGTGAGATCGATCATGAGAGCAAGTGCGGACTGGTACTTCTCTCGATCCAAACTTACGACGAATAAAGAAAAGGACAGATGAGATAGCATCAAGAGGACGCTGTACGGGGTAGCTGATTACTTCTCGGCATACGGTCTCCGATCGGTAGGAGGGGAGAACTCCTGTACAGATCTCGGAAGAATGCAGGAGAAGGCGGAGGCTACACTCTGGGGAAAGCCGTCTTCGTTCTCGGTGAAAGAAGAAAAAATGAGGGGGAAAGGAGAAAGGTGATGGCGTGGCGGAGAGGGAAATCCGCTCACGAAAGGGAAATACCCGAAAAAGCAGACAGTAGGGAGCGCGGAAACTTGCACTTTCTGACACTCCTTCGCGGTACTCACTAAACGTCCGCGCTGAGGGTCCATTTCAAAGAAAGGGAAAGGAAAGGAGAGCGGATTGTCTACCGGTTGAGTCCTGGGCGGAGGGAAAACTCTATACAGCTGTACCAGAAGCATAACGCCTGTCGTACTGAAACGGCAGCGCTGGTTCGGTAAACCACCGCCAAGTAGTCCAGCGACGAGAAGAAAGGGGCCGTCTGGGGGTCAACGTTATCACCCTCGAAAAAGTCAAAACGGAGAACATTTGGGGAGAAGCTCGGGGAGAGATCAAGAAGGGGGGCTCGCAGTTTCTAGTGTTACAGGGAAAAAGGGGGAGGGCTGGCTTGGAAAACCGCCCAAGACGTTGGAGCGGGGGAGAAGGAGTAAACGGGACCACAGGATCAAAGATATTGAAACGTAGAGGAACATCTTATACGAAGTCCAGATTATAGGGACCAGCGCTGATCAAAGCATTCTCTCGCAAGGAGGAGCGTGGACGAGAAAAGGTGAATGTCCTAATGCTGGCCCAACTGGCGATTGGTTCGAAGGTGCAGGAGCCATAGGAAGTCAGTGTCTGACGGGCAGAAAGGGGGCCCAGAAGACGAAACTCACAAGCAAGAAACGGGCAACTAGTCTGACCGATCCTCTTCTCCAGTCGGATTGATAAAGAAGAACGCCAATAGGACGAAAAGAAGGGGGACTCGTAGAAGAGTATAGAAAAGCTTCCCGCAGAACGACCAAGGCTAATGACGACTAAAAAGAGAAAACCTTTAAGGGAGCCAGGACGATTAGTCCTGGCGGGGGAGGGGGTGGAAGGGGCAAACCGATTTTTGATGGGGGGGAGTTGTACAAGCCGGCGTAGATTGTGGGCGAAAGGGGGGAGGCCGAAAAAAGAGGAGAGGAAAGAATCGAATCTAGGCTCTGTGTCCTCGCGTTCGCGCGCCTGAAGAGTGAGGGAGGGCCAAGAGAGGGATCTGGGGTAGGAGAGTGGATGGGAGGGGTGGGTCATCATCGACATTACTCGGAGCTGGCGGGAGGCGCGAGCGCCGAGCAGGGTAGACTGAGAGTGACTGCCGAATACGGGGGGGGGAAAAGAAGTGACTGTGAGAGAAAACGTCCTCGCAGGGTGGCTTTTCGTCGAAGCGCGCTAGGAGTCCGCGCGCTGTCTTCAAGCGCTGGAAAAGGAGAGGGGAGTATCTGTAAAGAAACTCCGTCGGAGAAAGGGGTTCACGAGATCAAGGGGGGACCCCTTTTGTGGAGAGTCAGGGCCGTTCTGGAAATCTCGCCCGAGCACGAGGGGGGGGGGGGGGTGTGGGGGTGGGGGGTTTGGGGGCCCCCCCCCTCGATCCTCTCCTGGCAAGATCCGTAAGGGATATTTGGGGGCGCAGGGGAGAAGAAGGGAAGGGGGGAAAAAAAAAAGGGAGAAAGTGTCAAAAAAAGCACCGGGCGTTTACTCCGCTCGAACGACCAGATGGTTAGAGGGGGAGGGACGGCAGGATGCAGCTTAGGAAGAAAAGGGATGACGCCCACAACTTGGGCGATCCCAGAGCGCATCCGGAAGTGGGGCACAATCGACGGCCGGGGAGCACCAGATGAAGCCAAAAGAATGCGAAAGGGGAGGACAGAGGGAAGAAAAGAAGAAGGAGAGAGTCGTTACATACTAACGTTGATCAGGGACCGGCGCGAAACAGATTTCAAGTGCACGACATCGTGCGCGAGTTAGGTGGCCAATCGGGGGGGAGTTGGGATCAGGGGAAGAGGAAGAACCGAAGGGAAGTGAGAACCGCGTGAGAGCTAAATCGATCGGGAGGGTGTCGGCTTCGGCGTAGGGGAAAACGATCGAACGGCTCGAGAGACTAAGAGAGAAGAAGTAGCTTTCGACCCTGGGGATTCCTCCGCCCTCAGCCTGGGAACTGGAGGATGGCTGAAGAAAAGGCAGAAGAGGGAATAATGCTTTAAAGCATCGGACCCGTCGGCAAAGGAGAATAGGGGGGGAACCGGAAGGGAAAAAGAGCAAACAAACCTAAAGATCGCGGCGCGAGACAGGAGTGGGATGGGGGGTCACTGAGAATAAGGGAGAAGGGGCAGGAACCGAGGACGCGAAGGGAGAAAGAAGAAAAGAGGAATGCGCAAGGCCGTCGCCTATGCGAGAACCTGCGAATGTTTGGGACAGGGGTCCTTTAGGCCAGGGGAATCCAAAGAGGAAGTGGCGGGAGAAATTTCAACCATCCCTGAACCATCAGAGTTGGGAAAGATTACGAAAAAGACCTTAGGGTGTCACGGGGTCCCTGAGAGGGAAACCGGGCGGGCCAGTGAACGAATCGTCCTCACTCGATCTAGCTTCCGGGGCCTTTGAAAGATCTGCTCGTATTGAAAAGGGAAAGAGGGAAGGAGGGGAGCGCAAAGTCTTACCGGTCTCGACCTCCCCTCAGACCAAATCGGGTAGGGGCCGGCTGACTATAGTGATGAGGGTCCGGGGGCTTCTCTTGATTATGCGGCGAGTGGCGAAAGGAACAGGGAGATCGCGCATAATTCAGGCGCCATCCTTCATGAAGAAACTACAGACCTCGAAAACTCGGGGAGCTCGTAAACACAGAGCTGCGAATTAATCCAACGAGTCCCGTCGAAGAGTCTAGGTGACCCTGTCATTAAACATCGTGACGATCAGGAGAGGGCAGATACAAGAAGGCTCAATGCAGGTAGGGGCTAATCTCTCCACGCGACGAAAGTGGTGGAGGCTAAGTTATCAGAGTCAAATAGGAGGGGGGACACGACCCAGAGCGAAGCGGGTCAGTTACTGTCCGGAAGACGTACATGGAAACTCACCGTGAGGGGAGGGAGAAAACGGATGGGGGAGAAAAAGACGGATCAGTTTTTTAATCTGACGCCTAGAACTACATAGCGCGACTTGCACGAAACACGGACGAAGAAGAGGCAAAAAGCTCTGGGGTAAAGCCTCCTCTTCTCATCTCTGAAAAAAGCCTAGGGGACGTAGTCAAGGGGATCGGAAGAAAAGGGAGGACAGAGCGGGGCTATTTAGCAAATCACGTGGGGTGCTACCTTATGGAGTGAAGAATAATACAGAAAAAAGAGACATTCTACTTAATTGGTGAAGACTATCGGCTGGCACTAACGTATCCCATTTCGAATGCTATCCACCCGGAGAGTTAAACCTTTATCCAGGGTAGATAACAGAGAGTTCGGGGAGTTCACTACTCAGCGTTATCGATCCTAAGAACTTATTTATCCTAAGGGGGGATGAAAAGGAAGGGAGAACGCTAACTTTCAGAATACGTCTCCATCCCTTAAACAAAGCTCGGAGATTCCCTAAGGGGAAGAATCCTAACTCAGGTCCTCCTCGAAGACCTACTTGTCCACTGGGTTCGAGTCGCGAATGACCTCCTCTAATCTCAAAACTACCTTAAAGCTGAGATACGGGAAAGAGGGCGGCATACTACTAGGACGTGGCAAGACGAAGAGGGAAAAGACTCCTCCTCGGGGGGAAAATCATGATATAACATCAAAAACTACTCACACTGTGGGAAGAGAGCTCGCACAACAACTGAGTAGGGGGGGAGTCAAATCTATAATCTCCAAGCTTGGCGTGCGAGTCAGGGCTGCTGGGGCGCGAAAAACCTGAAGCGCGTGGGGGGCTCTCACTCATAACCGACGCTTAAAGAAGATACAGGGGGGGGAGGAGGGGAAATGTACGATCTCAGCGGCCTTCGTTGGGCGGCGGAAGACCTGGGGGGAGGTCAGAAACGGTAAAGAGAAAAATCCACCGGGGGTCACGCACGGCGCGTGGTTCGGCGACGTGTCAACCAAGAAAGGGGAAGGGGCCAAAGGGGGGGGCGAAGGCTTCAAAGCTGGCAGGAGAGTGCCTCCCGAACGGCAAGGAACAAGGGAAGACACTCACTCGGTGCCGAGGCGAGGTAGGAACAGCGGGCCCGTGGTGCTCGACTACAGGGGAGGCAAAGAAAGGGCAAACGCTTCTGCTCGATTCGACAGCGGAAAAAGCCGCGCGGGACTAAGGGACAAAAAGACAAACTCGAATTCAATCGTATGCTCGATTAGGAAAAACAGGGGCAGAAAAGAAGGGACGGCCCTGTACGAGGAAGGGACGGAACGGTTACGAAGCCTTAGAAGATCCTCCTACGATCATTCGGGAAGCGAGCGAAAACGGAGGCTGGACAAGGAGAAAAGGGGACGGTGTTGTAAAGAGACGTGAACGGGGCTGGGAAAAGGCGAGAAAGGGTCAAGGGGGGCGTCTTAAAAAAAGGGAGCAGCCCGTGGGACCTCTATTCCGCGAGAGAATAACCTTGGGGAGGGGAATTCCGGAAAGGCACGCGTCTCTCCGCCGTTCGCACCGACACCTGGACTACCACAAAACTCTATCTAAAGATCGGGGGAAGGAGTGTGGAGCTCTAGAAGACAGACACATTATAGAAATTTATATATAGAATCAAGGGGTCACGCGTTAATTTAAACAATAGCACGAGGGCGAGGTAAGGGTGCCAGAGACATCGGCCTGCGCACTCGTTATGGGACTAACTCCTATTCAACTAAGGAGGGGTCGGCGGAACGAAGGAGGCTGAAAGAAAAGGGACAACTCGATTGGGCGGATCAAAAGGCACTCCGAAGATACAGGCTAAAGCGAAGGAAGAATAGGAAATGCTTCAAAGCACGAAGGACGGGGAAGGGGACTATTTGCTTCATCATCGCCCCTTAGCCGACCGCCGCGAAAGTGCTTTCGTGAAGCCAGAGGCCAATGAGGGTACACGGGAAGGGAGAGGAAGAAGATACGTACCTGCGAAGGAAGCTCATTAAACAACATCTCGGGAGAAATTGGACTCATACGGAAACGCCACCGGCGTGGATACGGGGTAAAAGGGAAGTGTTTTTACGGTAGTCTTCTCTTAGGGCGCACCGGAAGGGAACGAATCCTTAAAAGAAGCCAGTTGTTCCGCACAATTTTGAGAGAGAAAAGTTCGTCCGTAGGAGGTTCTGGTGGGCGAAAGAAAAAACTCGGGAAGGGGGTGCCAAGGGTCGCAGGACCAGCACCGATCCCGCTGCGGCGAGAAGCGAGGAGGGGAAGTTGGAGGACGAGAAGCGCGGTTCAGAACGAGACGCTAAATGTCCGAAGTGCTGAAGCAAAAGCTACGGTTATCCGCTTCCGCAGATACCAGAAGATCGAAGTGGGGGGAGAGAAGGGTAACAGAACCTGATGTCCTAAGTCTGACGCTCTAGGAAAAGGAGATTCAAGGCTAGGGCTCAAGGAAGGGAAGAGGGGGTGCATCGGACGCCGAAGAAGAAGGGAACGGTACGCTGAACAACGAGTCTAGGGCACTACCTTAGTCTCTATCGGAGGGAGAAACGGCAGGGGAACTCAGAGAAAAACACCTCCCGAGTGCACTGGAGAGGGGATCGCCTGGAGGGACAACCTCTTCGTCTTGGGGATGCAAAATAAAGAAGGTCCTTCTCGAAAAGAAGCCGGGGAGAGCTGGGAGGGATCAGGGGGTAGTCCCGCAAGGTGCTTAAAAACGGACCGTGGGGGCGCTGGGCGAGGCACAGATTGTCGGCACTAACGGAGGCTAAAAGGCAGGGCAAGGACTGAAAGGCTTTCAGCCGACAATATCGGTGTTCGCGGGATCGACCACTCCGCGTTAAGGAGGGACTGAGGAAAGAAAAGGAAAAAAAACTCCCTAAAACCGCCAAGACGGGAAAATGAACAGAGAGCGCGCTAGGCCCACACCGAGAGAGAAAAAAGAAGCGGGGAAGAAAAAAAAGAGACAAACAAGATCGCAAACAGGTGTTCAAATGTAATCTCAGGAAAAAAAAAGCTCCGAGAGCGAGTGACATATGGCCGGAACAAAAGCGGAGGGAGAGCGGGAGGCGAAAACAAGAGCAGGGGGGAGAGGACACGCCGGAAACGCAAGAGACAATGAAGACCCCTTCAAAGCGACAGAGGACCCCACAGTAGTGTCGGAATCACGAGCCGACGGGTCAGAAGAAGCTCGGGCTTAAAAAAGAATAAAAAAGCGTAGCATCCTCTACGACTCATCCAGAAGCTTACCCATATCTAGTGAACTGAGAAAAAGGAAAAAAAAGGACGAGAAAAAAAAAGCGCGCGACTGAATCAATTCATACTTCGACTAAAGTCTTCCGTCTTGCCTTCAAACAGAAAGGGAACAAGGCTAAAAAGGAGTGGAATCTCCCACATCTCACCTGGGGGAAAGCCACCCACTATCAATGATACGGAATGTTAGTCGAAAAGGTGGGGAAGGTGAAGGGGAAACGAAAATTCGCGGGCTCTTCTTTCCGGAAAGCTTGGTCTGTTCGAAAGAAGTGAGAGTCTCCTATCGTGATCACTCGGCTCATAACCTAAGGGTCGGCAAGAGAAAAACTCCAGAAGTGAACTACGCAGGTTTTCGTCTTCTGGGAAGGTCTCACACCTCAAAGGTGTAGGCCGGGGGGGGGGGAAAGAAAAATTCAGGCACCAAGGCAATTTCTTAGAAATTTAGGACAAGGCAATTCTCGACCTAGCTCAGTACTGCAAATATGCACAGATACGGGGGAATGGGAAGAAAGAAGGAATTCGTATAAAGCGTGGTCGGAAACTCTAAAGGGTCCTGAGGTGACCTCGTCTCAAAGCTTAAAAAAACGGCATTCGTTCAAAAAAAAAGACAACTCGGCCATGAAACGGTACCCCTAGGGGCGGCCATCTATCACCGAGCGGATATGAGAAGACCGATCACGACACCTGCCTGGTTCTGGGAGTCTGATTCGAGGGAAAGGGGGGAAAAAGAAGGGAGAAGGGGCGTAGATATTAATCTCGGTGTTTTCCACTAAAAAAGCTGGCCGGGCAGGTAGACAAAGGAAAAGTGGCGTGCTTCTGCATAAGGGGGGGTGGGGGTCCCGCGGGAAACATGGAAAAAAGATTAGAACTCGGGCAGAGTGTTACCTCTGTAATTTACGAATCAAAAGTCAAGTGGAAAGGGAAGCGGGAAAGGGTCTCCGGAGGAAGAAGCCCCGCTCCCACTAAAATTCGTGGGTAGGGTCTCATAGTGCGCTCAAGCACCCGCAAGCTAGCCAGGTCGGCCTACGCGAAAAGAAAGGGGCCTCTGGAGGACAAAAAAAAGAGGGAAAAGGAAAAAAAGAAATTATATAGGGGGAAACTTAGTTCAAAAAGAGGGTACCAGCTTGAACTCCTCCCACGGGACCAGTATTACTGACGTACGAAGGAGACCGAGGAAGAGGTGAATCGAGGAGAGGAAAGGAATAGAACAGGCTGGACCTCGGTCAGGATCTTTCCGGGAGAGAGAAGTGACCAGTGAATCAGGACTGACTCATTTATCTAGAATCCATCCACAAGGGGGGGGGTCCTGAAAAGGAACTAGCGTTGATCAAAATCGGGAAGGGGGAAAAAAAAATCTTTGACCGTGAGTTCGGTAAAAAAGAGCTTCATATCCTCAGG
>Ga0179593_1740581_pt1 | contig 16060 bp, 27 predicted proteins | sample CZODoug2_1_08_16_FD_185931 | JGI IMG/M metagenome (GOLD analysis project Ga0179593, IMG submission 185931) | Vadose zone soil fungal communities from Angelo Coast Range Reserve, California, USA - CZODoug2_1_08_16fungal (PacBio error correction) | ecosystem: Environmental > Terrestrial > Soil >...
CCGCCGGGCCAAAAAGGTGGCGCAGAGATTTTGAAAAAAGGGGCCGGTGAAGGGGGACAGGAAGGAGGGTGTTGAAAAAAGGAAAAAAAAAAATCATCCACTTCCCTAAGAGTGGGGGGGGAAGGGACCGAGGCAAGTGGAAGAAGGTCCCTATGATAGTGAGGGAGTACAGAAAAGGGGACTAGGAGAAAAAAAAAAAGATCACTCAAAAGGGGGAAGAAAATCAAAAAATGCGGCAAGGGCCCCTTCGCGAGAAACCAAAAAAAGAAAGGGGTAAAATCCGTCAAGGGGGGGGAAAAGGGTCCTCCTCTGAGTGAAACAGAAACAAGAATCTCCGACCAATTTTCGCCAACCGTGATGCAGGAAAAAAAATAAGGAGTCGAAGCAAAGAGAAAGACTGCAATTTGCTCTAACAGCAGAGGGAAAGAGACCCCAGGAAAAAAAAACATCGCCAAAGGGGGAGGGGAAAGAATAGCCGGCATTTTCACACCCAGGGAGGGGGGGGCAAGTTCCACGGGGGAGGAAAAGACGCCGCCATAGGAGGCAAGGAAAGCAATGGGAAAAACTACGCTCCCGGGGAAAGGGGAAAAGTCCCCATCGTACACAAAGAAAGAGAGGGTCGAAGGGAAAAAAAAAAAAGGGCGACCCCAACAAAAGACAGAGCGACAATAACCGGGGGAGGGAGGGGGTTCATGCTTAAGAATCAAAAAGCGACGTTAAGAGGAACGTGTTCAGTGGAAAGGAAAAACGGGAAATTCGGGGGGAGTAAGGGAAGGGGGGGGAAGGGTCTTCCAACAATCTCCCAAAGGGGGGGGGGAAAAAAAAAAAAAAGAAAAAAGGCCCTCTTCCTGGAAGGGACGGCCCACGAAGAAAGCCAGGCGAAAAAAAGGCCCGGATCCGAACAAGTGTCCGGCAAAGGCAAGGAGCCGGAAAGAAGAACGCCCCATAAGGAGGAAATGCAACTTTCTGAGTTCCTGGCAAAAAGGGGGAAGCCCAACGAAAAGTCAAATTAGGAAAAGGAAAAAAAAAAAACGGTTCAAGCTGTCGCGCCCACCAGATGAAAATAGGGAGACAAACGGGGGGATGATTGAGGGGGGGGAAAGAAAATCTCACAACAAAATATTAATTAAAAGAAGAAAAAAGAGGGGAGGCAAATCAGCCCCGCTCACCAATAGCAAAGCACTAAAAAGGGGCCGCGAAAAAAAGAAGGATGCGGACACCGAAAGGGAAAAACCAATGCGTGACTTGACAGGAAAGAAAAAAGCCACCTCATAGTGACGGGAAAAGTACCATACTGTAAAAGGAAAATCGCTCGATTCCGCAAGAAAACAAAAGGGGGTGACCCCCAATGGGGAGAAGGGGAAAGGGGCATCCAAGCCGAAAATCAAAAAAAAAAAAAAAAAAGCGCCTTCTGCGCAAGGGGTGGGAGGGGAATGGAGTGAGCCAATTTCACAAGAAAAAAAAAAAAAAGAAAAAGGGAAAAGCGCCGGAGGAACCTCTCGTCGAGGAAAGGGAAAAAAGTCGCGAAAAAGAAAGAGTCCGGAAAGAAGGAAGAAAAAAATCTTCAGAGAACGAAGGGGGGAGGGACCATAGGGTTAAAAGGTTTACAGGGGGGGCGGGTTTGCGCTTCTCCATAGGATAGGGAAAGGTCGACCGAATGACGGAAGAGAAAAGAAAAGACGTAAGGAAAAAAAAAAGGGCTTTCCGTTCCTCGGAATTGAAAGAGGAAAAAACCCCAACTTACGAAGGAAAAAAAATCCGGGGTAAAACACCAAAGGAAAGGGGAACCATGGCCGGCGAGGCAAATAGAAAGGGGCAATAATGTCGAGGGGGGGGGGGAACCGTGGGTAGAGCAAAATGCAAGGGAAAAAACACGGGAAAAAAAATTGGGAACCGGACATCATCCTTGTGCAAATTGGGAAAGGGCCTCGTTTTTCCAGGGGGAAAAAAAAAAGGGGAAGCCAGAACGATTAAAAAGAAGAAAACATCGTTCGGTAGCGAAGAAAAGGCCGCGCATTGCGGGCCGGAGGGAGGGCAACAAGGAGTCACCCAGGGGGAAGGGGAGTAGCAATCCCTCCGGGGAGGAGTCCGGGCAGGGGGAACTGTAAAAAGGAAAGAGGTCCAGAAGAATTAATCGGGAGAAGAACAACCCCAATAAAAAGGAGGAAACACGGATGCCAGGAGAGAAGGGAAAAAAAGTTCCACCTGCCACCCCGAGGAACAGGGGGAGTAAAGGGGAAAAAAAGGGGGTGGAGTCCAACTTGGCAAAAGGAAATGAAAATGGCCTTTCTATATGAAAAGGGATCCCTAAGGAAAAGAGAAGAAGGATTTCGCAAAGAGACTTCAGAGGGGTTTAAAATAAAATGGGGGTGTGTCCTTCGTAACCCATAGTGAAGACCCAAGAAAAAGGAAAAGGCCAGAAAAGAAGTCAGATGGAAAAAGGTCATGCGCGGGAAGCAAAAGAGAACCCGAGAAGAAAGCAAGAAAGGGACATAGAAGGGAGAAATTAAAAGTTAATTGGACCGAAAAAAACCTTGGGTCAAACGATAACAGGGAAACCTGAGGGGGGGAAAGAAATTCACCCTCCCAGGCAAGGAAAGTATGCAAATGTGTAACCTCAAGGGCGGGTACCCGAAAGGGGGGGGGAAAAATGCTTATGAGTAGCGTTAAGCCAGCCAGCTGATTTCGAACGATCGATGAACTTTCAAAGGGAACAGAAAAAAGGGGGGAGTTCCCGGGGGGGGGTGAAAAAGATCATTCAAAGGGGGGGTCGGAAAGGGGGCGTTCGTGAGAGGGGCGCACAAAAAACTCGGAGCGAAGGGGGGGAGAAAAAGTTGCGAAAAAAGAGGATCAACCAGAAAACCTTGGTCGGGACAGAAGGAAATCAAAAGCGTCAAAAAAGGAGGTCCTGCGAAAGAGAAGGATTGAAACAAAACAAGAATGGGGTTCTCCAGGGGAGGGGAGATACTTCCCCACGGAGCTCACAAGAAACATCTTCCGTACATCAAAAAGCTTGGGAAAGCCACGTTTCCATAAGAAAAGTGTCCGTGGGGGCTCCTTCTCGTGCAAGTACACCCAAGGAAGGCAGAAGGAGAAAAAAATTCTGCCTGGGGCTGTAAAGAGGTCGCTACCGCAGAGCAAGTGAACCTAATAGGGGAGCTTCCTTGGGGAAAGGGTTTCTCAAAATCAGGGAGGGCTATGTTGGAATAACTTTGGGAAGAAACCGGGGGACTCGTAAGAATGCAAGAGTCAGGAAGCAATTCAAAACTCCAAACATCTGGTTTAAAAGACACCTTTTCAAGGAAGTAATCTCTCCAAGAAACGCCCCCAAGAAGACCGTGTAGGGGAATGGGCCTATGGAGTCAGGCCCAAAGAAAATATTGAAAAAATAGCTCCCCAAAATATGGTGCAAGCAGGAAGGAGGCTTCGAGGCGAAGAAGCAGGGGATTGGGGAGGAAACAACCTGTTCTTGGCCAAAATCGGGAGGGGCCTCGTTTTGGTACGCCGGCCAGGGTTGTAAAAGAAAGGTGTCGATGGGGTTCTTTTTTGATGGATGGCCAGGAACTTGGGACAGACGGCGCCCTAGGGAACAGCGGGGGGAAAGGGTTTAAGCCCGGAAAAAGAAGAAGGGTGGGATCAAAAAAGCAACAACGAGGGGGAAAAGAGGAGATATCAATTTGGGAAAAAGATTCAACCCGTTAAAAAAACTGAGGGGGCTAGTCAAAGGAGTCCCTTCAAGCCTCTGAGAATGCAAAATCCGAAAGGGGGGAAGAAAACAAGAACGAGAAATACTCCCCCACAGGAAAAAAACAGAGAAGAAGTGTTACTAACATTCTGAGACTGAAAAATAAGAAAAGGTCCCTAAAAAAAGGGAGGGTCCCTTATGGGTCACTATACGAGACTTTAGAAAGCCATATCTGCAGGGGGGAAGAAAAACTACAACCTAAAGTGCTGGGGAAAGCGCCTTAGCGCCGAAAAAAAACGGGAGAAACACCCTATTTGAAGGGAAATTTCGGTAAATGCCGGCCGAGAGACGACATGTTCCGGGAGGGAAAAAAAAAACTGGGACCTATGACAAAAGGGGGAGGAAAAATGAAAAAAGCAAAATCTATGAGGGAGTATAACAAAGCGGAAGAGTGAAGGGAGGAAAATGGCCCGTATCCAAAAAAAGAAAGCAGATTTTGGGATGGATTTGCATGAAAGTGTTGGGAAAGAAGAAAGCGAAAGGGGAAAAGGGGGAACCCGGTCGGGAAGTAGAGGCCAAAAAAGTCGACGGGAAGAGGAGGGCCCCGCCTCGGCGTAGTCAAGGTTTTAAAAGAAGAAAAAAAAAGAAAAAAAAAAAAAAAAAAAAATTCTCATGATCAAAGGGAAAAAACAAAACCTCGACACACTGTGCCCGAAAGGGGGGAGGGGGAATGCAAGCGCAACATGAGCCGCGAAGAAAGGCCAGGAAAAAAAAAAAAAAGGTCGCCGAAGGGGAGAAGGGGCCGACTCGCCCCGCTGGAAAGAAAAAACTTAAGAAATAGTTCCCACGACCGAAAATGGGGGCGTAATTTGTAAACAGGCAAGGCCGAAAAGAAAGAACGGGTGCTGAACCAGAAAGGGGGGAACCGGGGGTTCCCGCAAAAGACAACTAAGCTCGGAGGGGGGTAATCTCGGGTGCGCATCAGGAAAAAAGGAGGAAGGAAAAGTGATCTACATCAGGGAAAAAAAAAAGAAGGGGGGGGGGGTAAAGAGACGCGCGGTCCAACTTTAAGGAACCCTAGAGCTCTGGAGAAAAAGAGGAGATGGAAATACCTGGAGGGGGAAAGAAAATTAGGAAAAACACACGCCAATGTGACCATCTCTAAAACTTAGGGGAAAAAAAAGAGAAGCGGCAACGTGCCTTTTGTAGAGGGAAGGGGGAAAAGGAGACACAAACACTGAAAGTGACAAGAAGCCCTGAGCCCTCATTCTCAGAGGAAGGTGACTATCGAGCATGCCAATCAGGGGAAAAAGAGGAGGGAAAGACAAAAACCGAACACGGGGAAAAAGGGACGGCATTTTTACTGCGATGCCAAAAAAAAAGGGGGCAAGAAGCTTTGGGGGGGGGGGGGAAAGGGAAAACCTATCATCCAAAAAAAGAGAAAAGGAACGTGGGGGAGACGCCTGGACAAGAAAGAAAGGCCCGAGGATTCGACTTGTCCAACAGAAACAAAAAAAAAAAATCAGAAGAAATGCCGCCATGCCGAAGAAAGGCAGGGCGCAAAATGGAACACCTTTGAAGGGGGAAGGGGGAGTTCGCCTCTTAACTGAACGGAAACATGAAAAAAAAAAAAAAACTGTCGCAAAAAAAGGTACCGACCAATATATAAAGGGGGGTCGGGGGGGAAAGCAAAAATTTTATACGAAAAAGGATGATTTTACCCGCTCCAGGAAGAACAGGGAAAAGGGGAGGAGCAGGGAAAAAGTCCCAGTGCATGTGGGTGGAAAAGAGAAAGGGAAAAAAATCCGTAAAGACGCGGCCGAGGTCAGAAAGAGCCTGACCGCGCGAGAAGAAGAAGAGACCTCGGCTTACGTCAAGAGAAGCAAAAGAAATCATAGCGCAACAAGGGGTAACAACATCATCGCGACCGATGTGGGGAAAAGCCAGATTTAAAAGAAAAAAAGGAAAGTCATGCGTGTGGAGGGGGATCCCCAAGAAGCGAGAACGGCGGGTGGGCCAAAGGGGAAAAGCGCTCTTGGTTTGGGACAGAACTTGTGGGGGGAATGAAATCGGTCCGAAGGACAAGGGTGAGAGGAGGGACGTTGTGGATTCTGAAAACCAAGAGGGGCATTAGCCCTTCGAAAAAAAAAAAAGGGGGGGGAAGGAGGGGGACAGCGAGCCGAAGAAAAGAAAAGAAAGCCATCAAATTCTCCAAGGAAGGCAAAGGGGTGCCTGGCGCGACGGACCCAAAAAAAAAAACGAAAGGCTGTTCATGGGAGGGAAAAGAAAAGGACTGGTCCGCGCCCATGAGAAGGGAGGGGGGGGACGGAAGGAAATTAAAACCGACCCGGGGCTGAAATTGGAGGGAAAAGGAAAATCCTCAACAACACAATAGAGGGGAAAAGGAAAGGAAAAGGAGGGAACGAGTACCTTCACAAGAAAAAAAGAGGGGAGGGCATCAAAGGAGTGTGAACGAGGATTGGGAGGACGACCTCATTGGCAGCCCCAGAGAAGGAGTGGAGAACCAGCAAAGAAAGAAAGGAAAGGTGGCGAATTGAAAGGGAGAGGGGAGTCATACGGGAAAATCTATGCCAGAACAAAAAAAAATCGTTGAGACCATTGGCGTCCTGAAAAAAGAGGGAAAGCAAATGAAATCCAAAAACAACCGGAAAAAGAAGTTCGTCCTCACAATTTGGGGAAAATGGTAAAAGAAAGGGCAAGTCACCAGGAAAAGAATAAAAGAAAATGGGCAGAAGCTCTCCGGGGGGGACCGGAAAACACACCAAAAACCAGAGAAAAAAACGCGATCGAAGGAGAGGGAACAGCGCTCAGACACTCGGGTTCCGAGAAAGGAGGGGAGTCGACCGTTGTTTGAAATGAGACCTGTCAGGAGAGGGATGGGACCGAAACGATTGTACCCTCGCCGGTCGCAAGGGACGGGGACGGGGGACGGGCATTTCCCTTCAGGGTCAAGATCTTCCTGAGACGGAGCCACGTCACTAAACCAAAAGGGGGGGGAGGGAGAAAATTGGGGAACCCACCAAAAGAAACTGGGGTGAAACATGCCCGAATCTGACTCCAATTTCGATAAAAAGAAGTCTCGGGAAAAAAATGAAGCCAAATTCCAATGAAAGAAGGGGAGACTCAGGGGGGTCGACCAGGGAAAAGGAACCTTTGTGGGGAAGAAAGTGGCCCGTTGTCGAGGGGAGGTCCAGGGGTCGGTGAAAGGGCGAAAATGAAAGGAAGGGGGGACCCCTCTTCGGGAAAAACGGAAAAGTTCAAAAAAAAGAAAAGGGGGCGTGAAAAACCGGTAATGGAGAGCGCGTTGCCCGGTGTGTCGTTTCGAAACTCGGGGGAAAAAAAAAGAAGGTCCTCGTCCAAGAAAAAAAAAGTCGAAAAAGGGATGAATCTTGAAAGTCGGGGTAAAACAATAGCGCTGGGGGGGGAGAAATGCCCCATTCACAAAAGCAAGAAAAGGGTCTGCGCAAAAGGGTTGTGAAAGAAATTTTGGGAAAAGTGCCACTGGAAGAGGGACTGCCCCCTCGATTGGAAAGGAGGGGGGAAGGGAGAGGAAGAAAGGGGTATTAAGGCGAAAACACAGCCCGGTCAGGGGGATTAACGAAAGGGGGGGGGGGGGGGTCCCTGCCCTTAAAAAGGCAGAAGGCACTTTTGAACCAGGGTGGAAATGTGTTTTTACAGGGGAGAAGGAAGAACGGGGACAAAAAAAAAGATCGCAAAGGGTTAAATCAGCCACAGGGTTTGGCGAGAAACAATAGAACCTTTCCACGGGGGGAGGTTTCGAAACGGATGGGGAGAAGGGGCGGATGGAACCGTTGGGGGGGAAAAAAACTGCTTCCAAGGTGGGTCGAAGAACCTGTCAAAAGGAGGGGGGTGGCCTATAAGGGGGGGGATCGGGGAACCTTCAAAAATGTCAGGGAGGAAGAAAAGCAAAGGAGGGGGCTACTTCCTGAGAAACTAAAATAAGTCCTACGACAATGGAAAAGATCTTCAGGGGGAAGAACGCCCAGCCGGTGCGGGAAAAAAGGTCAAAAAACATCATGAAGAAAAAAAAAGGCCTATCCCATTGCAAACAGGTCTAAAACAACCGCACATTGGGTAGGAAAGAGCCTTTCCATCCTTGGAAAGGGGAACAAGGACTCTACAAAAAATTATCTTGAAAAAAAAGGGGGTCATCTTCGGAGGAGAACGGAGGAGCGCCAAGGAAAAGAGGTCGATCCACCTGCAAAGAGGGGGGGCGAGAACAAGGGTGTTTTCCAAAAAGGGAAGCTTCTTAGCGAAAAATACCGAAAAAAAAGGAAAAAGAAAAAAGGAAACATCTTCTGCCTGGAGAGAACGGGATCTCAGGTGAACAGCCGCGTATCAGCGAAAAAAGATAAAAAAAAAAGCTTGAGCAAGAGGGGGTTTTCAAATCGACGAAAGGGGGGGGGGGAAAGAGTGTCAAAAAGAACTACCTTAGAGAGATCGCTTGGAGTTTGTAGACAAAAGAAACTTGAAAAGAAAAGAAAGGTTCCGCAAAAAGAGAAAAACACAGAGGGCATGGAAGGGGAGAGAACACCTAACTTAGGGGAAAAAAAGGTGTTGCCGGACATGGGGCCGGGGGAAAACCTGGGAAGGAGACATGACATAATATGTTGTTCGGGGAACTGGGGGAAGGCGAGGGGTGGAAAAGAATGGTCGTCCCCACTGGCAGGGGGAAAAAAAAAAAAGGGGGAAAAAAAAGGGGCCGTGTAGGAGGAAGGGGCATGAGAAAAGAAGTTTTTTTATTGGTAGGGAATTCTGGGAAAAAGAGGCGAGGACCTATTCCCACAAAAAAGAAAAAGCGGGGGGGGGGGGTTAAAAGTGTTGGGGGGACCCGGTCCAAAGGAAAACAACAACAAACAGGAAAGGGAAAGTATAATATAACAGGGGTTTAAAAGGAGGGGGACCTCAGCACAAAGCCTTTTTTTGTGGCCGGGAAGAGGAGTCAGAAAGAGAAGAAAGAAAAAAGACGAATTGACCGAACAGTAAAAAAAAGAAACGCCAGAGGAAAAAACCGAGCCGCAGGAGGGGCAACGACAGGGGGGAGTTATAAGGAGGAAAAAAGAAAGGAACGACGATCCCCAGCCGAAATGTCCTGGGGGAGAATCAGGTCAGGGGAGGAAAATATCTTCCCATTTAAAAGAAAAAAAAGCTACAACCTTTGCAGGGAGGAAATCAAACATGCCTCCCCAAGATGGGGTGGAAAAAAAACCCTATGGGGAAAAGGGCAGCGTTCGCCAAAAAGGAAAAAAAGGAAGGAAAAAAAATCCGGAAGGCAGAGGGACCGCCAAGGGGAAAACCTATGAACAACAAGAATTTAAAAAGACGAGAGAACTCCTACACTAACGCGTCAAAAGATTTAGAAAAAACCGATCCGCCCTAGAGAAACACAAAGAATAGTGAAAAAAAGGGTTTTTCAGAGGGGGGGGGCTGGTCCGGAGCCGAGGAGGCCAGAAATGGAAAAAAAACAAAAAAGGGGGGGAAAAAAAAAAGTTTTTTTGCTCGAAAGGGAAAGGTGAAAGAAAAAAGGTCGCACGGGGAAAAAGGAGAGCAGCCGCTGTTCAAGAGAAAAAAGAATGATTCCAGAACAAAGTTGGATCGAAAAAAGACAGGGACCCGCTGGCCCCCACGCAAGGGGGGAGGTTGAAAAAAAGAGATCTCCGAGGGCCCTGTGGAGGGATTATTGAAAAGAAAAAACCCCCTTCCGCGAAGACAAAGGGAAACAAGGGGAAAATCTTCACAAAACAGGAAAAACGCTGTGCGGGGGCAATGCGAGATGGGGAAGAACCATCAAAAAGGGGGCGAAAATTGACAGAAGGAAAGGGATCCGAGAAAAGGGAGAAGTGGGGGATAATCATAGCCAAGGCAAGTCTCCGTGCTTTTGGGGGAAGAGGGACAAAGAAGCACAGTCCGCGAACAAAAAAGTTATCAATCGGGTGAAGAAAGGACTACCCCTCAACCCTTGAAAAGTAGATGTAGACCAAAGGACTTATTTATGGGCGAGACGGGGACGTGAAGAGTCCCTCAAAAACCCATAAAAAAAAAAGATCTCAAAACCCAGGCAATACTTTCAGTTCACCCACAAAAGGTCAGAAAACAGGGAAGGGGTGACTTCACCAGAGAAAAAAAAAAAGAAAAGGGAAAAGTCATCACCACAAACAGAAGAAAACCGGCGGGGGGTCCAATCAACCCTGACTAATAAAAGGCATTACGAGAGGAAGAACCAAAATCTTCCTGGGAAAGAGAACGCTCCAACAACCCGGTTGTGGCGAAGAGAAATTTTAACGTCCAAAAAAGGGGCACCGTGAAGTCATCCTCGCTCAAGAAAATATGGGGGAAACGATGAAAATCATCCATGAAAAAAATAAGGGCGAAGGGGGGGTGACGTAACCTGAGGACCTGACGCTGACAAATAAAAGTTCAGAAAAAAAATGGCAAAAAAGCGAAAGACAGCCTAACCCTTTGAAAAAGTGCCCACCTGAAAAGACGTCAAAGTCCAGAGAGATCCCTAAACTTAACCTTAGTTGAGCGTCACTTTTTTATTGGAAAAGAGATGGTCCCAAAAGGCCTCTGCAAGGGGAAAGGACCCACTTTCGCCACGGATTGAAAAGAAACGAACCAAGAGAAAGAAGGCCGTCGAGCAACGCGATGAAGAAACCCAATTGTGAGTAGTTTTGAAAAGAGAAAGAAGGCCCCCCCTGGAACTCGCCGGAAGGATCCAGGGGGAACAAAAGGGGCATGGTTGGTGCACGAAAGTGTCAAAAGAAAAAGGAACGACGGTTGGAGCTCCTGAAGGGAAGGGGAAAAGAATCCGAGACCGGCAAAAACGATGGAACAAAAAACCATACTGGAGAAACAAAAGTCCATCGTCGGGAAAAAAAGAGGCGAGAAGAATGGGAACACAACAGTTTCGAACCAGACGAAAGAAAAGCGACCTATGTGCCCCGGAAAGGAAAAGAAAAAAAACTGGGGGAGGGTCCAGGGGTACAGCCCAAACCCGATCGCGACGGGAGCGACTCGCGGGTAAAAAGCGGCTTCGTTCCATCAGGGAGGAGGAGTGGGGAAATCTTCCAGAACCAAATAGAAGGGCGCCTAATGCGCAGGCGGTGGCGCTATGGAAGGGAAAAAAGGCCCCGCCCAGGCGGAAGGGGAAAAAGTGCGGCAAAAGAGGAGAGAAAAATTGTGCACTTCAAGTCAAGCAAAAGCACCAGGGGTAAGGAGACAAATGCCAAGGGGAAGAAGGGGGGCTGGAAGGGTCAGCAAACAACGGGAAACCGCAAACACCCTGGCAAAAGAGTCCAGGGAAAAATCCTCGTTTCATCTGGGGGCAAAAAAGGAATGGAAGCGGGAGAGTGAGGGGGAAAAGGTAACTCTTACTCCGGCGGGAGGTAATAGAAAAAAAAGCTATGAGGAAGGGGGAAAGGACCGAATCCATCCCCGCTTCCAAGGGAAAAAAAAGAAAGCCCAGGAGTGCATCGGGGGGGAGAGGAAAAAAATGACTGGATGCCGGACCACAGAAAGGTTAAAAAAAAGGTTGTGCTTGGGAAGGGAGCAAAAAAAGAAAAACCCACCTAGGAAAAAAAAAGGGGGCGGAGGCCGAGGCAAGACAGTTTGGAGGGTGCAAATCCTCTCAAGAAGGCCACACAACTTGGGGAAGGGGCGGCAAGGGGCCGCAAGGCCATCTCTGAGGGAAAGAAAAATCCAAACCGTCCAAACACGAAAGAGTTGGCCCGGGAAAAAGGGGGGGGACGATTCATATAAAAAGCAAAGACGACAAGGCTCGCGGCAAAATGAAAAAATTCGTTCCTCTCCCAGCCAGTCGGAGGAGGAAAAAGAGAAGGGAAAACATCTCCAAAAAAAAAGAAAAAAAAAAAAAAATCGAAAAAAAAGTGGTCCACTCAGGAGAAGTTCAAAAAGAAAAATTGGAAGGGCTTCGACTAAAGTACCGGTTCTCTATCCAACGTGAAAAAACGAACGTGAAAAAGTCACACGAGGCAGGGGGACCAGGGAAACGTAGCGAGGTGCCGTAAACGAGAGAGGACCTCTTCCAGGATAAAAGGTAAAAAAAAAAAGAAAAACTGATGAGGGGAGGAGAGGAACCAACAGTAACATTCCGGAGAAAAATCCTCCCAATGTCTTAACGGGCACCGTCAAAGGGAGGCTTTTAGGAAAAGAAGCGTGCTCAAAATATATTGGGAAAAGAAAAGCAATCATCCTTTTGAGACATGCCGGGGTCGAACCGGAAAAAGAGGGTAGGGGGAAAAACAAGAGAATGAAAAAAGGACAGCCTTGTAGTCTCACAAAAAGGGCAAGGCGGGCAGGGGGAAAAAGAGTCCCGGTCCGGGAGGGAAAAAGGGAGAGTGTTGGAAAAAAGACGAAACTTCGGAGAAGACAAGCAGGTCACGTGCAGTCCGCGTAACCTGGTACCGAGGCCAGGGGAAGGGAAGAAACGGGCAACCCAGAAAGAGGAGGAGAGAGGAAAGCCACGCAGAGGCATTGCCGCCTGCCAACAAGGGTTACGACGCGGATTAGAGGGTAACAGCCGTTTGGCACAGAAAAAAGGAGTGCCGTACGGAAAAGAAGAAAGGGATATCGCTCACTCGGAACGTCAGAGGGATGACGAAAAGGGGGGGGGAAGTGCCTTCCCCAGGGAAAAAACAACGGGGGCCGGAGCCCCCCGGGGTGTTTGAAACTAAAAAAAAAAAGGGGGCGCAAACAAGTGAAAAAAAGACGAAGATCAGCGAACGTTTTCCAGGTAATCCAAAAAGAAAAATAGGGGGGGGAAGGCAGGAGGGAAAGGGTCGAACTGTAATGGAAAGGAAGAAGGAAGATACCCACGGGATTTCAGAGGAAAAAGATCACCAAAAAAAACTAAAAAAAAAAAGGGATTGAGGAGGAGAAAATCGAAAAGAGATGAAAAAAAAAAAAGGGAAAAAAGCGGCGGGTCTTCGTCTAGACAGCGGACGAAGGTCGGAAGGGAATCGGGAAATCGCGAAGGAACAGGTGTCGGAAGGGGGATTCTGGGAGTCGGGGTTTCGCAAAAGCGCGCATGAAAAGCGCGAAAGCGCACTCACAAAAGAAAGAGGAGGCGGAAAATGCGAACAGGGGGGGAAACATCAAAAGAAACCGGGTGTGGGAAGCTGTGCAAGCCGGGTGGGGAGCGATTACCAAAAAAAAAACAAAAAGCTGGGAGAGGGAAAAACAAACACTTGTTTAAGCACGAAAACGCCGACACGAAGCGGAAAAACGCAAACAGCCAAGGAGAAACTTGCTCGGGGTAAAAGAAAGGTTCCAAGGGGGAAAATTGAAAACCCACACCGGGGAAGAGCGCTACACCCGCCGAAGAAAGGACAGGAACCCTCTCTCAGGAATGATTTGGCAAGGGAAAACGAACGCGCAGTGCTCAAAAAAAAAAAGTCTAGCGGACGGCGGCGAAGAGGCAGGCTTTTGGGAAAGGGATCAAGGAAGGGGGGTACCCTTAACCTTGGGGGCGGGGACGTTCGAGAGGTCTTCCGGGGAAAGACAAAAGCGAACGGAACAGTAAACCCCATCACAGTCCGGGGTGCAGCAAGGTTAAAAAAATTGGCGCGCATGAAAAAGACATCTCGAAAGCGGTAGTGGAGGAAAAGGGCCGATCTGTACTAAAAAAAAAAACCGTGAATCAAAGATTTCTTGCCGGGCAGCGCGGTGAGACTAGGAAAGGAGGGCCCACGGGAGGGGGAAAAGGCGGCCATGAACGGGGGGACGAAAAAGGTATATAGCGTTTCGGAAAGTTCCAAAGGGGCCCTTTTGAAATGGGAGGAAAAGCGGGTTCTTGAAAGGAAGGAGGGGAGGAGAGGAAACAAAAGCTGGAGGCTGTTGGATGGGGGAGGGCCAATCTCAACAACAACAAAGGGGAACGGAGGAGGAACTCTCAGAAAAAAAGAGACATGGTCGGCAAGGAAAAGCCAGAAAAGAAAGGTTGGTGGGCTATTCCGAAGCATGGGGGGGAAAAGACAAAAAGGACCCATCAAAAAGCAAAAAACGAATGACCCCTCGACCAACGCAAAAACCGAGAAAAGGGTAAAGGGAGACAAGGCGATCTTAAGGGGGGAAAAAGAAAAAGAGACCCAGGCAAAAAAAGAAGGGGGGGGGGGAGATGTTAAAATAAAAAGGCCGGTGCGTCATCCTACGGGGAAGTTCCGAAAAAAGAAAAAGGTTCCTGGCAGGGAAAGGGACATGGCGCGCAAGGGGGGAAAAAAAAAGGCCTGGGGTTGGAGTGGGGATAAAAATTTTGTGATGAAGACCAACGGAGGGGGGGGAAGCGCCGCCGATAGGACAAGAAATTGTCCCCTGTAAATAAAATGAAAAGCGAGCGATGAAAAGAGCTCAAGCAAAAGAAAGGGCAGGAGAGACTTAACGGAGAGGGGGGACCGGTCGAATAAAAAGGGACAATCATCATCATAATTTGAAAGGATTTGGCTGAGGGGAGGGGGCGGTCGAGAGGGAGAAAAAAAGGTCAACTGGGGAAAACCAATTGACCAGGTGCGTCCACCCTAGAGGTCGTCCGGAAAGTCCGGAAAAACGTCACCTCGAGCAAACATAAACCCAGTGGGGTCAATATCACCCTAAGAAAAAAAAACGCATTAGCCGCTGGGGGAAAGAATTAAAACGAACCCTGGGAAAGAAAAGGAATGGGATTCATCCAAAAGAAAAGCTCCGAGAGTTTTCCAGAGGGAGAACGGGTGGGGTTGTGAGTAAAAAAAACTCCCGAGGAGAAACCTAACTGAAAAGGTTCGAGAAAACAGCAAACAAAGGTCTCAGAGGGGAGGGTGTACCATTTCTCATCGAAAAAAAGAAAGACCATAAAAATCTGTGAGGGGACTAAGAAGAAAAGCGAGCGGGGAGAAAACAAAAAAAAAAAAGAGGGGAGATCATCTCATCGGGAAAAGTCAGGTAAGTGTAATCAAACGACTATCTCCGTGCCGTGAAGGTATCAGAAAAAAACCTTTCAGAAACAGAAAGATGCCGTCCTTAGGACGTTCCTGGGCAGACCGTCACGGGGTTTCCTATAAAGAAGGATGTTCAGCCACCGATGAAACAAGGAGGGGAAGGGTCGTCAACAAATAAAAGAAACGGAAAACGTGCAAAAAGGTCCCAGGGAAAGGGAAAAAAAAAAACCCGTCGTCCCTCAACAACAAAGCATTATGAAGGAGCACTCAGAAGGAACGTTCCTCCGGGGAAGAAAGGGAAAAGAGAAAGGAAGTGGCAAAAAGAGGAAAATCTAAATCCTCTTCCAACCCAAGGGCAGGAAATTTGTGACTGGGGCAAAGAGAAAAAAAAGCGTCTATTGGGGGGGGGAACTAAAAAAAAAACGAGAGAAGCTAGCGTGGGTTAACGGAAAGGCGCGTACCTCCAGAAAAAAGGAAAGCTACGGAGGAAAAGAAAAGCCGCCCTCGATCCACCATCCAGGGGAGAAAAAGGGGGAGAAATCCCAAAGTCTTCAAGGCAAGGGGGGGAAAAAACACTATTGACCCCCCGGAGGAACATCGGTACAGTGGTATAAAAAGCCCTTCAAACAAAAAAACAAGGAACGAGGCCTGACAAAACACCACATGGGGGGGGAATGTGAAAGGGGGAAACAATAATAGAAAAGGGGAAAAAGGTCTAAGAAAATCCTTCATTTGAAACTACAGCACTAGGTCCAGGGGGGCTCCGGAAAAAAGAAATGCCCCATCGAAAGGGGGGAAAAACGTAGCGGAAAAGGGTTCTTTGGGTGAAAGAAAAAAGGAAAGGCCGACGTTCGCTTACGAAAGGGGAATAGGAAAACGGCAAAGCAAGGGGAAGGAAGAAAAGACGCTCCTTTGAAGAAAAAAAAGACCGGCATCGGAAAAGGAAGAAGACGATGTCGAAGTCCACCGAGAGACACAACGGTCGAACCCCGGAATACATAAAAACCCAGGGTCGCAAGCGGGGAGGGCCTTTGTCGGACCAGAAAGCCCGATCAGCGGGGGGGGGGGGGGGGACCGAAGAGGCGGGGGAAAAAGACCGCTCCTCTTCGTGAAAAAAAAAAGGAGGGAAGGCTTGGATAGACAGAAGGGCCCCAAGGTTCTCTAATCGAGACGGTGGAGGAAGTGCGCAAGGAAAAAAGGGAAACTCGACAATTTGGTCAAACGAAAAAAGTGCAAGTCAACGAGGAAAAAAACGTTAAGGAAAACAAACTGGCTTATTCTTGAGGGCACGTGGGAGGCCCCAGCCAAAATGTTCAAAAATAGGCAAAGACCTCTTTCATCCTGGGGAAAAAGAAGAAGCTTGACGGGGTAAAAGGAAAGACTGGCATCCGGGGAGTGAGTAACA